>Ga0137390_10000310_pt1 | contig 31840 bp, 29 predicted proteins | sample 15con2h24AmetaG_FD_104937 | JGI IMG/M metagenome (GOLD analysis project Ga0137390, IMG submission 104937) | Vadose zone soil microbial communities from Angelo Coast Range Reserve, California, USA - 15con2h2.4A metaG | ecosystem: Environmental > Terrestrial > Soil > Vadose zone > Saprolite... | reverse complement strand
TTGAGAAAATCCCTGTCTCATTTGTTTCGTTTTATTCAAAAAGAGGACATGAGTTAAGAATTTTTTTGAAGTCCATGGTCAGCTGATTTCCGTTGTGTGGGCAAGAAGCCTTGTCCCAATCACTTGTCGTGCAATTTCGTATACTTCTTCCAGTGGAAGTCCCTTTTCCAGGGCTATACGCTGACATTCTTCATACTCTGGTGAGGCGTTGATAATACGGTTACCCAGACGCTTGACTTTCATCGATATTGGACCTACTGGTGTCTCAATGCGTTCTAATAAACGCTGTGCCTTGATGCGTTGTACCTGTGAAATACGCACACCTAATGTGCTAGATTCGCTGAGGAGCAACTCAGCCATAGCATTGCCCTCTTCTACCCGGCAAATGATAGTCAGCTTGACCGCCGGCCTATTCTTTTTCATCTGTATTGGAGTGTAATTGACATCTAATGCGCCAGCTGCGAACAGCTTATCCATAAGTCCACCCAGGAGTTCACCCGTCATGGTGTCTATGTTGCTTTCAATGACGGTTACCCAATCGGTATCTGCCAGTTCACTCTGTTGAAATGAGTCTCCTGCCCTCCCCAGGCAGATGCGCAGGCAGTTTGGCCATGGAAACTGCTTCCGACCAAAGCCATACCCTACGCGCTCGATAAAAATGGCTGGAGTATGAAATCTGGCCTGTGTTGCCAGAATTGCAGCGCCAGTAGGAGTAACCATTTCGCCTTCAGCGGGAGATGGTTTCCAGGGAGCGGGAATCTGGCGTAGAATCTCTAACGTTGCCGGTGCGGGAACAGGCAATACCCCGTGAGCAGTTTGTACATGTCCGCTGCTTAGCGGCAGCGACGAAGCATAAAGTGCAGCTATACCCAGGGCTTCGAGAGCTATTGCCGCACCTGTGATATCTATGATCGCGTCAATGGCGCCCACTTCATGAAAATGCACTTCTTCAACACCTGTCCCATGAACGGTTGCCTCAGCCTTCGCAAGGCATTGAAAAATTGAGAGCGCAATCTCACGCACTTTCGGGGAAAGCGTAGAGGCATTGAGTAAAGATATGATATCCGTGAGGTGCCGCGTATGCGGAATACTAGAATCCTGTTCAGAGAGCATCACATCAAAGCGCGAACCGAGAATACCTTTGTCCTCAAAAGGCTCAAGCCTGACTTCATAACCATCCAAATGTAGGCCAGCAAGCGCGCTTTTCAAGGAGTCTAATGAGAATCCTGCATCGAGATCGAGCAATGCGCCCAGAAACATATCGCCGCTGATGCCGGAATGACAATCAAGGTATGCAATTAATTCTTGCATAGAAGAATATTTCAACCCTTTCCAGTTTTATAGGTGAGAGAAAGAATTATCAATTACCCTCCTCCCATTGGGCGCTGTCGGGTACAGCCCTTCTCCCCATTTGGGGTTGTTACCTGACAGCGCCCTGCCCTAAGTTACAATAAGCCTTCTCTTTCTAGAATACTATGCCAGACAACTTTCTGCTCGTCAGACAAATTCTTGCTTTGCTCAATGGCTTGCTGGAAGCTAAGTGAATGCATATCCAATCCAGGTTGAGCTTCTACATAATAGGAGGCAAGAGTTTCCGCTACACCCTGTGTCAGTTGCTTATGTGTAACAAGCCCCAGATACATCTCTACTGCTGCCAGGGGCCGCTGTAAGACTTTTACTAAACGATGGCATAATTCCCGTGGAATCGTTGCAGTATCAATACTATGCTGCTCCAATTTACTGAGAATATCCTGGCTCAAACCTATCTCCTCAGCCAACTGCGAGAACGATTTATTTACATTGTTCGCCGCCATTTGCAATGAGTTCAGGGCATTGTAAACCACAAAATCAGCATTCAACACACGCTTCCACGCTTCATCGAGAGCAGAACGCGAAACTTGAGAAAGAGGGGGTATGATTTCTATTTCTTCAGGGACACCAACCTCTATCGCATGATAATAGGTTACAAAGTCGGTGATTACATCGGCATATTGCGGATACCGTGAAAGGTAATCGCTCAAACGTGGATGATGTCCTGCATGTAACTCCGAGACATAACGAGCAGTCAAACGCTGTACAGCCTCTTCCAGTTCTTTATCCATCGATGGTTGTCCCCTCCGTTTCAATAACAGTACGCAGCAGCTTCAAAGCTTTATGTAACCGATTGCGAATAGTGCGATCACTTACTCCAAGTATATTGGCTACATTCTTTTCTGTTCTACCCTCCCAGAAAATCAACCAGATCACAGGTTTTAACTTTTCCGGCAGGTTTAGAATTTGAAGTGGTAAATCGTGCTGTTCCACAGAAAGCAACGCTTGTTGTGCCCGTTCATCCTCAATATCCATTTCCCACGACTCACCATTTGAATGCTGTACGGGTTGATCTAAACTCCCAATAAGGGAGTGTGGAACGCGGCGGGAAACTGCATCATTTGCATGTTGATTATACCATCGACCTTCGCGGGTCATAAAAGCTTGATAGACATGCTTGCGTTCATAGCACAGGCAGTGCTGGAAATTCTCCTCCCAAAAGAGTCGCTTGCTATCCATGATTGCGCGTATAACACGTTCACAAAGGTCGGCATACAAATCATGCGCAAACATACATCGTTCCTCAGAAGTCAGATGAACTCGATTGAGAACCTGTCGAGACCAGTATTCATTTGCTCCCTGTGTACGGCGAAATATCATTTCAATAATACGATTCCTGCTTGCGCTATCTTCTTGAGCTAAAGCGACTCGGGCACATTTGACTAAAATTTCTAAGGGCAGGGTCAGCTTTAACTGGGACTCCTCGACAAGACGCCAAAACTCTGCTGACCCATATGTGGGAAGGGCTTGAAATGCAGTCGACAGGACAGCACGACGTCTGACCAGAGCCAGGTCATTGTCAGCATCTTGCTCAGATTGAGAAGTCTCCTGCTCCATGATACTCCACACCTCCTCCATTGGGCGCAACTCTACGTTGACCGCGTTTAGTATAGGGGTCTGCGGGGTAATCGTCAATTCGCTTTTGTATTGGGTTTGAGTTATCACTTTCATGATCTTCCTATACAGACGCGATATGGAAAAGCGGAAAATTTCCATCACTTTTCCACTTTTTCTGATCCTGCTTGTATGAAATAGGTGGGATAAAAAATTTGTTTGGAGGAAAAGAGAATATGGAGAATCATTTAGTCCAACGAGGCACATCGTTTAAGCCAGAGCCGATTATTATCAGTGAATTACAGTTAAATGCAGTGGTACGTGGTTGGTTATTTGCTGTAGATGTACAGACACGCCCGGATAAAAATGGCAAATCCTTTCGTCAACTCAGATTGCGTGATCGGCGGGGTAACGAAATCAAGGTAAACCAATTTGACCTTCCGCGTATAGAACCGCTCGCACCGCAAAAAGGCAAGATTGTTCTGGTAGAAGGTGTAATCGAAGAATATCAAAATAAAACGCAAATTAAGCTCATTCGTGCTGAGTTAGATGAAACTGCACCCCTGGATATTTTCGTAGTAAGTACGCGTCGCAAATTAGATCTCCTCGAAGATCAGATGTGGAAACTGAAGAATAAGATACAACATCCGGGGTTGCAGGCACTTCTGCTTGATTGTTTTACGACTGAGGTAATGGAACAATTTCGTCGCTGGCCAGCCGCAGTGCAACATCATGGAGCAGTTGTTGGCGGCTTGCTTGAACATACCGTAAATGTCGCTTTCATAGCCGAAAGCTTGACAAAACTCTATACCTGCAATAAAGAGCTTGTGCTTGCAGGCGCCCTTTTGCACGATATCGGCAAACTACAAGAGCTAGAAGAACAACCTGGCGCAGGATTTACTCCAGCTGGCAATATGTTCGGGCACATCATTTTGGGTGCACAGCTTGTCCAGGAACGTGCCTTGCATATAACTGAGTTGGATGAATCAACATGCCTGGATTTGCTGCATATTATCCTTGCCCATCATGGTACAAAGGAATATGGATCGCCTGTATGTCCTGTGACTATTGAGGCATTGATAGTTCACCTGGCAGACATGGCAGAGGCAAAGCTGACAGGTTTTCTCGATCACTGTGACCGGACATCTACTGCTGAGGGTTGGTCAGCTTATAGTAAGGAATTTGGGGGACCTATACGCATACCGTAAATTGTTCTAGTGTGGAATCGTCACTTGCCACTTTTATGAAATGCCATGGCATTGCGGTAAACCTCTACATAACGTAGGGCCGATGCTTGCCAGGAGTGATCAGCAGCCATACCGCGTTGTTGCAGAGTACGCCATATGTCTTTGAATCGATACAATTCCAGTGCTCGTACGATAGCGGCGAACAGCTCCCAGGGGTCATAGTTGGTGAAGGCAAAGCCATTGCCGTCACCGGTGCGCGGATCATACTCCTGTACAGTATCTGCCAGACCACCAACGCTTCGTACAATAGGCACACTGCCGTACCTCATGGCAATTAACTGACCCAGGCCACAAGGCTCAAAACGTGATGGCATCAAAAACATATCACTACCAGCATAGATAGATTGAGCCAGTTCGGTATTGAAGGTAAGAAAAATGGCAACTTGTTCAGGGTAGCGAGCGGCTAGATTCTGGAACATTTCATGGTAGTGTTGATCACCAATGCCCAGGACAACTAACTGGATGCCCTGAGCAAGCAGAGGCTGGATGATCTGCGCGAGTAGATCAAAGCCTTTCTGGTCCGCCAGGCGCGAAATCATGCCAATAAGCGGCGCCTCTGGCTTAACGGGGAGATGTGCCCGTTCCTGAAGCGCCTGTTTATTCTCAGCGCGTTTATCGAGAGTATTTGAATCAAAGCATGTGTGAATATGGCGATCACCAGAAGGGTTCATTTCCTGGTAATCAATACCATTGAGAATACCAAATAATCGATCGCGACGCGAACGTAGAAGTTGATCTAATTTCTCACCAAACGTGGGGGTGAGTATCTCCTGAGCATAACGTTCACTTACCGTCGTTATAGCATCGGCAAAGAGGATGCCGCGCCCCATAATATCGACGACATTTGCAAGTTCGACGATCTGCGGATAAAGAAATCCACCTGCGGCAACACCGGCCACTTCCAGGATCCGATAACCGAAAATGCCTTGATAAGCCAGATTATGAATTGTATAAGCCGTTGCCGTATTAGAGAAGAATGGATCGTCGTGGTAAACAGTATGCATCCAATTCGGAACAATACCGGTTTGCCAGTCATTGCAGTGCACAATATCGGGAGACCAATCAAGCAAGCGCATCGATTCGAGCGCAGCACGACAAAATAAAATGAAACGCTCACCATCATCGTTGTAGCCGTAGATGTTCTCGCGATCAAAGTAACGAGGTGCATCAATCATATAGACCGGAATCCCATTGCCAATGGTGCCCTGGCATACACCAACTTGCTCTTTGAAAGTCGCCATGCTGACATTGACGGTATCCAAAACAGTTGTCAACTTGAATCTATCCGGCTTGATCTGGCCATAGCGAGGCATTACCAGGCGCACATCATGCCCAAGTTCCTGCAAAGCCTTTGGTAAGGCTCCTACAACATCCGCCAATCCCCCGACCTTGGCAAACGGTACGACTTCAGCGGCAAGAATCAGTATTTTTAGCTGTTCAGGTGTACTGGATTTCGTCATTGTCTTGCATGTTCATTCTCCCTCAGTAGGAATTCCTATGAAAAACAGCTATACGCGATAACGATTGCGTGCGAGGAAATAGAACTGGATACCGGCAAGAATGCCTATAACTATGAACACAACGACAGCATGAACACCGCCAGTGATTCCAGCATTGAAACCGGTTCCAGGAATGGACGGGATATTTGGCTCAGTCTCCCTGAATCCAGGAATTGAGAAGAAGCCAAAGGATGCAATGTAGATCAGAAGACAGGTGCCTACCACTAACCACTGACCAACACAGCCCAGATTACGTTCACCGACGACGGCGAATTCGCGACGAGAGACGCTCGTCCAGACCGCAGCAAGTACAAGCATACCGCCGGTCAAAAGCTCAGCGATAAAAATTTCATCTGGATGCATATGTACCAGAAGTGTTGCCAGAGCAATCACCGCGGTTATCGTCAGGCTGCTAACAACGACGAGATTACGCCTGCCTTTCCATACTACGATGGCCGCCATGAACAGTATAAAGAAGTTCGTCGTGACAAAGGCGTCAATGATATATCCGGCCTGCTGTGAGAACGCGCAGGTTTGAGGAACAGCTGTTGCTTTTCCACAGATAGTCAGATAATTGCCCAGGCCGACAAACGTCCAGGAGTGGATCCATGCGATCGCCGGATAGACAAGGAACCATGCCAACAGGAAAATCACGCCTACCTGCGCTAAATTGATACCGATAAGATAGAGGCCAGACATGGTGCGCTTGCGTACCGGACGCAACAGGTAATGGAAACGCAGCGCAAAAGCCCCCAACGTACAGAAGACGGCAATTCCCAGGAAGACGTTATAAATTGTATTCACAACTCCCAGACTCAGACCATGAGACGAAGCCAGACTTTGAGGACTAACAAGCGCCCAAAAGAGCATAAAAACAATCAGGAACACGATACCAACACTGATCATAATCCTGATAGCAGGCGTAGTACCCAGGTCGCTGCGGTCAGGATTGCGCTGTTCACGTAGGGCAAGGAGGCTGAAAAATACCAGAGTAACGCCAACACCCATGATTGCCGCACCCAGCATAATGAGATCAAATGAGAGAGGTGGGAACCAGAGCACATTTCCCCCCAGGACGGGAACCCAGGTGACGTTTTTTGCTGGGAAGTACTGGTTATTGGTATAGGATGCCCAGAGTATGATCGCCAATCCGGCGAGAGCTATAGGGACTCCTAACACACTAAATACGATCGGAGGGACAATAGGTTTTGGGTCAAAAAGCATTACGACGACCTGAATAACAATGAAGCCAGCCAGGCACACGACCGCCAGAGCAAGAAACCCTTGCTCAAAGGCAATTAATGACGACGCGGTCATTACTAAATAAATATAGCCGGGGATTTGTCCAAGCAGAATAGCCGCCAAAAAAAAGAAGCCAACCGCGAAAATCATCGCTCGCGCCCACGAGATGCGCTCTGTTTGTGCGGACACCCCGGTACCATTAGACCGTTGTTGTGCTTGTTGCATGGATCGCAATCCCTTTCAACATATCGCGAATGCTGTTGTGCGACATGCATTGGAACAAGTATCAAAATACATAGAATATCACGCCTCAAAAGAGGCGCAATACCGGAAAGCCATTATGGAACGATAGTCAGTTCAGCTACCATGGCAGGGTGAATCTGGCAATAGTAGAGAACTGCATGGTCTTTATTAAAGTTGTAGGCAGCCAACGTTACCTTATAGGTGAATGACTGACCGGGCAAAATTAGCTTGCTAGTGCCAGAGTCGAATATCTGTGGCGCGGGTGTTTCAGCACTTGGACTCTCTCCCACCATAGCTGTGACGGTATGCGGCGTCGTACTCTTATTGATCCAGGTGATGGTTGTGCCAACCTTGACCTTTACATTCGTGGGTGCATAGCAAGCTGGGGTACACGTGGCGCCTGAAGGTGGCAGCACGATGTTAATAGTAACCGCTGTAGACTTGGTCGCATCCACAGGTGTTCCAAACTGACCAACACCTGCGGCTGCAGTTGCCTGCGCAACAGCAGTCTGGTAGGCAGTAGGGTTAGATGCCTGTATGATACCAGGAACCAGGTCGAAGCCATTGGAGCCTTTTCCAGTTGGAAATCCATTTTTAGTTAAAAAATCTGGATCAGCCGAACGAATGAGAGCAAATAAATACTGGATATCGATTTGTGTGAGCGGACCACCATAATCCTCGAGCCACGCAGGCATCAGCAGCTTGGAAGGATCGGCTGTATCAGCGATACCACCACTGATAATCCGTATAACATCAGCATCGGTCAGCTTATTGACGGCAGGATTCCCGTTGAGTTTGGGTCCAGTCAGGCCTTGCCCATTGATGCCATGGCATTGGAAACAATACTGGGCAAAAAGCGCTGCACCTCGACCAACATCAGTCGTATGTTGCCGAAGTTTGTACATCTCCTGTGAATTCGATTCCATAATCCAGAAGACCGGGATCAGCAGAGAAACGACTGCAAGCATAATCAGGGCGCTAAACCCGGTTTTCTCAACAGCGTTGGTACGAGTATAAAATACATAGAGTAAGGCCCCCACGACAACCAGCACAACTACGATACCTATTGCAGCCTGTCCAGGATCTATCATAACTACACTTCCTTACTACAACCTTTTAAGAAATGGCCGAGCATTACCATGCCCTACGTGCATACCTCGGTCGGAACCGGTATGAGACGAGTGGAAGCGTCCGGATGCGGCACCGTATTATTGAGGGTACCTGTGCTTACTATCACATCTGTTCCACTAAAGGACATGCCAAAGCGATCCAGGCTCCTGGGAGCTGGTCCATCGAGATATTCTCCATCAACATTATAGTGCGAACCATGGCAGGGACACTTAAAGCTATTGCAGTCATTGCGGAACGGTACGGTACAGCCAAGGTGGACACACCGCTGGTACAGTGCAACCCAATAGGAGCCATCGGCACCCTTGACAAAGTTCTCAGAATTTAACTGATCGGTAAGATTAGAGCCACTCAATAAAAATTGCGTGCCAGGAGCCAGGTGAATCAGATAGGTCTTGGCAGACTGAACGTAGAATACACCAGCCTGGCCTAATTTGAAGTCTTTGGGCTGGGCCCCCGGAAAATCCGTTCTCTTCCCAACTGTAAAATCCGCACCGAATTGACCGGCCAGGTTTGGATAGGAAAAGTACAACGCGCCAGCCACACTGGCGGTTGCGGACAATCCATACACTGCCAGCATAGACCTGCGGAGGAAACGTCGCCGGGACAGGCGCTGTTTGGCTATCTCCGCTGCCTCAGCGCCGCCGCCATGTAAAACTTCGTACTGCTGCGCTGTGATGGGAGGAGTATCGATACTCATAGTTATCCTCTCTGTCTATTCTGGAGTTTACAGGTCAAAGTACATGCCCTGCCATGGCCAGAGCCACACCCAGCCTGGACCGCGGAAAAAGCTTCCGGCGAGCGTGACGAAGGCCCAAAACACGGCAACCATGGTGAAAGTGACAATTGCCATCTTACGATCGGCATATGCACGGCTGGGATTGCGATCGACATAAGGCAAAATGGCCAACCCAACGAGTACGAAGGTTGGAATGAGCACACCAGCAGTAGTGGGCGGGAAATAGTGCAACAGTTCCTGCAATCCGAGGAAGTACCAGGGCGCTTTAGCCGGGTTCGGAGTCACGTTCGGATCGGCCGGATTGCGCAGCGGCGCATCAATGGTAATAGAAAGTAGTGTGACCATTACCGTGACGGCAGTCGCGGCGAAAAACTCGCGGACAAGCAAATGTGGCCAGACAAACACGGAGTCTTCAAGCGGTTTTTCGACACGGGTGATCGCTTCCTGCCTCACTACGGCCAGCGTACGGTAACGTCGCTGGGTTGCCGATGACTGCGTCTGTACTCCTGGCTCTTTCTGTTCAATAGACATGATGTATATCCTCTCACTCAAGAGAACCTGCAGGATACAATTGATTGTACCTCTGCGCGAACAGCTCCTATCAATTATTGTCGAGCAGAACCAGCGGTTGCACGCTCTGCCCGGTCCTCCAACTCCCTACGAGATGGGGGTGGAGGTCCAGCTGCACCGCCATCCTTACGGATACGCCAGAAATGAACGGCCATCAGCAGTGCCAAGACCAGGGGGAACAGGATCACATGACCAACATAGAAACGGACCAGGGTACTTTGAGTCACTGAGGAACCGCCTGCGATCAGCTTGTACGCGGTATCACCGACGATCGGGGTATACGGGGCAAAATTGGTGCCCACAGTGATAGCCCAGAGAGCGATCTGATCCCACGGTAGGAGATAACCAGTAAAGCTCAGGAACAAGGTGAAAAAGAAGAGCAAAACGCCGATCAACCAGTTAAACTCCCTGGGAGGCTTGTACGCGCCGTGGTAGAAGACGCGTATCATATGCAGCGTCACCGTCACCACCATCAAGTGTGCAGCCCAACGATGCATATTACGCGTCAGATGACCGAATGAGACTGCGGTGCTTAATTGGTTGATGTTCTGATAAGCCAGATTGGTGTCTGGAACATAATAGAACATCAGAAAGACACCAGTGATTGTCAGCAGAAGAAATAAGAAAAATGAGATACCGCCCATACACCAGGTATAGGTTATCTTCATTGCCTGGCGACTGACTTTAACCGGGTGCAAGTGCAGAAACACGTTGCCCATCATTACCAGAGACTGGTTCAGTGGGGTATCAGGATAGCCGTGGCGAAAAATAGAGCGCCAAGCTTGACTCTCGACCAACTTCTGCGTCATTGTGTCGAGCAAACTTTTATTAGGAAGAGAACTCACAGCGCCTCCTCAAAAGATGATAGCAAGCTACCTTGTCAAGGCCGTTAAGTAAATAGTCCATGTTTTGTGTGGCAAATTATATCATAAAAACCCACACGATGAATACCCTATTTTGATTGTAACGCATCTTGTGGCAATTGAGAAGAGCTATGCCCAAGATGTTTCTTAAACCAAGCTTACTCCAACATCAAAAGAGGGACATCAGGTGAGTACCTGATATTTATCCAGCACCCACCTGATTTCACAACGCATATCGGGAGCGTATTTGCCAAATGCATTGATTGGGCTTGCCGCTACCTGGCATATCTGACTACAATTAGTGTAAACAGAGATAGCTACCTAAACAAAGGAAACTTGCTATGGCTCACTCCAACAGGCAGTATCTGCAGGAAGAGCAACGTCGTAACAGTATGTTTAAAACACTTCTTGGTATTCCCGTTTTTTATAAAGTGCTCATCGCCAATAGTCTGATTATTTTTGTTGGAGCTACTGGCGGGACCTGGCTTGCAACACATCTGAACGTAAGTCCATATGCAACACCAATGTCCCTGATCATTTTCATTACCATCGGTTGGTTGGTCAGTGTCGTGCTTAACTTTGTTGTTCTCCAGATCGCTTTTCGACCCTTGACAGAATTAGGAAAGGTGATGAAGCGGGTACGGGCAGGTGAGAGTTTGTTACGCGCGCCACTTACAGGAGAGGATTCGCAAGCAGACCAGCTTGCTGAAGCTTTTAACATGGTTCTTGAAGCTCTGGATGAAGCTTCGCGTCTTCGAGCCAGTCAAATCATTCAAGCGCAGGAACAGGAACGCCAGCGTATAGCTCGCGAGCTACATGATGAAACCAGCCAGGTGCTTACTTCGCTTTTAATCAGTTTGACATTACTCGAAGAGTCAGTAGAGACGCAAGAAGCTCGCGAACGCATTGCTGATACACGCGCCCTTGCACATTCGACGTTGCGAGCCATTCGCAATTTGAGCATTGACCTCAGACCCAGCGCACTTGACGATCTGGGATTACTCCCAGCTCTACGCTGGTATGTGAAAGAATACCAGAAGAAGTGCTCTATCGAGGTTGAGTTTCATGCTACAGGTTTCAAAGAGAGATTACCTGCCGAGATGGAAACAGCACTCTATAGAATCGTGCAGGAGTGTTTAACCAATACGGCAAAACATGCGAACGCTAGCAGAGTCACCATTACGTTGAAAGAGGAGACGGATAGGGTCTACGCCAGAATAACCGACGATGGTCAAGGATTCGATTACGAAGCATTACTGAAAACACCGGGGCAGGAACGTGGTCTGGGGTTAGCAGGAATGAATGAGCGGGCAGTGTTGCTTGATGGGATACTCAACATTCATGCCACTCCTGACCAGGGCACAATTATTGAAGTCAGTATTCCATTGCCCTCAGTGAGAGAGCTGCAGCCTCAAAGGAAAAATGAGTTAGCTGTGTGAAGTTCTGGTGGATGACCACAATGGATACACCATTCTACGTCAGGAATTTTTGATGAAAATACGCATTTTATTAGTGGATGACCATACAATTTTACGCGCTGGCCTTAAAATGATGCTCAATGCGCAGCCGGATATGGATGTGGTTGGCGAAGCACATGATGGTCGCCAGTCCGTACAAGAGTCACAGCGCCTACACCCTGATATCGTTCTAATGGATATCACCATGCCAGATATGAATGGCATTGAAGCCACAAGGCAAATTAAAAAAGTGCTACCGGATGTGAAGGTTTTGATACTGACAATGCATGAAAATGATGAGTATGTCTTTCAAGCGCTGCGAGCGGGCGCTTCTGGCTATATGCTCAAAGAGGCCGCGGATACGGAATTGATTTCAGCGCTGCACGTAGTGCAAAATGGAAACTTCTACCTTTCTCCGAGCGCACAATCAGTCATGGTAGGAGATTATTTGCAGCGAGTACATTCAGGTGAAGAAAAGGATAGTTATAGTAGTTTGACAGAACGTGAGCGTGAAATTTTAAAGCATGTAGCTGAGGGATACACCAATAACCAGATTGCGGAACGTCTCGTAATTAGCCCCAAAACGGTAGATACTCATCGAACCCACATCATGGATAAACTTAACCTGCACAGCCGCGCCGAACTGGTAAAATATGCTATGCGGCGCGGCTTATTAGAGGATTGACTTCCAGTAGAGAGGGGTCTTTAGCAGATACTCAGTAAAGCATTCTCCAGGCTTTTAAAGCTAGTCATCGTCACCAAAGTCCAAGTCAGTATCGTTTTCTTCAGCAAAATATTCATCACTATAGAAACCGACATCTCTACCAACGTAAACGCTTACTAGAAAATCATCGCGGGGCATATCAGCGGAGAGTACAAGATCCTCATCTATTTGCTCAATAAGTTTCGTCAATTCAATCTCTTCAAGCTCCCGTTCTAAAATAAGTGTCCCGTGAACGGCTGTTGTTGTGAAGTGGATATCAACAGTTCCAAGACGGTTGTTCGTCTGCATACCAGCTCCCTGCATAATATAGTAGCTTTCGGAAAATGGTGTACGGAAATGTCGTTCAAACCGAATATCGTCCATAGTATTAGTATCTTTGCGCAGCCCACCTTCGCATGATGCTGCACGCTCCTTTCTTATCAGCGCGCTCCTTGCGCGAATAATGGCGGTAAGACGCCGATATTATAGCATTCAATCATAAGTAAGTATAGAATCGTTATAAAAATTGAAATGATGAGCGCATTTTAGAAAATACCAGTTGTTCTTCAAGAGTATAGGTGGAAGAGGGTGCAAGTTGCAAAATCGCATAGTAACGCCCGCCATGCATAGTCACCAATAATGATACCGTATAATTTGCTCCACTTTGCTGAACACTCCCCTGAACCTGTTGCCACGAAGCTCCAGCAAATGATAGCGCTGACTGTGTTTTTTGTCCAGTCAAACCCAGTGCACTCACCGTCTTGCTCATATACTGATTAATACTCTGGTTATCAGTAGCTACAACAGTGATGTTCACCTGATCAGTGTGGTTATCGTCATAAAAATTTACGGTTCCATTTTGATTATTCAGCGCTTTTGTCCATTTCTGAGGATATTGTAGTGATACACTCAGAGAAGTATTTTGAAAAGTTTGGGTAGTTTTCGTTATTTCAGGAACAGCAAAGGGCTGATAGACAATAACCCATGCAATCACTCCACCTAGCAGCAAGATGAAAAGTAGACCAAACACAAGTGCAAGAAGTTTACGATTGTTCCTTTTAGGTCTGGCTAAAGGAGGCACAGGCATTGATGCAGGGGGAGTTTGCCTTACAGGTTGCGCAGATGGAAATTGGGGCTGAGGAAACAACATAGGTGTCACAGGTCTTTGCATTACAGGGCTAACAGGTGCAACTGGCACTTGCATTGCCTGCCTCTGCTGATGAATGGGCTTCCCAATCACGGGTGAAATGTTAACTGTTTGTGCCACATGTGGGCGTGTAGAGATATCCTCTATTTCGTCGTGATGCGTTGTTCCATTGCCAAAGCCAGTTGCTGACGAAGGTGAGACATCACGAATCGGTGGATTCTGGGGTAGACTTGCAATGAGAGGATTAGTCGGAAATTCATCTGCAACTTCTTCTTCGTCACTATCTATGCCTACGTGATTGGATTTTGCATGAGATTGCGCACTGATTGTAGGTGAACTTGCCACCGCAAGAGGTCCGGTTGGCAAGCCATCAACCACATCTACTTCATCCTGCATAGAGTCCCTACCATTCTCCGGCAAGGAGAGTACTTTAGTTTCTTCTTGTTCCCACACTTTTACGCGAAGCTCACGGAGAGAAACATTTGACCTATCGTTTGTAAAACTGGTTTCAAGCTGCTTCATCCAGGCAGGCGGGTTCTCCGATAAGGACCTTTTTACTGGGCGAGATGATGCAACGATATTCCCACAGCCAATACAATACCGAGTGGTATCACCCGGCAGGATTTTTCCACAATGAGCACACTGTTTTGCCACGAAGATCTCTCCTGCGCCTGGAGGTATAGAAGCAACAAGCATGTTGCACCATTGGTTATTAAGCCTGCAGCTACAAAATATTCTTCAAGAGGATAGCATATCTGCTAAGGATCCTTGAAAATCGGGTAGCTTTTTTTCTACGGTACACTACTTGTGATATTCCGTCAAGTTGCATAGCCAATCAGTCAGGCGTTATTTCAATCGAAGCAACGCTTCCCGTTCAGCAGCAGTTTCTATAACCTGCTGGTTCTTGACTATTTCAACGAGTTTTTTGCGACCTTTGGGGCTACCAATCATGAGGACACCAGCAAGTTTGTTCTCGCGGTAAAATAATTTACGATAGTTCTCGTTGCCTTTTTCGCCTGGTTCCCTCAGAGCAATGGATTGTAGCTCAGGATTATTCGTCTCTGCTGTACCAACCACAGCAATATTCACATCGAACAGCGGACTTGTATACGTAGGAACATCGATATACGCTTCATGACCACCGGCCATATTTACACCTACAATACGTCCGTGAGCCATGGCGTTGTCCCAGGTTCCCATTGTATGATGTTGCTCAATGGTTGGATCATAAAATTCGGCCACGTCACCAGCCGAATACACACCAGGAACATTGGTTTCCATGTATTCATTGACAACTATGCCACTGCGTAACTCAACCGGAGTATTGGTCAGGAATTTGGTGTTCAGCATGATTCCAAGGCCAACGCCAATTACATCTGCCTGGATCTCTCGTCCCTTCTTTGTCCTGACATAGCCAGGAACACCATTTTGGGGTATGACAGACTCGATTTCGTCTCCATGGATGACATTGACCCCAAACTTCTTAGCGATGTTATCGACAACTTCACCGCCGTCAGGATCCAGCGCACTGCGCAGCCAGTAAGGGCCTCGCATCAACCAGGTCGTGTCGAGCTTACGTACTGCAAATCCATCACACAATTCGTATGAAATAAAGCTTCCTCCGTAAGCCAGAGCTGTCCGCGATTCGAGCATACGGGCTATGATGGATTTGGTATCATCCAGTGTGACAAAGTTATAAATATGCCTGGTGCCTTCAGCACCCGTTACCCTTAAAGGGTTGGCCCAACCCCCAGTTGCGACCAGTAAGGCATCATAGGGGAATTTCTGCCCGTTATCGGTAACAACTACACGTTCTTCCGTATTGACATCTGTTACCATTGTTTCGGTTACCAGAGTGATATTGCGTTGCTCGTGCCATGCAAAATCGCGTATCATCACCCTCTGCTCAACTATCACTCCCTGGAGAAAACGCGGAAGTGAGACGCGATTATAGAGTGGGTAAGGTTCGTTTGTCAGGAGATGAATGTCACAATTCGGGTCATTCTTGCGCAACGTATCGGCGGCTGTCGTTCCTGCAATTCCATTGCCAATTATCACATAACGTCTATCGTGCGTTATCAAATGAAAGTCTCCTTGTTTGAGATGTGGTTTTATATTGATTCGTGGGGATTTTAGCACAGGTTCTGGGATAATGCTATTTTACCCCTTCGATGCGCTGCTCGTATAGACGTTTATTTCGCCCAAAAGTGCCGCATGTACCTGATCGATATTCTGGTTGCCGTTTATTTCTCTCAGCTTCTGCTGTTGGCTGTAGTATTCGAGCACCTGGACGGTTTGATTGAAGTAGATGACCAATCGTCTGCGCATTGCTTCTCCGGCATCATCAGGGCGTTGATAGAGTTTACTGCCATCCAGATCACAAATACCAGCTACTTTCGGTGGACGATATTTGACATGATACACATGTTGATGCGCCTGACAGAAAACTCTTCCTGCAAGCCTCTGGAGTAACTCCTCGCGAGAAACCTTCAGATAAATCACAAGATCGATCTGGCGATTGAAATGTTGTAGCTCTGCATCCAATGTCTGTGCTTGCACAAGAGTGCGAGGGAATCCATCCAGCACCACCCCATTCATGCTCTCAGGTTCTTCAATGTGACGAATCACCATCGGGATTGTTATGTCGTCGGGAACCAGTTCCCCAAGATCAACATACCTCTGAGCTTTTAACCCAAGCTCGGTCTGTTCTTCATATGCCTTTCGGAACAGATCTCCACTCGCTATATGTCTTAGTGTGAAAAGCTGAGAAAGTTTCTCTGCTTGAGTTCCCTTCCCTGCTCCCGGTGCCCCGATCAGAAGAATATCCATGGCTTTCCTCCAATGCAAATTTGTACAGATGCCGAACAGTGCTCTAAATGAGCGTCATTACGGCTGCACTCATTATGTATAGTATAACAGATAACAGGCTCTCACACGGCTTGCATAACTCTTTCTAGTTAGAAAGTAGCATAGTGATATCACAAGACCATCACTGAGTAAGACAGGATTATCACAAAGAGCACACAGAGCAAATTGCCAGGTTTTAATGTGCAGGGCGCAATGCAGCCACAATCATCGCTACCACACTTATCCCAAAGGACACTAAGAAAGCAAAGTGTAAACCGTGGAGGAAGATAGCAAGTGCTGCTGGGAACTGACTCATACCCCCACCATAAATGAATACTTGCATCATCGCAACCATTGGCACAGCACTCAGAGCCAGAGGAAAGACGATAGCGATACTTAGCATTTGTCCTGTATTATTTAGCATCGTGAGAATACCCGCTGCCGACCCTCGCTTCTGTGGTTCAACGGAACTCATAATCGCATTCGTATTGGGCGAAACAAAGAAACCAGAGCCTCCACCCATGAGGGCCATGAAGAGAGCAAGCAACCAATAGGGAGTTGTTGGTGTGATTGTAGCAAGCCCAAGTAGCCCTAACGATGAGATACCCAACCCGACAGGCGCCAGAATTCGTGATCCAATACTATCTGATATCCTTCCACTTATTGGACCAATAACCATAAAAGCTAAGCCAAACGGGATCAAGAGCAACCCTGCACGCAGTGGATCCTGCCCATATGGACCTTGCAAGAAGAAAATAAGTAAAAACAGCACGGCGCCGCGAGCGATACCATTGAGAAGTCCACTTAAATTTGCCATCAGAAAAAGTCGATTACGAAAGAGCCGTAATTGCACCATTGGTTGCTTTATACGAGGCTCAACGATGGCAAAGAGAATCAAACTGATCAGACCAATGACAATTATGGTGTTGGTCGCAGGTGGGCTAAGAATCGGGAATGCCAGCATACTTAAGCCGAGCAATACTCCAGTCAGACCTATAGTGAGCGTCAATAAACCAAACCAATCAATGCGTTGGTGCTTCGCAAATGTCACAGGTTCGCGCAGACGCCAGATACCCCAAATCACACCAAAAATACCCAGCGGCACATTAAACAGGAAGACCCAGCGCCACGACCACTCTGTCAGTAAACCACCGATGACTGGCCCAATTAAGAAACCAGCAGCGCCTGCTATCTGATTGATGCCCAGGCCCAATCCAACACGTCCTTTACGAAAAGCATCTGTGACAATGGCAGTACTATTTGTCACCAATAAAGCTCCACCTACACCCTGGATGAGACGTCCCAGAATGAGGTCAGCACCATGAAATCGGGGTTGAGCAAGACCCGCAACAAGCGAACCGAGGACGAACACGGCAAATCCGCTATTATACAGTTGTTTGCGTCCCCACATATCCGCAAGACGTCCGACAATAGGTGTCAGTACGGTAGTAACCAGGAGGTATCCCAATAAAACCCACATGATAGTAAAGAATGTAGCATGCAGATCAGCCATAATATTGGGCAGTGCTATCAGTAGCGCAGAACCTTGTATAGAGGCGAGCAGCGCACCGACGGTTGTAACGGAAAGCGCTGTCCATTGATAGCCATCTTTTTGCCGACCTGGTTCAGTCTCGATAGCCCGCGCTTGTTTAGTTGCACTAACAGCAGTATCCGAAGAAGAGAAAGGTGAAGTGCTCATTGTATATCCTTAATATATCCTCACATTAGCTGACTAACTTCAAAAATGAAGATGGGTTATTCTTCAACGAGAAGCTGTAGCGCAGGCAGTGCTGCCATAATACTGAGACGTTCAGCCTCACTCAAACGGTCGAGGCGACTCCTCAATGAGATCAGGCGTGTATGTTGAAAGACAAATACAGCCTGACGTCCAGGTTCAGTTGGTGAGACCCAAACTGTTCGCCAGTTCAGGTCGTCATGGCTGCGCTCAACATAGCCTTGAGCCAGCAGGCGTTTGATCATTGCAGTTGCTGTAGAAGGGGCTACGACAAGATGTTCTGCAAGTTCCTGCATAGTGCAGCGTTCATGCTCAACCAGGACTCCTAAAAGTGTCAATTGCCCTGGTGTTGCACGAAGTTCAACCACATCTCGCCAGCCTGGACCAGCCTCGGATGATTCATCCAGGGGAATATCGGCACGCAGGCGTCTCAAGAGTTTAGGTGCAATATCCAGGAGTGCCTCCGCCAGGTCAACTTGTTTGTGTACTGAGTTCTGTAGCATATCCTGACTTTCTGATGTCATTTCGATAATCTAATTATACGATAAACGAAATGAATGGGGATAGTCAAGCAGTTCGAACGTAAACGCTCAGAGTGAAGCTTTGCGCAGGCGGCCTGGCTTGCTCCCACGGCCGTTGATAAGCAAATTCGATCTTTCCAAGGCCCTCCTGCAAGGCCTGGAAGTGCCAGAAATGGCTTCCACCTTTACCAGGAGAGCTCCCAACGAGATCAAAAGAATTGTCGAGGAGTGTGCATGCCGGCTCACCGCTGGATATAGGATACCAACGAAACCCCGTTGTAGGGTTTTCTCGGAGGATTATCTTGAATTCCTCCCCGGCATGCAGTTCAATTTTGCTCCCATTGGAGTGTTCGTCGAATTGAATCATTGACTTTCATCCTGTAGGGTACTAATCTAAGCAACTAGTTGAAGGAATTATACTGCAAAGTGGACACGTTTTGCTCTGACGTATTGCTTTTGGGAAGCCGAGGTAAAGGCGACACCTTAAATACCAAGACAATGTGCGTTTAACTAATGGCACTACAATCGTTCAACAAAAACATGGCAACATCAGGAAGGAGGTGCCAGCCGAGTATCAAGCAAACAAGTAAGCGCTTTGAGTTTTTTATCAAGCTAGAAGTCTAGCTATAATACAATAAAAAAGGAGATTACAATATGCCTCAGATCGCACACTACGGATGGATACCTGATCTACCCGACCAGCGGGATTACCAATATGCTGCGCCAATAGAAGTGATAGGAGCACTGCCAGCCAATATCGATCTTACTTCAGCCTGTCCTGCGGTCTATGACCAGGGCCAATTGGGAAGTTGCACAGCAAATGCTATCGCAGGTGCAATCGAGTTCGAGCAGATGAAACAAAACATGCCCCAGGTTTTCATACCGTCCCGGCTGTTCATTTACTATAACGAGCGCGTAATGGAGGGGACAGTCAACTCAGATAGCGGGGCACAGATTCGAGATGGCATGAAAAGCGCAGGCACACAGGGAGATTGTCCCGAAGACATGTGGCCATACAATATTGCGAATTTTGAAGAGAAACCAACAGATGCTTGCTATCAAGCTGCTCTCCAGCACAAGGCGATACTCTACAAGCGAGTGAACAGGAACCTCACCCAGATGAAAGGGTGCCTGGCTTCCGGCTACCCGTTCGTCTTTGGGTTTACTGTCTATGAGAGCTTCGAAAGTCAACAAGTGGCTCAGACCGGTCACGCACCGATGCCACAGCACGGAGAGCAAGTGATGGGTGGCCATGCCGTGCTGGCAGTTGGCTATGATGATGCCAATCAATGGTTCATTGTACGAAATTCTTGGGGAACAAGCTGGGGTATGCAGGGGTATTTCACCTTACCCTATACCTACTTTACCAGTCGTAGCCTCTCCAGTGATTTCTGGACAGTACGATTGGTGCAGTAATGCGCTACTGATGTACGAGTGCAGCCTGGCTACTGCGTCCGCATTGCCAGGCTGTTATGTAAAAGTAGAGGATAGCTTTTATTTCGCTGCAGGAGCGACACTCCAGGTACCAGAGGCACCAGCATTTTGATCACATTGGTTTTGCTTGTTCAAGCTACAATAATCGCCGTTGAGAATACCATTGGATTTCAACCAACCCCAGAAATAGAGCGGGCTATTTTTTTTGTAAGCCTGCACAACGAACTGGATATAGTTGTTTGTATTCACAGAACCAGTGAAATTACCACTGCCTACCAATGGTGGATTAACCGTGAAATACCCACTAATCGTGTCACGATCTGCCTGCTGTTGTATAGATAATGCCATACCAGTAATGATATTCGCAGTAGTGTCATCAAGAGTGCCATTGTAGTTTCCTGCCACATTTGGATAGGGTACAGGTGTCGGAGTAGGTGAAGGCGCTGGACGTGGTGAAGATATCACCGTTGGATGTGGCGTTGGCTGCACCGTTGGATGTGGTACAGGCACAACAACGGGCAAGGATGTTGGCGTGAACTTTGGGTGGGCGGTTGGAACGACAATAGTAGGAGCCTTTGTTGGTAGTGAAGTAGGAGAAATTGCTGTAGATACCGTACTATTAGCCTGTGTCTGAGGTGTTGAGGCAATAGAATTTGCGGCTGAATGTTTGGTAAAATACGAGAACAAACCTGTCCCAATGCCCGAAAGAACTACAAGTAAAAATAAAACAAGCAACCATAACCACAATTTCCCTGATCGAGGGGCTGATGGCCGCTTATGAATTGTTACCACAGAAGGTAGAGGAGTATCTATGTGTTTTTTAGAAGCAATCGGCTGAGTTGAGGGAGCCGAGAATGCAATAACCGCTTTATTTAATAGTCTCCATCCAGGTTGGGTTTCAAATGCCTGCCAGAACTCTTCAACGCTTGAGAAACGATCATTGCTATTAATAGACAATGCATGGTGGACAGCGTTAGCTACATCCTGCGATATATTGGGATTGAGTTTGCCGATCGGCTCAAGTGGATCATCCTGATCACTGCCCATTAATGTAATACGGTGAAGAGCATCGGCTGGAACCGAGCCAGTCAATAAAGAGTAAAACGTTGCTCCCAGCTCATATATATCACTACGAGTGCTGGTTCCCGTGCCATACAATTCAGGAGGAGCATAGCCTGGAGAACCAGTACGAAAAGCTGTGGTAGTTGCATCGGGGTTGTATTTCTTCGCAATACCAAAATCAACAAGTACGGCATCGTCACCTGATACGGGAACGATGATGTTCGAGGGTTTGATATCACGGTGAAGAATTGGGGGGGTTTGATGATGCAAATAATTTGCTGCATCTACGATAGGAGCAAGGATCTTTAAAACCTGCTGTAACGAGAAATGCTTATCAGACTGAAGCTGGCGCAACACTTCCAGGTTCGGTCCCTCTATAAAATCCATGAGCATATATGCCCGGCGGTTTGTCTCGTCCTCAAATACACGGTAAACCCGTGGGAGTGAACGATGGTCTAAATGCTTGAGCAGCTCACCTTCAAATACAAACCGCTCCCGATCTCGCCTTTGTGGATTGATTGCTTCTTTCAGAGCGTAAAGATTACTTTGAAACCTTACATCTTTTACCAGGTAGACTGCGCCAAAACCACCTTTGCCAAGCAGTCCTTCAACAACATAGCGTTCACATAAAATACTTCCCATGGGGAGAGTAGTTTGCACCTCTTGCAAACGGCACCTCAAACATCAGGTAAAAATACAGCAGGCAACATGAACTTATGAGAAGCTAAAAAGTTGAACTGACTTAACGTTAATTACTTATGAGCGTCGTGTCATGTCAGATTCTTCTTCCCTACTGAATAAACGCGATTTTTGTGAAGTTTGTGGTAAGGGTAGAATCTTCGATGATAGCAGAAAGATAATTAAATCAGGGAATTGTGATAAGTTCAAGACTACCCTCAACCACAGAATCATCATCGTTAATCCAGAAAACTCTGACATAGGGGGGGTCAGGGTAGAACTGGTGAGAGAAGATAATGTAGTAGAGTTTATTGCGTATGGCCCATTCTTTGTCTCTTTTGGACGGATAGGCTTCGCTCTTGGGGTGTGAGTGGTAATAAATCATCTCGCCGTCAAATGCATCGATATCCTCGTAAATATGTAGCAAATCTATTGGGTCGATGATGGAGAAATCGTCGGGATGCTCGGCAGCATTGGTGGTCGGGTAATGTCTGACTACTCGATTATGCTTGGCGCCTAATGCTCCGCAGGCTTCATTGGGGTAACCCGCCACCACATGTTCCAGCATTTCTGTATAGATTGCGTGAGGAACATGGACGACGAAACCCTCTTCGACTACCATAACAATACGTCCTCAAGATCATCTTCAAGTTGATCGAGGTCGCGCGTCCACAGGTCTTCGCTCAGGTACTTCCAACCACCATCAGCGAGTATCACGACGATCTTGCCACGATCCATTGTCGAAGCAACACGCAGAGCAGCGTGAAGAGCAGCACCACATGATGGGCCAGCAAAGATGCCCTCTTGATCTTTGAGTTGGCGTGTCCTGCGTATAGCGTCTCTAGCGGAAACAAGGATCCTGGCATCGAGTAGTGATTGATCCAACACGGGTGGCACGAAACCATCTTTGAGACTGCGCAGACCCTGCACTCCATCGCCCTGTAGAGGTTCAGCTGCAACAACTTTGATCGTCGGATTGTATTCCTTCAAACGGCGAGCATTGCCTGTAAGAGTGCCACCAGTACCAAGTCCGGCTACGAAGACGTCCAGATCCGGAAGGTCTTTGATGATCTCCACCGCAGTGCCTTCATAGTGCGCACGTGGGTTAGCTTCGTTACCATACTGGTAGAGCATCACAATCCTGTCATCCTTGCTCGCCAATTCTTGCGCGAGTTTCACCGCGCCATTGCTACCCAAAGCTCCGTCGGAGTAAACGATGTTCGCACCATAGAGTACGAGCATCTGGCGGCGTTCTTGCGTTACATTGTCAGGCATTACCGCTGTAAACGGATAGCCTTTCACACGAGCAATCATTGCCAATGCAATGCCAGTATTGCCACTGGTTGGCTCCAGAAGAATAGAACCAGGTTTTATTTTGCCATTCGCCTCAGCTTCCTCAATCATCGATTTGGCGATGCGATCTTTGATGCTGCCGGAAGGGTTAAAACCCTCCAGCTTGGCAAAAATCTGCACGCCCTGACGAGGGCTGAAACTTTTCAGCTCTACCAGAGGTGTATTTCCGATGGTATCTAATATGCTGTCGTAGCGCATAGTTTTTACCTAAAGAATTATTCTCAAATGCATTCAGAAACGCTGCTCCGCAGCTAGTGCTACGCACTCATCTGAATGTAAGGAAGTTTAGCGCCCACCGGCCATGGCAGGCAAGAGGATGACGGTATCTGCAGGACCAACGTTAGTTTCAAGGCCCTGCAAATAGCGCACATCCTGATCATTGACATAGACATTGATAAAGCGACTGAGGTTTCCGTCGGGCTGAATCTGCTCTTTTAGGGTTGGAAAACGCTCAAACAGATCGTTCAATACTTCCGTAAGATTTTTTCCCTCGGCGCTTACCTGTTTTGAACCTCCAACCGAGGATCGCAAGACAGGCGCAAGACGTACCATTGCCATTGAATGCTCCTTATTTATCTTCCTCATCTATCTACAAAGGTGTCATGTAACTATTCAGGTACATGACTCATGCCTCCTGCGGAGGCGGACGAGAGAGGAGAATGATGTGGGAATCCGCTGTTGCATCCCTCGGATGCACGGACCCCACACCCCGGCAAAGGGCTGTGCCCTCTGCACTCCCTCTATGATTACCTGGCTGGAACTGCGCAGAACTCGGCATAAGTCGGCAAGTTCTCCGGATGGGCATGCTCGCCACAAGCCGGACACTCAGGATCGCGGAAGAGGTGTAGTTCGCTAAACTCGCCAGCAAGACCATCGTAGGTCATCAGCCGACCAACTAATGGATCGCCGATACCAAGCAAGAGCTTGATGGTCTCTGTCGCTTGCAGCAGGCCGATAATGCCTGGCAGCACGCCCAATACTCCAGCTTCTGCGCAACTTGGAGCAAGCTCGGGAGGTGGCGGCTCTGGATAGAGGCAGCGATAACAAGGTCCCTCATTGGGTTTGAAAACGGTCAGTTGACCTTCAAATCGGAAGACGCTACCGTGAACGACTGGCTTATTAGCAAGAAGCGCAGCATCGTTCAGCAAATAGCGTGTGGGGAAATTATCAGTGCCATCGAGAATCACATCGTAATCAGCTATGATGCGTGTTACGTTGGTTTCATCCAGGCGCTCGATGTATGTGATTACTTTTACATCTGGGTTCAGCGCTTCCAGGGTTTCACGAGCTGATTCAGCCTTGTACTGACCAACACGCTTCGTATTATGTAAAATCTGACGTTGCAGGTTGCTCTCTTCCACCACATCAGAGTCGATAATGCCTATCGTCCCAACACCAGCAGCGGCCAGGTAATAGGCCGCAGGAGAACCGAGTCCCCCAGCTCCGATCAGCAAGACTCGCGAATCGAGGAGTTTAAACTGCCCTTGCTCACCCACTTCGGGAATGAGTAGATGGCGACTATAGCGTTTGGATTGCGCCTCACTCATCGTGCGCGGTTGCACAAACGGATAGCCATTACCTTTCCATTGTGCAAAACCGCTAGACATGGAAATTGGATTCTGATAACCCATTTGCTGTAAGGTGACACCAGCAATAAGTGATCGTACCCCACCGGCACAGTAAAGCACGACTGTCTTCGATTTATCGGGAACAGCTTCTTCTATCTGCAATTCAAGATAACCACGAGGCACATGAATGGCCCCAGGAATATGACCTTCGTTCCATTCGTGCTTCTCACGTACATCTACAAGGACGATTTCCTGGTTTTCGGGACCAGCCTCGTGCTGAACAGCTAATGCTTCATGTACCTGGGATGGCGACCATTCCGGTACCTGCCGCCGAGCCTGTCGCATAATCTCGCGGGATGCGTTACCCATGTTGAATCACCTCTCGATATTGTTGACTAAGTTTATCAACTTACTATTTATTAGTTCATTTAAAAGATTACCACGCATTTTTTTCGCTTGTCAAGGAAAAGTTCAAGTGATGTTGTCGCTTATCTTTTGTTAGGGTGTACACAATTAAAAACATGAGTACGTTGATAAATATTCCAGGGAGTTTCATTTCCTTGCAATTTGTATTTCTGGCTGTTAAGCTGAATAAAGATATAGCTCGCTTGCGGACGCGAAATATGATTCAAGGAGAACAAACCCATGACCACAACAGCAGATATTATCATCATTGGGGGTGGGGTAATGGGTGCCAGTATTGCCTATCATCTGGCAAAACAAGGAGATGGACGGGTTATACTGCTGGAGCGGCAAGCGCTGTGCAATGGCACTACAGGGCGTTCGGGAGCTATTGTCAGACAACATTACTCCAACGACTTCACCATCCGTATGGCAAGGGACAGTCTCTCAGTTTTCCAACATTTCGATGAGCTCATTGGAGGGGATTGTGGCTTTATCACTACCGGCATGATCGTCATGGTAAACGAACAAGGAGCTGGGGCATTGCGTGCCAACATGAAGATGCAGCAGGAACAGGGTGTTGACACTCAGCTCATTCAACCTGAAGAAGTCAGCGAGGCTGCTCCGGATTATAGTGGCGCTGGTGTGGCTCTTGCTTGCTATGAACCGGGCACTGGTGTGGCGGATCCCATGGCAACGACGCACTGTTTTGCAAAACGCGCTCGTGATTATGGAGCAACTATCCATGAAGGGGTATCTGTTACACAAATCTTGACTGAAAGTGAACGTATAGTTGGCGTACGCACAAACGCTGGTGACTTCCAGACACCCATAGTAATACTGGCAGCAAACGTATGGAGTGTAGCTCTTGCGCAATCAATCGGAATATCATTGCCATTCACTGCTACCCGACACCCTATGATAGCATTGCGTCGTCCCGATGACTTTGGTGGCCGAACCGGATTACACGCAGTCGGGCTTGACCTGACACGTGACATTTATTTGCGACCAGATATTGGTGGAATAACACTGGTTGGTTCCTCAGAGAATGTCTTTACACCGAGCGATCCGGATAATTATGCCCAGGGCCTGTCAGAGCAAGAGATCGCATATTTCCGAGCGATGGCTGGAGGAAGTATTCCCGCGCTGGCTCGCAGCGTGCCACGTGGAGGGTGGGCAGGTATTTACGACGATACTCCTGATTTTCATCCAATCCTCGACCACCTGCCGGGATACGAAGGTTTATACTGCGCAGCTGGTTTTAGCGGCCATGGTTTCAAGCTCTCGCCCAGTGTCGGGCAGTGGATGGCGCAGTTCATCCTCACAGGCACCAAACCTGATGATATGCAGCATTTTGCCTTTGACAGGTTTACTCAGGGCAGAGAGATACGTCCTCGTTATCCTTCGGGTGTGCTGGGGTAATCGAGAAAATTCTCTTTATAATAAATGAAAGAGGAATTCACCACGTTGTTATTTTGTTCTCCATAGCGTAACTACATGTGTTACAACAATGCACATCTGTATCCAAGGAGGACTCTTAGCTATGCGTTCAGATATCGTCCCAGGCGCTCGTTTTCCTGACTACGAGCTAACCGACCATACAAGAACCCGACGCCAGCTCAGTGAGTTGCAGGGGAATGACCCGATGATTCTGATCCTTTCACGCGGCGATTACTGCCCTAAAGATCACCAGCAGCATCTCGAACTTGCAGCCTTTTATTCAAAGATTGCCGTGGCCTATACGAAAATCGTCACTATCTCGACGGACAATATCCTCGAGTCAAACGAGTTCCGTGACGCGGTAGGAGCGCAGTGGACGTTCCTTTCGGATTCGGGGCGTAAGATACAACAAGATCTCGATATACAGGAGTATACCGATCCGCATCACAATCCAATGATTCCGCACACGTTCGTACTTGAGCCTGGACTGGTAATCTACAAGATTTATAACGGTTACTGGTTCTGGGGGCGTCCATCGACTGAAGACCTGCGGCAAGACCTGCGGGAAGTTACACGCAAGATTCGACCTGACTGGGATCTCGCGACGCCCGGACTACGCGAGAATTGGGAAGGCGACAAGACAATGCATTACCCATACAGGACTGCAAAGTAAACGTTGTATCCAATGCATTAACTCGACTCGACCATACCGTCGGCTTTCAGTAACGCCAGCGATTTTTGCGCAGCATGCGATGTTCCAACCCGAAATGCCTGAGCACGCATGCGCTCTATCACCGGTTCAAGATAAGGTTTTAGTTTAGGATCGTAGCGGATCTGGTTGCTTAATACGTACGAAGCTGTCTCAACCAACCAGGGCGTCATTTCCGCTTTCACGAGTAACTGGAGCACCGGTTCCAGGCTTAGTCTACCAAATTGCGTAAGACCTTTGGCGCCCATCCACGCAACCGAATGATCCGCATCAGTAAGAGCACTGACTAACACTGGAAGCGCTCTACGATCGCGTATTGCCCCAAGAGCACGGATAGCTTGCCAACGCATCCAGGTGGAATTACTGTTACTCGCCTCTAATAGCGCTGGAACAGCTGCTCGGCCCAATCTCACCAATGCAGAGAAAATCTGGCTTCCTAACTGCTCGTCTGCACCACGTAGGGCATTGAGTAAAGCAGGAACTGCCTCCGGGTTGCCTACACGCCCCAACGCCTTGACTGCCTGCAAGCGAACGGAAGGTACCTGGTCATTCAACGCTTGAATCAGCATTGGAGTCGCAACTGGACTTTCAAGCAGCCCCAGGATATAGATTGCAGTCTCTCGCACAGCCGGCGGTTTATCACGAGCTGCTGACATTGCTACTCGCTGGGCGCGTACGGAGTCAATCCCCGCTCCAGGCAGAAAAAGCGTACGCAAGCGTGTCCTTGTTAACGCAGAGCGAAGTGGCACAGGAACGACAAAAGGCTTGCCCGCCCAGGTACCTAAAGCGATAAACTCCAAGAGATTCTGCGCCAGGCGATCATCGTCAAGCGAGGAGACAGCGATTATCGCGCGAGGGTCGTTTTCCATAATCCAGACCAATAGTCGCCACGCAGCGCCACGCTTTCCAGCAGCAGCATCCTGTGCCAGTATTTGTGGCGGAGTAATACCTATCGGTGGAGCAACATCAGCAACTGATTGTTCAGGCGACACAGCTTCAGATGCTGCTGTCATGTTCGTTTGAGACAAAGGATCAGAGGGTGTCATCATTCATGCTCCTTTCTGCATTGCCATAAAGAGGCGCTCAGGTGTTATAGGGAGTTGCGTCACACGGACACCTACAGCATCGAAGATAGCATTCGCTATTGCCGCGCCGACGGGTACAACTGGTGGTTCACCAACACCCTTGGCTCCAAAGGGGCCGAGCGCGGAGGGAACTTCGACCAGGATGGATGAGAAATGAGGAATATCTACGCTATGCGGCAGCGCGTAATCCATAAAGGTCGATGTGAGTAACTGGCCATTTTCGTCATAGACAAGTTGCTCGAATAGCGCCCAGCCAAGGCCTTGCGTAACGCCACCGTAAACCTGACCTTCGACCTCACCAGGGTTGATCGCAAAACCCACGTCCTGCACTGCAAGGTAGTCGAGGACGCGCACCTCTCCTGTCTCTGGGTCAACGGCTACTCTCGCGACGTGCACACCATACTGAGGTGAACTTGTTCTAAGAGCAGAGCGACCACGTCCGTAGATAGGTTCGTACCGACCGGCAAATTGCATCGAAGCCGAAGCAATCTGTTTCAATTCCACACTTTTGCCTGGAGCGCCTCGAACTACCACTTTATCGCCCTCGATCTCAAGGTCAGAGGAAGATGCCTCCAGCATATCGGCAGCGATGGTCAATATCTGGTTGCGGGCATCCTGTGCTGCTGAAAGCACCGCGGCGCCCATCGTATAAGTGGTCTTACTGCCACCTGTTCCACCACTGTAAGGCATGGTATCAGTATTGTCGTGTGCCACGTTCACAGCATCAACCGGCATGCCCAGGCTTTCAGCGGCGATAAGCGCGAGCGAAGTATCAGAGCCAGTCAGGTCAACGCTTCCAACGATGAAGGTCATAGTGCCATCGGTCTCCAGGCGGCAGGCGGCGGCAGCGGGTTCTGTGCCACCAGGCCAGTGACCAGCAGCTACGCCGACCCCGATCTTCCAGGCTTTCAGTTCCTCTGGTACATCTTTCTGCTCCAAACGTTTTGCCCAGAGCGGGTGTTGCTGCGCTTGTTCCAGGCAATCAAGTAAACCTATACGTGGCAACGTGCCGCGATGATCCATAGTTGGGTCGCCTTCTCTGAGACCATTTTTCAGACGAAACTCAATGGGATCCATCTGCAATTGTTGACACAATTCGTCAACGGTTGCCTCCAGCGCGAAGGTAGCTTGCGGAGCGCCAGGAGCACGATATGCGCCTACGCCCACCTTATTAGTCATCACCTCAAAGCAACGGAAGTCGTAATTGGGGCAACGATAACTACTGCCAAGAGTCAGTCCTCCAAGGAAAACTGCGGACCCAGCATACGCACCGGTATCAAAAATGACTGTACCCTGCATTGCTACAAGCGTGCCATCATTTTTCGCGCCAATCTTAAGGGTTATGATTGATTGTGGTGCAGGATTGCCGGCTGAGAGGTCTTCCGAACGTGTGTAAGTGAGACGAACAGGCCTGCGTGAGGTAAAAGCGGCGGCGGCGGCAAAAGGTTCGATAAGCCCAAATTTCCCGCCGAAAGCACCTCCTATTGGCACAGATTCCACGCGTATCTGCCGTTCAGGAATGGAAAGCGCTTGAGCGACATCAGAACGCGCGCCAAGCATAGCTTGAGAACTTGGCCAGAGGGTCATGCGACGACCATAATCGTCAGGCACAACGGTAATTGACTGCGGCTCCATATAGGATTGGTATACCACGCTGGTCATAAAGGTACGCTCGACAATCATCTCAGCCTCTTGCCAACCAGTCTCCATATCGCCTGCATGCATATGTACTTTATCGCTCACATTTTGTGAAAACTCTTCCTGGTCGATTTCCGCTACCTGATCCTCGGAGACGGCGGCATGAGCACCTCCACCCGCTATCTCCGAGGAAGTCTCTTTGACGAAGATTCGCGCGAGTGAAGCGCCGGTCTGCATAGCAGCGACCGGATCCATAACAACGTCCAAAGGCTCGTATTCGACATCAACAGCGGCTACACCATCTTCGGCTGCGGCTTCAGTTTCGGCCAGCACGATTGCTACGGGATGGCCACACCAGAGCGCTTCTTTTGACGCAAGGGGAGATTGCGTACGCGCACTAGCTTCCGGATCCGACATACCAAGCGTCTGACTGGTATAAACAGCCTTTACACCCGGAACTTCCAATGCTGCTGAAGTATCGATATTGACTATACGCGCGTGAGCGTAAGGACTGAGTACCAGCCTTGCGTGCAGTAAACCTGCGATTGCCAGGTCACCAGCATAGCGTGTTCGACCTACCAACTTATCATAACCATCCTGCCTACGTGTCCGCTTGCCGACGGTGGTGTATTCTGTCTTCCTGTCAATGATTTGTGTCATGCATTACTCCATTAGGTGAGAACCTGGCTACATTTCGTATTTCCTCAGGCAAGGGCATGCCTCACCACTTTCACTTAAACCCTTGTGAAAGTGTAGCACAAAATCGGGTTTTATGTCAGGAGATTTTTTCTTTTCTATCAAAAGCATATATGGTAGCATGTGGATATCATAAAAGACAGGCTACCAGGGAGAGGAGCAAAAACGCCATGCCAGAAATAGATAGCGATCATGTCTTCGGGTTTGATACCTTATCAATACATGCAGGGCAGCGACCTGACCCTACCACAGGAGCGCGGGCTGTACCTATCTATCAAACGACCTCGTTTGTCTTTGACGATACCGATCATGCTGCCCATCTCTTTGCTTTACAACGCTTTGGCAATATTTACACACGCATCATGAATCCCACAAATGCTGCATTTGAGGAACGCATTGCGGCTCTCGAGGGGGGAACTGGCGCACTGGCAACAGCTTCGGGCATGGCTGCGCAGATGGTAACCATGATGACCTTGCTGCGACCCGGTGACGAAATTGTCTCTTCGAGCAGCCTGTATGGCGGCACACACGCGCAGTTCGTCCTGACACTGCGCACCTGGGGCATCAATACCATCTTTGTAGATAGCACTGATCCAGAGAACTATCGACACGCTCTGACTCCGCGGACACGTGCCCTGTATGGCGAGACGATAGGCAATCCACGCGGTGATGTGCTGGATATCCGTGCCGTTGCTAACATAGCACACGAAGCTGAAGTGCCCCTGGTTATCGATAATACCTTTGCAACTCCCTACCTGTGCCGACCATTTGAGCATGGAGCAGATATCGTAGTGCATTCGGCAACCAAGTTTATCGGCGGCCATGGTACTTCTATCGCAGGAGTGCTGGTCGAATCGGGGAAGTTTCCCTGGGATAACGGCAATTTCCCGCATATCGTTGACCCCTCAC
>Ga0137390_10000307_pt1 | contig 31969 bp, 23 predicted proteins | sample 15con2h24AmetaG_FD_104937 | JGI IMG/M metagenome (GOLD analysis project Ga0137390, IMG submission 104937) | Vadose zone soil microbial communities from Angelo Coast Range Reserve, California, USA - 15con2h2.4A metaG | ecosystem: Environmental > Terrestrial > Soil > Vadose zone > Saprolite... | reverse complement strand
GCTTGATCTAACGGGGGTAAGGTGATTGGGGCTGTCACACATTCCTTCCTTTTCTTCACTCTTCCACACTCTTTTCCCCATTGTATCATTATCCCGCAACTCTTGCCTGGAAGCATTTAGCAGTCGTGTTGCGGAATCAAGGACTGAATGAAGAGGCTTCTTACTTCGCATACCGTGCACAAGCTCTTCAAAGACAGGTACTTCTACAGCAAATCCTTGAGCATCACAAGCCAAAAATTACACCGCTACTTTTCGGATTTGCAATACTTGAAATTCTGTTTATGCCGATAGAGCTAAGTCTTGGGCTTTTTTTATGGCAATTGCCTTCACCCAAATTACTATTGCAAATTATAGAGTTATTATTTTCGCCAATAGTGTTCCTTACGATAATATACTTGATAGTATTTCTGTTACTAGGATATCTATTGGGAAAACTACAACAACTAGAGTCTAAAAATGAAAAAGAGAATATGTTGTCGTTGCCCATTGTACTCATGGGTCTACTGATATTTCTCCTATCATTTCTACTGATTGGCTTTTCCATGCTCCTCTTGTTCTTCATACTCTCATTGCCATTTATCTACTTCTTACCAAGATTTCTGTTACCACTGACACTAGCATGCCTTTTTTCAATCTGTTTGATATATCTGTTATTATTTCGGCTGCGGTCTATGTTCCTTAGATTCTTCAACATGTTAGTAGACTATGGTAAGTATGCTTTATCGTTGTTTCTTGATCTGCTTGCGGGCTATGGCTATAAACCAGAACGAAGCCTTGCTGCCTATCTGCTTATCATTGTAGGATTTGCTGTAACTTACTATCTTGTTGGACCAATGATAAGATCTCCACTTACACCATTGGAGGCAATTGTCTTTAGTGTGGCCTCATTTCACGGCCGAGGATTCTTTCCAAGCAATATCGTCTCCTTGAGCGATCCTTTGGTGGTTTTAGCTGCTATTGAGGCTATAGTAGGACTGACGATTGAAATCAGTTTCATCGCGACATTTACGCAGCGCTTCCTAGGGAAGTGATCCTTAAAGGGACGCTCAAGAGTTCGGGATTCTTCACTATTTCTTTATTCATATCTTCGGCTTTTTCCCCAAATCGCGCTCAACATGCAGCACATCCTTGACTTTCTCCAGCCGTGAAAAGACCCAGTGCAACTGCTCCAGGCTTTCAATCTCCAGCATGGCATTAATGAGTACCATCTGCTGACCGGAACCGACAGTGGAACCTACCGAAGTCATATTCACGCCCGCCTCGGAGACAACGGTGGCAATATCACGAATCGAACCTGAACGATCACGTGCCGTGATCAGGATTGGCGCGAGGTAACGCTGCTGGCCCATACTAGTCCAACTGACGTTTATCAAACGTTCGCGGTCCCGCTCACGATAACGACTGATATAGCGGCAATCGACACGATGGACAATGGCCCCCTTGTCGCGACTGATGAACCCTACAATCTCATCACCTGGCAGCGGACAACAGCAATTCGCGAGCCTCGTCAGCAACCCGCTGACCCCTGCAACCTGCAAGCGCGCCGAAGACGCTTGTTTGGGAGCAGCAGGCAGTGGCAGCGGGGTCAACGACTCGTCTTTCGCCTCTTTACCATCGCGTCGCTCGCGTAGTTGCTGCCAGCGTTCAACCAGTTTCACCGCGGCTGCATGCGGACGTATATCGTCACCGCCGATGGCTGCGAGCACATCCTCAAACGATGCCTGGCGGAACTCGTTCGCCAGCCAGTTCTGGTTATCTTCACTCAGTATGTCGACATCACGAGCGCCCATGATTTTGAGCTCACGGTCCAGGCACTCACGTCCAATCTGGATATTGATAGCACGCTCATGAATTTTCAGGTAGCGGCGGATTTTGCTACGGGCGGCAGCCGTACGCGCAAAATTCAGCCAGTCGCGGGTTGGATGAGCCGTGCGACTGGTCACGATATCCACAATGTCGCCGCTTCTGAGTTCGTAGTCCAGCGGCACCATGCGCGTGACCAAACGGCTACCTTCGCCTGTGATGATGTGCGCACCAGCACAGCGGTCACCAACCTTGGAATGGACACGATAGGCAAAATCAAGGGGCGTTGAGCCAACGGGCAGGTCCTTGACCTCCCCTTTAGGCGTGAATACAAAGATCTGTTCCTGGAAGATGTCATCCTTCACAGCTTCGATAAACTCGGTGTCGCTGGTGGCGAGTGAACGCAGATCACGTTGCCAATCGGCGAGACGACGCAGCCACATTGGTAGATCCTTGCGCGAAGTAGAGGCATCCTTGTAATACCAATGGGGATGCGCCGCTTTATTATTTTCTTGCGGTGCTATACCATATTCAGCCATCTCATGCATAGCAAAGGTGCGAATCTGAATCTCGGCAAGCTGGTCATCTAGACAGAAGACCGTGGTATGAAGAGATCTATATCCATTCAACTTAGGGTTAGCAATATAATCTTTAATCCATCCCTCTTTAGGTTTCCACAAGCTATGTACATGACCTAATACTACATAACAATCAGATAGTGACTCGACAAGAACGCGGAACGCAACCAGGTCTTGAATCTGGCTGAAGTCGGCAGCTGCTTTCAGGTCTTCTAGCCGTTCGACATTACCTGCATTACGCCGAAGCTTTTTGTAAAAGCTGTATAGGTGCTTCACGCGCCCCGAGACCTCCGCTCTCAAGCCGAGCTTTGTCATTTCCTGACGAAGAATGGTACAGATACGATCAACATAGGAGCGCCACCGCTTCTTCTCTTCTTCTACTTGATTACGTATCCATGTGTATTTCTCTGGCTCAAGGATTTCAAATGCCAAGTCTTCCAACTCCGACTTCACACGTGACATACCCAAACGTCCGGCCAATGGTGCATAAATTTCGCGTGTCTCCTGGGCCATGGTGAGTATTTCCTGATGATCGATTGGATAGGAGGCCGCCTGGATCAGGCGCATAGCGTGCAGGCGGTAGGCGAGCTTGAGAAGAATGACACGCGGGTCTTCTGACATGGCGAAAAACATTTTGCGTACCGTTTCAGCCTGCCGACGACGCAAAACCTCCGCTTTACTCTTCCCCTCGCTCGAGACACTCTGTCTCTTTCGTTCTAGAATGTCTAGGAACAAAGTGCTGCCCACAACATGGGCTACTTTTGGCCCAAGGACGCTCTTAACATGCTCAATCGAAAGTATTTCCGCGTACACAAGTTCAAAGACTAGACCAGCTGCTATAACAATCGCATCAACATGCATCTCAGTTAAGATGCAGGCTATTGCTAAAGGATTTGCTTGAAGCGAGATAAAGCTATCACTTCGTATATCTCCACAGGAATCTAGTATAAGTTGGATTGCCTGCCAAATCAGCTTAACTTCATCCGGATTCAGATACTGTTGTACAATACTAAATATCTGTTGGGCCGCCTTACTTATAGGCTCATGTTCTATTGATGGTTTTTCTTCAGTCATTTCTACCAATCCTCAGGGATGAACGCTTCTTAATAACAATTTCCAAATCGAATATCAATTGACTACTAAATGCATAACAATGAGAATTATCCTACGCACACAAGGCTAAGATTAGTATCCTCGAGTACAAGCAACTATCACTCCGATTCATTTACGTTTGAAGGTAACTACTCAGGTCCCCAAGCGACCGGTAAAGGGTGACCATGGAAGACAGCCGTCAGAGCAGAGAGCATGGGATGGCCTTGTTTCTGCATCGTCGACAGATAACTGCGGATGCAGCAAAAAGCGGTAACCCCAGTCGCACTGCGAAAAGTGCCAGCAATCTTTTGCTGCACTTTGGCCCAGCGCAGGTCCCGCTCGGCCTGGTTGTTGGTAAAAGGAATCCGCAGGTCGTCGAGCAACGCCAACACTTGCTCGGCACGCAAGAGCAGCGCATCCAGCAGATTCTTGGCCTTGCTTTGCTTGCGCTTGCCTGTGCGTGCTCCTGCGGAAGAGGCAGGTGGTGGCGGTTGAGCAGCATAACCAGCCGCCAGAATCTCGAAGGAGCGAGCGACCCAGTCGTCGCGCTCGATGGGGGGAACAGCGCTCAGGTGGAGCAAACGCCACTGGTGGCACGCCTCATGCAGATCGAGCAAGAAATCCTGCATCTCGGTAGCCCACTGCTGCTGCTCCTGCTGGGCGACGCCCGCACAATCGCGCAGGAGGTGTGCTCCACAGATGCTATGAGCACAGTCATAGGCATCATAGCTGACAAAGCGGTCATGCATGCCTCGCCCCCCAAAGCGCGGCCAGATGCCGATCTCGTCCATGGCCTCTCTGCCTCGCGACCCATGCCACGCCAGATGCGTCAAGAAGCGAGTGCAGTTCACATGCAGCCAATGCAGCATCCCATACACGCGAATGCCGGTCTCATCGGCATGCTGGAGGCGGCTGGCAGCGATCAGATCAGCAATGCGCTCCACTGTGGGAGCCAGCCGCTCTGCGGCCAGTTCGCTCCACTCTATCAAGCTAGCTGCCGAGATCTGGCACCCACAGATCGCAGCGAGCGCCTCACAGGTGCGAGCCGTGGGGAGCAATTGCCCCTGGTGCAGATACACGGCCAGAGCTTGCAGGTGGGGACCATATTGCACGGGCGCGCTGGCAAAAGCGGGAAAGCTGCCTAGGCTGGTGCTGTGACAGGAGGGGCACCCGATGGCTTCGATCTGATGCTCGTGAGCACGCAGGCGGATTTCTGGCACGTCGAGGATTTGACGGCGTTCGAGGACGGTGCCTGGGACAGCACTGAGGTCCTCACCGCATTGGCTACAGACCTCGGGACGGTGACGCACCACTTCCTCTGGCTGCTCCACCATACAGAGCGTGTGCCCAGGGTGTCCTGGCTGACCTCCTGGACGCTTTCCGCTCGGACGACGGGAACTGCGTGGCCGACGCGCCAGCCCATCAGAAGAGGGCGGCTTGCTACTCGTGCGACTGTCTTGTGCCAGCCGGTCTTCCAGGTCCTTGATGCGGGCATGCGCCTCTTCCAATTGCTCTTTCAACGGGAGCAGTTCCGCTACCAAGGCTTTGAGGATTCGGTTTTCTTCCCGAAGGGCTTGCAGTTCTTCTTCGTTCGTCATGGGTGTACTTTAGCTGGTTTCCTCTGCTTTGGCAAATCGGTAGGAGACCTGAGGAGTTACCTCAGATCATCTATTTCCTTTGACGACAAAAATTACTTCGTATAATGTACTACTAAAAGCTGAACGGGTCAATAATTCATTCATATATTGCTAAGACCACACTTTTTTGGTATTCTGAATACAATTTTATTGCGACGAGGTTGCTTTAAAGAGGAGTGTCGTGCCGAGTAGGAGTCCTGTTTCGGGACAAGAACTGCTGATCAGTTAATCGTTGATTTCAATTGCCTTGTCAGATAAGCCAAGTTCAACTCTGTAGATTGACTCTTGTGACCGTTCATGCGCTCATTTTGCTAAGCCATTATTCAGTCTGATCACTTTTAGGAAGTGTTTCTTAACACAGAAGAAGGCTAGTGGATATGTCTATAGAAGAACTACCGATACAACAAGAATACTCATCTAAATCAGCTCAAGAGTTCCTGGATATCGTACAGCGGTATATGACAGCAGCTGAGATTGAGCAGGTATTGCGTGCGCTTCAGTTGATTCAGACAACCAGAGGGAGTGGAACGGCTGGCATAGACTTGATCCAACGCTCTATAGACTTGGCAACCATTCTAGCTCAGATGCATATTGACACGGTTGGCGTAGCTGCTGGGCTCGTGTTCGAGTTCGTTAACGCGGACCGCTTACCGCTTGAGCGTGTAGAGAGCGTGATGGGTTCTACTGTGGCGAACGTAATAGATAGCGTCCTAGAGATGAACAGATTTGAACGGAAGATGCGCTTGGTCGCGACACCAGCAGCTCCTCATTCCGAGGCTCACAGGGGCAAAACCCCCGAGCAGAAGAACCAGCGTATTCGTGAAACTTTGCGCCGCCAACAGGCAGAGAAAGCCAGAAAAATGCTGGTGGCTATGGCAAATGACCCACACGCCGTTATTCTTAAATTAGCCTATCAATTACATTATATGCGTTTGAAGCATGCTGCTCCTCATCATACCAATCAACAAGAGTGGCTGACAGCTGCTCAAGATACCCGAGAAATTTACGCACCGCTGGCTGGACGGCTAGGTCTATGGCGTATCGAATCTGAACTAGAAGATCTCACTTTTGAAATTCTGGAGCCAGAGGCGTTCACATGGGTCCAGAACCACATAGAGATGGAAAGCAAACAATGGCAGTTGTATGTGGATAGAGTTTGTACAATTCTCCGCGAGGAGTTAGCCAAAATTGGTCTGAAAGCAGAGGTGACAGGACGAGTCAAGCATTTCTACAGCTTCTACAAGAAGTTACAGCGGCTTGCTGGCAACGCCGAACGGCTTGAAGAGCTGCAATCCGCCTCTAAGGTTAATCAGATAGATGACCTGCTCGCCTTCCGCATTCTCGTCGAAAAAACGCCGGAGTGTTATATTGCGCTCAGTCTTGTACATAGCCTGTGGGAACCCAGAGCTGGCCGCATCAAAGATTTTATCGCTAATCCCAAGCCAAATGGCTACAGCGCGTTACACACGACCGTTCTCTGCCTCAACGACCAATTCGTTGAGATACAGATCCGTACTGTTGCAATGCATGAAATGGCAGAGTACGGTGTAGCCATGCACTGGCATAGTAAAGAGGTTGACAACGCTGCTTCTACCTTGAACAGAAGAGAGCTTTTAGGCTGGCTACGCCAACTTGCCAATTGGCAACGTGACCTGCGCTCGCCAAATACCTCTGGCGACCGGTTTGCTGGGGAGGTTGATCAAGGTAGTCACCAAGGGCAAATCTTCGTCTTTACACCCAAAGGCGAGATTATTAATCTTCCAACTGGTTCTACACCGCTCGATTTTGCCTACCGCATCCACACTAAGATAGGTGAGAGTTGTGTTGGGGTACGCATTACTGTAGGTGAGGGTACTCAACTTGTCACGCATTTAGTGCCGCTGGACTACGAACTCAGGAGCGGCGATACTGTAGATATTATCACGAGTCGCATTGCCCATCCAACGCATGACTGGCTATCTATTGCTCGTACTGCTGCTGCACGAAGTAAAATTCGTCGCTATCTCAAGGCCCATGAACGAGACTTCAACATTCAGCTTGGGCGTGAGCGTTTAGACCGCGAACTCATAAATTTAGGGGTTGCAGGTGGTATTAAGGCGTTGACTGGAGACATGCAGAAATGGCTGGCAAAGGCGTTGACTGAGGACATGCAGAAATGGCTGGCAGAGGAGCATAACAGAAAAACTTTTGAAGATTTGCTCGCTGCCATCGGCAGCAACGAGATACGGCAGCACTCCGTTGCGGTGAAACTGGTTGATTACTGGCAACAACTCAATGAACAATATGCCAGGAAAGAAAAAAAACTTGATGAACAAAACGCCAGGAAAGAGATATTCGAAGAAGATATGCCTCTTTTGCCCAAGGCTGGGAAACAAGCACAGGCGGCACGCCTACGAGTAGGTGGCTCTGTTGGGTTACTCACTAGTCTGGCAAATTGTTGTTGTCCATTGCCTGGCGACGAGATCGTAGGCTTCGTCACTCGTGGGAAAGGGGCGGTTGTTCATCGCGCCGATTGTAAAAATGTTTATCGCTACCGTGAACGCGACCGCGAACGCCTGATCTCGGTCAGTTGGGAAAGTATGAATCAGCAGCGCTACCTGGCACCAATAGTGATTACCGCGCGTGATCGCTCAGGGTTGATCCGTGATCTTGCGACAGTGGTTAATGAAGTGGGCGTCAACATGACCTCGGTCAATTCGCATGTAAGCACTGGTAAAGAGATCGCGATTGTCAATGCTATGCTAGAAATCGATAGTTTAGAGCAATTACAGCGCCTCTTCATGCGTCTTGAGAGGATCAAAAACGTGATAACAGTCGAACGGGATCTGGGAAAAGACAAGGAGCGCTAACATTAGGGATACAACCACCTACTATTTTAGGCGCTGGCGCTCTGCTGCGCTTCATCTCATTTAGCCTGCGACTTGCAGCAGAACAGTGTACAAGGTATCCTCCAGTTTACCTTTGTGCTCATTTGAAATTATGACTTCTCGCTGGCTGGCTGGGTCCTTGAGTGCGTCAACCAGTGCTTCAATGATCTGCCCTTGCAAACCAGTTTCTCCACTCGCCAGGGATGTCCCCAGGGCGCCAAGCAACTGCGCCACGGCATAGGCAGTGCTCCTGCTTTCACTCCGGAGCTCTGCAATCAAAGTGGGCAAGAGATTACCCTCAACAGATTGGAAGCGTCCGGCGGCGGCAATCGCATCGTGTTGGACGACTTGGATATCCTGACAACCAGCGAGTAACGCAGGGACCACTTTTGGAGTGATGGTACGAAGGTAACTGAGGGCAGTGAGAGCAAAGCGGCGTGACGTGTGACTCTCCGCATCGATTGTTCCTCTTACAAAGAGATCCTCCAAGCTACCTGGATAAGCTTCCTGAACGGCAGCAGGCATCACCTCAATGCAGGTAGCCACCGCAGCTAGCGCCATTCGACGCGCTGACCAATTCTGACTCAGTAAAGTCTGCTCTGTATAAGTCAACAGGGCTGGTATTAGTAAATCGCGATACCGTTCCACATGGATCCGGATAGCATTTACCAAGATGCCGTGATATTTTTCGTTCCAGGGATCACTATCTGTTCCAGCATCTAAAAGTGCCATGAGGCATTGAACAGGGTTGAGCGATACCTCTGACAACTTCGAGAGCAATGAAGTGCCAATAGCATCCAAGTGTTTGCGCTGACCTGCCTCATAAAAGAAGCGGCGGTCTATCTCCATCAAACTCAAACGAGCAAGCGCAGCACTTGCTGCTGGATGAGGACATCTCTCCTGCAGCGCTGCAAACGCCGGCTTCGCAACCTTTGACTGTCGCGCTGCAAGGCGGGCCAATGCTTCATATAGCATTGCCGGAGCAGGCATTTGGACATTCCCACTGAGTCTGGCTAACAGAATTTGGCTTATGAATCCTGAATCGTCCTGACAGCATCCCAATACCTCAAGAATTGCCCTGCATATGTCTGGATCTGCTTCCTGCACAAGCCAATTCAGTAGCTTCTTTTGCAAGTCGTTCTGTCTTTCATCTGGTATCTGTCCGTTTCGAGACATCCGAATCAGGGATTCCAACAAAGCTGTATTCACACGGGGTTCAACACTCGGTAGTGCATTCAGCAGCACCACAAAGGCATCAGTGGTGATACGCATCATATTCCCGAGAATGAGCGGCGGGATAGCGGCATGCTCATCTTCTTCCGTCTGTTTTATCCACCTGACGATCCAGGAAGGTTGGTCATGCGTTATTGTTTGCAGAACCCACTCCAATTTAGTACCCGCTCTGGAAGAATGAATTAGTACTAATTCAGCCATTCGTTCAACAGCCGCCTCTCCCAATTTAGAAGCAGGGCGCTCAGCACTCATTACCTTTTGAGCATATTCTCGGCGTACATCGTTTGGGCAGGCTAGATCAGCCAGAAGTGTCGTCAATACCTCAGGAGTCATCTGAACCTGATCGACTTCAATGGATACTACTGGAGGTTTGGTCTTTACTAACCAACGTTCTCTATACAAAGCTGTGAGAGATGCTCCCACACGAGTTACTGCGGTAGAGAAATCTACGAGTCTCCGAATGGTTTGAATCGAGGCATAAATGGAGTTGATCAACCATACCAGTGTCGGATCATCTTTTGACGATGGAATGGACACTTTCTGCATAGAACGCTCTACTTCAAGAGCGCGATTTCTTGCCAGGACTAAATCACGAACGCTGGCCGGGTCGAATTTGATATCCTGATTCTGGGCAAGGTCGAGTTCGCGGGCGCGAACGAGAGACAGAACAAGCGCATGGGCCCGTGCCAGCGCGCTGGCACGGGTGCGGGCAAGGTTGTGGATGAGAGCTAATTCGTTGTCTCTGGAGAGCATTCGGGCGAAAGTGCTATCGCTGGCGCGAGTGGGATCGAGATCGAGAGCGAGATCAAGCGCAAGCTCATGAGCGCGTGCACGATCTAAGTCACTGGCGACAGTATGAACCTGAGGAAACTCACCAGCATTAGAAACTTCGCTACTTCCGTGGTAGAGCAAGTAAATGTTGGCGAGATCACGGTCGAATACAGAGCCCTCAGAATGTTCGAAGCTACGATGGCTGACGCGGGCTAAATCTTGTATAAGGACCAGCCCGCGCGCGCGGCCTTGCTCACGTATTCGGATGAGTTCGGAAGTAAGGGAATTGATGCAAGTGTGGACACGGGTATGAATGGCGGCAAGTTCCTCATCCTGTACAAGAGCATGCACGAATACGGGAATGAGAGCGAGGTTAAATTCACCGGCAACAGCACGTTCAAAGGCGCGGCTGCGCAGACGGGCAAGTTCGAGTTCATTGGTAAGCTCGCGTTCGCGGGCTCGCAGCTCACGGACAAACTCACGTTCGTGCTCGGGAATCTGATCGCCTTTACGTGTGTACTCACGTATCCGTGCTCGCGTTTCCTCAAGCGCCTCAGTAAGCCCGGGCACGCGGGCTAGATCACGAGTACGAGCCAGATCAAGCTCATCGATAAAAGCACGATCTAGAGCCAGGTCATGGATCAGAGGAAGAACGAGATTGAGCTCACGCTCACGCTCAAGGGAAAGCTCACGCTCACGTTTACGGGAAAATGCGCGTTCGCGCGCAAGCAGCTCACGGGCATTCTCGATCTCATACTCGGGTATGCTGATGCCCTTACGGACAAACTCGCGAATGCGCTCAAAGGCCTGTTGAAGGTCCCGTGCAAGCTCAGGCGCTTGTGTGAGATCGTGGTCGCAAGCAAGTTTTAGTTCATCAAAAAGGGCACGGTCCAGGGCTCTTTTACGGGAAAACGCGCGTTCACGCTCAAGTAGCTTCCGGGCGCTCTGAACTTCATCCTTAGATATGGGAATGTCGTTAAAGACGAGCCTACGAATGCGCTCAAAGGCCTGTTGAAGGTCCCGTGCAAGCTCAGGCGCTTGTGTGAGATCGTGGTCGCAAGCAAGTTTTAGTTCATCAAAAAGGGCACGGTCCAGAGCCCTCTTTCGTTCAGCTTCACTTTTAAAAGTACGCCTGGGCTCACGTTCGCGGACGGGCTCTCTTTCAGGCTTACGGGCACGCTCACGTTCTTCGGCAATTTGGAAAGCGCGGGCAAGTTCCCGAGAGAGATCATGTTCCTCCGCGAGCGCATGGAGGCGAGCGCGGGCACGCTCATAGTTTAAGGAGAGTTCACTGTCATGAGCAAGATCGAGTTCTTCGGCGAGCGCACGTGCCTGGGATCGGGCGAGTTCATAAATGAGGGAAAGTTCTCTATCACTGGCAGTTCCCCGCGGCATACCTTGGGCAAGGTCAAGATCACGAGCGAGGGCATGAGCACGATCTCCAGCAAAGGCGAGGGTATGGTCGTTAATATAGGTGCGAGCGCTGTCAAGAAAGCGTGCGAGTGCGAGAGCATGGTCGCTGGCAAGAGCCCGAGCGAGTGCGAGATCACGTGTGAAGCAGGCAACTATAGGCCGTATCTTGCTTTCTTGCTCACCTGAGTTCGTTACACACGATCCGACCCAACTTGCATCATCCAGTGCGCTGAGGACCAGTGCTGCATCGCGAGCTAGAGGTGTTCCTGGTTGACAGGCTTGATGCACAAGTCTTTGACGAAATGCCGCCACTGATCCGCCTGATCGGAGCACAGATAGTATTTGCTCTGTTAAGGGTGAGTCCCGATTGATCTGGTCAATTGCAAAGTCCGCATCCTGAGGCAAATAGAGTGTGCGGATTACCACCTGCCATTCCTCGCTAGCGCGCAATCTTTCCCACAACAGTGGCTCCATCCCCATCACCTGTCGCAATAGTAGAGCATTCTCCTGAGTGCTAGCCGGATTATGGCTGCTTACATCATCTATGGCGATGAGCAAGGAAGCCGCTGGATCTGGGTAGGTTTGCCAGGCCTTCAAAAGCGCGCGAGCGATTGCAGGTGAACTCCATTGTGTTTCTATGATAAGATCTATCGCGGCATAGCGATTCTCAAGATCGGAATGCTGCACGGCTGCACACAGAACAGTCTCGACATCCTCCCTAGCATAACTATCATGTAGGACGGCAAACGCACGGCGGATACGTGCGCGCAAGACAGGAGACCTGCCACGTCCTTCTCGTTGAGCATAGAGGAAAAGCAGATTCTGCGCAATCCGCTGGCTAAACCTCGGGGGTACCCGCTCACACTCAGCGCAGGCAGCGGTAGCTAGTAGTTCACGACGCGGTAAAAACTCTCCTGCCGGATCAGGCATATCAAGTAAGGCAGCAAATACCTCTGGCAATATGCGGCGACTCTCGGGATATCCAGGCTGGCTCGCTATTCCTATCGCGAGCGAAACAGGCTCGCGCCAGATCGGGTCCAATACCCGGTTGATGAGGTTTTCGACCACCTGCTCGTACTGACGGGTTAGATGCTGTGCAGCAAAATATTCTTGCAAAGAGCGGTGGAGAAAACCGTATACTCCCTCGCCACGTGCTACGAGAAAGCCAGAGACCTCACGAGCAACCTCCAACACTGCCCTCACCTGCCTCCAATCCTTGAGGACAGTGTTCAACTGAGCTTTTACTGTACCCTCCTCAGCAAACCCGGTCACCTCATGAGCATGGATATACGCCGCTACCGCACCTAAAGCCTGAACCAGGTCTTCTAACGTCATCCCCACCTGTCTCCAGAAGTCTCTTCGCTGATCATATAGCGCCTGGGTGGCGGCTTCAAACAGGTCTACCCGCAGAGCTGGAAGCTTTCGCTCAGCACTATTCCAATACACCTGCGCCAGAATAGTCAGCAGCAAGGGATTACCCGCAAGTGTTCGCACGCCGGGATGACCATGGCTAAAAATAGCATCTTTGAGCTCTTGAGCCTGCTCAGCAGCATCTTCAGCCTTGGCTACATGCATCATCCAAGCTTTACAAAATGCGCTGATGGCTGTTTCGTCCATATCTTCCACTGTATAGTGAGGTAGGTGAGTAAGTGGGTCGAACTGATAACCGACGATACGCGAGGTGAGCACTACATGATTGCCCGTCCACTCGTCATTCTGGGCCACAGGAGGCTGAGCCTGCAGAAACTTTCTCACAGCCTGCATTACAGCCTTGCGTTGATCAGGGTCACCTACCTCATCCAGCCCGTCCAGCACAATCAGCGCCCGCCCCTGCATCAGGTACTCTCGGATAATGGCATCTGCCGCTTCGGATGTCAGTTTAGATGGCAAATTCTGCTGATTTCGGCGGAAGCCAAGAAAAGCTTCCAGAGATATTCTACTATCTCCCTGCTCTTTGTCCCAACGAACGCGGGCATAGTCGGCAATGCGGATAAGGATCGGCAGGGTCACTGGCCCGAGATCAACCAGTTTGTTATACTCATCGCCAGGTCGCACCAAGTCAGCTTGCACCTTCACGTGAGTCGCGCCCTGGCGAAAGGCACGCGCAAACTGCAGCACGAGCCATTTCCCAAGCGTCGTCTTACCCGATCCCGGATCTCCCAGGAGCACTACATACGGGTTTCGCTGCACTACCTCAGCCAGACTCAGTAAACCCTGTGTACGTACACCGAACAGGCTTTCCCAGTCGCGAGCTTTCAGCATCAGCATTCTTGGTCGGCGCGCGACCACCTTGCGCATAGCAGCAAACCTGGCATACTCATCCGAACCCGCTGCTCCAGGTAACTTTTGAAGCGCAGCTACATCTTCGAGGTAGAGATTGTATTCTGCTTGTCGGTCTCGCGCATTCATCTCATCGGCACGTAGTGAGACATACACCCGCTCCAACTGTACTTCGTTTCCATCAGGTAGGATGAGTGTTTGATTAGCGTCGATTAAGTAATCGAGATAAGCGTTCAGTTCATCGGGACCGTAGGTATTGGGCCACAGTTGAAGAGCAGGATTAAGCGTACTCAGCGTATCTGACGTGGTGGCCCAGGCAAAACGTGTGCGTGCGTTGTCCTGGTATTCACTGACCATGCCAACAACCCGGTCCGTCTGCGCATCGAGAACCGGCGATCCGCTCAAGCCTTGATCAATTTCTTCACCTTTGAGTTGGAGCATCGGACGCTTGTGCTTGTCCCGCACCGAGACAACTCCATCGAGGGTATCGGTGACATGACGGTTATCGTACCCAGCGAGGCGGGCAAAGCCGAGTGTGTGATATAGATGGCCCTGACATTGCTTCGCGGAACCCAGCACCACGGGAACCACGCCTTCGGGCAGGTAATCGAGTTGCAAGAAAGCCACATCATCGGCCTCGGGAGGCGACCATCCCTCAGTCAAAACCTGGGCTATCTGCTGGCTCTCATCAGCATAGAACTGTACGAATATTAATTCATCTTTGTCACTACCTGCCGCCTTCACGACGTGGGCACAGGTTACTGCTAAGCCATCAGCTACAACAAAGCCCGTACCAACCGTTGCATCGTACTGGTTCAAAATGCGGATGACACACCGTTCGAGATCTTGTGACATAACATCTCTTCTCCATCCTACACACTGGCACTGGCATTCTACTCTTCGGCTTCTGCCCTGAAGAGAGTTCTCAGAGTGTGTTTGGTTTACTCCTGGAGCCATTTTACAAGGATGGGTTGCTTCAGCCTGACAGGCCAACTGAAAGGCTTTCTCGTCCACCTTTGACAGAGATATTCGTCTGAAATGGAGGTTGCCTCTACGTCAGTTTGCTCCAGAAGGCGATACAACTGAACCGCGTGAGGCGCCTTCTCAAGCAAATCAAACACATTCTCAGATGTTCTCGTCGTTGCAGATATAACTGTACAGCAAAATACCACTATAGGCAACAGGCAACGCACGATATCGGATTAACCTGCTTCGTTGACTCTTCTGTTCTCGTAGTCGAGCATGTTCACGTTACCTGTTCACAGAAGGTATCACTCGAGAAAGTTGATCCTACTTGAGAACTCACTGCAACCATTGATCACTGTTGTTCCTGACTCACCATATATCTGAAAGCAAGGAATTTTATGGATTTGAGCGCCTGTGATCTTTCCGGGATTTCTCTCTCAGAGGCGGTACTGCGGAAGGCTTGTTAATAGTGGAGACAAAGCGTTTCGCGGTGCGCAATCCGGATAGCAGAGACCAGGAGCTTACCATCGCTCCAACGCCCATGAGTGCGATAACGACAACCACCCAGTATAGTCCTGATATCTGTGCCGAACGGATTAGTAAGGCTACGGGGACTAAAACAACGTAGCAGATGAACTGAAAGATCAAATATATGGTTGGCAGGCAATACAATGACATGGCAGATGCGAACACATCAACTTCTTCGGCATTCTGCCGAGGAATCGACTTTGGTTCAGGATGTTCACTCGTCCCTTTGGCTGTTTCTGGGAGCGCAATTTTGACAGATTCCTCCATTATGCGGTTTTGTAGGAACGTGAAGATCCCATTGAAGATGGTCCATACTCCTCCGAGTACGCTGAATACGAGGAACACCAGGCCCAACGCCTCGTGGCTGAGATCTGGAATGAGGAAAGCAAGTGCAATTAGCAGGATGCAGATCAAGCTCACAAAGGTTTGGCGCGCAATATATTTGAGGGCGAAGACATGGGCATCCGCAAGGAGGTCTACTTTTATTGATACGGCCACGGCCAGGAAGCCGATGAGCGCTCCGACAACGGTCGCCAGCGTGATATAGAAATCGTGCCAACGCTCAACTGCTTGAGCAAAGGTAATATCCATGAGGATGCCTCTCGAAATAAACGAGAACCTTTTTAACCTATCCAACCTGTGACTTGCAGTAGGGCGGTGTAGAGGGCATCTTCTAACGCGCCTTTGTGTTCGTATTCAAACACCGCTTCCCGACTCATTGTCCAATTCATATATCTTTTGAGTGCGGCTTCATCCCTCCAATTGCCGGTTCCGCAACAAGGCTTTCCTTTATTATTGCGCTGTAGTGCTACTCCTTCTTAGACCACTTGAGCTTCACTTCGTAGTTCATTTCTGTCCCGGCTTTGCATACGGCGAAAAGGCCGACTTCCCCCACCGTTTTGATGCCAAAGGTCACCTCGACATCATCGGCCTCCAAATCGGAAAGCCCCTGCCATAAGGTAGCAACTGAACCCCTGATGGACTTCAGTGCATCCTTAAACTTCTCCTCTGCTTTTATGATCACATTGCCGCTCGCATCAGCAGCTTTGATCGCTCCACCGGTCGATTCATCCACTTCGACCAACAAGGTGCTACCATCTTCTAGGGTGTACTCGATATACGTTGCCATGGTGAGTCCTCCTTCAATAAGACGTTATTTTATCCTATCCAGCCTGCGACTTGCAATAAAAGAAGCTGTATCAACCCAAAAAGGCAAAATTTTTTTGCCATACACCTGTTCATAGGTTTTCACGAATATGCCACCTTGCATTCTGCTTTATGCCGTGAGGCAGTCTTTCGTGGCAAAAGAGCCACGAAGGGCTGCCCACCTATAACAAGGACATTAAGAGGAAGTCTGTTCCGACCCCTTCTCTCGGCATCTGCTGCATATGTATTCCTGATTGCGCAGGTCAGCAAGGAAATTCGCTTCGGCATCGAATACATAACAAAATGCCCCGCGATGGCACCCGGAACGGGCATAGGCTATCATGGGATTCCTGCCGCACCTAGCGCAGGGCAACGACACCCGGCTCGCCAGCGTCTCCAGCATCGGCACGACGGGGAACGCCTGACCATTCCAGGCTGTGTAGCGCCCAAACACCGGTTCGAGCGGGGCATCACATTCGAGAAGATCATCCAGGGGGCCGGGTTCAAGCAAGGTTTCGATGGTCTCTGCAATAGCCGCCCAGGAACCTCTCACCGAAAACAGGTGGGAGGCATCAGGGCCATTGATGCCATTGTCGCGGAAGAACGTGACGGTGACCTGGTCGCCGCTATCGTGAACTTCTTGGATATGGACAAGTTCTCCGGCCTGAGCAAACGCGCCATTATCTACGACATGCCGCAGCAGCATAGCGGGCGCATGCGGCTCATACTCTGCCATGCGCTCAGGCGAAAGCGGTTTTTGTTGTCCGTTCAGCCACGCAACCAGGTCATGTACGAGCTGCCCTTGGCGCTGCATGGCGGCCATCACCTGAGCATTGAAATCAGCTGGCGGGGTCACTTCCTGCCAGGTACCCAGGTTGAGCGCGGCTGCCAGGTCCTCGACTGATGCCACCTGCAAGGGGACACCCGTTCCAGGTTGATTTTCAGAATGCCGGCCTTGCTCTCGCCATTGAAGTTGCAGGAACTGCTGCGCTAACCGGACAGGCAGTGCGTAGAGGCGGTGTTCGGCGCGGTCGAGGAGGAGGTAATGGCGCGGCCTCGTTTCGCTACTCCCGAAATCGAAATGCCGCAGGTGAACCGCCACTTTGGGGTGATCGACGAAGGCCAGATAGCCCGTGTACTCACCCGTACTGCTTGCTCGGCCATCATCGTACATTGCTTCGTCCCCACCTCGCTCCCAGTAAAATCCCACCCAGCGTGCGTCCAGCAGTTGGCCGAACACATGACCGGTGTAACCAATGGCCTCAGCCAGCATGGGCGGGACGGGAACATAGAGCAAGAAAGGTCGTAAGTCTAGTTGACTGTCTTGTTGTGTTGTCATGCTTCAACTCCTTTCAAATGTATGCAAACGTGATACAGTGCGATCGCTGCGCTGCAGAATGACATGAAGCCTCACGACTCCTACGATGCCATTTCGTTTTGCAGCGCAATGCGCCTCTCCTTGGTAAAGTAGCTGTTGCGCGGTTTCTTCTTGAAATGACGATTAGCGGTAAGGTGGCTGCTCAAGAGGGTCCAAGGTATTTCCGTCTCCATATCCAGTGATCGCCCGGATATCCTGGCTCTGCTGCATAGTGAGCCGGAACCGGTACGGCCTGGAGAGCTTGCCACGTGTCACTCTGTAGGTGCACTGGGCATTCCCATGGCCTTCTGTGCAGCTCGTGAGCTGGAAAGCTGAGACCGGGCCGTAGCAGTCATCGCCATGCGCAGCCTGGTTCTTGAAATCGTCGGTGGTAAGGTTCACGAGCAGCACGTCGTCAAGGTCGTTTGTAGGCCTGCAGGTACCAGCGGGACTTGACCGCCTGCATTAAATCGCTGGCAACAGTGGAGATGCTGCGGCCATAGTCGGCTCCCAACGGCGCATTACCGTTTCACTGGGGCGCCTCGATGAGGAAGCTCAGGGCTGCCGCCACCACGCGCAAGAGCAGGAAAACCGTGGCCAGAATGAAACAGAGTCTCCCAGCCTCCACTTTCCCGGCGCGTGAGCCGCAGGATGAAAGGCCGGTTTTCCATGTGGCGCAGGTGATGTAGACATAGATCTGCTCCTCTTTTAGCAAGCCGCGCTGAATAAACAGCGAAGCATCCTTCCTTTCGCGCTACTCCGCATAGATGCGGCCAGTCTCTTCCAATTTCCTCAGCTCTTGATAGATTCGATGGCAGTGATCGGCAAGGTCCAGGCAGAGCGTCTGGACGTCTTCAGAGCACCAGGGTTGCTGGCAGTATGCTCCGAAATCGACGTATCCCTGCCAGATCGCCTCTGTCAAAATGGCAAACAGCGCCTGCAGGTCTTCGCCTTCCTCTTCCTCGCCTGGCAAAGGGGGCAGCGGCGTGTACGCGACACCGAGCACCAGCGCGGCCAGTTCAAGCCAGTTGACACGCTCCAGGCTGATGCGGAGAATTTCCTGGATGATGAAGGGGCACTCGCGGGTCCTCATAAGTAAGGGCATGCGCAGCGTAAAGTGCGCGCGGAGAATGCGCGCCCCACGGCGAAGGTCGCTATCCCAGGCACGACTTAACCGTATTAGGCGAGCATAGAGACGTTCGTTCTGCGTGATGGCCTCCCAGAGTAGGGCCGTTTCCTCGGTGGAGTACCCTATCTCTCCCGCCCCCTCCTGGCTTGTTTTAGTGAAGTTGTCCCCCAGGTAGACAGCCTTATATCCGCGCATGGCCCAGTCCACGTAGGTAAACTCTACCTGTCCGAGGCGGTGTTCAAACAGGCGTTGGTAGGCGGGGCCATACACTGTGTCCCGGACGAAGGGATAGAGGGCGCTGAGCAGCCGAGATCGGATCAGGCGCTCGTTGTCACGGTGCTGCGCGTGGTTCTGGATCAGTTCCTCCCGCAGCGGCGCCTGGACAGCCAGCCAGGCGAGAACCAGCAGTGTTTCAGCGTTGGTAGAAAAGCCGATGATGGACATAGAAACTCCTTTCGGTTGATTGAATGGATGGATGGATGGATGGATGGATGGATGGAAAAGGGTGGAAAGATTGGAACAGGACCGGGGTCGCTCAAGCGCTTCTACTGCATCTACCGACCAGGTCGCAGCATGGCTTTGGCAGTGTCTCTGCACAATCCGCTCAGAAACAGAGCCATACCGCGCTGCTGACCCGCGAGGGGTTGGACAATCCACCCGATTTCGATGCCTGGTCAATGGAAGCGTTGTCTAACGCGTACCCTCACCAGCGCATACGTTCCTTTAAGCTTGTAAATCGCGGATTGCCGATGATGAGGTGATCAAGCAATACGATATCAAGAAGCTTCCCGGCATCTATGAGCTGCTTCGTAACCTCGTAATCTTCCGTGGATGGATTGGGGTCTAGACTGGGGTGGTTGTGCGCCACAATAATGTTGGGGCAGTTACGCACGATAGCCTGACGAAACACTTCGGAGGCTCGCAGCACTGAGCCATTCACGGTCCCCTGGTAGAGCAGGATATTCGCTACGACATAGTTTTTCGTATCAAGCACGAGGACTCGGAACTCTTCGTGATCTAAATGCGACATGAAAGGCTGTAGGAGAGCAGCAGCGTCATGTGGTGACACTATCTGTTTATGTTCATCGGGATCCGATAGTGATAGGCGCACTGCTAGCTCGCATACCACTGTGAAAAGTCGAGCCTTCGCTTTGGTAAGACCTTCACCGGCAAGTTCGTTCTCGTCCATAGTTTTCAACCCTCTTACTCCATATGTGTCCAGGAGTTTAGAGGCTATGGCGAGAGGATCGCCTTGTGTAGACACGCTGGACAAGACGATTGCGATCAGTTCAGCTGTTGAGAGTGACTTTACTCCGTACATCTGGAGTTGTTCTCGTAGTCGTTCCATACTATGCTCCTCAAAAGACAAACAAGCAGCCCACGGCTTGCTGACAAGCTACGGGCTGCTTGAGGAATGTTTGTTGTTTCCCTTCTATCTCCTGTATCCCTATCTCGTTCACACACATGCCGCGTTGCGCCGGTTCAATTGGCGTTTTGCGAGGTATACTTCTGAACCAGCGCAACGATGTGTTGTGTTTTGAAGGGTTTGGTGACGTAGTCGTTCGCACCAGCTAACCGGGCTTTGAGGCGATCCAACACGCCATCGCGGCCACTAATGGCGATGATGGGAATAGCTTTAAACTCTGGTTTGGCCCTGAGACGCTTTATCGCCTCATAGCCATCCATCTGCGGAAGAGCTATATCCACGAACAGCGCATCAGGGCGAGCAATTTCTCCTCTGAGGAGCGCCCGTAGAGCCTGGATGGGATTCAGGTAGCTGATAGCCTGGTGCCCTTCGCGATGCAAACAGGTTTCGAGGATTTTACAGACGGTGGGTGAGTCGTCGATGATGACGACGAAGGCTTGTTTATGCGCGGTACCCATACAAGGAAGGGCCTCACTTTCTTGTATGGACAACTCCAGCGTGCTATAGTTAGCGTGATGGAGTTGTCCATCGAAACGGCGATCCCGCTGTCTGTCGCCAAACTTGCCAGCGGGATCGTTGGAACATAAAAAACGCCAGGCCGGCGAGCGGTGGCGAATGTCTTCTGGAATGGACTGTTTTTACATCCTGAGAGCTTGAGCAAGCTGCACCTGATATGAGGGACCAAGCACATGAAAGCCTTCCCGTGTAGCAGGACGCAGCGCGAAGATAACACGCTCATCGTTCAAGAAGGCTTTGAGGCGTTCTTCTACTTGCTCCGACTCATGAGAGGATTCCCTGCTGAATGGTGTCAGCGAACAAAAGAAGCTGCCCCGTGTCCAGGGCCTGTTGGATAGGGACAGGGCCTTCATCCTGTTCCGTTACCTGTGAGGACACCACCGCATGGCTCTCTTCGAGCGGCAGAGAGCGGACGCCTACCACTTCAGGGAACAGGACGAGTTGCCGCAGGTCCGCGAGCTGATCGGAAAAACGTGTGGACATACCTGTCATCGTGGTTCTTGTTTCCTTTCCAATTGCGAAATCTGTGAACGCCACGCGCTGGTATGCGCGTGACAAATGGCGACGGCAGCGGCGTCGGCGGCATCGTCAGGGCGCGGAACCGCTGAAAGCTTCAGCAGGATGCGCACCATCTCTCCGACCTGGTCTTTCTTCGCGTGGCCGTCGCCTGTGACTGCAAGCTTGACCTGGTTGGGTGTAAATTCCTCGATGGGAATGTCATGCTGCTTGAGGGCAAGCATGAGAACGCCGCGGGCGTGCGCCACGGCAATGGCTGTTGTACGATTCTTTCCGAAGAACAGCGACTCCATCGCCGCTTCAGTGGGGTGATAGGTCGTGAGTAGAACGCTGACCTGCTCATGGAGCAACTGCAGGCGATCTGGGAGGGGCGTTCGTGCCGGGGTGCGGATGACGTCGCAGGCAAGGGCGGTCAATTGTCCCTGCCGTTCGACGAGGACCGCATATCCAGCAATTGCCACGCCTGGGTCAATGCCGAGAATGACCCGCTCCGGAGGAGCGCATTGCATGTGCCATGCGCGTTTCTGTAGCAATGGATACCTCACTTTCACATAAAAAATCCTCACCGCGAAGGTAAGGTAAAACCGCACCGGTTAACCGTGGGCTTCAGAACAAACTGGAGGAACGGTGTGGTAAAGCAGTGGACGCGGTGTCTTGAAAGGGTCGCAGCCAGCTTTCGATCACCCGGATGTTCCTGGCCGCGCACTCACGCCTGCTCAGCTCCGTGGCTCGCATGCACCCCCCTGAAGGCAGCAGCACGACATGCGCCCGGTACGCGATGAGCCATTTGGAACTGTCGAGGCTCGCGAGCCAGGGTTGGTCACAGAGCCTTGAGATCATCGGCTTGTTGCCCACACCGAAAACGTGCGCCTTTGCGCCCACACCTGTCAGCACCTCGCCGATGCGCATGAGCCAGGCGAGTGTCGCCTCGACTCCATCCCGCAGCATGCGCAGCACACAACCACCGACACCTACAAGGCGATGTTCTCTCGCACGGGCCTGCAGGTCCGCGAGTTTTCCTCCCTGGTAAATCCAGAGAATCTTTGTGCGCAACGAGGCATCGCCCAACTGCGAGGTAATCTGGCGGTAGTTGTGATCGCTCGTTTGCTGGTCGAAGAGGTGGTCCAGGTTCGCAATCCAGCGGAAACGCTGGCCGTAGCGTTCGATGAGGCGGACGTAGCTGGGAACATCCATCTTGCGCCGGAAACCCGAATCCAGGAAGAGCGGCACCCCTGCATATCGCTGAAAGGCCAACTGCAACCGTGATTCGCGGACCACCTGGACGTTCACCATGCCCAGCGCACCTTCCTCATCCAGCAGGGACAAGAGATCGGGACGGTTAACACCGGAGTGGATGTACAGCGGTGGCGTAGTGGCAGCAATCCCGTAGGTAGAACAATAGGGGAAGGTTGCGCTGGTCACAGGGCCCGCCGGGGCTGCTGTGGTATTGCCCCTACTCCTGCTAAGAGCTGCCGGGGATCACCCAGCGCCTCGATGCGGGCAGGATCGAGCAGGTGGCAAAAGCCGTCAAGAATGTGTCGCGCCTCTTGCTCGCTCCAACCAGCCCCGCGAAGTATGCGCCACTGCTTGAGGAACTGCTTTTGTACGCTGGCCCAGCGGCTGAATTCTTCCTGGTCTTGCTGGTTGCTGATGATCTCGCTCGTCTCTTCCTGCTCGTCCCACCCCATCTGGGCCAGGTGGCAACGCGCCACGCGCTCCACCTCGTCACGCGAGACCCACCCGCCCAGGTGAACTCCTTCAGGATGCTGCTTCTCATGAATGTGTCCGTAGACCCACTCATTGCCGTCGCGCCAGATGAGCACTACGTTTCCGCGAAAGCGCAGGTACAGGGGCTCATAAGAGCCTCGGAAGCGCTCACGAATGCGCTCTATCAGCGCGGCATCTGCCTTCTCTTGTGTCTCTCCGCAGGCCGAAACCAGGACGCTTCCCCTGTCACTTCCTTTGAGCGCAGTTTTGAACTGCCCTGGCTCCCCTTTTCGCGTTTTTACTTTTCTTCGCTCGATGATGTCTGAGAGCTTCATCGACATTATTCTCCTTGTGATGTATACAAAGCCCTGAACCCTACTGTTGGGTTCAGGGCGGCCGTAACTAAACGAGTACATTTCAAGCGTTTCGCCTGTCGCTAAGCCTGAAAGCTGGCGTAAGAGCTAGCTTTCTGTTCGCGCTGTCGCTCCTATGCGACAATGTCCTTCAGGGATTTCCCTTGTTTCATGGTAAAGCCGATGGAGTCCTCGACACACATGGCCTCCTCGATCACCGGCCTGCCCTGCAGTGTGCGGTAGGAGGCTCGGAGCTGCCTGGCCGACTTGAAGAAGCAGTCCACGCAGGAGCAGCGTTGGCCGCCTTCTTCATTTACTTCGAACATTAGCCGGTCGATGATCGGGTCCAGGATAGCATCGGGCAAGCGCTCGACTTCGCGTAGTCCATCCCACTGCCCATCGTAGGACGAGCGCGGGGGAATGCCCTGCATGCGCCAGAGCGCGTGTTCCTCGCGGAGCAGTTCGCGCCACTGGACGCGGTAACAATAGTGAGGATCGATGCCGTGTTCACGCAATTTGCGGAACGAATCGATGCGCCGGTAGCGGAGAATGGGATGCCACTCCAGCATCCAGCCCCCTTGGAGGCCAGCGCGATAGCGCAATTCCGGGATATGCGCTCGGTCCTCGGATTCCAACCATCGTTCACCTAGCGCCAGCAGCGGACGAGCGCCTAACAGCGGTTTATTGTTTCTCGCCCAGTTATTGAACACTTCGACCTTAAAGTACTTTGTGCAGGCCCTCACCTGCTTGGAAACCCATCGTTCGCGCCATTCGATGATGCCATGGACCGACTCGACCATCCGCAGGAACTGCTTGTTGTGCGATCCGCAGCCCTTTGGGGGGCGACACATGGCTTTCTCAGGGTGAGCGCTGAGGTAGGTCTGGCCACAGTCCAGGCAGCGGTAGCCATAGTATTTCCCCTGAGCGGTATAGAGCGGCACGCCCAGGTAATCACAGACGCGCTGGCCGTACTCCAAAGTGCCTGGCCATTCTTCCTTAACCACCTGGTAGTGCGCCACAACGAGATCCGGGCCGTAGGTTTCCAGCGCTTCGATGAGGGCGGCTATGCTGTCTTTGCCAAAAGACGTGGAGACGACGACTTTACTGGGATTACTGGGGAGCACCGGCGGGATCTCATCGAACATGGGAAGAGGTTGTAATCGCGGCATGGCGTGCTTCTCTACGCCTCCCTGGCTTTCTCCGAACCGGACAGGCGCAGCGCGTTGAGCGGCTCACTCATGTCAAAGATGGTAGTTCTGCGCAGGAACACGCGGAGAAAAGCAAGCTGCTCAGCGCTGAAGCCCCCATCATCGGACGTGAAACGGACCGACAAAGCCGCGCAGGGGATATTGTCCTGCTCGACGGATTGCGCCTCGACGCTGACGCGATCACCACGGCGGTAGGGGAAGCGCTCCACCAGGTCGAAGCCATCTCCTCTGAGACAGAGTATCCAGTTCTCCGATTCTGGCTGCGACGCATCATCACGCTGCGCCTGGCACTCACGATCGGCTATATGTTGACTGACCACGCCCCTGGATTTCGCCTCCGAGAGCAGCCCGTAAAGGTAATCCAGCTCGTAGTCTTGTAGCAGCAGTAGCTCGCCCCAGGTCAGTTTCCAGATGGCGCTCAGGACTTTCTGGTGTCTGAAAACGCGCTCGATAGTGGGTGTGATCAGCATGAGCAGGCCACCGTAGCGTTCGTAGTCGTGATGCTCGGCAACCCCGTCTGGCCGGATAGGATAGCCCTGTTGGTCGAACCTCATCATCACCTGTTTCCCGGCCAGGTCATCGAACACTACGGTCAGGTGCTCGTTATGATGCCGCCGCTGCACCTTTGCGGCGAAGAACCAGTAGTTCCCACCTTCTAACGGTATACCAGCTGCAAACTGGCGGCGCACGGCCACCAGGGACCCGCGTTTAAATTGTGAAAAATCGTTGTCCATTGTGTCTTAGCGTTCCTTTCTATTGGATGCCAGCCTGCTGTACGCAGGTGGCTTATAGCGAGCGATGAGCGCGTAAGCGCTCATGCGGCGAGCAGATCGGGCACAGGGAAAACGCATGCGGGGGAAAACGGGCCGAGCGCCTGGACCAGGGCCACCTCAACGGATTGCGCGATCCGCGCATCAAAGGGGATCCGCACCCTGTCGATAGCGATCTGTTCCCAGCGCACCAGAGAGTAGGCATCATACCGGTACTCCTGCGCCAGTCGATGAAGCAACGTCTCGCGCGTCCACATCCCCGTTGCATCCAGGAATCGTTCTTCCCCGTCTTTGCAGAGCGCCACCAGCACGTGCGCGGCCTCGGTCTCATCGGTTGCGACGGCGACCAGCGAAACCTCCAGGTCCACACCTGAAGCCTCGAGTGAGCGGGCGATATAGTCCCTGATGCCATAAGCGCAGACCAGGCAACCACCCTTTGTCCATCCCTTGACAGCCGCACAACCCTGACAGGCGCTCCTGCTCAATTCTGCGAGCAGATGCAGCCCCGGATCAGTGCGCCAGAACTGCTGGAAGGCGTGGAGAAACTGTTCATGAACAGCGCGATGGATAGACATGAGAAATTTCCTCCTTAGAACGCAAAAAGACCCGGGTGGAACAATCCATCCGGGTCTCTGCCCTTGTCATTTTTCGTCAGTAGGGAACGAGCCAGCGAAGTTATTCGAGGATATTTGCGGGATCGGCGAGTTCCCATTCGCCTTTCGGCCACACCGGTGGATCTCCCGAACGAAGGGCTTGAGAAGGATAGCCATACCAGGCATGCGCATCCTGCCGCACAAGGTGAATTGTTTGCACCACCTGCGGCACATCAGGGGTTTTGAAGACCAGCCCTATGACTTCGGGGGTAGACGGAAGGTGTTCCGCTGCCTGATCTTTCTTTCGACGTTTCGTAGCACGCAGGTAGCTCGCTTGAGCGAGGCCCAGCAGAGAGGCCAGCACCGGGGGCAACGCCCAGACGTACCGCTCTTCCTCTAAAGAGGTGGTGGAGATGCGCACAGCCGATTGAAAGGCCTCGGCGGGAAGATCGTGCTCCTCTATCTGGTGCTCCTGCATGGCCACCAACGCGGTCCTCCCAGGTCGCGAAGGATTGACCGCTCCACAGAGCAGGCAGGTGAGCGTATACCCACCGTCTTCCTCGCTGGAAGAGACGACGAGGCTTCCTGGCTGACTTGCTGCGCGCAAAAAGGGAAGCGCATCTCGCGCGAGCGTGATGGCGGTCTCGACATCCGGCGCTACCGCTGTGAGATGGCAGTCCGGAGCAAGCACCAGGTGAAATGTTGTGTTTCGGTTTGGCATAACGGTATGCTCCTTTGATGAATACAAGCGACACAGCCCCAAGCGCCGGGCTGTGTCGCTTCTCGCGCCTGGGGCGGCTACTCATCAGCACATTGCGTACCGTCTGCCAGTGCTTGATAAGCCAGCGCCCACGACATAGAGGGCATCGGTTGCTGCAATTTTGTGTGTATGGTATGGTATTCACTCCTTGCGCGTTGGTATTCACTTCAAACAATGAGACAGGAGAACTCCCTCCGGGCGGGAACTCCCCTGTTGAAAATGAGAGCTGCTCAGGGACCTCGCTACACATATCAAAAGAAGGCCAATTGTCGTTTGACCGTCGTTTTCTGCTCGCGCCAGATGCCTTCGAGCTGCCGCGACCAGGCATGCTGCTTCTGTTCTCCCTGTTTTTCTCTCAGGATCACCTGTATCCCCCTGGTCCAGTCCGTGAGTATCGCGCAGGCAGACACCCATTCGCGGATGCGCTCGTGGTCGAGGGATTGGGTAATCACCGATGCCATCTCGCGTCCGCTCTTGAGGTGAATGAGGCTCACGAGAAAGCCTCCGCCACTCTGCATTGGTTCAACGGTGTAGCCAATCCCCCGGTCTTTGACGACCCAGCCCTGTGCTGGCTGCCTGCGCCTCCTCGAGATGGGCTGTTCTACATACATGAGCTTCTTTGTCTTGGGCCGCGTCGTTCTGGGCTGCTGCTCGGAAGCGTCAGCCGCTTCCTGTCCGTCTGCTGTGAGTTCGGATGCGTCCCAGAAACCAGGTTGCTTGCCCTTCGCACCGGTTCTGCCTACCTCTTTCTCAGCTTGAGGTAGGGGATCTGGAAAAGCGCGGCGTGCCAGCTCTACCAGTGGGATGGAGAGATAGACCAGGGAATCCTCCGCGCGTCCAGGTCGCGGGATATGGACTCTGCCGCCGGGGATGGTCAAGTAGCTGGGTGTGCGGCGAAGGTCCTCGCCGCAGCCAACCAGATAGGTAATGGACTGGGCGTAAGAGCCGCTCTCCTTGTATAGTCGCCGTGCCTCCTCCAGTTCACCCGGCGAGAAGTAGGCTTTGGCGACAAAGGTAAGAGACGTTTCAGAGACAGAAGGCGGCGAAGAAGCCGCCTGATCAAGTGACATGAGCATCCTCCCTCGTGCGCGCGTCAGGTTCCCATCCGTTTTGCAGAGGGGCTGGGCGAAAATTGCCATTGGTTTGTTGCAGCAATCGGTCGCTTCTAAGTCTTGCCAAATTTCGTTGCTGAAAGCGCAAGCCAACAGCTACCGGCTGAGTGAAATGGATGAGGAATGCGCTCCTCTTCTTAGTGCGTGGAAGCCGCGATGTCAACACTGGTTTCACAATGTGATGAGTTACCGTCGTAGCAAGACCACGTTCTCTTAAGGTGCAAATTCACCGTTTCCCGTTCCTCATGCAGGGTCTTTGGCAATCTCCCGTACTGCTTATCAGAAATGGGACACAACAAGTAGATTCACGTTCAATAGAAGACGCTTCCGTCCCAGTCTACATAAGCAGGATGTTAGGCAAAATAAAGCCTGCCAATCTAGACTAGGGCGATAACTTCTGCTACGATGAGAGGGAAATTATTGAAAGAAGTGTGATGGAAACTCTCATGAAGTAAGAGCAACGACGCGCAGCCAAACGGCACAGGCTTGAGTTACTGCAAGCAGGCCAGTCCTGGCAGGAAGCAGCAGCGAGAGCTACGACGGGCGCAATGTACAGGCGATAATTGTTGCGGGCGCGGAGGGGGTAGTTTCATTCAAACCCTTCTTTGTACAAGACAAAAAAGGGCAAATATGTTCACGACTTCCATAGAATGCGCCCCATGAACCACTTTGCAGGCAAAATGACCCTTCGTAATGCAAAAACCCGTATACTCTCTTTCAGTCCTAACGACTTCAGCGCTTGTACCCCCATAGGTGCTGCTTGTCTTATTCGTCCCATCTTCAGCAGTTGCCAGCAAACTTCTCCTAGGACTCTTCCTGTACGGTGGGATGTTAGCCCCAGCACCTCTTTATAGTCAGCCACACCCTGCAAGTAGTACTCCTCTGCCTCTTTGCGTCTCCCAAGCTTCCGATAGGCAGTTCCGAGTTTGATCCGGATGTAAGCGGTGTCGGGATGGTGTAGTCCGAGCACCTGCTGGTAGATCGCCAATGCCCTTTGATGCAGTGGTTCCGCCTCTTTGTACCTGCCTCGCCACCAGTAGGACATTCCCAGATTGCTCAAGCTGTGAGCTGTGCCGAGATGGTTTGATCCCTGTTCTCGTTCGCTGATCTCTAATGCCCGTTGCAATAATGACTCTGCCCCTGTATATCTATGTAGACTTTGATACAGCATTCCCAAACTAGTTAGGCTATGAGCTCTCAAGAGATGGTCCTGTTCCGGTGCTTGTTCGCAGATCGCCAATGCCCGCTGAAGGAGTGGCTCTGACTCCTTGTACCTGCCTAGCTCTGTATAAAGTGTCCCCAAGTTATCCAGGCTACTAACAGTAGAGAGATGTTTCGGTCCCCACACTTTCTCATAGATCTCTAAGGCTTGCTGGAAGAGCGGTTCTGCTTTTTGGCACTTGTCCTGCTGGTAATAGAGCAGTCCCAAGTTTCTCAGGCTAATAACAGTATCGGGATGCTTGGGGCCAGATACCTGTTTGCGAATCGCCAGGGCCTGATCGAATTGTGACTCCGCCTCTTTGTATCTGCCCTGTACTGAATAAAGCCTTCCCAGGTCATCCAGGATAGTGGCGGTAGCGAGATGTTCCGGCCCGAAGACCTGTTTACGGATATTCAACGCCTGCTGATAGTGGGCTTCAGCTTCTTTATACTTTCCCTGCTCTGAATAGAGCAGTCCTAGTCCACGCAGGCTGATAGCAGTAACGGGATGTTCTGGCCCGAAGACCTGCTCGCGGATTGCCAGGGCCTGCTTGTATCGTGACTCGGCCTCCTGGTATCTGTCCTGCCACCAATAGAGGGTGCCCAGATCATTCAAGATGCTAGCGGTATTGCGGTGTTCTGGCCCCAGCGCCTGCTCATAGATCTTTAATGCCCGCTGATACAGGCGTTCAGCCTGCTCATACTGATCGCGATTCTGATAGAGATAGAGGTCAGCCAAGGCAGAAAGTGTCTCAGCAGTGTCAAGATGCTCTGGCCCTAACGCCTGCTCACGGATCTTCAATGCCCGCTGGTACAGTGACTCTGCTTCTTTGTTTCTCCCTTGCTCGAGGGAGGACGGACCTAAGCTAACAACTTTTGTAGTGATAGTAGGACGAGTTGGTCCTGGCATCTGCTCCTGAATCGCCAAAGCTCGCTGGGTTAGAAACTCCTCTTGTTGGTACTCTGCATGGGCTACCAGGTATGTTCCAGTCCACATGAGCAGGTGGGCCGCCTCTGGAAACACAAATCCATACTGGTCATTGAGTGTTGCACATACCTGAGTATGAGGGAGCAAGCGTTGGCCGCGAGGCAAGGTCGCACGCTTTATCTCAGGAAGTGTGTGATTGACCGCTCGCATGGCTCGTTCTGCCCACTGTCGTTGCATCTTCTGATTCATCTCCGCCTGGACTACTACCTGAACCAGGCGATGGATGCTCAGCATTTTCTCTTTCATGTTGCGTCGCATTAGCGAGTACCGCAGCACTTCTGCTATTGCTTTGTCCAGCTTGAGTGGATCAGCAGCAACAGACATCAAGGTGGAGCCGAGATCAGAAGCCCCTTCGATGAAGATCTCTTCAGGGATGGCATCAGGATCAAGGAAAGCGCACAATCTCAACAGGTCGGCAGCAGCGTGATTCGCCTGTTCGATCCTTTGAAAGGAGAGTGACCAGGTTGTGGCTACGGATTCAGGATGATCAGAGAGAATCGTACCTCGTCGCTGTAAGAGATCCTTTTGGCGTGTCTTATAAAGGTCAAGGTAGCTTGAGAGGCCACAACCAGTATCTTCAATGTAGGCTCCGGCTTGATCGAGCGCAAGGGGAAGGCCATCCATGACTGAGACAATGGCCGCAGCGCAGCTTCGATCCGTCTCTGCTGCTTGTGCGAGGGGGGCATCAGCTGCAAGAACTCGTGCCCTTCGCAGCAAGAACATTGTTCCTTCTGCTTCATCCATTTTACCTACGGCAATGCCGTGAGCAATAGATCCAACTGCTTGAACACGAGTGGTGATCAGGATATGCCCATTGTCACCGGTAGGGAGGAAGTCCCCGATGACAGCAAAATCATCAGCATTGTCCAGAATGAGGAGCCAGTTTTGGTTTTCTGTCAGCCACTGTTTTACAGCAGAAACGGTAAGCATCTGATTCTGTTCATCTTTTCCTGGCAAATGGAGCAGGTCCGCTATCGTCACAAAGTCGTTGATAAGTGTATCGCGGGTTGCTGCTCCCATCCATAACAGATGGCGATACTCATGACTATAGCGATAGGCATATTCCATGGCAGTCTGCGTTTTGCCAATTCCTCCAAGGCCATGGATGGCCTGGGTTTGAGTTAAAGCCAAGGTTTTTGTCTGGTTGAATTGGTCATGAAGACTTTCCAAGAGTGCTTCGCGTCCTGTGAAATACAGATTACGACGACGGGGGAAATTCCAGAAAAGAGGCTCTTGATGGCTGTCCCTGGATGAGGTATCAATGCGGCTATCCAATTGTTGGATCGCAGGTGGAGGAGAAGCAATTACAGGCGATTCGGATGCTTTTGAGGTTACTGGATAACGCCATTGGAAGATGGCGAACATGAGGGCAAGTAAACCAACTATCAAGCCGAAAATAATTGAGACGATTGTAAGCGTGGTGAATCCTTGAGTGATTCCCTGGTTATTTAATATGACGAAGGTAGCAATTCCGAAGGCGATGATGGTGAAGATGAAAATACTAATGATGATCCATTGGCCCAAAGGAAGTCCTTGGCGTTTCTGAGGTTTTTGAGACTGTGGTACCTGCTGTTGTGTTGCCATGCCACGGTGTCCCTCTGTGCCGTTGTGTGTCGTTCTATCTGGGTGTGATTATAGCATGGTGTGGCTGGGATTCATATAGGCCTATTTGGCCCGCTGACGAAATAGACAACGTTAAGCCCTCGTGAGAAACGAAAAAGCGGCACAAAGGGACAAGAGATGCAACAACTGCTCATGCAAGAACCGTTCAGAGCAGGTAAGAAAAGACAATCTCTTTCTTTCGACTGGCTCATATAATAATTTGGTAGCAGCAGCGCAGAGGTATGGCCCCGTATGGGGTATAGTGGTGGAAGCAGCGGGAGAGCCTCAGTATTGGCTTGTGGCCTGTTCAGCGTAAGGTGAATAGTGACCTCCTTCACAAGACGGCTCCCCGTCCATCAGGGTCTCAAGGGTCTATGAGGCTTGTTGCAACAGCCAGCGGCTTCTCGAAAGGCAGCCG
>Ga0137390_10000304_pt1 | contig 32150 bp, 26 predicted proteins | sample 15con2h24AmetaG_FD_104937 | JGI IMG/M metagenome (GOLD analysis project Ga0137390, IMG submission 104937) | Vadose zone soil microbial communities from Angelo Coast Range Reserve, California, USA - 15con2h2.4A metaG | ecosystem: Environmental > Terrestrial > Soil > Vadose zone > Saprolite... | reverse complement strand
GAACAGCGCGTCGCGCTCTTCGGCGACGTGAGGAATCGTCAGGATTTCCCGGTAGCCTAAACCGATAAGCCGTTCGCGCAAACGCGTTTCCGCTTCGTAATGCGGGAGGCGCGCGGCGCCCTGACGCGCGGCGGGCAAGCGCGGCGGAAATTTATCGAGGCCGTAAATGCGCGCGATTTCTTCGATGAGATCAATTTCGCGTTCGACTTCGGCGCGCCAGGAAGGCTGCATGCATTCCCACGCGGCGAGCAGCGAGCCTTCCGCGCCGCGATTTTGATCGATTCGAACGGGCGCGAAGCCGAGGGCGCTGAGGCTGGCTTCCACTTCTTTGTCCGGGACGTCCGCGCCCATGACGCGGAGAATTTCCGCGCGCGTCACGCGAAGTTTTTTCGGCCCGCGCTTTCCCGGATAAATATCGACGACGCCGGAAAGCAATTCGCCGCCGGCAAGCTGCAAAATCAATTCCGCAGCGCGGCGCGAAGCCAGCTCGGCCATTTCCGGGTCGGCGCCGCGGCCGAAGCGCGTGGAAGCTTCGGTATGCAATTTTAGAGAACGGGCGGCGCGGCGAATGGCAATCGGTTCGAACCAGGCGCATTCGATCAAAACATTTTTCGTGGAAAAGGAAATTTCCGTTTCCGCGCCGCCCATGATTCCGCCGATGCCCACGGCGCGCGAGCCGTCGGAAATCATGCAGATGCCAGAATCGAGCTGGCGCTCTTTGTCAGGCGCGAGCTGCCGCTCGAGTCCATCGAGCGTTTTCATTTTTTCGCCGGGCTTCGCGCGGCGGACGACGATTTTGTGGTCCCGCACTTTGTCATAGTCAAACGTGTGCAGCGGGTGCCCCAGCTCCAGCATCACGTAGTTCGAAACGTCGACGACGTTGCTGATGCTGGCGACGCCGGACGCTTCGAGCCGGTCTTTCAGCCATTTCGGCGACGGCTGGATTTTCACGTTTCGAATGACCCGCGCGGTGAAGCGGCCGCAGAGTTCCGGCGACTGGATTTCGACTTTGACGGCGTCGCTCGCTTTCGCGGCGCTTTCCGCCGGTTTCGGCGAAACCGATTTCAGCGGAAGTTTGTAAATGGCGCCGACCTCGCGCGCGATTCCCAGATGGCCGAGGCAGTCGGGGCGATTGGAACTGACTTCTGCGTCAATCACCGCGCCGTGCGGGCCGTTTTCGATTCCGGCGATGTTCGTGCCGGAAAGGGCAAGGCGCGAGGCAAGGTCTTGCGGCGGCGCCGTCACGTCGACGAAATCTTTCAGCCAGCTGTAAACAACCTTCATGATCCTGTTCCTACCTGCGGCTCTCGGAACCAAACACGAGTCTCGAATTTGAGGGGCCGGGCTAAAGCCCGGCGCCTACCCATGCTTCCTATGGGAACTGCTTAAGGAAGCGCACGTCGTTCTGGAAAAAGATTTGAATATCGTCGATGCCGTACTTCAACATGGCTAGGCGGTCGATGCCGATGCCGAAGGCGAAGCCGCTGACTTTTTTCGCGTCGTAATTCACAAAGCCGTAGACGGCGGGATCGACCATGCCAGCCCCGAAAAGTTCAATCCAGGCTGCGCCTTTGCATTTCGAACACGCTCCGCCACCAGCGGCCGTACCGGTTCCGCCGCAGAAGGGGCAGGAGACGTCAAACTCGACGGAAGGCTCGGTGAACGGGAAATAGCTGGGCCGGAAGCGCGTTTTGACGCTGGGGCCAAAGAACTGCTGCACGAAATATTCGATGGTGCCGGTGAAATCGCAGAAGGTAATGTCCGTGTCCACGGCGAGGCCTTCGATTTGGTGGAAGGCGAAAGAGTGCGTGGCGTCGGGGTTATCGCGGCGATAGACCTTGCCGGGAACGATGACGCGCACGGGCGGCTTCTGTTTCTCCATGGTGCGAATCTGCATCGGCGAAGTGTGCGTGCGAAGCAGGAGCGGTGTCGGAGCAGTCTTTTTATCACGTGAAGGGGGCAATTCCAGATAGAACGTGTCCATGTCTTCGCGCACGGGATGGAATTCGGGAATGTTGAGCGCTTCAAAGTTGTAATAGGGCGTTTCGATTTCGGGGCCTTCGACGACGGAGAAACCGATGGAGAAGAAAATGTCCTCGATTTCCTGGAAGACCTGGCGGATCAGGTGACGCGAGCCAACGAGACGGAGGAGGCCGGGGAGAGAGAGGTCAACGCTCTCTCTGGCGAGGGCTTCGCCACCAGACTCAATAACTCCAAACCTTTGCTTTAGAAGGTCCTCCAGGTGCTTTGTCAGCTCGTTATACAGCTGGCCTACTTCTCGCTTCGCTTCTGGCTTTGCATTTTTCAGCCAATAGTCGCCGATCGCCGACTTGATCCCTTCAGCTCTGCTCTCCCAAAGGGCACGAGCGAGAGTGAATTTCCCAACATCCGTTGAGTTAGCGATCAGCGTCTCCATGTAGCGCTGTATGGGATGAAAATATCGGCTCGGATTGTCTGACAGACTTCCAAGTTGGAGAAATCTCTTGGCTGGGGCCCGGAGGAACTGACGGATTCCGTAATCAGCCCACGTAACTCGGCCGGCTTTGGCCAGAACCTTGGAATACAAACTCCAAAAGATGCCCTCTTGAGTGTCGAACAGTTCAGAGAAGAATTTTTCCTGTTCTTCGGCAGTATTCGCCTTGCCAGCCTCGTCCTCCAAGCGATCAGCAAAGAGAGCGATAGCTTTTTGTAGTTTTGGACTGTCCAACTCGTCTAAGTTCTCTGCAAACCGAGCATTAATTGGCATTTATGCCCCCGAGCCAAAAGGCTTCCGCCGCGGCAAGCGCAGCGAGAGTCTTGTGCAGACCGATGTCAGAGCTTGGCATGATTCGCGAGATAGATTACACCGTAGGGCACGATATATCGTGCCCCTACGGGAGAAAATCGCACGCGCGTCGGCAGCTAAGGCGTGCTCGCTCACCCCTTAGGGGTGAGGCTTCTTCTCAGCTACAGCGTTACGCCCTTTTCGCCTTGGCTGGAGGCGGGGCGGCGGCTTTGGCGGTGGCCACGAGCGACGTGAATGCCGCCGCGTCTTTGACCGCGATGTCCGCGAGGACTTTGCGGTCGAGCGTGACGCCGGCGACTTTCAATCCGTGGATCAACTGGCCGTAGGTCAGGCCGTTGTTGCGAGCGGCTGCTCCGAGGCGCTGAATCCAAAGCTTGCGATACTCGCGCTTCTTGACGCGGCGGTCGCGCTTGGCGTAGCGATCGGCGCGATTGGCTGCTTCCTGCGCGGACTGGTAGAGCTTGCTCTTTGTTAGAAAAAAGCCTTTTGTGCGCTTAAGGTACTTCTTGCGCCGTGCACGGCGCTTGGTGCCGCGTTTTACGCGAGCCATGGGGTTTCTCCTTCGGTTTTATCTAAGCCGATGTTTGAGAAGCCAGGAGTTTCCTTTGGACGGGTCTAAAGACCCGCCACTGCAAAGAAGAAACCTCAGCCTGCTCAAGACCGCGGCCAACTGCTCCTTGGGAAACAAAACAGGTTGCGCGGACGCGAGAGTACACGCGTTGCGCAACGGGTTTGTTTCCGGGGTAGTGCAATGTAGTCCGCCTCCGGCGAGAACCGTAACCGGTTCCGCGAAGGCGCCCGCCTCAGAAGGCGGCCGCTACAAGTGCCCCGACAATATCGGGGCGGATCGGCCGGCAGGCACCCGTGAAGCGCTGCCTGGCACGATGCGCAGGGATTGCGCCCTGCGATTCAAACGGAAGGGCGATGTGTCGTGCCCCTACGAAGAAAGTCGGATGGCGTGCAATTTTGCGGCACGCGCAGAAAAATCGTTACGGCCTAGCCGTAGGGAAGCATCTGGCGGACGCTGGCCACGTCGGCTTTGTTCACGAGCGTCAGCTTCTTGAGCTTGCGCATGCGGCCGGGCGCTTTTGTGCCCATCAAGTGGCGCTTGCCGGAATGACCGCGCTTGATCTTGCCGTTGGCGGTGATCTTGAAGCGCTTCCGGGCCCCGCGATGCGTCTTTAACTTCAATTTTGGTTTCGATCGGTTTCTTGGCATTGCCTAATTCCTTCTTCTGAGATTCGGTGGTGACACCGAAGAGGTCGCCTGCCGCGGCGGACGACCCTACAAGCCTCACTACTGCTGCTGGGCGCTGGATGCCGACTGGCCTGCGGGCCTGGCGACGCTGACGCCTTTTTTCGGCGCGAGCAAGGCCACGAGGACGTTGCCTTCCATGCGCGGCATGGTCTCGATCTGCCCCTGGTCACCAATCTCCATGAGCAAGCGGTTCATCTTGGCGCGGCCGACTTCCTGGTGCGCCATTTCGCGCCCGCGATGGAAAATCATCGCGCGAACCTTGTGGCCTTCGCCGAGGAACCGGATGATCTGGTTCTTGCGAACCTGATAGTCGTGTTCCGCGGTGGCGGGCCGAAACTTGACTTCCTTCAACTGCGAGCCGCGACTGCTCTTGCGCTGCTCGTGGGCCTTCTTATTGGCTTGATAGAGATACTTGCCGTAGTCGGTGATCTTGCAAACCGGCGGATCAGCCGTGGGCGAAATTTCCACCAGGTCGAGCCCTTTTTCCTTCGCCAGTTTGATGGCTTCAAACGGCTGCATGACGCCGAGCTGGCCGCCCTCTTCATCAATCACCCGGATCTCGCGAGCCCGAATCCGCTCGTTGACGCGGACACGATCAGTCTGCTGCCGGAAATTCCGTTCTGCGATATATCCCCCTAATTCAAAAAAGGCGCCTGCAAGCTCCGGTTTGCCGGAGACGGGCCCTCGAGTTCACCCACCCAAGCCCACACAGCGCAAAAGCGCCAGGGGATGGGCTTCAAAGTATAGCATGCGGCAGCAGCTAGGCGGCAAGTGGCAAAACGGCGTCACTGAGTCCGTCGGCTGAGCTGAGGTCGATAAACAACACTTCAGTGCTTGCGTCTAAGTATCTGGGACCAACCTCCAATGCAAGTAGAACTCGTTCCGGCGTTTTGCATTGCCCACTCGATTCACACACGACGGGCAATCAATCCAAGAACGGAGAAATTTATCCGGATTCCTCGCCCTATTCTGGTGCTGACAGTCATGCTGGCGCTGGTACCTAGCCCAATGGCGCAAGAACTTCCGAAAGTCTTGCCCGAGGTGGTTCAGCACGCCGAACCAAATTATCCACTGCTGGCGCGCGAAAATTGGATCCGCGGCGAAGTGCGCGTCAAGATCAACACCGATGGCGAGTCGGTGCGAAATGCCGAGGCTGAGACGGGTCCTCCGTTGCTCCGCAAAGCAGCTGAGGACAACGCCCGCACGTGGAAATTCGCTGCCCACACTCCAGGTGCTTTCCACGTGCTCTTCCGCTACAGACTCTCGTCCGGTAACGGGGACGTACAATTTCTGGAGTCACCTGCCATCGTTGAAATAGAGGCGTCTCCACCGGAAGTCATTATCGACTACTGCTGGGTAGGTCTCGCGGCATGGAAAGCACAATTGAAAAGCGCCCATGGCAAATCAAGGCTGGTAATCAAGCTGTTTTATTCTGGACCAAATGGTGTCTGGCTTAAAGGCCATACCTTGGGCCCCAAGGACGAAAGTGAAGAGATCGACTTTGGCCACAGGGAAAGAGATTTTCTGACTTTTGCCATAATGCTTACCCTACCCAACGGGCAGCGTGTGAAGACATTCCTCATTGGAAAAATGACGGGAGATAAAATTGTTGGGACTTTCGTGGACGACGCTGGAATAAGGGGTGAGTGGGCGGCCGTCCGCGTGGCCGATCAGTGTAACTCCCGGTCGGGTAATCGAAACTGATCCACTACCAAACGGCGCAGCAATGGAGTTTTGCGGGGCTTGGTTGGTGCGAAGGCATCGGATGAATAATATTAAAGATAGGGGCTCAGGTACTTATTCCCAGTTCGCCTTTCGGACCGGTGATGTGGGCGCGAAGCCGGTCTCTGTCGCTGCGTTCGACGGTTGCTTCGACTCCGATGCGTTGAAAGACCTGGGACAATTCGGCGGGGTCTACGCCCATCACTGTGAAATAGTCGAGTTGGCACTTCTTGGGAGCATCCTTTGAGGGATGGACGGAGTCTGCGCTCCATTCGATGAAGAAGGGGAGGATGCCGTGGCGGTCGTCGGCGAGATTGATGGTTTTCCAATTGAGGACGCGGCCATCGGGACGTTTTCTGGAACCGTCATCCGGGCCCTGGAAGGCGATTTGATTGTCCCGCAGAAGTTTCGCGGTGGCGGCGATGTCAGGGGGACGAACGGCCCATCCGATGAGGTGCGGTTCCTTCATTTCGCGGATTTGCGGGAAGTGGACAATTTTCTGCTGCCCGGGATCCGGCGCGATGATTTCCAGGTAACGGCGCTCGCCGAGAGAAAGCAGGGCGTTGCGCGTGCCGCGGCCGGGATGGACTCCACCGATGGCGGGGCGGACGCCGGTGTTTTGCTCGACGAGCTCCATGCCGAGATCGAGGTCGTTGCAGCCGAGAATGATGTGATCGAGCAAGGCGGGCACCTCATCTTCTTCCGCGTCGTCCGCGGCCCAAGATAGGGACGGGGCTGCGAGCGCGGCGCCGGTGAGCGAGAGAAAAATACGGCGTGAGAGCGGCTGCGACATTCGTAACCTCCCGTGAGTGGTGCTCGCCCGTCCCGCTAGAGCGAAATTTCCGAAGTGCGCTGGCCGCGCTTGCTTAAATAATGATGCCAGAAAAGCCGGGCGGCGACGGCGCGGTACGGACGCCAGGGCTGGCTGAGTTTTTCCAGTCGGTCCGGCGAAGGGCGCTTGCGGAGTTGCTTCACCTCTTGCACTGCCGTGGCCAGAGCTAAATCGCCGACCGGCCAAATATCGGGCCGGCGCAGCGCGCTCAGTAGATAGATGTCCGCAGTCCAGTTTCCGATGCCTTTGAAGGCGATGAGCATTTTGCGCGCGGCATCGTCGTGCAATTCGTGGAGGTAACGGAGATCGAAGTGGCGGCGGGAGAGCGATTCGGCGAGGAGACGGGTGTAGAGAGTTTTCTGGCGGCTGAAACCGATGCGAAGCAACTCTGCGTCGGTGAGTTTCAAAAAGCGGCGCGGAGTGAGCGAGCGAACGGCGGAGTTGAGCCGATCGAAAGCGGCTTTCGCGGAGGCGAGGGAGACCTGCTGCTCGAGAATGATGTAAACGAGCGTGGGGAAGCCGGGCTCGCGGACCCAGAGAGGAGGCTGGCCGTACCTTTTTACGACCTCAGCGAGATGGGGATCGCGATCCGTGAGAAAACGCACACTTTGCGCGAAAAAATATTCGTTCAAGATGGTTTGCGGGGATTGCAAGGCGAGATTCCACTTGATCCTTGAAAGTGCTTAGCTGGTCGCGCGGGATTCGACTTCGCGCTGGAGCGATTCGATGACTTCGGCGAGGGGCTTGGGGCCGAGGTCGCCTTTGGTGCGATGGCGGACGGAGACAGTGCCGGCTTCGGCTTCCTTGGCGCCAACCACGAGCATGTAGGGAATTTTCTGCATCTGCGCGTTGCGGATTTTTGCGGGCAATTTTTCGTTGCGGTCATCGAGATGGACACGCAGGTTGTGGCCCTTCAGAGTTTCGGTGACGTGCTTGGCGTAGTCGGCCACTTTTTCGCTGACGGGGCAGACTTCGACCTGCACGGGCGCGAGCCACAGGGGGAACGCGCCGACATAGTGCTCGATCAAAATGCCGAAGAAACGCTCGACGGAGCCGAGCAGCGCGCGGTGGACCATGAGCGGCTGATGCTTGGCGCCGTCTTCGGCGACGTACTGCAGGCCGAAGCGGGCGGGCAAATTAAAATCAAACTGCACGGTGGTGAGCTGCCAGGGGCGGCCGATGGCGTCGATTAATTTGATGTCGATCTTCGGGCCGTAGAACGCGGCTTCGCCGGTGATGGTCTTGTAGGGAATGTTCATGCGCTTCATGGTGTCTGCGAGAGCCGCGGAGGCACGACGCCAATCCTCAGGCTTACCGGCGTAGTTTTCCGGATGAGAAGAATCCCAATCGGAGAGCTCGACTTCGAACTTGTCGAAGCCGAAGTTTTTCATGACGGCGAAGGCGAAATCCACGCAGGCTTCGACCTCGGATTCGATTTGATCGGGCGTGCAGAAGATATGCGCGTCATCCTGCGTGAAGCCGCGGACTCGGAGTAGGCCGTGGAGGACGCCGCTGCGTTCGTAGCGATAGACGGTACCGAGCTCGGCGAGCCGCACGGGAAGGTCGCGGTAGCTGTGGAGCTTTGCTTTGTAAATCAAAATGTGGCCGGGGCAATTCATGGGCTTGAGCTGATAATCGGCCTTTTCGACCTCGACGGGACCGAACATGCTGTCCTTGTAAAAGCCGGTGTGGCCGCTGGTTTTCCAAAGATCGAGGCGCATGATATGCGGCGTGTAGACAAGGTCGTAGCCGCGCTTCAGCAATTCGTCGCGCAGCCAGTCTTCGACAATCTTTCGAATGAGGCCGCCTTTGGGGTGCCAGAAGATGAGGCCCGGGCCCGCTTCTTCCTGGATGCTGAAGAGGTCGAGTTCTGTTCCGAGCTTGCGGTGATCGCGGCGCTTGGCCTCTTCCAGGCGGTGCAGGTGTTCGTCGAGTTCTTTTTGTGTGAAGAACGCGATGGCGTAAATGCGCTGAAGCTGCGGATTGCCTTCCTGGCCTTTCCAGTACGCGCCGGCCACGCTCATCAATTTGAACGCTTGAATGCGTTTCGTGGAAGGAATGTGCGGGCCGCGGCAGAAGTCGATGAATTTTCCGGTGGTGTAAAAAGAAACCATCGGTTCACTGGCTTTTTCTTCGACGAGCTCGCACTTAAAAATTTGATTTGTTTTTTTGTAAAGAGCGAGTGCCTCCGGCTTGGGCATGAGTTTGCGCTCGTTCGGCAGATCCTGGGCGGCAAGCTCGTGCATTTTCTTCTCGATTTTCGCGAGGTCCTCCGGCGTGAAGGGTTCGTCGCGCAAAAATTCGTAGAAAAAACCGGTGTCGATGGGCGGACCGATGCCCAGTTTCACGTTGGGATAAAGCTCCATCACGGCGGCGGCGAGGAGATGCGCGGCGGAATGCCGGAAAACAAAAAGTGAGTCGGGGTCCTTTTCGGTGAGGATGCGCAGCTTTACGTCTTGCTCGAGCGGACGGCGCAGATCGATCAGCTCGCCTTCACCGTCGTTGGGAGCAGCCACGCGCGCGACCAGAGCTGCGTCGGCGAGGCGCGGCGAAATGCTCCGCGCAATCTCGGCGGGCGTAGTGCCCTTGGGGACATCCTTAACACTGCCATCCGGCAGTGTGACGTGAATTTGCTCCATGTACGCGGCCACCTGAAAAGAGAAACATCAAGCTTATCGGCGGCTCACAGTCCGGTCAAGGGCGCGGCAAGACAACCTAGCGTTGCAGCTCGGACGCAGTCGCTTTGGCGAAGGGGCTTTCTGGATTCAATTGAAGCGACCGCTGGACGGCCTCGAGTGCCGTGGCCTTGTTGCCCTGTTTCTGGAATGCCTTTGCGAGCCACACCCAGGTTTCGTCCTGCAAGGGATCGATGGCCAGCGATTTTTGAAGACTCTCGAGCGCTTTGGCGATATCTCCGCCGAACATCTTGGGCGCCATCAGGTATTGGCGGCCAAGACTGGCCCAGACGCGGGGGTTCTTGTCGTCCAGAGCCATAGCTTTTGCATTTTCCTCTTTGACTTTGGGACCGAACTTCGGACCCGCGAACATGGCGTTGCCAAGTGAAATCTTTCTGCCGTACAAATCGGCGAGCAAGCTATGGGCGTCGGCCGATTTGTCATTTAACTGAATCGAGCGTTGTACAGCTTCGATGGCTTTGTCCACAGCAGCGGCGGCGGCCTTCTTGTCTTTACGCATCTCGTAGACGTCCAGCAGATATTCATGCACTCTCGCTAAAGCAAGATAGCTGCCCGCATCTTCGGCGTTCTGGGCGATTTTATGTTCGAGCTGCGTCTTCAGGGACTGCAATTGCTTCTCGTCGTGGGACTTCCGGGCGTTTTCCAGGGCTGCGCCGAGAGGATCATCCGCTGCCCAAAGCGACGCAGAGCTCCTTGAAACTGTGGAGAGGAGGACGACGAGGATGACGGCAAGAACAGAGAGACGGGCATTGTTAAGTGAACGCATAGGCGAGCTCCTGCCTGTTCCTACGTTTGGAACACGGTGAAACTATCAGCGTTGCGCCGCTGTATCGAGGAGGGCGCGGAATTCGGGCGTGCCGCGGAGTTTCGCAAAGGCGGGTTCTTCGTTCAGCCATTCCGCGAAGCGGCCGGGGTTTTTGGTTTTCGCCTTGGCGCGACGGAGCGCGTCCATCGTGCCCTTACGGTCTCCATCCAGCGCTCTGGCCACTGCCAGATTGCCGAGGGCCCACATGGAATCGGGGTCGGCAACGCTGGCCAGCTCAAAATAGTCTTTCGCGTGACTCGTATCTTTCTGATCTAGACGCGCATTTCCCATTTCCATGGCCTGAACCAGCAAGCCCGCGACAGCCCGCTTTAAGACACGCAACTTTTCTTCGCGCTTCTCGTGTTCGGTACGGCTGCGGAGGGCCGCGAGCTGTTTTTCCAGCGTGTCATAAATGTCCGCACGGTTGGGCGGGTTTTGCTGCAATTCGAAAAGCCCGGCAGAAATTTCCCGGCTCAAATCTTCTTGCTCCGCGAATTCCTGTTTTTCCCGCTTCGCGCCGTCGCGAACAGCCTTGTCCTTTTCCAGCGCATCGGCTCGCGCACGAAGGGCAGCGCTATCGCCGAGCCCCGCGAGCATCTGCGCGCCTTGGCGATACTCTTTCCAGGCGATGTACAAAGTGCCGGATTGCTCGAGCGCGCGCGCACGAGCGGTTTCCTTGGCGGCCTGCAAAGCTATGAACGAATCGTCTCGGCCTTCCCGGCCGCTCTTCATGGCCTGCAATCGAAACCAGGCAAGCCCTTCCTCCATGGTGGCGGCCGGTGCCCACTGATGCGGTCCTTCGAACGGCCGTAAGAAATGCGGGTAGCCCAGCTTTTCCAATTCTTCGTCCGTGCGCACATGCTCGGGATAGTTGAAATCGTAGGTACCTACTGCTGCGAAGACTACGAAGGGGGTGTCTTTCGATTCGAACGCCAGTGGATGAAATCCCGCACCATTTAGAAGCACGCCAGCCGCGCATTTGCAGACTTGCGCGATCTGTGCTGCCACGCGCGCACCGCCAGAAAATCCAGCGAGATAGACGCGGCGGTCGTCAATGGATAACCGCGCGTGCGTATCCTGGACGATGGCTTCGGCTGCCTCGGCCTCAATCTTCCACGAGCCGTTCCGGGAATTGTTCGAACCCACGAGAATATAGCCATGGCGTTGGGCAGCTTCCTTCATTGACTCGATGGGGACGCTACCGCGTGCGCCCGGATCAAATGCGTAAACAATTGGCCAGCGCTTTTCTGGTGCATATTGAGTGGGAAGATAAAGGGCGTAGCTTTGTTCCGGCTGCTTCGTGGCCGTGACACGAGGAAGGATCACGCCGGTTTGCAAAGGCGACGGCTTCTGACCGAGGGTCTGGTCCTGTTGGGCCAGAAGCGGGCTGGCGATAAAGGAGAGTGCCGCGAGAAGTAGTCTGAAATTTGGCAAACCGTTTCTTCTTCCCTTAGACGCACGGGACAAAACCGGGAGAGCACGAATTCGCCGCTCTGCGGGTCGGGCGCAATATGCACGTTTCGTTCCCGCTGGTCTACAGGGTAAACTCTTCGTTTCTTCGGTGGCGTTGAAATTACAGGGGCCCGCGAATGAAACGATTCGTGATGCAACCATTGTTTGCACTCCTAATCCTCGCTCCTATGCTGCCGAGCGGAGCGCAGCGGACCAAAGCGCTGCCGCAGCCGGACGAGCGCTACAAAGTGGACATACTGCTTGTGGTGGCGCATCCCGACGACGAGGGTGCGGCAACTCCTTATCTGGCGCGGGCGCTGGATGATCATAAGCGCGTAGCGGTGGTCTTCGGCACGCGTGGCAGCAGCGGCGCGAATGAAGCGGGCGCGGAACAGGCTGCGGCGCTCGGCGACATCCGCGAGATCGAAGCGCGGAATGCTCTTGCAACGCTGGGGATTACAAACGTTTGGTTTCTTGGCGGCAAGGATACCGCTTCGCAGAATGTTCTGCAGTCGCTTGCAAACTGGGGGCACGGCCCTTCGGTTGAACAACTGGTCCGTCTCGTTCGCCTGACTCGCCCCGAAGTGATTTTGACGTTCTTGCCCGGCACGTTCATTGGTGAAGACCACGGCGATCACCAGGCGTCCGGAGTGCTGGCGACGGAAGCGTTCGATCTTGCCGGGGATCCCGCGGTGTTCCCGGAGCAAGTTGCGGGACCGACCAAGCGCCTCGAACCGTTTCTCGAAAATCTACGGCCGTGGCAGGTAAAAAAAATTTATTACTTTCCCGATGCAGAGCGGGAAGACATTTTTCGCGGCAAGGGCCCGGAATATTCCGTAAAGGACATTTCCAAGTCATCAAAGCAGCCTTACTGGCGCATGGCGCTCGATTCGTTCCGCTCCCACCAGACCCAGGCGAAATCTTTCCTCGACACGCTCTCCCAGATGGATGAAGCGCAAATCGAAAAGATGGCCACATCCGATGGCGGGTGGACGGACGCACAGCATTTCGTGCTCGGCAAGTCGCTGGTTGGAGGCAGTGTGAGCGGGGATATTTTCGAGGGCATCACGCCAGCAGCAATTCCCTTTGCCCGGCCGGAATTCTTGCCCGAGCCTTCGCGGCCGGACTTGTCCATCGAGCTGGACGGCCCGTGGAGCTATTACGCCGAGTTCCGGCGCGCGCATGGACTCACGCATCTGCCGCATCCGGAACCGCCGGAGATTGCGCTTCAAGCTCCCGACACGCTCGTGATTCCCTTGTGGCTCCGCAATCGAACGGCGAAACCACAGGAAATCACGGTCACGGCAACTCTGCCTGCAGGATGGACGGCGCAAAGCGGCACAGGGAAATTCTCAGTGGCGGCGAAACAGACGGCTGCGGCGCGATTGGAAGTAAATTTACCGGCACTGGCTGAGAATGTGCCGAAGAAATTAGAAGCGCAAGAAGTCACCGTTCACGCCGAGTCGAATGGGCAAAGCATCGGCGACGTCAAACTGCGCGTCGAACTCCGCAAGCGGGCGTTGCCGCAATAACCAGTTCAGGATTTTTTCGCCCGGGCGGCTTCCATGGCCTCCCAGGCAGCTTCGGGCAGCATGAGAAGATCATTGAACTCGCCGGCGCCGCGCAGCCATTGCCCGCCGTCGATCACCACGCATTCTCCGTTGATGTATTCCGCCATGTCGCTCAGCAGAAACGCCGCCAGATTTGCCAACTCCTCGTGCTTTCCGAAGCGCTTCATCGGGTGCTTATCCTTGGCGTGTTCCTCGAACGGCTTTGACGGCATCAAGCGCGACCAGGCGCCTTCCGTCGGAAATGGTCCCGGCGCGATGGCGTTCAGCCGGATGTGATATTTGGCCCATTCCACGGCCAGCGAGGTCGTCATTGCCAGTACGCCGGCCTTGGCGCAAGCCGACGGCACGACGAATCCCGAGCCGCAATTTGCCGCCGCATAGGTGGTCACGATATTGAGCACGTTTCCGCCCAGCTTCTGCGAGATCCAGCGCTTGCCAAAAACCTGGGTGCAATGGAAGGTTCCGTTGAGCACGATTCCCACTACGGCATTGAAGGCGTTGGGCGTGAGCTTTTCCGTTCGCGCCATGAAATTGCCCGCGGCATTATTGACGAGGGCGCTGATTTCACCGAACTGCTCCTCGGCCTTTGCAGCCGCAGCCTCGACGGCTCCATAGTCGCGGACATCACATATTGTGAAAGCAGCTGCGCCGCCTGCGCGATGAATTTCATCGCAGGTTACACGAAGCGGCTCTTCTCGCCGGCCGACAAGAAACATCCGCGCGCCGAGTTCGGCAAACCGCAAAGCCATGGACCGGCCGAGCCCTGTCCCGCCACCGGTAAGAAAAATCGCCCGGCCCTTCAACAGATTTTCTTGGAACAAGTTTCACCGCCTCGCCCGAATGACCACTGGTGCATCTCCCGGCGGCAGCGCGATTCTAGTCCATCGGGAGGAAACTTGATGTTTTTTTTCGAAGTGTACTTTGCTGGCGGACAATCTTAGGGATGCATCTGCGCGGGGATGATCCGCCCCATCGCTTTTGCATACTCCGCGGCGTAGAGCGAGTTTCCCGGATACTCTTCGCTTAGTTCGCGCAGGAGTTTTTGCGCCACCACATCCTTTTTTTCTCTTCGCGCAGCTAATGCCAGCAAGATTTTCGCAAAGGGCTGCAAGTACCGTCCTCCGTCGATAGTTTTTTCCAGTTGCGCCATGCCGAGCTGCTTGTCGCCGTGGATGCCGCCGAACCAGAGCATGAAGCGCTTGCCGCCCGAAAGGCTCCCGATAATGTAGTTGGCCGAGCCCAGCGCCACGTACGCGTCGTTCGCGTCCGGCTGTTCTCTCAGCAAGGACTTGGCATATTCGTTGGCTTCTTTCAGCCGCTTCAAGCTATCGAAGTGCTGCTTCTTGAGCATCATGTCCGCGTTCGATTCCATGCCGGAAGCGAGAGTCAGCGCAAAAAGTGCCTCAGGGTCCCGGTTATTCCTTGCCAGGCGGTTCTTGGCGAGTTTTCGCGCCTGGTCCAGCGCGTCCTGAAAACTCTTCATCCGCGCCGGATCGGGTTTCCCTTCAATTCCGTGCAGGAATCTTTTCTCATTGAGGAAGAAATCGCTGGAGAGCACGCCCTGGCGGAAAAGCTCCTCGAAGAGATAACTCGCCGCGACCGCTACTTCGCCAAAAGGTTCCTCCGGATGCTGCGATTCCCAATTGTCGAATTTCTCGCGGGCGGTCGAAAAATCCTGAGCGTAAAGCAGGTGGAATCCCGAGGCGAGTTCCGGAACCGTCTGGAACGCCGGGCTGTCGCCGTTTTGGCTCGAACTCGCGGGGCAGGCGGCCGCCGCGAAGAACAAAACACAGAGCGCGCTGTGGATTCGCGAACGCATTCGAAACCTCTGCTTCAGAAGAGGCCCGGCAAGAAGCGCGGCTTGCCCATCATTGCAGCGCGATAGTCGGGATTCGCGAGAAGCACGCGCTCTTCCGTGGAGAGACGCTGGGCCAGGACTCCCATGTGCGCAATCGCTCCGGCCACGGCGGTGATCCAGGCCGTGTGAATCAGCGGAAGCGCCAGCATCTCGGCGAAGACCGCGGCATAGTTAGGATGCCGGACGTAGCGAAATGGTCCGGAGGTCACGACGCCGAGGCGCGTCGAATCCATCACTTGGACGTTCCAGTGTTCCCCGAGAGTCCGAATCACCCACCAGCGGACGGCGTTTGCAGCGAGAAACACGGCAAACATTGCTGCCGCGAGCTGCGGAATAAAAGGGCGCCGCAAGAAGACGACTTCGAAAGCGGCGCCCGCCAGCACCGCGGTGTGCAGCAAAACCATCCAGCGGAATTTCGGTTCGTCGACCTTCGTCGCGCCGCGCGCGACCATCTCCCGCTGGTGGCGCCTGGAGATGCGCAACTCCACGACCCGCAGCAGAGCCACGGCGAGGAGCAACACGAGAAACGCGATCACACTCAGGTCCATTGCAGTAGCAGAAACTCCGCGCTGAAGCCCGGACCGAACGCCGCCGCCACGGCGTATTCACCTGGCTTGAGCGGCCTTTTTTCCAGCCACTCCTGCAGAATAAAAAGGATGGTGGCGCTCGAGAGATTTCCCACATTGCCGAGAATATCCCAGGAGGGCTGCGTGTCACACTTCGTCAGACCTAACTGTGTCTCCACATTGCCGAGCAGGCGCGCTCCGCCGGGATGCAGGATCCATCCTTTAATCTCTTCCCGCTTCCGGCCGTTGCGCTCCAGGAAGCCGGAGACCAGTCCGCCGATCTTCGCACCGATCATTTCCGGGACGTCCTTGGCCAGCATAATATGGAAACCGGAATCTTTGAGATCGAATCCCATGGCGCCAAGAGAATCCGGGAACGTGTAGGTCTCCGAGACCAGAATCTTTGGCCCGCGCGCCCCGTTTCCGCTGACCACCACTGCCGCCGCGCCGTCTCCAAACAGAATCGACGAAATCAGGTTTGCCTGTGAAATATCCTTTCGCTGAAACGTCAGCGAGGGCAGCTCCACGGCGATGATCAGCACGTTTCCGCCAGGTCTCGCCTTCAGGAACTCAGCCGCGCGGCCCAGCGCCATCGCGCCCGCAGCGCAGCCCAGCTCCGTGAACGGCATGCGCCTCACGTTCGAACGAAAACCCATCAGATTGATCAGGTGCGCATCCAGCGACGGAATCATGAAGCCCGTGCAGGACACGGTGATGATCAAATCGATGTCTTCCGGCTTCAGGTTGGCGCGCTCCAGGCACTTTTCCGCGGCTTCTCGCCCGAGTTTCACCGCATGTTCGATGTATTCGTCATTGGTTTTCGAAAGGGGCCGCGGCTCCACGGTGTAGTCAATCGGGAAAATCGCGTGGCGTTTGTGAACCTGGGCATTGTCCACGATGCTCATCATTGCTTCGAGCTTCCGCTCGGGGATGTCGAACACCCGCCCCATGTAGTACTTCACGTCGTCGCGCGTGATCGTATGAGGAGGCAGCGCCGTCGCGGTAGCGGCGATGGTGGGATGCGAAGCTACGGCAGTCTCTGCGGATCGATTACTCGCGGAATCCATCAGTCTCCTTGGAGAATAACGCGGGCAGCGGCGGTCTCACCGTCCCGTAAACCGTTTGGATGCAACGTTTCCGGCCCCTGCGTTCGAGCCAAATGACTTTACATCATTCTTTCGAGGGAGTGCACTAGTTTGCAGTTGTGCTGTACGCTTTTGCACTCCTGGCCTTCTTCACAGAATCTTGCTGCTTTCATGTTTTTGTGAGGTTCGCGGCAAGCTCCTGCGGTATTGCCGTGGCCTCGGCGAATGGGAAAAACTGCTTCCCTAACGCAATCCAACGAAACCGCGCACGGACTCGATCAGTTTCGCCGAATCGTAGCCGATGCCGTCCTTAAAGACCATCTCCACTTTCTCGATGTCGCTGATATTCGCCGAAGGGTCGCCGTGAATCACAACCAGATCCGCGATTTTCCCAGGCGCGAGCGTTCCCACCTTGTCGAGCTGGCCGAGAAATTCCGCACCATTCGACGTGGCGATATGGATGGCCTCGAGCGGCGTGAAACCTGCTTCCACGAGCAGCTCCACTTCGCGCTGGTCGCCGAATCCGGCGATGACACCGCCGTAGCCGGTTGGGTCGAGTCCCGCGAGCAGCAGTCCGCCCGCCTTAACGAAAGAGCGCTCGAAGTCCAACTCCTTCTTAAACACGACGGGCCAGCGGGAAGTTGCTGCCCCATCGGAGATTCTTGCGCGACGCGTGAGGTAGGCGATGCGTGCTTCGGGCGTCATCGCGTCCAGGACACGCTTCGAGAGCGGCGCGCGATTGGGAACAAAGGTTTCGAACACCGGCAGGGTCGAGGTAACGGCGACGTGATGAGCCACCAGATCGCGAATCATTTCCTGCGCGGCCGCGCCATTCACATCCAGTTTTTCCAGCGAATCGTTCTGCTCGGGACATTCGGCTGACTTTTTCCCGGGGAAAAATTCGGTATCGACCACGAGCCCGTGTTCCAAATCGTCGATACCGATGGCGGCCGCTTCACGGAATCCGATGGAACACAAATGCCCAGTCACTTTGATCCCGTGGGCGTGAGCCGCCTTCACCGCGGCGGCCAGCTCATCGGGCGTAAGGTGCATGTACGCCTTGAAAGAGGTCACTCCTTGCGCGATCCAGAACTCCACCGTGCGCCGCGCATCTTCCGCATCTTTCAATTCGTGCATCTGCGGCGTGAAAGAGCCCTGGCCTTCGAGATACGGCCCCGTAACATTCATTTTGGGTCCGGCCAGCTTTCCAGCATCGATCAGGCGTTTCAACTCGAGGTCGGTGTACGGTTCAACGCTTCCAGTTGTGCGAATGGTGGTGACGCCGCCCGCCAAATACAGTGCCGGGAAACTTGACGCGTGTTCCGGATACATCGGCAGCGAACCCAGAGGTGCGGGGTAATACATGTGGTCATGCATCCCGATGAGGCCGGGAACGACCGAATAGCCTGTCAGATCGAGCACCTTGGCGCCATCGGGAATTTTTGCGGTCGCGGCGTTATCGATGGTGCTTATTTTTCCGGCGCGAATCACCAAGGTCTGGTCCGCACGTGCCGCTGCGCCTGTACCGTCGATCACGCGCACATGCGTCAACGCGAGCACCGGCGCGTCTTCCTTCGCGAATGCGCGCACCTCCGGTGCCAGTGCGCTGGGTTCCTGCGCATGGGCAAAGCCAACCGCGCAGGAAACTGCCAAAACGAGTAAACGGAACTGCCTCACCGTCCACCTCCGGCAACAGTCAAATCCAATATGCGCGAAAACTAACACCGGCCGTCGCCTGGCGCAAGGTGCGGAGCGTCATGCAACGACTGTGGTAAATTCGGAGCCTTGCGAGGTCCTTATGGCCAAAAAGCTGCGTCTCTTCGTGACCCCTATCCTTGGCATCATATTCTCCGGCCTGAATTGTTTTGCCCAAGTACCCACGCCGCCTAAGACCGCGGAAGGCGACTTCGTCGTCAAGAATTTCAAATTTCGTTCGGGAGAGACGCTTCCGGAATTGCGGCTGCACTATACGACGCTCGGTAAACCCAGCCGCAACGCGGAGGGGCGCGTCACGAACGCCGTCTTGATACTTCACGGAACCGGCGGCTCCGGGCAGCAATTCCTCCAGCCGCAATTCGCGGGCGAGTTGTTTGGGCCTGGGCAACTCCTCGATGCCACACGCTACTTCATCGTGCTTCCCGATGGCATCGGCCACGGGAAATCCTCGAAGCCCAGCGACGGATTGCATGCGCATTTCCCGAGCTACGACTACGACGACATGGTCGCCGCGCATCACAAGCTTCTGAGCGAAGGCCTCGGCGTAAACCACTTGCGCCTCATTCTCGGCACCTCGATGGGCTGCATGCATTCCTTTGTTTGGGGAGAAACCTATCCCGATTTCATGGATGCGCTGATGCCGCTGGCATGCCAGCCGGTGCAGATCGCCGGGCGCAACCGCATCTGGCGCAAGATGGTGATGGATGCAATTCGCAACGATCCCGAATGGAAGGGCGGAGAATACTCCGCGGAGCCGCAGCAGGCGCTGCGCACCGTGCTGGATTTTCTTCTGATTGCAGGGAGCGCGCCGCTCTATATGCAGAAAACGCTGCCCACGCGGGACGCCGCGGACAAATACCTGGATGATTATTTCAAGACGCGCCTTGCGGGGCTGGACGCCAACGATTTCCTGTACCAGGTGAATGCCTCCCGCAATTACGATCCGTTGCCGCAGCTCGAGAAAATCACCGCGCATGTCATGTACATCAATTCCGCGGATGACTTCATCAACCCGCCGGAACTCGGCATCGCCGACGGGGAAGTCAAAAAGATGAAAAGCGCGCGATTCGTCCTCATTCCGATTAGCGACGAAACGCGCGGCCACGGCACGCATACAAAGGCGGTCGAGTGGAGGCAGTACCTGGCGGAACTGCTCGAAAAATCAGCGCACTAAGCAGTTCGAGGCGCGTGAGCTAGGTGGTCGCCTGGCTGGCGCGGATTTCCTGCCAGCGACGCGGGCGCTTGTTGGCTTGCAAGACTTTCTTGCGCAGACGAATCGATTTCGGCGTGATCTCCACGAACTCGTCGTCCGCGATGAATTCGATAGCCTGCTCCAGACTCAGCTCGCGGTGCGGAATCAGGCGGATGGCTTCGTCCGCGCTCGACGAGCGCATGTTCGTCTGCTTCTTTTCCTTGGTGACGTTGACGTCCATGTCCTGCTCGCGCGAATTTTCGCCCACGATCATGCCTTCGTAGACTTCGATCGTCGGCCCGATAAACAGTTCTCCGCGTTCCTGAATGTTCCAAAGCGCAAATGCCGTCGATGGGCCGCTGCGGTCTGCCACCAAAGCGCCGGTTGGGCGTAGCGCCATCTCTCCGCCGTATTCCATCCAGCCTTCGAAAATCGAATGAATCAGCGCCGTGCCGCGCGTGTCCGTCAGCAACTGGCTGCGCAGCCCGATCAGTCCGCGCGAGGGGATCTTGAAGTCCAATCGCACGCGCCCCGAGCCGTGATTGCTCATCTTGAGCATCTCGCCTCGCCGGCTGCCGATCGTTTCCATGATGATGCCGATAAAATTCTCAGGCACATCGATCACCAGCCGCTCGAGCGGCTCCAGTTTCTTGCCGTTCTCCGTGCGCGTAACGATTTCCGGTTTGCCCACCATCAGTTCGAATCCTTCGCGCCGCATCGTCTCAATCAGGATCGCGAGCTGCAGTTCGCCGCGCCCCAGCACGCGAAACGATTCCGGCGTGTCCGTGTCTTCCACGCGGATGGAAACGTTGGTCAGAAGTTCTTTTTGCAAGCGGTCGCGCAGGTCGCGCGAAGTGAGGTAACTTCCTTCCTTGCCGGAAAGGGGACTGCTGTTCACTGTGAAAATCATCGCCAGCGTCGGCTCGTCGATCAGCAGCGGCTCCAGCGGCATCGGGTTAGCCAGATCGGTGATGCTTTCCCCGATGTTGATGCCCTCGACGCCGGCAATCGCCACGAGATCGCCCGCGGGCACGGCTTCCGCTTCATCGCGTTCCAGGCCGCGAAACGTGTACAACTTCGTGATGCGCGTCGGCGTCAGCCTGCCGTCGAGCTTGACGATGCCCACGTCGGCGCCGCGCTTCAGCGTGCCGTTGAACACGCGCCCGATCGCGATGCGTCCCAGGAATTCGCTGTAGTCCAGGTTCATCACCTGAATCTGCAGCACGCCTTCCGGATCGCCAGGCGGCGCAGGAATGTGTTTCACGATCGCCTCAAAGAGCGGCAGCAAGTCTTTGGAATTGCAGTCCGGAGAATTCATAGCGTAACCATCGCGCGCATTCGTATAAATCACCGGAAATTCCAGCTGGTCTTCCGTCGCGTCGAGGTCGATAAACAAATCGTAGATCTCGTCGAGAACTTCCTTCGGCCGTGCGTCCGTTCGGTCTATCTTGTTCAGCACGATCACCGGGGGAAGCTTCGCCGCCAGCGCCTTCTGCAGCACGTAGCGCGTTTGCGGCAGCGGCCCTTCGCTGGCGTCCACCAGCACCACGACGCCATCCACCATCCGCAGCGCGCGTTCCACTTCGCCGCCGAAGTCGCTGTGGCCCGGCGTATCCACGATGTTGATCTTTGTATTGTGGAAAAAAAGCGCGGTGTTCTTCGCGAGAATGGTGATGCCGCGCTCGCGTTCCAGGTCGTTCGAATCCATCACGCGCTCGACGAGTGCTTCGTTGGCGCGGAAAATCCCGCTTTGCCGCAGCATGGCGTCCACCAGCGTCGTTTTGCCGTGGTCCACGTGCGCGATGATGGCGATGTTGCGAATCTCTTGACTCATAGTCTCTGCTTCTTATAACCCCTATCCGGGTCAAATCCTCTAAAGACAAAAATAGCTGCTGAAACAACCAGCAGCCCGGAGCAACTTCCCCCAATTCTCAGGTGCGGTCGAGCAACTTATAGTTTAGCAGACTCGCACCCATGCGACCAGAAAAGTAGGACAGGCATTCCTGCCTGTCCTCTTACTTTTAGCTTTTCATCGAAAAGGACAGACAGGAATGTCTGTCCTACCCGCTATTCCACGCGCAGCGCGATGATCGGATCGACGCGCGCCGCACGCCGCGCCGGCACGTAGCACGCCACGAGCGTAGCCACGCCAAGCACCGCGGCCACACCCACAAACGTGACAGGATCCGTCGGCTCCACTTCAAAGAGCAGCCTTTGCAGCAGCCGAGTGAGCCCCAACGCCCCAACGAGCCCGAGCGCAACTCCAAAGAGCGCCAGCACCATGCCCTGCCCGAGCACCATGCGCAGGATTTCTCCCGGTCGCGCGCCGATAGCCATGCGTACGCCGATCTCATGCCTTCGCTGACCCACGGCCAGTGCCATCACCCCGCCGATTCCGGTCGCCGCAATCGTCAGCGCCAATAACGCGAAAAGACTCAGCAAATTCGCCGTCAACCGCGGCGCCGCTACCGACTCGGCGCGTACTTGCTCGAGCGATTGCACGCGTGCCGCGGGCTGGTTGGGATCCACGGCGTACAGCAATTCGATAATCCCGCGCGCGACGCTCATCGGTTCAGCTTCCGTCTTGACCACGAGAATCGCGTCCATCAACGGGTTCTGCGCCATCGACACGTAAATCTCGTCGGCCGCGTCTTTGTCCAATCCGTACTGCTTTACGTCTCCCACGACTCCGACGATTTGCGTCCAAGTCTGCCCGTTGTCCGCCGAGAATCGTTTTCCGACGGGATCCTGCATGCCCCAGTAGTGCCGCGCCGCCCTGCGATTCACAACCGCCACATCGGGAACGCCGGGACGGTCGGCGCGCGTAAACCCCCGTCCCTGCAAAATCGGAATATGAAGTGTGTCGAAGTAGCTTTCGCTGACCACCCGAAAATCCGCGACAGGAAGCTTTTGCCCGGGAACGGGGGTCTGCCCCTCTAGTTGGAAATCGCCGGTCATGCGCATGGTGCCGTTCAAAGGGATCATCATCGAAGCGGCAGCCGACTTCACTCCGCTCTGCGTCTGGATTTTGTCGAGGAACGATTCAAAGAAAGCGCGCTGCTTGTCGCCCGTATTGTACTTGGTGAAATCCAGGCCAATCTGCATCGTCAACACGTTCTCCGGCTGGAATCCCGGATCCACATGCTGGAGTTTCTGGAAACTTCGCAGCATCAATCCCGCGCCAATCAGAAGCAGAAACGAGACCGCCACTGGGCAACGATCAGCAGGCTGCGCAGTCTCCGCCGGCCGACTCCGATCGTCGATTGCACGCCGCCCTCCTTCAGGCTGTCCACGACCGTATCGCGTGCCGCCAGCGCGGGTGCTGTTCCGGAAAGCACGCTGGTCAGCACCGCCACCGCCAGCGTGAAGAGCAGCACGGTGCCGTCCATGTGAATTTCCCGCGCCCGGGGAGTGAACCGCGCGGCAAAACTAATCAGCAGGTTCAATCCACCCCAGGAAACCAGCAGGCCGAGTCCACCGCCAATCAACGCCAGCAAGAAACTCTCCGTCAGCAATTGGCGGAACATCCGCACGCGTCCCGCGCCGAGGGCTGCGCGGACCGCCAGCTCCCGCTCCCGGCGCACCATGCGCGCGAGGTTCAGGTTCGCCACGTTGGCGCATGCGATGAGCAGCACGAATCCCGCCGCACCCAGCAGCACCAGCATCGTCGGGCGTGCGTTGTGCGTAAGCTCCTCCTCCAGAGCCGACGTCCGGATCGAATAGTCCAAGGATGGCGCGTAAACGTTGGGGTAGGCTTTCTGCAAATTGGACGCGACGCCGTTCAAATCCGCCCGCGCCTGGCTCACGGTAATTCCCGGCTTCATGCGGCCGAACACCCGCATCATGCGCGATTGACGGTTGACGATGAACGTGGGACGCGAACGGAACGGACACGCCGTCGTCGGCATGTACACATCGTTTTCGTCTGGATATTGCGGCACGGGCGGCAGAATGCCGATGACGGTATGCAGCTTGTCGTTCATCGTGAAGGTCTTGTTCACCACTGTAGGATCGCCGCCAAAGCTGCGAATCCAGTATTCATAACTGAGCATCAGCACCGCAGGGGCGCCCGGTTGCTCATCGTCCGGACGGAAATTCCGGCCGAACAGCGGTTTCAATCCAAATATATCGAAATAATTCCAGGAGACCACACCCGTCTCCACGCGTTCCGGTTCGCCTCGCCCAAGCAATATGAAATTCATGTGGTGGTATTCGACCAGGCCGTCGAGGGAATGGCTTTGCGCCCTGTAGTCGTTGGTCTCAGCCACGGAGAAGGGTTGACCCAGCATTCCCGCGCGTGGCGCTTGCTGTTGCAGCGTTACCAGGCGGTCGCCGTGCCCATACGGCAAGGGCTTCAGCAGGACTGCGTTGACTACACTGAAGATCGCCGAATTGGCGCCAATTCCCAGCCCCAGCGTGAGAACCGCGGCCAGCGTGAACCCAGGATTCTTGCGCATCATGCGCAACGCGAAACTCGCATCCTGCGCAAACATCGCAACATGCTCGCCGGGAGCGGTCTTGAAAATTCCTACAATGGTTTCCCACCACAGCCGCAAAACGCCCGCGACTCCGCCGCGGCGTCCTGCTTCCTTATGTTGTTCGTGGAATACTGTTTCCATCTCCGGCCCGAAATCGCCGCGAAAATCGAAGGGGAGTACTCGCAACAGTGCTCGATAAAAGCGCAGTGCCCGTGAATCCGCTGATGCCATGATGTCCTCCCGCGGCGCCACCACAACGCCACGCTTCGGACCTCTCGTTGTATCCGATGCCGGTGTGCCCGGCTTCGGGAAATCTCGTTATGCCGTATGCGTCTTCTTCAGCAAATTCCTCGCACGAGCGATGGAAAGCACTTCGTCCATGCGCTCGGCCTCCGCCGCAGCCACATCCCGGCCCTTTTCTGTCATCCGGTAATAGCGCCGGCGCTCGTCATCGTCCGCTTCCGCGGGCCGGGAGCGCCACTCCACAATCAGTCCGTCGGCAAGCAGCCGTTTGATGATTCCATAGAGCGTTCCCGTGCTCAGCTTCACTTTCCCGCTCGTGCGCAACTCCACTTCTTTCAATATCGCGTAGCCGTGCAGATCATCGCCGGCCAGTGCCAGCAGCACGTGGAACATCGCCGGCGTCAGCGGCCCGATCGGTTCGTCATGGTGTTGCGCAGGACTCAAGTGTCGGCTCCGAAGCAGCAGTATTCTGTCGTCATACGCTATATCGTGCCACGCCATAGTGTCAAGGGAAAAATGCGCCGGCTTCCCGCAGCCCTCGACTGCTACTTCTTCCGGTTGTAGGTGAAGTCGTACTCCACGAACCACGTCTTTCCCGTCGTCGTTCGAACCGCGGCTGAATTGACGGACCGTGTCGGGATTCAACTTGATGAACTGGAGGTGCCGCTTCAGCTTTTTTCCGTCGGGTTGCGGGATTTCATCGGTCCAGTAATCCATCACGCCGTCCTTCAATCCGCCGTAGAAGAAAATATTCCCTCCGGCGTTGTCCACCCAGTATTGTTCCCACCGCTTGAGCGCCGCGTTGTAGATGTTGTAGCTCTTGCCGGAGTATCCGACGTTTCCTCCGCTCGTCCAGTTTTCCTGAATTACGCAATCCCCCAGAATCAGCTCGATTTTGCTGTCTCCCGCCGGGGTCTCTCCCTGCGTGGTGACCACGCGCCATTCGCCCAGCCAGAAATCAAACTGGCGATTTTCAGTTGTAGTGGCGCAGGGTTTTTGGTTGCGCTTCACCTCTTCGAGGATCTTTGCGAAGCGCGTATCCGACTTCAAATCCGCCAGATCGGGGTCGGCCGACAATTGATCCGGCTGGCTGAATCCGTTTTGTGCTGCCCTTTCCAGGTGCTCGAAGGCCCTATCCTTATCCTTCTTCGACACGAAAGCGACCGCAATTCCGTACTCCGCGAATTGCGGGGGCAATCCCAGCGCCCGGCCCTTTTCAAACGCCTCGATGGCTTTGTCGTTTTCTCCAATCTTGTTCAACGAAACCCCTAGCCGGTACCACGCTCGCGGGTTCGGCGCCGCCTGCAGAATCTGCGCGTATAGCTTTGCGGACTTCGCCCAGTCCTTCCCGTCATAAGCCGTCGCTGCGTCCCTGGCTGTTTGAGAAACTGCAGAGGTTGGTTGCGGTTGCCCGGCCGCCGTGCGCGCGCCCGCCCCAAGAAACAACAGCGCGATTCCGATCCGCCATGCCCTGGAACGATTCACCTTCCACCCCTTTTTGAGCTGGACTCCCCCGGCTGTCGGACTTAGACGTTCGGCTCCACAGCAATGCTTCCGGGATCCATCGAAACCTTCCCATAATCCATATAAATTTCATCTAAATTGAGCGGGTTTGACTACGCATCGACACACATCTGCCCGCTACCCGGGCTATGCCTCGCATTGTCAGGAACTTATTCCATTTTCCGGCGGAACTATCGTCGATATTCTTCGTAACTATGGAAAACACTTGCGCAGTTTTCGCGTCTATACAGGGCAAGGGTGGGCGTCTATGTCGCCGGAAGTGATCTCCATGCAAGAGCCGGCTGAGCCAGCGGCTTCGGACCGGTTAGCCCTTTCGTCCGGTCGTTATATCCATTTCGGGCCGTTCCAGATTGATCAGCAGCGTCAGGAAGTGACGCGGAATGGCTCCCGGTTGAAGCTCCAAGGCAAGGTCTATCAGGTCCTGCTCACCCTGCTCGAAAAACCCGGTGAAGTCGTCACCCGTGAAGAATTGCGCGTCCGGCTGTGGCCTGCGGACACGCACGTCAATTACGACGCCAACGTCAACACCACCGTCAATAAATTGCGCCAGGCTCTCGGCGACTCCTCCGATAAGCCACTCTATATTGAGACCATCCCGCGCAAAGGATATTGCCTGCTCGTCCTTCCGGAAGTCTCTGACAAGTCCACTACATCTCTTTTCTTGCACACGGATGCGTCCGTCGACACCGCAAAAAGTGCGGCGCGAACAACGAACACCATTGAGTTTTCGAAGTCGGACTTCTGGATTATCGCCGGAGTGATTGGCTTGATCCTCGCTGGGATGCTGCTCGGCGCGGGAATCACGCGGCTCTGGATCAATCACGCAGCACCGATCGCCCCTTATCGTCTGTCCATTCTCCTGTCGTCCTTAGCCGCCAGACTCTTCCTTTAATACTTGCCGGGCAGTGTCCGCACAAAAATCAGTCCACGCGTCCGCCCCGCATCCAGCGTGAAACCTGTCACATGATGTTCTGCGTCGCGCTGAAAATGAATCGCAATCCCGGTGTTGCCGAATTCGAATTCGTCCGTCCCTGTTGCGCGGAGATAATCATGCGGATTGTTCCCGAGACTGCCGAACGCACCGGATGGCAGCCCTATTGTGAGTTTCAACTTGCCTTCGGCTGCTTCGAGCCGATAGGACACCCGCAGCTCAGCACTGTAATAGTCACCCAGGTAATCGCGGAGTTGCTCTTCCGCGATTCGCATTTCTCCTTTTTTCCGGTCGTCTTCCTCGGATTCCTTTTTCTTTTCTTCCTTCGGCCTCATCACGCCGGCCAAATAGATGTCCGCAACCCGTTGTGTACGATTCGACGGGCGCGCGCTTCCCAGGTTGCACAGGCACGCCACCGAAAAGTGCTGCTCCGGAAACCGCAACAATTCGGCCCGGTATCCGCCCCACGAACCGCCATGGCTCACGGTCCGCAATCCGCGGTAGTCTGCGATGCGTAAACCCTTGGCGTAATCCAGCACCTTGCCGCTGTTTAGCTTGCCTTGCTCCTGGATCTCCGCGAGGAACGCTTTCCCGCCAATTTGTCCGCTGTAGAAATTCTCATCCCACTTGAGCAAATCTTCGACCGACGTGTGCACCGCGCCATCGCCAGTCTGCTCGAAGTAGGAGACATTCAGGCTGTAACCTCCGCCTTTCTCCTTCGCATCGTAGGCCATCGCGCGGTTCGCAATCAGCGAAGTATGGTCGTCGCGATACTGAGTGTGAGTCATCTCCAGCGGTACAAAAATATTCTCTGCCGCGAATTCCCGCAGCGTTTTCCCGCTCACCCGCTTCACGATCACCGACAGCAGGAAAAATCCTGTGTTGCTGTAGAGCCAGTCGTTTCCCGGCGCAAAATTCAGCGCCTTCTGCTGGAAGATCATTTGCAACGCATCTTCGTCGGTCGTCACGCTGTCCGTATTGATTCCAGCCAGCTCCATCAGCGTCAGGTAATCGCGCAGTCCGCTGGTGTGGTTCAGCAAATGCAGGATCGTGATTTTCTGCCCGTAATCCGGAAGCTCGGGAATGTATTTTCGGACGTCGTCGTTGACCGAAAGCCTTCCCTGTTTTTCCAGCAGCAGGATGCTCGCGGCCGAAAATTGTTTCGACGTCGAGCCCATGTCGAACACGCTCTGCGGTGTGATCGGCACGCTCTCTTCGAGATTCGCCAGCCCATATCCTTTCGAATAGATGATCCTCCCGTCGCGGTAGACCCCCAGCGCGCATCCTGGCGATCCCGCTTTCGTCAGGTCGGCGAAAACCTCGTCCACTGCCGCGGTCTTTTTTTCGTCGTCGGCAATCTCATTGGCCGCGCGCAACCCGCCAAACGCCAGCACGCACGCCAGAACCCCGCTGAACACCTTGTTCCAAATCGCCATACGATTTGCTCCCTCGCCCAAATTCCGCCGCGAGTGTATACACTCCGCCGCTGTCTCTCAAGAAATTCTCGTGTAGACTCCATTACTCGCCATGCTCACCGCCATCACGCGCGCTGTCAGTCCCGCCGTTGTCCATTGCGAAATCTCTTTTATCGATCGCAAGCCCATCGATCTTGCAATCGCGCAAGACCAGCACCACTCCTACGAAACGCTCCTCGAAAAATTGGGCGCCCGCGTCCTCTCTCTTCCCGCTGAGCCAACGCTTCCGGATTCCATGTTTGTCGAAGACCCCGCCATCGTCCTCGACGAGCTGGCCGTCATCCTGCCGTTAGGCACCGCGTCGCGCCGCCCCGAAGCAGCCTCTCTCGCCAAGGCTCTTTCTGCCTTTCGAAAGCTCGCCTACGTCAAGCTCCCCGGCACCCTGGAAGGTGGCGACGTCCTTCGCATCGGCCGCAAACTTTTTGCCGGCCTCACCCGGCGCAGCAACGCCGAGGGCCTTCGCCAGCTCGCCGCCATCCTCGCTCCGCACAAGTACGAAGTCATCGCCGTCCCCGTAACCGGCTGCCTGCACCTCAAATCTGCCGTCACCCACATCGGTGGCAACACGCTGCTCGCCAATCGCGCCTGGTTTGACGCCATCCCGTTTGCCGCCTACGACTGGATCGACGTCGATCCCGCTGAGCCCCACGCCTCTAATGCACTCGCCTTCGGCGGCACCATCATTTTCCCTGCTTCCTTCCCGCGCACACGTGCCCGTCTCGAAGCTCAAGGTTTCCACGTCACGCCAATTGACATCTCCGAACTCCAAAAAGCCGAATCCGGCCTCACCTGCTCCAGCTTGCTTTTTGAACATCTTCCGATTTAGGAGTGGAATTCCGGCGTCACCTTTTCGGCCCCATAACTCTTCCAGCACTCCATTTCCTTTCGCAATTTTTTCGCTTTCCACCTCTTCGCTCCTGTGCTACGCTTTTCTTGATATGTTGTCCATCGCCACGAAGCGAATTACGTCCAAGTCGTCCATGTCGACTACCTCGACTACGACTAAGACGACTATTTCCGCTTCGGGCGCGTGGAGAAACAGCTAGCAAACTAGCAAAAAGTTTCCAACCCACCGCCGGAAGCGAACCTGGCGGTGGGTTTCTTCTTTTAAGCCCCCTCCAGAGACGCTCCAGCGGAACGTTGACCGCTTAGCGGTCACGCTTAACAAGGAGCGCAGGTCATGAGCCTCGAAAATGTGCACGAAGAAGCACCAGCGGAACGCAGCCCCGCCGCGTTGAGCGAAAGCGCCGCCCGCGCCGGCGGGGTCAGCAGGCGGCCGCTGAACGTCGTCGCCTTCAAATTCGGCGGCAGCTCTCTTCTCGGTGCGGAGCGCATGCTCCACGCCGCAAGTCTCGTCCGCACCGCCGCGGCCGCCACTAACGTCACCGTCATCGTCTCCGCCATGAAAGGCGTCACCGATCATCTTCTTTCCATCGCTCACGCTCTCGCCGATGGAAATCTCGCTCACGCCCGCCGCGAAGTCGAAGACCTCCTGGCGCTCCACCTCGATGTCTTGCGCGATTTGCAGCTTGAGGAAGACGACGATCTCCGCATCCGCCGTGAACTCAAGCTTCTCGGCGCCGATCTGCTTCACGAAGTTCCGGCCGAGGGCCGCCTCACCGCCAGCGCCGAGCTATTCGATCGCCTCGCTTCCTTTGGAGAACGCCTCAGCGCGCGCCTCTTTGCCGCCGGGCTCGAAAAATCCGGAATCGCCGCCGTACCCGTCGCGTCTTCGGATTTCGTCCTCACCTGCGACAATTTCCGCGACGCCCAGCCGCATCTCGAGCAAACTAGGCAACGCGGCCGTGCCGTTCTTCTCCCGCTGCTTGAAGACGGCATCGTCCCCGTCGTCACCGGCTTCATCGGCGCCACGCCCGACGGCCGCATCACCACGCTCGGCCGCAACAGTTCCGATTTTTCCGGAGCCATCATCGCCCACGTCGTGGACGCCGAAGAACTTGTCATCTGGACCGACGTGGACGGCATCTACACCGCAAATCCCAACGAATCCGCGGAAGCGCGGCTTCTCCACGAGCTGAGTTACGACGAAGCCCACGCCTTGGCGGCCGGCGGCGCGAAAGTGCTTCATGCCAAAGTCTTGCCGCTCGCCGCGGAAACCGAAATGGTCGTTTGGGTCCGCAACACCTTCAATCCGCAGGCCCGCGGCACTCGTATCGGCCCCGTTCAACAGGAGGAATTGACATGAGCGCGCACTCGCCGCTGTCAAATCTCGCCGCCGTCCCGGTCCGGAGCGATGGAAAAAAGATTCGCGCCGGCGTCCTCGGCGCCACCGGCATGGTCGGCCAGCGCCTCGTTCATCTCCTCGCGGATCATCCCTGGTTTGAGCTTACCGAAGTCGCCGCCTCCGAGCGTTCCTCCGGCAAGACGTACGCCGAAGCCGTTCACTGGCATCTCGAAACTCCGGTTCCCGCAGCCGCGAGCGATCTCGTCGTGAAGGGCCTCGACCCCTCCCTCGACTGCGATTTTGTCTTTTCCGCGCTCGATTCTTCCGTCGCCGGCCCTGCCGAGGAAGATTTCGCCCGCGCCGGCTACCCCGTGGTCAGTAATTCGCGCAACCACCGCATGGACCCCGACGTTCCGCTGCTGATTCCCGAAGTCAACGCCGCGCATCTCGACGCCATTCCCCTCCAGCAAAAGAATCGCGGCTATGACACCGGCTTCATCGTCACCAATCCCAATTGTTCCACCGCCGGCCTCGTCCTTGTCCTCAAGCCCTTAGCTGATGCCTTTGGCCTCGAAAAAATCTTCGTCGTCACGCTCCAGGCCATTTCCGGCGCGGGCTATCCCGGCGTCGCCTCCATGGACATCCAGGGCAACGTCGTCCCGTTCATCAGCGGCGAAGAAGAAAAAATGGAAGCCGAGCCGCAGAAACTGCTCGGCAAATGGGACGGCTCACGCTTCGTGGATGCCGGCCTCGGCCTCAGCGCCCACTGCAATCGCGTGCCGGTGGTAGACGGCCACCTCGAATGCGTCTCTGTCGGCCTGAAGAAAATCGCCTCGCTCGGCGAAGTCCGCGAGGCTTTGCGCAGTTTTGAAGTCGGCGCCGAGCTGGCCGCGCTCCCCACCGCGGTGCGCAATCCCATCGTCGTCCTCGAGGAAGAAAATCGCCCCCAGCCCCGCCGCGACCTCCACGCCGGAAACGGCATGGCCGCCGTCGTCGGCCGCGTCCGCGAATGCCCCCTCCTCGACGTCAAGCTGACCTTGCTCTCCCACAACCTCGTCCGTGGCGCCGCCGGCGCCGCCTTGCTCAACGCCGAGCTCCTCGCCGCCCGCGGCTTCCTCACACGCCGCGTCGCCCCGAGCGACTCCCAACTCGCCGAACCCGTCTCCCGCTGAACACCGCGTTTTCTTGGTCATCGAGGCCGAGGCAGCTAGGATCGCTTCCATATTCGGCAGCGGCTCAGTTACCGGTTACCGCGTCATTTAGACAAGTGCATTACTTCCGAGTGGCCCGTCATACGGGAGGAAACGGTGTTGGCTTCTGGCTCATGCCCATGGCACGTGGCTTCGTGACCCTTAGGGCTGACCAGCGTCGGGAGAGTTGAAATTCTTGGAAAATTGAAATGGCTAACATTATGACCGAAGCTGTATCGACCCCCGGACGTGACATAGTAGAGCAGGTTGCAGCGAAGGGCCGTCTCTCAGGCAAGAGTCATGTGCACAAGGAGAGCAGGTATGAACTCAACCAAACAGACAGCGAGGATCGCGGGGGTGCTGTACCTAGTGAACGGGGTGACTGGCTTCTTCGGCATCATCTATGTCCCCCACAGACTGATGGTATCTGGTAACGCGTCTGCAACCGCCCAAAACATCCTCGTTTCCGAGAGGCTTTTCCGCCTCGGCATCGTCTCCGAACTGATCTGTGCGGTCGAATTTATCTTCCTGCTCTGGGTTCTGTACCGATTACTCGGCGGGGTGAACAAGACGCATGCTTCGCTGAT
>Ga0137390_10000294_pt1 | contig 32485 bp, 33 predicted proteins | sample 15con2h24AmetaG_FD_104937 | JGI IMG/M metagenome (GOLD analysis project Ga0137390, IMG submission 104937) | Vadose zone soil microbial communities from Angelo Coast Range Reserve, California, USA - 15con2h2.4A metaG | ecosystem: Environmental > Terrestrial > Soil > Vadose zone > Saprolite... | reverse complement strand
TCAGGCGGGCGAGCTTCTGGCGCCGATCGGCCAGGTCTTCGTCCCGACGAACCAGGCCCCGCTGGACCAGGCCATCGATGAGACCGGTCACGCTCCCGAGGCTGACGCCCAGCGCCTGGGCCAGCTGCCCCATGGTCTGTGGCTTTCCAGCGGCGAAGAGAATGAAGAGCGTCTTCAGCTGGCCGATCGGCACGTTGAGCAGCATGACTTCGTGCGAGAGTCCCGGACGGTGCTGAACGAGGAGGGCGCCGATGGCGGCTTGGATGTCAGCGCAGAGCCCGTCAGATATTTCGGTCATTCGACAGTTGTTTAAACATCTACGACAGTTAATTCATTCCCAATACTTCGGATTGTGTCAAGCATTCAACCCGCGCGCGGATACGACATCATCGATGGGCGTGCCCGCGCAGTGGCATCCCCCGCCTGCAGATGGCGCACCCGTAGCTTCGGGTGCTGGCCGCGCCTAGCTGTCGTCGGTGGCTAGGAGCGCTTGCGGTCGGGCCCGGACTGCGTCTTCGAGCGCGTCGCGACCGACAGCACGAAGATGATCGCGGCCGCGCCCAAGATCGCGGTGAGGATCGGCACGCCGCCGGCTGTCATGTCACCAGGGATCTTCCAGCGGAACATCTCGACCAGAAGCCAGGAGCCGAGCAGGGCGCCAAAGATCGCACCCACCAGACCATACGGCAGTCGACCCTGCGTCATCCGCTCAGCGACGAACCCACAAACCGCGGCGATAAGGGCCAGTACGACCAGGTTCTCAAGATTCATTCAAAGCCTCCACCCCGAGTAACCGCCACGCTTCATGCCTCCTGTTCGATGGCAAGGATGTTTCATGGACTTGTGGCGCCCCCGCGACTGGCTCGTCACGGGTGGGTTCTTTACCGTATCGTTTGCCATCGTGCGAAAACGCGTGGATCACTCGGGCCTGGCTCTGCTGGTGCTGCTCTTGGCGGCGTGCGGCCAGAGCGGCAAGACTGCCGCTACGACCAGCACGACCCCCAGCGCCAGCCCGTCGAGGGCTGCCACGCCGTCACCCACCCCGCTTTTCGGATTCGCGGCTGCGAGCGGGGTCACCTGTCCAGACCTCGCGTCCCTCGGGCTGGAGCGGGCGTTACTCAACGCAGCCGATCAAGCCCATCCTGATCGTCGTGACGTGATCCTGTGCGATCTCCGCGATAATGCGCACCCGCACAGCCTCTAGGCGCTCCTTGGGTCGACCAGCCAGACGTTTCTCGGCCAGAACCTCATCGGCTACATCGCGCTGAAGGGAGGAGGTCCGTCATCGACGCCCGACCAGTTCACCTCGGTGCTAACGACTCTCGATCTGACCACCGGGCAGACCGCGGAGCTCGCCAGCAGCAAGGGCATCGCGCTCGCAGGCGGCTGGAGCGCTGACGGCTCGAGCGCTGCGTACTTCACGGATACCGGAGGTGTCCATCATTACTGGTTGAAACGGGGAGCCGCCGCCTCCGTCGAATTCAGCACGCCGGCTCAAGTCCTCGGCCGAGGCGGAATTTCAGACGACGAATCCCTGGTCGCTTTTTCTCTCGACGGCAAATATGTCCTCGTCGTGGACACGGCCGTCAATCGCCTGCAGGCCTTTCGCACGTCGGATGCAGCCCAGGTCTACGCGGCGCCCTCAGGGGGCGCCGGCGGATTCCGCACGATGGCCGTCTGGACCCACACTGGTGATCGCTTCTACTTCCGCAACAACAGCGCTGTCTATCAGTGGGACGCCTCGTCAGGCATCTCGAGTTTCATCAATGGGCTCAAATGGAGCACTCCATCATTGACTGCCGACGATCGGTTCGTGGCCTACGCGGTCGGCACGACGAGCACACCCCACGTTGAAACACGCGAGCTAAGCTCCGGTGTCGTGGCTTCGTTCGCACCGTGGCGGGACCAGCCCGTCTTTGTCGCCGAGACGACGCTGCTGGTGTGGGAAGAGGCGCCGTGCAATAGCTGCGTGGGGCCCTACACCTGGACGGGAAAGACGCTGAGCGTTCACACCGATACCCGCGCCGAGTCAGATTTGGGAATCGCGGGCTGGCGTTTCGGCGCCTTTTGGCCGCACGGCTGACAATAATGAGGACATGCCGCAGCTCGACGGCAAGGCCCGTGCCGAGTTACCGGACAGCGCCTTCGCATATATCGATGCACGCGGCCGCCGGCGGCTGCCGATCAACGACGAGGCGCACGTCCGCAACGCCCTCGCGCGCTTCAACCAGACGAGTTTCGAAGACGAATCTGCGCGAGACCGAGCGCGAACCAGGCTGCTGAGGGCCGCCAAGAAGTACGGCATCGTGCCCATCGGCTTCATGACCGGCCAGCTCCGGTCGCAGAGCCGGCAGGCGGCCGCCGGCCAGGCCGTCATCGAGTTGGGCGCGATTGGCACGCCCGAACAACTGGAAGAGCGGCTGCGTGCCGTACTCGGCGACCCGACACTATCGGTGCTGTACTGGTCCGACTCAGCCGGGGCCTACCTCGACGGGACCGGGCAAGCGGCGGCCCTTCCCGAGGACACGGATAGCCGCACCGTCACCCTGCTCGATCGATTCGGCCAGCCGATGACCGCCATCCTCCACGACCGGTCCGTGCTCAAGGATCCCGACCTGGCCAGCTCGGTGACGGCCGCCGTCAGGCTCGCCATCGAAAACCAGTGGATGCACAGCGAGATCCAGGCTCGTGCCAGCGAGGCGCGCACACTCCCGACTGGCTTCGTCACGTTTTTGTTTAGCGATATCGAAGACTCGACCGGACTCGTCCGACGCCTTGGCGAGCGATACGAGCGATTCCTGGCAGAGGTGCGACGCCTCCTCCGCGCCGCAATTACGGCAGCCGGCGGTCGCGAGGTGGAAGTCCGCGCCGACGAGATGTTTGCGGTGTTCGAGCAGGCAACGGCCGCCGTCGAAGCCGCGGTCGCGATCCAGCGCAACGTTCTCGCCCGCAGCTGGCCGGACCGGCTGCCGGTCAGGATTCGAATCGGCCTGCACGCGGGACGGCCGACGCTGACCGACACGGGATACCTCGGGCTCGCTGTTCACACGGCGGCCCGGATCTGCTTCGCAAGCCACGGCGGCCAGGTCCTGCTGTCGCGCTCGGTTGTCGAAGCCGTGGGAGACGCCCGACCAGGCGGGGTTCGGTTCAAAGACCTGGGTCAGCATCAGTTCCATGGACTCCCGGCGCCCGAGGCGATTTTTCAGGTGGAGGCTGATGACCTTCCGGCCACCTTCCCGCCGCCGAGGACGCTCGCCGCGTCGCCCGCCAGGATCTAGGGGCGCGCAGCTACGGGTTCGATGTCGCGGCGCGCCAGTGCGCGGCGATGCGATCCCCCGAGAGCGCGGTCGGGTAGATCGCGACCTCTTGGAGCACGACGTTGTTGAAGAAACCGTCGGGGCGCCAGCCGATATAGAGCGGATCGTCATTCTGAGCCGGGGCCGCTACGACCTTGAGCGTGCTGTCGAGCTTGCCGTTGAAATAGAGCTTGGCGACGGTGCCGTCGTAGGTCGCGACCACGTAGTACCACGTGTTCAGGGCCAGGTTCGTCGAGGAGACCAGCACCGGATCAGTGTCTCCCGTCACGCGAAACTCGAGCCGAGCGTAGCGGTCGTTGTTCAACAGTTGGAACCACCCAGTGCCCACCCCGCCGTTGCCGACAAAGTTCTTAGCGACATAGACCCCGTAGCCGGAGTCGGTGGTCTTCTTTAGCCAGAGCTCGATCGTGATCCGGTTGACCTGCAGGCTGCGCGAGCTCGCGACGGTCGCCCCACCGGTGCGACCATCAAACGCGACCGCCGTGCCCGTGTCACCCGCGAGCGCACCGGGTTGCGCAAGGTTGACGCCGCCGGCGTAGGTGCCATTGTTTGCGTTCTTGGAGGCATCGGTCATCGTCGTGCCCGACGACTCGCCCAAGCGCCAGTACGCCGCGGGAGCATCGGCCAGGACGGCGGCGCTATAGCTGCGGTCGGCCACCGGCGCTCCCGGCCCTCCCGGAGCTGCCGCCGGGTTGGCCGCGCAGGCAGACAGAGAAACCGCGAGCAGCAGGAGGGCGTTCGCCTTCCTCACCCAAATGCAACGGCCGCCAGCCCGAGCCCCTTGCAGCGGCGAGGACCAACCGGTGCGGTCGGGCACACTCTATGTCATGGCCAACCCGGCGACGCTGGCTCGCCTGCATCGTGAGATCCTGTCGTGCACCCGATGTGTGACGGCCGGCTACCTGGGGGCGGCGGTGCCGGTGCTCAGCGGACATGCCGACAACCGCATCATGCTCGTCGGGCAGGCACCGGGCGCGGTTGAGGCCGTTGAGCGGCTCCCCTTCCAGGGACGCTCGAGAAAGGTACTGATGGCCTGGCTGGAACGGGCCGGCTTTGCATCGGAAGAGCAGGTCCGGCGGCGCGTCTACATGACCTCGATCACCAAGTGCTTTCCGGGGAAGGGCGTAGGTGGCGGAGACCGGCGCCCTAGCCGCGCCGAGGTTGACCTCTGCCGTCCGCACATCGATCGGCAGCTCGCGCTGATCATGCCGGACCTCGTGATCGCGGTCGGCGGGCTGGCCCATGAGCGCTTCCTGCCCGGCCGCCCGCTCGATCACCTGGTCGGCCGCGTCTTTACCATCTCCGGGGAAGAGGTGTCGTCGCGGACCCACGCCCGTCCCCTGCTCGTGCCGCTGCCGCATCCATCGGGCGCGAGCCGCTGGCTGAATGCCCCGGAAAACCGGATTCTGCTCGACCGCGCGCTGCGACGGCTGCGGCCGATCGTCCGCGGTTTGCTTGACGGTCAATTAGCGGGCGCATAAACTTCCGACAACATGCCGCAAGATCGGATAGGCGACGCCGTCGAGCCTGAAGAGGCGCCGCCTGCGCCGCTGACCCGTCCGGAAGAGGAGCCGGCCACCAACAAATCGGCCGAGAACATCCTGGCTGCCATTTTCTCCCCGGTTCCAGAGGCAAGCCCGCTGGAGCAGCTGGAGCAGACCATCCGGCATCCGAAGAAGCTGATCTATGTCGCCATGTCCAACCGGAACTTCTACTGGCGGATGCACGTGTCGAAGCTGGTGCTCGACGAAGGCTACGTGCCGATCAATCCCTTCATGCTGTTCGACTACTACCTGCTCCACACCGTGCCGAAACAGCTAGTGCGCGAGGCGATCAACAACCTGCTCGCGCGCTGCGACGAGGTCTGGGTGTTCGGGACGATGAGCCTCGGCGTCAAGGTGCAGCTCGGGATCGCCAAGCGGCTGAAGAAACCGCTGCGCTTTTACGACATCGCCGACCTGCCGGAGCAGGTCTACCGGATCTCGGAGAAGCTGGCTCAGGAAGAGGGACGGGACTAAGTATTTAGACGCGCGTGATCAGGTCGCGCTCCAGGCTCTTGCGCGTCTGGATCACCAGCTGCCGCAGCGACGGCCGCTCGACGACCGCCCACTCGACCTGGCGGAGCGCACTGTAAAGGCCCTTGAGCGCCTTGATGGCATCGCCCAGCTCGATGTCGGCCGGGGCCTGGATCTCGGTCAGGGGACGCCCGCTGCACCAGTCGTAGGTGAAGTTGACGTAATCGCCCGACAGTGGGCGGAAGTTCTCCTCGCCGCGGTCTTTCTCACGCGCCGAGAAGCGGTAATAGATGACGCGTAAGCGCTTCTGAGCCAGGGCGATGGCGCTGGTCGGAAAGCGCCGGCGCGGACGTGGCCGATCCCGGTTGCGATCCTCGGCGGTGACCATGACCAGCGAAGCCGCCAGCTCCGCGGGCGTGAGCTCTTCCAGCCAGCCATCGGCGATCGCCTCGGTGATGATCAGGCTGTTCTCGCCGTAGATGCGGGAGGCGAGCAGACCCTTCTCGGTGGGGACGGCGTCTTCAAGGAATCCAAGCTCGCCGAGCACGCCGCGCAGCGCGTGCAGCTTTCGGCGGTACTCTCCCTGGCTGCGCTGGGCGTCCTGTTCCGAGGCGCGGATCCGTGCTCGCAAGTCCTTCACCTCGGCGTGGTGCGCCCGATGCTCGGCGAGGAACGGGCACTTGCGGCAGGGCAAGTCATAGATCTTTTGCTGCCAGACCTGCACTTGGTCTTTGAGCTCACGCAGCGTGTGGCCGCCGGCATCGCGGCCGACGACGCGCCGCCGCCGACCGCGACCACGACCCTGCCAATGGTTGCGGTTCATCCGACGCATCTGCACCCGGAGCGAGGCGATCTCCTCCTCGGCGCGGATGAAGGAACTGAAGGTCCGCTCGGTGCAGCAGGGCTCACCTTCTACCTGGAAGCGGGTGGCGGTGACGTCCGCGAGGCGCTGGACGAGGTTGGCCAGCCGGGCATCGAGGTTGCCGCGAGCCACCGTCTTCTGGTACTGGCCAAAGGACTGCTCCATGAGCGCGTCGACCTCTTCCGGCCGGTGGTAGCGCAGCAGGTTGAGCACCATGTTGTAGGTCGGCGCGAACTTGCTCTCCACCGTCATCTCTTCGCCGGTCGCCGCCTCGTAGATGGTGCCGATGTCGACGTCGGGTTCCTTGAGGATCACGCCGTGCCCGATCGGGTCGATGCCGCGCCGTCCCGCCCGTCCCATCAGCTGCGTCAACTCCCCGGAGGTGAGCGGGGCGAAGTCGCGGCCGTCGAACTTGGTAAAGGACGACACGACGCAGGCGCGGGCCGGCATGTGGATGCCAAGCGACAGCGTCTCGGTCGCAAACACGACTTTGATCAAGCCGCGCTGGAAGAGCTGTTCGACGAGCTCCTTCAGGTAGGGGAGGAGACCGGCGTGGTGCATGGCCAACCCGCGACGGAGCGTCTCGCCGTCGAGGAGCCCGCGGTAGAGCCTGGCTTCATCTGGATCCTCGATCTGGTCGAGGCGAGCTTTTACCACCTGGTCGATGATGGCCTTCTCTGCATCGGTGGTCAGGTCGAAGCCGTGCGCGGCACAGCGGGCGAGTGCCTCGCGGCAGCCGCGCCGGGAAAAGATGAAATAGATCGCGGGTAGGAACTCTCGCTGGCGTAGGCGATCGACCACCGGCAGGAGATCGTTCTCCGGCGGCCGGCGAAACTGGGACAGTCGACGGTCGGTCGAATCCTCGGACTGCGTCCGCAGCCGGGTGTCTCGTGGAATCGCCCCCTGGTCATCGAGCAGCGGGTAGAAGTCGTTGCGCAGGGCGAGCCAGAGCCGCAGCTCGACCGGTCGCTTGGTGACGCTGACGGTGGCAATGTCACCCCGCTGTTGACTCATCCAGCTCGCCACTTCCTCGAAGTTGCTGATCGTCGCCGAAAGCCCGATGAACTTGATGTGCTGCGGCGCCTGGATGATGATCTCCTCCCAGACCGCGCCGCGCGGGAAGTCGTCGATGTAGTGCACCTCGTCGAGGATGACGTAGTGAACGCGCTGCAGCCGCTGCGGGTCCTCATAGATAAGGTTGCGCAGGATCTCGGTGGTCATGACGACCACCGGCGCCGACGGGTTGATGCTGTTTTCGCCGGTCACCAGGCCGACGTAGCCTTCCCCGTGGAGGCGTTGGTAGTCGCGAAACTTCTGATTGGATAGCGCCTTGAGCGGGGTGGTATAGATGGCGCGGGCGTCCGTTTCCAGCGCGCGATAGATCGCATAGTCGGCGATCACCGTCTTGCCCGAGCTGGTCGGCGCCGAGACCAGCACGCCCTGGTGGGCTTCGAGCTTTTCGATCGCCTCCACCTGAAATGGATCGAGGGGCCAGGGGAGGGTCGCCTGAAATGCGTCGATCAGCGATTGGGGCGTCGCGCTAATGGGTTGGCTCAACGTGAACCCATCGTAAGGAGTTCGCCGATCGAATTGGGCTCAGTCGCGGGAGGGAACCCGGGGCAACGACTGAAGGCGGCGATCCAGCTCCGCCACCTCGTCGGGACTCAGCGATCGCGATGGTCGGGCAACCGTGGGATCGTCGATGATGCCCCACGAACGCAGGACGTGCTTGAGGCTGCTCAGGGTGGCGGCATTCGCGGATCCGCCGCGCGCGACCTCTGCCAGGTCGTCGTAGCGCGTCGCCAGGGCCTGCGCCGCACGGGCACCGGCCCAATCGCCCGCCAGGGCCGATTCGTAAGCCATCACGCAGGCCCGCGGCACCACGTTCGAGTTCGCCGGGATGGCGCCGTGCGCGCCTGCCAGGATTCCGAGGTCGATCAGGGTCCGGGTTCCCAGGAAGAGGCGGAAGTCAGACTCCCGACCCTCTTGACGGATCGCGCTTGCCATCGAGCGAAACCACTGGAGGTCGTTCTGGCTGTCCTTGATGCCCGAGGCGGTGCCCTCACGCGCCAGCTGCAGGGTGGCCTCCAGCGTCATTCGAACCTTGACCGTCTGCGGGATGTTGTAGATGAAGAGTGGCTGCTCGGGGAACGCCAGCTTGAGGACCCGGTAATGGGTCATGACCTCGTCCATCGAATGCAGGAAGTAATGTGGCGGCGTGCAGGCGAGTGCATCCGCACCAGCCTCGACGGCGTGCCGCGCATGACGCAGGGCGAGCGCGGTCGAGCTGTCGCCAACGTTGGCAATTACCGGAACGCGACCAGCGACGTGGTCGACGGTCAGGGCAACCGCCCGGGCCCGTTCGGTCTCGAGCAGCAAGGGAAACTCGCCGGTCGTGCCCATCACCCAGATGCCGTGCACCCCGCCGTCGATCAGGAAGTCGATCAAGCGGTTCAGCGATGCCTGGTCGATCCTCTCGTCGTGGTTCAAGGGCGTCAGCATCGGGCAGAAGATGCCGCGGAATGGCGCCAACACTAGGATCGCTTCTTCAGCGGACCCATCAGCTCGGCCGTGGCCGAGCGATCGCGATCCTTGAGCCAGCGCAACCGAGTCTCCTCGACCTCTTCCGTGTAGCGCTGGCGGCAGCGGCGCATCGCCTTGGCGACGGCGTTGCGGACCAAGGGCTCGGGGCCCCTGGCGAGGCGTTCGAGGATCGACCTTGCCGCCGGCCAATGGAAAGATCCGATGGCGCTGGAGAAGGCCATCGCCACATTCCAGCGGACCATCTGGTCCCGGTCTTTTGACCATTCGCGCAAGGCACGCAGCGTTTCCTTGGGGTCGACGCGGAGCAGCGCGTCGCCGAGGGTGTAGGCGCCGAGGTTTCGGCGGACGTCGGGCTCCTCGTCGCGCAACAGCGGCTGGAGCAGCTGCAGCAGGTCCGGCACGCGCCTGGGCTTGTCGCGCCGCGCCGCGTACTTGACGGCTAGCACGACAGCGCGACGAAGGTTCTCCGAGCGCGAGGAGCGCAGCGTCTCGAGGCGCCCCCGGATTCGCCGGAAGTCGCGATCGAGCAGCGTGCCGAGCAATCCGCCGGCGGCTTCCCGGACTTCCCAGTGCGGGTCCTCAGCCAGCAGCTCGGCGGTCCGCAAGACCATCACCGGGTCGTCGGCATAGCGGCTGGCGAGCAACAGGCACGCGACCTGGCGCGCCGTCGGCGAGGGTGAGCTCGCGAGCGCCTCGATCCAGCGACTGGCCCGGCTCGACTGTTTGGCAAGCGCCACGGCCAGCCGCTCGCCGACCTGCTGCCGCAGCGCCGCCGGGCTTCCCGGCTGGCCATGGTGCAGTTGTCCGTCGAGGGCGGCGACCACCCCGCCCGGATCATCGCGGGCGAGCGCGGCCAGCACGGCGGAGAGCGGACCCTCCTCGACGGTGCCGATGTCACTGACCCGGGCGGCCGGGCTCACGTCCTGAGGATCTCGATGTGATGCTGATGCAAGACGGCGCCAGCGTTGTGTTCTTCCGCGAAGTCGACGACTTTGCTCATCACCTCATTGGCATGCCGGCTGTCGTTGGTGGCGCAAGTCACCCCGATCGCTAGCGTCTGCCAGCGGTCGAGGTCGGCCACCTCGGCAACCGAGACGTTGAAGCGGCTGCGAATTCGTTGCACCAGCGAGCGGCTCACCTGGCGTTTTCCCTTGAGGCTGTGGTTTTCCGGCAATTGGAAGATGAGCTCGCATGTGCCCACAACCATGGCTGTATCCATAGGATACGTAACATCTCGAAAAAGCCTGATGGCGCCGCGAAAAGTTCTCTTATAGTGGCGGCATGAGCGCCGCCTTGCGGGCATCCGAGCCCGCGCCCCAGCCGATGAATCTGCCGGAGACGGTGCCGGCGCTCTTCCAGCACACGGCGGCGCGCCGTCCTGATCAACCCGCGCTCTTCTTCAAGTCGGGCGACCGCTGGGTGCCCATCAACTGGTCGGAATACGGCCTGGCGGTGAAGCGGCTGGGCAACGCCCTGCTGGCGGAGGGCCTTCATCCCCAGGATCGCGTGGCCATCTGGTCGGCGAACCGGCCCGAATGGCAGATCGCGGACCTCGCGATCCTTCATGCCGGCCTCGTCACGGTCGCCGTCTACCAGACGCTGGCGCCGGACCAGGTGAAGTATTTGCTCAGCCACTCGGAGTCGAAGGTCCTCATCGTCGAGGACGCCAAACTGTTCGACCAGGTTTCCGCGCTGCGTCGCGAGCTGCCGGCGTTGCAGCGCGTCATTCTGCTCCAGGGCGATGTTCCCGGGGTGGAAGCATGGGCGATCAGCTGGGAGCAAGCGCTGCAGCGCGGCGACGAGTTCGGTCGCGGGCGGCCGGGCCTCCTCGCCAGTCGGTGGCAGGCGGTGCAGCCGGAGGATACCGCCAGCCTGATCTACACCTCGGGCACCACGGGCATCCCAAAGGCTGCCATGCTGACCCATCGCAACCTCACGTGGACCGCGATCGCAACCCTTACGTGTTTTCGGGGCGATGCCAATGATCGGGTGGTCTCCTATCTCCCGCTCGCGCACATTCTCGAGCGCGTGGTCAGCCATCTTCGCCAACTCTGCACCGGCTGCCAGGTCTATTTCTGTCCCAACATCGACCAGGTGAGGGAGGTGGTGCGCGAGGTGCGGCCCACCTACTTCACCTCGGTCCCGCGGCTCTGGGAAAAGATGTTTGCCGGGATTCGCGCCGAAATGGACAAGGTCCGCGGCCCGCGGCGAGTCATCCGGGATTGGGCCCTGTTGATGGGTGCGCTGCGAACCGCCGCCTACGAGCATGGCAGGGCGCCGTCGCCCTGGGTGGCGTGGCAATGGAAGCTGGCCGACCGCCTGGTGTTCAGCAAGATCCGGGAGAAGCTCGGGTTCGACAAGGTGCAGGTCTGCATCAGCGGGTCGGCGCCCGTGTCCCCCGATATCCTGCGGTTCTTCTATGGCCTCGGCATCGAGATTCTCGAGGGCTACGGCCTGACCGAGACGACGGCGCCCGCCAGCTTCAACCGACCGGGCCAGGCTCGCTTCGGCACCGTCGGTCCAGCGCTGCCGGGAGTCGCGATCCGTATCGCGCCCGACGGCGAGATCCTCGTACGGGGCAACAGCGTGTTCAATGGCTACTTCAAGGACGTGAAGGCGACCCGCGAGGCCCTGGTGGACGGATGGCTTCAGACCGGCGACATCGGCGAACTCGACAGGGACGGTTTCCTGAAGATCACCGATCGAAAGAAGGACCTCTTCAAGACGTCCGGCGGGAAATACGTCGCACCCGGTGCGATGGAGACCAGCCTTCGCGATCATCGCGGCATCGCGCAGGCGGTCGTGCTCGGCGATGGACGCCCCTTCGTGGCGGCGCTGATCACGCTCGATCCGGATGTCGCCGAAACCAAAGCCGGCCCGGTCGACCCGGGGGCCCGGCGCCTGGTCGACGAAGCGGTCGCCGACGTCAACCGCGGCCTATCTCATCCCGAACAGATCAAGAAGTGGACGATTCTCGATGCCGACTTCGTCGTCGGCGACGAATTGACCCCCACCATGAAGGTCAAGCGGAAGCGCATCGCCGAGAAGTACGGCGCCGAGATCGAAGCCCTTTACAGTGAAAAGAAGCCCGCCTGAGCCGATCGCCAAGATCGGTTGGATCCAGACCGATTGTCATGACCCCGAGCGGCTTGCTGCGTTCTGGGGAGCCGTGTTGGGGGTCGAGGTTGAGGACCGGTTTGGCGACCCACCGCGATACGTGAATCTGGCTCCCGCAACGCCGGGCGGACCGCGCGTCTGCTTTCAACGAGTGCCGGAGGCCAAGGCGACGAAAAATCGGGTTCACCTCGATGTCGCCGTCCAGGATGTCGATGCGGCGGCTTCCCGCGTCCTGGAGCTCGGAGGGACGAGGCTCCCCTATGACGACCACCACGAGGATGGATACAGCTGGCGAATCATGGCGGACCTCGAAGGAAACGAGTTCTGCCTTATACCCACCTGGTAGCGGAACATCACCAGAATCGCCGACGTGCGGAGTCCTTCGGGGAAGACGCCGTGCGCTACGATCGGGCGCGCCCGTCGTACCCTACCGCGCTGGTCGATGAACTGCTGGCCAGCAAGCCAGCCCGAGTGCTCGACGTTGGTTGCGGAACAGGCAAAGTTGCACGCCTCTTCCTCGCCAGCGGCTGCGAGGTGGTCGGGGTCGAGCCGGACTCGCGGATGGCCGGCGTGGCCAGATCGCACCGCATCCCGGTGGAGGTCGCAACCTTCGAGCTCTGGAATCCGGCGCATCGCATGTTCGATCTACTCGTTTGCGGACAGGCATGGCATTGGATCGATCCGTCGCTAGGCGCCCAACGAGCGGCGTCTGTCCTTGTGCCGGGGGGAAGGCTTGCGATCTTCTGGAATCGGGGCGGGCACGACGCCCCGACACAGGCAGTGCTCAATGAGGCGTACGTACGATTCGCGCCAGCGCTCGTCGCCAAGGAATCGGTCCCATTAGCTAACGAGCCGTCGGACCGATCCGACGTCATAGCCACGATTGCGGCTACTTGCTTATTTGCTCCCTGCCAGCTCCGCACCTACGGGTGGACTCAGCAGTATTCGCGCGACGAATGGCTTGACCAGTTGGGTACCCACAGCGATCACATCGCGCTCGAGCCGGAGCAACGTGCCGCGTTGCTCGATGCTGTCGGTAGCGCCATCGACCGACTGGGCGGCTCGATCACGCTTCACTACGAAACCGAGCTGATAATCGCACAGCGCACCGCTTAGCGAATCCGCAGGTACGGGTTCCCGATGCGCTCGGCGCCGATCGTCGTGTTGGGGCCGTGGCCCGGATAAACGACGGTATTGTCGGGCAGGGTCAGCAACTGCCCATGCAGGCTGAGCAACATTTGCTGCGGGCTGGAGCCGGGCAAGTCGACGCGACCGATCTTTCCCGCGAGCAGCGTGTCGCCGGTAAAGAGATGGTTGCCCACCTTGTACGAGAGGCCGCCCGGGGTGTGGCCCGGGGTGATCAGGACTTCAAGGGCGAACTCGCCGAATGGCAAGGTATCCGTCGAGACCAGGTAGCGCTCCGCCGACTTCAGATAGGTGGTGGCGTCCGCCAGGTGCATCGCCGTCGTCGCCTGAGTCGCGGCCTTCAGGTCGTCTTTCGCGCCAGTATGACCCGGATGGGCGTGGGTGAAGACGATCCACTTCACATCCAGGCCGTCGAGTTGGGAAAGGATTTTCGGCGCGTCATCGCCTGGGTCGATCACCACGGCTTGCCTGGTATCGGTGCAGGCGACGACATAGCAGTTGGTGTCCTTCTTGCCGACGTGCACCTTCTGAATCGACAGCCGCGCCACGATTCAAGATTAGGCCTGCGGCTTGATACCCTTTAGGCAGTGGCTGAAGCGCGCCAGGTGGTCAAATACACCTTCCTGAAAGTCGACCCGGCGGTGCTCGGCTGGCCAATCGACGAGCGGGAGGCCGCTGTCCACGAGTTCACCGATCTGCTCGGGGTCGGCCCGACGGCAGGGTCGCTCCTCGCCTACTCGACCGTGGGGTTGCGCGGCGATTGCGACCTCCTGATCTGGCAGGCGGCCGACACCGTCGACGCGATCCAACGTGCCGAGTCGCAATGGCGCGGCACCCGGCTGGGGCCGTATTTAGGGGTGGCCCACTCGTTTCTGGCGATGATGCGCCCCTCCCCGTACCTGGGGCGCCACAAACATCCGGACCAGGAGGGGCGGCGGACCCGTCTGAAACCGTCCGGCGGGCGCTACCTCTTCGTCTACCCCATGGTGAAAAAGCGCACTTGGTATCGCTTGCCGTACGAGAAGCGCAAGGCGATGATGGTCGAGCACTTCGCGATCGGTCACCGCTACCCGCAGGTCAAGATCAATACGGCGTACTCGTTCGGTCTGGACGACCAGGAATTCGTGGTGGCCTTCGAGAGTGACGAGCCGGCCGCGTTCCTCGACCTGGTCATGGAGCTTCGGGAATCGCAGGCCAGTCGCTACACCGAGCGGGAGACGCCGATCTTCACCTGCGTCCTGATGGCGCCCTCAGAGGCCCTGCAACTCGCACTCGGGCTGAACGTCCCGGATCGGGACGCGGAGCGCGACCTTCAGCAACAGGTCAGCCTGATCGCGGGCGGATGAGGACGGTCGAGGCGGGCGAAGTCGGCCGGCGGGCGGCCGATCACCTCCTGCCGACCCTGGTTCGGGCAGCCCGCCGCCAAGTGGTCGATCGACGTCCGGTCTGGTTCATGCGGCAGGCCGGTCGCTCGCTCCCTGAGTACCGGAAGATCCGCGAGTCCTACGACCTCTTCACGATCTGCCAGAACCCGGAGCTCTGCGCAGAGGTGACCCTCCAGCCGGTGCGGCGTCTCGGCGTCGATGGGGCGGTGCTCTTCGCCGACATCATGCTCCCGGTTGCCTTTGGGCTGGGCGTCGAGCTGCAGCTGGTGGACGGGGTTGGGCCGGTGGTCGAACACCCGATTCGCTCGCAGGCTGACATAGATAGGTTGCAGGTTCGGCCTGCGGCGGAAGCGGTTCCCTTCGTGCTTAAGACCATCAAGTTGCTTCGCCGGCAGCTGGATCCCTCGGTCGCCGTGATCGGCTTCTCGGGGGCGCCCTTCACGCTGGCCGGTTACCTGATCGAGGGCAAACCGTCCCGGGACTTCCTCACGACCAAGACCATGATGTACGCGGAACCGGCGCTGTGGGATGCGCTCATGACGCGCCTCGCACGGCTCGTGCTCGAGTACCTGCTCGCCCAGATCGAGGCGGGCGCCCAGCTGGTCCAGGTCTTCGACAGCTGGGTCGGCGCGCTGTCGCCATCCGACTACCGGCGCTACGTCTTGCCCCACATGGCGGGCATCTTCAACGGTCTGCAAGGGGCCGGGGCACCTTCGATCCATTTCGGAACGGGAACTGCCGGCATCCTTTCATTGATGCGCGAGGCCGGGGGCGACGTGATCGGCGTCGACTGGCGGGTCGACCTGGGCGAGGCATGGCGGGTGATCGGGTACGACCGTGGCATCCAGGGCAACCTGGATCCAGCGTTGCTGCTGGGGCCCTGGCTCGTCGTCGAAGACGGCGCGCGTCGGGTGATCCAGGCCGCCGGCGGCCGCCCAGGCCACATCTTCAACCTTGGCCACGGCGTGCTCCCGGACAGCCCGGTCGAGCACCTGCAGCGACTGGTGGAGTATGTCCATGCCGCCTAGGCACACCGCGGTCCTGCTGATGGCGTACGGTAGCCCGAATCGCCTCGAAGACGTCGAAGCGTACTTTACGGACATCCGCGGCGGACGCACGCCGTCGCGCGAGGCGGTCGAGGAACTGACTTCGCGCTATCGCCGGGTCGGGGTTCCGACCCCGCTGCTGGCGGTTTCGATGGAGCTTGGCCGCGAGCTCGAGCGGCGGTTGAACCTCAATCCTCCCGACGATGAGATCTACACCGTGCACCTCGGCATGAAGCACTGGACCCCGCGCATCGCCACCGCGGTCGAGGAGGTTGTGGAGAGCGGTGCCGACCGGATGATCGCCATCGTGCTGGCGCCGCATTACTCGACGATCAGTACCGAAGGCTATCGGGGCAAGGTTGAGGCGGCGCTGGCGTCCGCACCGCTCGGCCTTGACTTCGTCGAGAGCTGGTACGAGCTGGACGGCTATCTGGATGCGGTTGCCGAGGACGCGCAGAAGGTGCGGGCACAATTCGCCCACCCCGAGGACGTCGTCGCGGTCTTCACGGCCCACAGCCTGCCGGCGCGCATCCTCGAGGAGGGCGATCCGTACCAGGATCAACTGCTGCGCACCTCGGAGCTGGTCGCGCGGCGGGCGGGCATCGAGCAATGGCGCTTCTCCTACCAGAGCCAGAGTCATACCGGGGAACCGTGGCTTGGCCCGGACCTGGTCGACACCGTCGAAGAGCTGGCCGCGCAGGGCCACCGCGCGATCCTGGTCGCCTCGGTCGGCTTCGTCGCCGACCACCTCGAGATCTACTACGACATCGACATCGAGGCGAAGGAGAAAGCCGATGCCCTCGGGATCGAATTGCGGCGGACGCCGATGCTGAATGCCGATCCGCGCCTGGCGCAGGCACTGCATGCGTTGGTGGCCCAGCGCGTCGCCGCAAGCCCCGTCCCTGCCCTCGCCGAACGTCTCAAACGCTCGCCTGGCACTAAAGCGCCGCTCGCGTGGGCCGACGGGCCCGGCGAGCGAGGGAGCGGATAAACCAATAAAATAGCCTGCTCATGATCTTCCTCTCCCGCATGCTGGCGATCACGCGCGGCCATCGTGGCTTGCTGTCGATCGCGGTTTTGGGTTCGGTCCTGTACACGGCGCTCAGCATCCTGCCCGCCCTGATCATCCGGCAGATGCTGACCGCGCTCGCGCCCCCCCGTTCGCCGGCCAGCACGCTCGTGTGGCTCGGCCTCGCCATGGTCGGGGCTACCGCGCTGATGGCCGTCAGTCGCTACCTGGAAGGTGGGTTCGGCCATATCGCCGCCTTTAAGGTCCTGCACGACATGCGGATGCGAATCTACGAGCAGCTGCAGCGACTGTCGATGGGATATCACACCCGCCAGCAGTCGGGCACGATCGCGGCCAAGGTTATCGGCGACGTCGAGACCATCGAGTTCTTTACCGCGCACGCCGGCATCCAGCTGATCAGTGCGGCGACGGTCCCTTTGCTGATCGGCATCGTGATGTTGCTCGTCAGCTGGCAGCTCGCGCTGGTGGCCCTTGCGCCGCTGCTGCTGATCCTGCTTATCCTGGTGGCGTTTCGGCGCTCCGCCATCCAGGCGTTCAAGCGTTACCGCGACGAGTTGGGCCGGTTGAACGGGATCATCATCGACTACATCCAGGGCGTCGGCGTGCTCAAGGCGTTCGGGGCGCTCGGCCATGCGCGCCGCGCCATCGATGAGCGGAGCGATGAGCTGAAGCAGGCCGCGACCCAGGCCAACCTTCTCCATACGTGGTACTTCTCCGGCGTCGAATGGATGGCCGCCATCCCGGTGGCGCTGGTGCTATTAGTCGGTGGCCTGATGGCCAATGCCGGCCAGCTCAGCGTTGCCAACCTCGTCTTCTTCGTCTTCCTCACCACGCTCCTCTACCGACCGGTCACCGAGCTCAACCGGCAGCTCGAAGGTCTTCGCAATGCGGAAGCCGCAACCGACCGGATCTTCGAGATCTTGAATACGCCGGTTGACGTGCAGGACTCGCCGGCGGCGCGGGTTCCGCAGCAGGCGAGCTATGACATCACGCTCGATCAGGTGACCTTCTCCTATGAGGCGGGGCGACCCGTTCTCCACGACGTCTCGATCGACGTGAAGGAAGGCACGGTGCTCGCCCTGGTTGGGCCGAGCGGCGCAGGCAAGACGACGGTCGCGAACCTGATCGCCCGTTTCTGGGACCCGCAGGAGGGCGCAGTACGGCTCGGCGCCATCGATCTGCGCGACCTACCACTGGAGTACGTCCATCGCTCGATCAGCCTGGTGCTGCAGGACGTCTTTCTCTTCAACGACACCGTCAAGGCCAACATCAAGATGGGAAACCCGGACGCGAGCGACGCGCAGGTGGAGGCGGCGGCGCGCGCCGCCTATGCGCACGAGTTCGTCGAGGAACTGCCGAAGGGCTACGACACGCTGCTCGGCGAGCGGGGCGTCAGGCTGTCCGGCGGGCAGAAACAGCGCATCTCGATTGCCCGTGCCCTGCTGCACGACGCGCCGATCTTGATCCTGGACGAAGCGACCTCATCGGTGGACCCCGAGGCAGAACACCTGATCCAGTCGGCGCTTGCCCGGCTGGTCGCGGAGCGGACCGTGCTGGTCATCGCCCATCGACTCTCGACCATCCGCCAGGCAAGCGAGATCGTGGTCCTGGACAACGGGCGCGTGGTACAGCGAGGCCGCCACGATGACCTGGTCGACGCGCCTGGTCTTTATGCGACCCTTTACCGGGCGCAGCAGGTGGCCCGCCGTTGGGACGTGGCAACCTCGCAGCGCGCCGAGGAAGACCGGCTGCCGCAAGCCGTCGAGTAACGACCCCATGGTGACCTCTCCCGGAGGGGAGCGGACGCGGGGTTGGCCATCGACACGATCTCGACTCGGACGACGTTATGGTGTGGACGGCCATGCCAAGCACTGCCAGCGAGGACCTGGTCACTCGCGCCTTCGCCGCGGGCGCCTACGACTTCACGCCGCTCCTCAACGCGCCCGGCGCGTTGCTCTGCCGGCCGGCTCGGCACGGGGTTCGGCTGGTCGTGCTGCCAACGGTAGCGATGCCCGATGCAGCGTTGAGCGCCCTGCTCGCGTGGCGGCTCGGACAGTACCTGTTGACCGGCTTTTATGACGCCGCGGCCGTGGCCGAGCGCGGCATGACCGGGGAGCCTCGTGAGCAGGTCCACGATCGTGACCTCCATGCGATGGCACTGGATGACGACGGCCAAATTCTCTGCTACCTGACTCTCAAACAGCCGGCGGCTTTAGGTCCAGATTCGGAGTGGACCTTCCGCGATGGCGAACGGCCGCTCTTTCCCAGTGAGGAGATCCACGGTCGGCGCTGGCAGGGACGGATCACCGGCGTCGACGAAATCACGGCGGCCAGCTGCTGGGAACTTGCCCGCTTCGTGAAGGATCAGCGCCGGAGCGCGGACGCGATCACGATGCGCGCACCTCTCGAGATCGCGCTCGGGGTGGCTCGCCTGGCGCGACGTCCGACCTATCACGGTATGCGCCTGGTCATCGGTGACCTCGACCCGGAGGTTGCGCTTCGGAATGTGCGCTTTTTCTATGTACCGGTCGCCACCTTCCCCGCCCATCGGGTGGAGCTTCCCGCCGGGAGTTTGCTCGCCCCCCGCTATCGAGATCATGAGACCGCCCCATTCATCGGGTCGGTTGCCGACGTCGATTACGCGACCTACATCCGGTGGGCCGACATCAGTCTCGCGCTGTCCTGCGAGGATCTCGAGGCGTCCCTGCGATTGCTCGCGCTGCGGCAGTTCATCAGCGTCAAGGAGTCCAGCCTGAAGCTGCCGCTACCCCTGACCGAAGACAGTGCATATCCGACGGAATCGCTCACCAGCCCGTCCTCGAAGGCGGCATCTCTCGCACTGTGGAACGCCGCGCAGCGCGGGCGCATCCCCTGGAAGGCGGTCGTCCTCGGCCCGGGTGAGCAGCTGCCGCGCGATCGTATCAGCTGGATCATCGAGGGCTATGCCCAGGCACTGACCTACTCTGCGACCGGGCTCTCGCACCTTGCCGGGCTTGGCTCGGATGTCGCCTTTGTTCCTCAGGAAGAGATCATGGGATCACTGGCGACGATCGAGGCGGCGACCCCCTTGCGCTTGCTCGCCACCACACGCGAGAACTTCGAAGACTTCTGGCGGCAGCGACAGCGGCTCTTCGAAACCTCGACCTCCACCCTTTACGGTGCGCCGGCACTCGCGGGCATCTCGCGATGATCACCAAGGCGCACGAGCCGTTCTACGCCGAGCTGACCTCGCGTAACCGAGGCCTGATTTCCGACCTGGAGCAGGCCCAGCTCCGCGCCACGCGTTTCGTGATTGCGGGCTGTGGCTCGACCGGGGGCGCCTGCGTGATGCCCCTGCTGCGGTCGGGCGCGGAGCGATTCGTGCTCTTCGACCCGGGAGAGTATGACGTCAGCAACCTCAACCGGCAGGATGCGACGCTGGCCGACGTCGGTCGAAATAAAGCTGAGGCCGCGAAGGCCCGCATCCTGGGCGTCAACCCATTTGCGACGGTCGACGCCCATGCGCGTGGTGTCGAACCGGACGTGATCGGGTCGCTCCTCAAGCCCGACGACTTCGTGATCGATGCGGTTGACGTAACCACCCGCGCCGGCATCGAGGCGAAGCTGGCACTGCACCAGTCTGCCTGCGACCAGCGGCTGATGGTGCTGACCGCCTACGACATCGGGCCGACGCAATGGCTCGAGCTGTTCGATTACCGCCGCCAACGGCGGCCACTCGGCGGACGCGTCGCTCGTGTTGATCGCCCAGAGCAGGTATTGCGTGCACTGATTCCGCCCCTGGTGGTACCGCGCGAGATCTTTGGCGAGTTGATCGCGCGGCGGGCTGACCCCCAGCGAGACTTTCCGCAGCTGGCCATGACCTCCAACCTGCTGGGGGCGCTGATCGTGCCCTACGCGCTTCGCCTGCTGACCGGGCGGCGTGTGCGGCGGCGGATGCGGGTCGACCTCTATGACCTGGTTCGCCCGGCGCCGCAACGGGCTGGGGCGCGAGTGCGGCAGATCGGTGGACTGGCGGCGTTATGGTGGCGTCTGCGTGGCTAAATCAGAAGGATTCGTGATGATCGATGGCGCGAACCAGTTCCAGGGTGCGGCCTCGCTCTGGTGGGTGGTTCGCCACTGGCCCGCACTGCGCAAAGAGATGACGGCTGCGCGCGGCTACATCGCGCATCGCATCTGGTACGCCTTTCCACTGACTCTTGGCATTACCAGTTGGTGGGAGGACGAAAACGCCGCCCACCGCTTCGCGCACCTCCCGGTCCATCGGATCTTCTGGCGCTGGGCGGCATCGCCTGGCAAGACCAAAGGCGGCTGGCTGGCGAGCTATCGATACGTCAGCGGCGGTCCACTCTGGGGCAACGGCGTCGAGTCGATGATGGGCCGGCTTCGCGCCTTCGTTCCGCCGGCTAGCGCCCAGCCACCGCGGCGTCCGCCCGGCGAGTGACCCGCCGCGCCCGGGCGATCGGATATGGGATTGGATGGGCCGGCCTTATTACCGGCGCGGAGTGGTTGGCGCGCCGGCCGCCCCGCCGCCGCTCGCAGGCATGGCTCATCGCCTACGGCGCGCTTGGTGGGCTCGCGCTACTCTCCGGTGCTCGCCTCGCGCCCAGGTCGGGCGGCCTTTCGCTACCGGGGTTGACGCTGGCAGCGATCGGCTATCCGCTCGGACGACGCGTGATGGGCGACCATTCGTCCGGTGCTCCACCACAGCATCTCGCCCTGGAGCTGGCGGCCCTCGAGGTGGTCGCGATCACCGAGGAACTGACCTGGGGCGCGATCGTCGAACCCGAGCTCGGTCCGGCGGCTACCGCGGCCCTCTTTGCTGCCAAACACGTCCTGATCGACGGCCGCTGGCGGCGTGGCCTCGGGCTGATGGCCTTCTGGATGGGGCTCGCGGCGCAACGGCGGCGCTGGCCGCTAGCGGCCGCGCTGGTGCATGCCGCGCTCAACGGCGCTGGAGTCGTTCAGGGTCACGTCTCCGGGCGCGACCGCTTTTAGCTGGTTAGCGGAGACCGTCGAGGAGAACCTGGCGCCGCGCCTCGAGGCGCTCGAATTCCTCCATGCCGAGCTTGGTCGAGTTCTTGAGGTTGTGCGGGTACTTGACCTTCTGCACCGCGTCGATCAGGGACTGGACCTGGGCCTCGGTCAGCCGGTACTCGTAATACGAAACCGTTTCACCGTGGACCTGGCGCTGCAGGGGCAGATGATGGATCGGCGCCTGAGCCGGTTCCGGGTCGGTCTCGGCCAGCACCTCGGGTGTGCTCGACGTCTCCCGAAAGAGCTCCGCTGATCCCTCCAGCGAAACTCGCTTAAACACGAGAAGCGACGGGCTGCTTGGTCTCAACCGGCGCCGCCGGCGCCCGCTTGATGACCGCCTTCGCGAGGGCCCGGTAGGCGTTGGCGCCTTCGGAGCTGCCCGCGTACTGGAGGATGGACATGCCGGCCAGCGGCGTCTCCGCGAACCGGATGCTGTCCTTGATGACGACGTCAAAGACGACGTCGCCGTAGCGCTCGCGCACTAGTTCCAAAACTTCCTGCGAGTGCAGCGTCCTCGACTTGTGAATGGTGGCGAGGATGCCGCTGATGCGAAGGCTGGGGTTGAGCTTGGCCCGCACTCGCTCGATGGTGTTGTGCAGCAGCTGCATACCCTTCATGCCGAAGTACTCGCACTGCAGCGGAATGATGACCTCGGTCGAGGCAACCAGGGCGTTGACGCAGAGGAGGCCGAGGGAGGGCGGGCAGTCGATCACCATGAAGTCGTACTCGTCCTGACCGGGGGCAAGTTTTTCCTTGAGGAAGGTCTCACGACCCATCTCCGACACGAGCTGGATTTCGGCACCCGAGAGCTCGATGTTCGAGGGGATGAAATCGACACCGAGGTTACTGTGCTTGACCACGTGGCCGAGGGTGACCTGCGGATCGAGAAGCAGGTGATACAGGGTGAGCTCGATCTGGTCGGGCTGCTTGAAGCCCATGTTGATGGTCAGATGGCCCTGGGGATCGAGGTCGATGAGGAGGACGCGCTTCCCGAGCTCAGCGAGTGCGCATCCGAGATTTACTGCCGTCGTCGTCTTGCCAACCCCGCCTTTCTGGTTGGCAACCGCGATGACTCTGCTCAAACGGTGGCTAGACCTCTGTGCTGGAACGTAGTTGGGGCTATTTAACTTGAATGTGGCTGTCCCGTCAAGTTCGGCGTTGTGGACAAGTCAGGTACACGCCCGATGCCGCGGTTGCCTAGACTGGCGCTAACCGTGGTTTTCTATGCTCTCGCCGCCACCCTGATCAGTGCCGCTTTTGCCGGCACCCTGTGGCTGCAGTATCGGGCCAAGCCGCGACCGTACCTGCTCGTGTGGTCCATTGCCCTCGCGTTCTATGCGATTGCCGCCCTGACAGAAGTCATCGGCGCCGCCGGCGGGTGGACGCCGCTGCTGTATCGCACCTATTATTTTTTCGGAGCCATCATCCTGGTGGGGGTGCTGGCCCTCGGCACGATTTACCTGCTGTCCCCGCGGTTCAGCCGCCTCGCCCTGTGGGTCCTGATCGTGCTCGCCGCCATCGGCCTGGCGGGGGTCCTGGGTGCGCAGTTGCAGGCGGTGAAGCTCGAGACCCATCAGGTCCCCAACGCCGACACCATCCAGGTCCAGGGCGGCCTCTTCAACGTGGCGGCGATTCTGATGGCGGCGCTGATCAACAGCGTGGGCACCGTGATTCTGATCGGTGGCGCTCTATGGTCCGCGTACGCCGCGTGGCGGAAGGGCGGCGCCCAGTCTCGCCTGGTGGCCAACATCCTGATCGCGGCTGGTGCCTTCACCGTTGCAGGCGCGTCGACCCTGACCCGTCTCTTCCATGTCTACGATCTGTTCTACGTCGGCCAGGCGATCGGGGTCCTGGTCATGTTCGGGGGCTTCCTGGCCGCGCAGCGGGCTCCTCGCCGGGCCGCGACCCTGAATCCGGCCACGTCTCGCTGAGAGCCCCCACCCTGCCCTCCCCCACAGGGGGAGGGGAATTGAAAAAGAACTACCATAAGCTCGCCGTTGCATCACGGCAGAGATCATGAGGAGCTGTCGCATTTCCTGCACCTGGTGGGCCTCGAACGACGGGCAGCCTCCACCGGCGGCCGGGCACGGGCCGAATCCCGACTCGGACGCTGTATTAAGGAGGCAACATGAGACTCGTCAAAGAAATACCCGCCGACGATAGCCAGGAAGAGTGGCTGGCGCGCGAACGCGCCCACCTCTCCCAGGTTCTTTACCGCTACACCCCAATCGTGGTTGACCACGCCAAAGGTTCCTACCTTTACGGCGTCGACGGACGCCGCTACCTGGATTTCGCGTCCGGCATCGCCGTCACCAATCTCGGGCACGGTCATCCCGCGGTCATCGCGGCGGCGAAGGCCCAGCTCGACAAGGTGGTTCACACCTCGGTGGTCGCGCATCACCAGCCAGCCATCGAGCTCGCCGAACGCATCGCGGCACTGGCACCGGGCAAGCTCGACAGCGTGTTCTTTGCCAACAGCGGGGCGGAGGCGGTCGAGGGGGCCATCAAGCTGGCTCGCTACACCACCGGACGCCCGGCGCTGATCGGCTTCCAGGGCGCCTTTCACGGTCGCACCTATGGGGCGCTCTCACTGACCGCATCAAAGAGTTACTACCGCGAGCGCTACGAACCGTTCTTGCCGGGCGTCTATCACGTGCCCTATCCGTATCCCTATCGAAACCCGACCGGATCGAGCGACGAGGCCACGCTCGATTACGTCTTCGATTCCATCGATGAGATGTTGGACACCCGCGTGCCGCCGAAGAACATCGCGGCCTTCATCGTCGAGCCGGTGCTGGGCGAGGGTGGCTACGTCGTGCCGCCGGCCGGTTTCATGCCGCGACTGCGAGCCGTCTGCGATCAGCACGGCATCCTGCTCATCGCCGACGAGGTCCAGTCCGGCTACGGACGGACCGGCAAAATGTTCGCCTGCGAACACACCGGCGTGGTGCCGGACATCATGACCCTGGCCAAGTCGATTGCCTCCGGCCTGCCACTGAGCGCGGTGGTGGCGACCTCGAAGCTGATGGACCAGTGGGAGCCGGCCGCGCACGGCTCGACCTTCGGGGGCAACCCGGTCTCGTGTGCCGCCGGCATCGCGACTTTGGACGTCTTCGAGCGTGAGGGAATCCTGGAGAACGCTGCGGAGCGAGGTGCTGAGCTGATGCGGCGCCTGCGCGAGTTGCAGCGGCGCCTGCCGGCAATCGGCGAGGTGCGGGGACTCGGGCTGATGGTGGGGGTTGAACTCATCAAGAAGGACGGATCGGCCAACAAGGACCTGCAGAAGAAGGTCCGGCAGGTCTGCCTCGATTCCGGGTTGGTGGTGCTCAGTTGTGGGCCGCACGACAACGTGCTGCGGCTGGTGCCACCGCTCAACCTGTCGGAAGCGGAGCTCGACGAAGGATGGGAGATCTTGAACGCGGCGTTTCAGGAGGTGGCAGCATGAGTCAGACGATGACCAGCGAACGTGGCCAGAAAACCGAGGCCAGGACCTACAAGAACTACATCGGCGGTCACTGGGTGGAGTCGAAAAGCGGCAAGACGTTCACCTCGACGAACCCCGCACACAAGGACCAGGTCCTTGGCGTGATGCAAGCGTCAAACGCGGACGACGTCAATGCCGCCATCGAGGCGGCCCGCAAAGCTTCGACCGGTTGGCGGCACACGCCGGCGCCGGGGCGGGGCGAGATCATCCTCAAGGCCGCCCTGATCATCGAGGCGCGCAAGGCCGAGCTGGCGAGGCTGATGACCCAGGAGATGGGCAAGGTGCTCAAAGAGGCAGGCGGTGATGTCCAGGAAGCGATCGACATGGGCAAGTACGCGGCCGGCCTCGGCCGCCATCCGCACGGCGAGACCGTGCCCTCCGAGCTGAAGAACAAATGGGCGATGACCGTGCGCGTGCCGCTCGGCGTCGTTGCCTGCATCACGCCCTGGAACTTTCCGATGGCGATTCCCTCATGGAAAATCTTTCCGGCGCTCATGGCGGGCAACGCGGTGGTGTTCAAGCCCGCGTCCGATACGCCGATCGTCGCCACCAAGCTGGTGGAGATCCTGGAAGAGGCCGGACTGCCGGGCGGCGTGCTCAATCTCGTCACCGGCAGCGGCAAGGACGTGGGCGACGTGCTCGTCAAGGATCCGCGCATCCAGGGCATTTCGTTCACCGGCTCGACCGACGCCGGCCGGCACATCGCGGAGATCGCCGGGCGCAACCTGAAGCGGCTTGGGCTCGAGCTCGGTGGTAAGAACGCGATTGTCGTGCTCGACGATGCTGACCTGCCGCTGGCCGTTGACGGCGCACTCTGGGCGGCCTTCGGCACCTCGGGCCAGCGCTGCACCGCGGCCTCACGCCTGATCGTCGACCGCAAGGTCGCGGTCGATTTCGTCGACCTGCTCCAGGAGCGGGCGGCGAAGATGAAGGTCGGCGACGGCTTGCAGGCGGACACCGACATGGGGCCGGTGATCAACGAGGCCGCACTCAAGAAGGTTCACGAGTACACCGAGATCGGCAAGAAGGAACACGCCCGGCTGGTGCACGGCGGCGACTTCGCCGGCAGCGAGGGCTGGTTCTACCGGCCGACGATTTTCGCCGACGGCAAGAAGGATATGCGGATGGCTCAGGAGGAGATCTTCGGTCCATCCACGCTGGTGCTCCCGGTGGACAACCTCGAGGAAGCACTCGAGGTCGCCAACTCGACGCAGTACGGGCTTTCGATGTCGATCTACACCAACGACCTGCGCAAAGCGTTTCACGCGATGGACGAGATGCAGTCGGGCATCGTCTACGTCAATGCCCCCACCATTGGCGCCGAGATCCAGCTGCCCTTTGGCGGCGTCAAAAACACCGGCAACGGGCACCGGGAGGCCGGCACTGTGGCGCTCGACGAGTTCACCGAGTGGAAGACGATTTATGTCGACTACAGCGGTCGGCTCCAGCGCGCGCAGATCGACACGGGGGAATAGCAACCGCGGTCAGCACGCAGAACATCCAGTTCATCGACGTCGGGCAGCGGAGGGTCCGGTACCTCGACCAGGGATCGGGCCACCCGCTGCTTTTGTGTCATGGCTTCATCGGCTCGCTGGAGAACTTCCACACGTGGGGTCCGGCTTTCAGCCATCACCGTCGAGTGTTGATTCCCGACCTGCCGGGATGTGGCGAAACGGTGGCAGGCGATCCACCCTTCACGGTGGCGGCGCACGGGGAGTTCCTTCACGCCTTCGCGCAACGGTTGGGACTCGGCGAGCACGACGTCGGCGGCATTTGCCTGGGCGCGACCGTTGCCCTCGAATATGCGTCCCGCTTCCAGGACAAGATCACCAGGCTGGTTTTGCACACGCCGATCTACTCGCCGCAGACGCTTCGGCCGGCGTTCAAGCGGCAGGTCGCGGCCTTTACCGCTGGCCCGATCTTCTGGGTCGTCGATGGCCTGCGGCGGAATCGAATGGTGTCAGATCTCTATAAGCGGTTCATGGTTGAAGGGCCCGGTGTTGATCCCTACGATGCGCAGGTGAACTTCGACAACCAGCAGCGCGCCGACGGGCGCGTCGCCCGCCAATGGTTGCGCGATGGGATCACCCGCGACTATCGAGAGTTTCTCAAGGGCTGGCGCAAGCCCGCGCTCGTGGTGGTGGCGGCCGACGACCGAACGGTCGACGTGAACGCGATCCGCAACCTGCGCGGCCTGATGCCCCAAGCCGAGATCCGTGTAATCGAATCCGCCGGCCACGGATGGACCCCGAGCCTGATTGCGGCACAGGTCGAGGCCATATCTGCGTTTCTCAAGACGTGAGCGATCACGAATTTAATACGGCTGGGCTCGCCCCCTGGGGCGGTCTGAAACCGCCGGCGGTAGGGAGCCGGCCCGATATTCGGATCCTGGGCGTGCCAATGGATCGGGGCTCGTTCTACCGGCCGGGTGCCGCAAAGGCGCCGGCCGAGCTGCGCAAGCTGTCTGCCATCTTCGCGCCGGTCAGCGAGCAGGCCGAACTGTTCGACACGGTCACCGTTCAGGACGATGGCGACCTGACGCTGGTCGACGGCGACATGGGCGTGAATGTCGACGCCGTTGCTGCTGAAATCGAAAAGACGCCGGCGGGCACCCTGCCGATCGTCCTGGGTGGCGACCACACGACGGCGAGCCCGACGCTGATTGCGCAGCAACGGCGCCTCAACGGCCGGATGAGCATCCTCTATATCGACGCGCACCCCGACCTTAACGATTCGTCTCGCCATAGTCGCTGGTCGAATGGTTGCGCCTTGCGGCGGGGCCTCGAGATGGGGCAGATCGACCCCAGGAAAGTCACGCTGCTGGGATGCCGGGACTACGACTGGGAGGAGGTGGAGTTCATTCGGAAGATGGGCATCACCCTGATCCCCGCTGCCACCGCACATCGTTGGACCGGCAGTCAGCTCGCCGACGAGATCGGCTCGCGAATCGGCGGCGACGCCCTGCACATCTCGCTCGACATCGACTCACTCGATCCGTCGATCGCACCCGGCACCGGCGTTCCCTCGGCGGGCGGGCTGACCTCGCGCGAGCTGCTCGACTTCCTTCGCCAGCTCCGCGGCGTGCGGCTCGCCGGGCTCGACGTCGATGAAGTCGCGCCGCCGCTCGATGTCGGGCACGTCACCAGCCTGGCAGCGCTCAAGTTCATCTTCGAATACATCGGGATGGTGAAGCTCGGAACACCGTCCTGATGTAGTAATCGTTGGCGCCGGCGTAATGGGCTGCAGCCTGGCCTATCACCTGGCCCGCGCCGGACGGCGGGTAGTCGTCATCGATCGGGCCAAGATTGGTCAGGGGGCGACCGCCGCCTGCGCCGGTGGCATTCGAGCCCAGTTCTCGACCGAGGTCAACATCCGGATCGGGATGGAGGCCAAGCGTGTGCTCGCCAATTTTGTGGACGAGACCGGCCAGACCGCCGATTTTCGCCAGGTCGGATACCTCTTCTTATTGACGACCAACGAGGAGCGGCAGCGCTTTAGCGAAAATGTTCGGCTCCAGCGGCGGTTGGGCATGGAGGATGTGGTCGAGCTCACTCCGGCGGAGGCACGTACGATGATGCCCGGACTTCGCACCGATGATCTCTGCGGCGCGACCTTCTGCCCGAGCGATGGGCTCGCCGGCCCAAACGAAGTCACCCACGGCTACGCGAATGCCGCCCGGCGCCTCGGCGCCGTCATCCTCGAGGACACGCCGCTGGATGGATTCCTTACCGCGGGTGGAACCGTCCGCGGCATCAGGACGGGTGCCGGGGAGATCGTATCCGCCGACACTGTGATCTGCGCCGGCCCCTGGTCGGCTGCGGTGGGCGCGATGCTCGGCCGGACGCTTCCCATCGAGCCGTCCCGCCGGCAGGTCTTTGTCACCGAGCCATTCGGCGGGATCGGCCGCCGGAGCCCGATGACGATCGACTTTTATACCTCTTTCTATTTCCACCCGGAAGGGGCGGGCGTTCTGTTTGGCATGAGCGATCTCGCCACCCCGCCAGGCGATAACACGGCAGTCGACTGGTCATTTCTGGACCGCATCATCGCCGTTGCGCAGCGACGCTGGCCGCCGCTGCTCGACGCTCGCGTCAAGTCGGCCTGGGCCGGGCTCTACGAGAACACGCCGGATTACCAGCCGCTGATCGGGCCGCTCCAGGCGGGACTGTGGATTGCGGCCGGCTTCTCCGGGCACGGATTCATGATGGCGCCGGTGATCGGCCGGTGGCTTTCGAGCTGGATGACCGACGTCGCCCCGACAACGGACCTGCGCGCGTTTGCGCCCGATCGGTTCGCCGCCGGCGCCCTGCAGCCGGAGCGAAACGTGATCTAATGGGCCTCGCCTTGCGGCGCGCGGTCCTTCTCCTCCTTCTCGGCAGCGCCTTGAGTGCCTGCGACGCACCGGGAGTTGGCGTCGCGGCCGCCCAGCCTGCGGCGGTTGTCGACGGCCACGAGATTTCGATGAAGACCTACCAGGCCCGCCTGCAGGTCAGCCGTCACCGCGACCCATTCGCGGGCATCCCGGAGGCGATTCCGAGCCCGGCGCCGACGCAGCGCCTCGAAGACTTCACGATCGAGCAATTGGTGCGCGAAGAGATCGTGCGTCAGGAGGCCCAAAAGCGCGGCCTGTCCGTCAGCGACCATGCCCTACAGTCGCGGATCGATGCGCTCCGAGCGCGGGCCGGGGCCGCCGCCTTCAACGCGGCGCTGACCCGCAACGGGTTCACCGATGCCAGCTTCCGCGACTACGAGCGCGCTTTGTTGACCGAGGTGGCATTGGTCCTGGCCATGGCGAAGGACCGCGCCGGCTCCGCGGCGCAGGAACTGAAGTCCGGTCACCCCTTCGTCGCGGTGGCGGCGCGCTGGAGCGACGACACCGGAACCTTCTCTCGTGGTGGCGATAGCGGCTGGCTGCGGCCGGCCGAGATCCCGGAGCCTGCGCTCGCGGCGGCGGTGCGGTCACTCGAGGTTGGGAAAGTGACTGGCATCGTCCAGACGAATCGCGGCGACGTGATCGCCACCGTGCTCGAGCGACGCGCCGACCAGGTTCATCTCGCCGTCATCCTCATCCTCGCGCCGGCGGTCGACCTCTTCGGCCCCATCGGCACCCCCACCTGGTTCACGAAGTTCATCGACGACAGCGAGGTGGGGCTCCGCCGTGCCGGCAAAATCGATCTCAAGGTCGCCCGCCATGCCGGCGGATGAAGGCGAACGCTGGCGCGTGTTTCTCGCGATCGAGATTCCGGACGCCGTCCGCGAGGCGCTGACCGCAACACTCGCGGCGCTCCAGTCGCTTCAGGAATCGATTCGTATCAATCCGACTGAGCGAATGCATCTGACCTTGCATTTTCTCGGCCAGCTGCCCCGGCCGACGGTCGAGCTGTTACCGCCGGCCGTCGCGGCCGTCGTCGCGGGTAAGCATGGTTTTCGCTTGTCGGTGCAGGGCGTGGGTGCGTTTCCGGCGATTGCTCGTCCGCGGGTGCTCTGGGCCGGCATCGCCGGTGCCGATCTGCCACGGTTGAACGCCTTGCAAGCGGAGCTGGGTGATGGGCTGCGTACCACCGGACTGACTGTCGAAGGAGAGCGCTTCCATCCGCACCTCACCCTGGGCCGGGTCCGGCGGCCGCTCAAGGGGCCAGAGCGAACCCTGCTGCGCGAGTGGTCTGCTCGATGGGTTGCGGCGACCTTTGGCGAGGTTCCCGTCGATCAGGTGCGGCTGATACGCAGTCAATTGGGCGGCGGTCCGCCACGCTACACGACGCTGGCGACGTTCGATCTACAATAGGGCCTCTCCGCGATGCGCCCATAGCTCAGCCTGGATAGAGCACCGGGCTACGGACCCGGGTGCGGGGGTTCAAATCCTCCTGGGCGCACTTCTTCTTCAGCCATGGGGCGCCCTCAGTGGGCGTGGCCGAAGTACATCAATTCCCAGATCGCGTCGTCCCTGTGCGTCTCGACCAGCTCATCCCCGCGATAGCGTGAGATCTCCAGGTCACCGACGAATCGCAGGTAGGCCCCGTCGAACTGTGCCAACCTGGCGGCGATCCGTTTAACGCCCGTGATCGTGTCGATCATCCGATTTACCGACAGATCGTGGGTGCGGGTAAACGACACCACGTATCGGACCTCGCCGTCCCGGTAGGTGTAGCGCGTCGTCGCCGCGACGGGCTTGCCGGTCTTCTGATCGGTGTAGACCCCTTCCCGTTCGAAGCTGACCTTGGCCGGGTCGTCGCCGACGAGGACGTTGTCACGGGCGAGCATAAAGATCGGAAGTGGCTCGAACCCATACTTTTTCGCGGAGGTGATGTAGGAGGCGATGACCGAATACGGTCCGGCCTGACCGCGAGCCCAGTACCAGTCGTGCACCACCTTCATCAGACCGACATTTCCCCAGTTGTGATCGTGGTAGCCGACGCCCGTGGTCTCGTGCCGCTCTCCGCCAACCGAGTACGTGACCGTCACCGCACCCTCGGGCACGGACGGTAGCCAGGCGAATTCCAGAGAGCGATCCGCGCCGAACAGCATGTATCCGGTCGACGGGCGCCATGGGGGGACCGCGCCAATCAAGCTGATGTCAACCGAGATCTCCTCCGCCGTCGCCTGGATGCGATAGCGATGCAGGTCACCGGTGAATCGGTTCTCGCCGAGGCGCACATCGGCATGATCCTTGGCCGCCGACCATCCGCTCGGCGGATAGTGCACGAGCTTCTCGAAGTGTCGCCCGTCGGGAAGATCAAGATTCAGCCGAAGCAGTGGGGATAGCGGCTTCTGCGGCGTCGCGATGTCCTTGTTCATGAACGAAACGACCAGCTTCGCCCCATTGGTTAGATGCGCGTCGAAGTACCACCATTCGTAGGTCCCCGCGGAGTCGTCGGTGCGCGCGCCATCCTCCCACGGCGCGATCGAGGTGGGCGATAGCCCGAGACGCTCATAGTCCGCAGGTGAGTTCGCCATCACCGCCAGTTTGTCCGCCACTCCCAGATTGTCTGCCATGTCGTACTCCTGCTAAATGAAGAGGTAGATCGAGCATACGGTGCGTTGGCGTTTTCGTCATCACCCAGTCAGATCCGCCGACCCGTACTTTTGGGGGAAATCCAAGCGCTCGCCCTATGATTCGTCGCGATGCCGCGCGCGGCTCGCACCGACATCGTTCAGCCGGACGGTCGGCACGTCCACCTCTACGGCGACTTCGCCCCGCCACCCGCGGGCTACCAGGCTCCGGCAATGCCCAACGGCGTCTACGAGCGACGCTGGAACCCGCTACGCCGCGAATGGGTGCTCGTGGCGGCGTCCCGCCAGGCGCGGACATTCTTGCCGGACCGCGCCGACTGCCCGCTGTGCCCATCGCAACCCGGGCATTCGACCGAGATTCCCGCGGCGCGCTACGAGGCTGCCGTTTTCGAGAATCGGTTCCCCGCGATGGTGCCATGGCCGCCGGCGGGCGGATCCTGCGAAGTGGTGGTCTACACGGACGAGCACGAGGGATCGTTCGCGACGCTACCGGC
>Ga0137390_10000290_pt1 | contig 32705 bp, 29 predicted proteins | sample 15con2h24AmetaG_FD_104937 | JGI IMG/M metagenome (GOLD analysis project Ga0137390, IMG submission 104937) | Vadose zone soil microbial communities from Angelo Coast Range Reserve, California, USA - 15con2h2.4A metaG | ecosystem: Environmental > Terrestrial > Soil > Vadose zone > Saprolite... | reverse complement strand
CTGGGGCGCCGACTTCACCGACTGGTTCATCACCACCGAGACGGGCCTCCACGGAATCTGCCGGGCGGCCGGCTTCGAGCGCACGGTCACCAAGCGTTCGCACAGCTTCGACAACCTCCGCCGCCCGTGGCGCGTCCCGGGCCTGGTGCCCGGCATCCGGCCGTACCGGATCGTCGTGCACGCCTTCCCGTGAAGGATGTCCCCGGTGAGAGCCGGCGCCGATCAGATGCCGCCCATCTTCCTCATCACGTAGTAGCTGAGCGCCATGCCGACGACGGTGGTGCCGATGGACAGGATGCCCGCCCACTTGCCGATATTGTCGCCCTTCGCGCTGCCCACGAAGCCGAAGATGATGCCCAGCGGTCCGAGGATGATCGGCAGGAAGAGGAGGGCCAGGCCGCCGCAGATGAACGCGGCGATGCTGAAGCCCCGCCCCCGGTTCTGGGCGACCGGCGGCGGATACGCCCCGTACTGCGGGTACGGACCGGCATAGGGCGGGTAGCCCGGCGGCCCGTAGCCGGGCGGCGGCTCGTAGCCCTCGGGCGAGGCGTACGGCTGCGGAACCGCGCCCTGGCCCTCGGGACCCTGCGGTGGGGCCTCCTGCGTGTTCTGCGGCTGCGGCGTGTCCGCGTACTGCGCGTACGTCTGTCGCCAGTCCCAGCTTTCTGTCACGAAGACTCCTCTCGTCGACCCCACCAGGGCGTCTCAGGCGCCGGACCGGCCCCGCCCCGAAAGCTTCCGTCTGTGTATCGACCGGATGCGGGCCGAAGTGTTGGAGCTGCGGGACCATTTCTCATGGCCTCTTGGGTTATTCCCGCCCCGTGGCGGTTGTGAGGCTTTCGACATGGCGCCCGGCGAGCGGCTCGACTTCGAGGCTCCCATCGAGGAGGGCAGGGGTGGCGGTGCCTTCGTCAGGCTGCCGGCCGACGCCGCCCGGATCTTCGGCACCCGGGTCCGCTTCGGCGTCCAGGTGACCTTCAACGGCCTGCCCTACCGGGGATCCACGATGCCGATGGGGGACGGCACCTTCTGCGTCGGCGTCACCAAGGCGATCCGGGCGCAAGCCGGCGTCGGGATCGGCGACTCGGTGGCGGTCCAGCTCCGCCGCGACGACGAGGAGCGTTCGGTCGCCGTGCCGCCGGACCTGGCCGAGGCCCTGTCGTCGAGCCCCCAGGCCGGCGCCCGGTTCGATGCGATGAGCTACACCCAGCGCAAGGAGTTCGCCGCATGGATCGCCTCGGCGAAGAAGCCAGAAACGAGGCACCGGCGGTTGAGCAAGGCCCTCGCCATGATCGAGGCCGGCACCCCTCTATCCTGACGTTGACGTCAGGCCTGCAGACCTGACCCGGGAGTCGGGACCGCTCACGGGCCGACCCCGGCCTCCGGTGTCCCCTCGACGAGCTCGGTGCGCAGGGGCGCCAGGAACGTGCCGGCACGGTGGTCGTAGAAGGTCATCGACGTGAGCGGCGGGGAGTAGACGTGCACGCTGACGGCGTCGGCCGGGCCCGGGTTCCACACCCGGTGGACCAGCGTGGGCGCCACGTAGCGGCCCTCGCCGGCACCGAATGACAGCATCCGCAGCGGGGTGGGGTCGACGAGGTCCGCGTGGGCCTCGAACAACGTCCCGCTTGCGACGTGGAACACGCCCTGCGAGCCTCCATGGTCGTGCAACGCGAGGTCGGGGGCCGGCGGCCACGCGATGAGCCAGGCCTCGTACGCCGGCGTGTGCAGCAGCCGGGCGTAGCGGCGCTGGCTGCCGAGGTCAAAATCCATGCCGTCCGGCTCGAGCGAGCACGCGAGGCCGGCCGCGATATCGGTCAGGATGCCCTGACCGAGCGTCGGGAGGGCCTCCGGTTTGGGGGGCAGGACCAGCTCGACCCCGCCGGTGTCGATTGCTTCGGTCCGCATGCACGGTTCCTTTCCGCCTTCACCTGGCCATCGGGCCTTGACAAGGCCAACGGGCTTTCACCCCGGCGATCTGGCACGTCAGCGACTGTAGCCGGGATTCGCTCTATTTGCAAGGGGCAATCTATATAAAGTCACGGCCAGGGTCGGGCATCCCCCGAATCAGGCCGTACCCCTTTGCCGGCCGCGGGCGCTGACTCAGGTCAAAGAGAAAGTTAGGAGGAGAACTGTGATCAGCAAGCTTTTCGCAACGTTCGCCGCCAAGGTTGCCATTGTCGCACTGGCAGGTGGCTTCGCCACCGGAGGCCTCGCCGCTGCGGGCGCCTTCAGCAGCCCAGGGCATGCGCTGGCCCACGTCACGTCAGCAACGACCGTCGGCCTGCAGACCTCGTCCGATGGGGGAGCGTCCCAGGCCACCACGACGGCCACGGTCGCCGACCCCGACGACCACAGGCCCACCTCGGCGGCGGAGAGCTCCGAGCCCGCCGAGACCGATCGGCCCACCGGCACCGTCACGCCCAAGCCCGAGCACCCGACCTCGACCGTCGCCGAAGACAACGACGGGGACGAGGGTGTGACCGGCACGGTCGAGAGCGACGACGCCGACGACACCGCTGCGGTAAACCACGGACACTGCGTCTCCTTTGCGGCCTCGATCGTCCACAGCCTCGGCCTGACCGGGGAGCAGAACGGGGCCTTCCTGTCGCTGGTCGCCAAGGACAAGACTGCCGTGTCGGCGAAGGTCGCCACGGGCGGGACGCCGGACGCGGCTTGCGCCGTGGCGATCGCCAAGGCGAAGATTGCGGCCGCCGCCACCGCCGTGACGGCCACGGTCGACGACCACGGCGGCGAGAGCGGCGACCACGAGGGGAACCACGACCACCACGACGGCAACGGTGGCGACAAGACGTCGGCCACCACGACCTCGGCGACCACCTCGACGAAGGACGATCGAGGAGGCGACCACCACTAACGGACGGTGCAGCCCCAGGACGGCGACAAAGGCCCCCGCCGGAAAGCGGGGGCCCTTCGCGTTACCGGAACGGTTAGAGACTGGTGTTGTTGATGATCGCCTGGTACGTCTGGACGGAGCCATTGGGCTTGCCAACCGGGACGATGAACAAGGCGAAGTGGCCGAGCACCGCGTGCTCCATCGCGTAGGTCTCCTGCCCGAATGCCGGGGTGGGACCGCTGAAGAGGAGCGAGAACTGCGTGCCCTTGAGGGCGGCCCCTTTGGCGGTGCGCTGGGAGAGCTGTTGGACGCTGACGAGCTGCAGGTCGACGGCCCTCGCCCCGGTCTGCAGCCGGAACGGCGTATCGACGTGCGGCTGGAATGCCGAGCGTGTGAACGGCGTGGCTGCAGAGCCCAGACGGGCTGCGGAGCCATTGACGCCGGACCCTTGTATCGCCGTGGAACCGGTCTTCGCAACGTGTGCGATCCCGGTTTTGAGGGTGACGAAGGCCATCGCGGCGGCCCCACCGGTGGTGAGAAAAGTCCGTCGAGTCAGAGGGTGCATCGGGAGGTGCTCCTTTCGAGGTTTTGGCGCGGGAGCGAAGGCGTCATTCCTTGGTCGCGTCGGCTGCAACTGGTGCGGTGAGGCCGGCCTTCAGCTCGTCGCTGAGGCCGCTGGCACCCTTCTGGAGCTCCTTGAGCGTCCGGCCCACCCAGCGACCGATCGCCGGCAGGCGCTTTGGACCCATGAAGAGAAGGCCGACGGCAACAACAAGCAGAATCTTTTCGGGGCTGAAGAAATCGATCATCTTTTTCCTTCCGGTTTGTCCAGGTTCAATGAGCGTAACGGAGGCCCGCTCGCCCGCCTAGACGCCGTGCGCACCAAATCCCCATGACGACATTTAATTAGTCAGCCCGCGCGAAACGGCCGGGGGCCCTTATTCCTCCGCCATTTGCGAGCTACGGGCTGGTCGTCGCCGCCCGGGGGGTGTGGCGGGCAACGATCGCCGCCGTGTCCACGCCGTCCGGCAGGGTGCCGAACGCGTGGCCCCAGTCGCCGCCGAGGCGGGAGGCGCAGAAGGCGTCGGCGACCGCGGCAGGGGAGTGGCGGACGAGGAGGGCCCCCTGCAGCGCCAGCGCCATGCGCTCCACCAGGCGCCGGGCCTGGCCCTCGGCGGGCCCGCCCTCCAGGTCCTGGCGCAGCCTCGCCACGTGGGCGTCGAGCCGGTGGTCCCCGCCTGCCGCCAGGGCGACCTCGGCGAAGAACGCGTCCCGGGTTGCCGGTGTCCGGGCCAGCGCCCGGAGCACGTCGAGGGCGTTGACGTTGGCCGAGCCCTCCCAGATCGAGTTGACCGGCGCTTCCCGGTAGAGGCGCGGCATCACCGACTCCTCGACGTAGCCGTTGCCGCCGAGGCATTCGAGCGCCTCGGCGGTGAGCACCGGGCCCCGCTTGCAGACCCAGTACTTGGCGACGGCGGTGCCGATGCGCCGGATCAGGGCCTCGTGCTCTTCGTGAGCGGAGCAGTCGGCGGCGTGGGCGAGGCGCAGCATCAGCGCGGTCGCCGCCTCGGATTCGACAGCCAGGTCGGCGAGGACGCCTGCCATCAGCGGCTGGTCGGCGAGCCTCTTGCCAAACGCGCTGCGGTGGGCGGCGTGGTGAGTCGCCTGGGCGACGGCCTGGCGCATGAGCGCGGCGGTGCCGATGACGCAGTCGAGCCGGGTGCAGTTGACCATCTCGAGGATCGTCCGGATGCCCCGGCCCTCCTCGCCGACCCGCCAGCCGCCGGCGACGGCGAGCTCGACCTCTGCCGAGGCGTTCGAGCGGTTGCCGAGCTTGTCCTTGAGACGCTGGAGGTGGAAGGCGTTGCGGGTGCCGTCGGGGAGCATACGGGGCAGGAGGAAGCACGAGAGCCCGCCCGGCGCCTGGGCCAGGACGAGGAAGGCGTCGGACATGGGGGCGGAGCAGAACCACTTGCTGCCCGTCAAGCGGTACTCGCCCCCACTGCCGGCGGGGGCCGCCGACGTCGTGTTGGTCCGGACGTCCGATCCCCCCTGGCGCTCCGTCATGGCCATGCCGCAGAGCACGCCCCGCTTCTCTGCGGCAGGGCGCAGGTTGGGGTCGTAGACCGTCGAGGTGAGCAGTGGTTCCCAGACCTCGGCCAGTGCCGGTTCGGTGCGGAGCGCCGGGATCGCGGCGTAGGTCATCGACAGCGGGCAGCCGACGCCCGCCTCAACCTGCGACCACACGGAGAAGGCAGCGGCCCGGTGCAGGTGGGCGCCCGGCTCCTCGCTTGCCCAGGGGGTGGCGTGCATACCGAAGCCGATCGCCACGCGCAGGAGGTCGTGCCACGCGGGGTGGAAGTCCACCTCGTCGATGCGGTCGCCGTAGCGGTTGTGCGTCCTGAGCTCCGGGGCATGGGCGTTGGCCGCGAAGCCCCAGGCGATCACGCCGGGCGAGCCGGCGGCCTTGCCGAGCGTGGAGAGGCGGCCGGGATCGCCGAGATAGCGCCCGACGCCCTCCCGCAGAGCGGCATCGGACTCGAAGAGGTTGTAGTCCTGGAGGGGCGGGGGCTGGTTGGGGCTGCCGGACCGATCGTGCACGATGGAGACCACTTAACCACGTGCGACCGGTGGGGCAACAACGCGAAACGGGTCGCTGGCTAGGCGACCCGTAGGGCTTCGATCTCTGCGACCCTCGACAGGTGTTCGAGGGCCGATGACTCCAGCTGGCGTACCCGCTCGTGGCTCACGCCGAGGAGCTTGCCGACCTCCCGGAGGGTGACCGGCTCGCCGTCCAGGCCGTAGCGAAGGCGGATGACCTCCCGCTCGGGCTCGGAGAGATGCTCGAGCGCCTTGCGGACCGACTCCTCCTCCAGGGCCGAGTGGACCTGGTCTTCGAGGTCGGGGCCTTCCCAGGCCGCCAGTTCGCCCAGCTCCGTCTCGCCGCCCTCTTCGAGCGGCTGGTCGAGGCTGGCGACGATCCGGGCGGTCTGGCGAAGCCGCTCCAGTTCGGGAACCGTGATGCGTGCCGCTTCGGCCACCTCTTCGTCGGTTGGGTCGCGCCCCAGCTCGGCGGTGAGGCTGCGCTGCGCCGCCCACGCCTTCCATTCCCGCTCGGCGAGGTGCACCGGGATGCGGATGGTGCGCGACTGCGTCTGGATCGCCCGACCGATGGCCTGGCGGATCCACCACGTGGCGTACGTGGAGAACTTGAACCCGCGGCGCCAGTCGAACTTGTCGACTGCTCGCATCAACCCGATGATACCTTCCTGGACGAGGTCCCCGAGGGGCATCTGGCCCTGGTAGCGCTTTGCGATCGAGACCACCAGGCGGAGGTTGGACGTGACCATGCGGTCCTTGGCCGCCTGATCGCCCTCCTCGACAAGCTTGGCGAGCTCGATTTCCTCCTCCTTGGTGAGGAGGGGATAGCGGCCGATTTCATGTAGGAAGAGTCCCACGCTGTCGGCACCCGCGGGGGCAGGGCCGCCCTCGGCCCGCGGCCGGCGCCGTCTCGTGGGTGTAGCGTTCGTCACCTTCGTCTCCATCTCTGTTCCGTTCATACCCAATAGAACACAAAGGACTACGGGCATATTCCCCCGACCCGTTGCGGGCCGGCTGGCGCGCGCCTGGGCCCCCGCTGTGAAGGGGCGCCCCCTGCTCGACGCCTGCTACAAAGCACCGAGGCCGGAGCTTATTCCCCCAGCTCGGATGTGGGCTCGGATCAGGGGCTCGGATGACGAGTCCGCCCCCAGTATGTGCCTTTCCCGCGTTTAGCGGAAGAGGTCGTCCTGGGGCTGGCGGACCAGGCTGCGGGCGTTGCCGCGGCCCCGACGGAAGCGCACCCCACGGGCCACGGCGGCGGGGACGCCGTCCGCCTTGCCCATCACCAGCTCGGCAGCCGATGCCAGCTCGTCGGCGATGGCGATGGTCGTGACCTTGAGGGGGATCCCGAAATGGTCAACCGACCCCCGGTAGTCCATCACCGGGATCATCCCGGCGACCCCGATCGCCACGTTGACCTGGCCCACCCGCCAAGCTCGTCCGAACGTGTCGGAGATGATGAGCGCCGGGCTGCGGCCCGTGAGCTGGCGGATGCGGGCGCGCAGGCGGCGGGCCGACTTGTCGGGGTCCACCGGCAGCAGCGTGATCTGGCCGGGCTCCATGTTCGAGGCGTCGACCCCGGCGTTGGCGCAGACGAAGCCGTGCTTGGTCTCGGCGATCATCAGGTCTCCCCGGCGGCGCACGATGCGGGCGGCCTCCATCTCGGCGATCAGGTGCCGGGCATCGGCGTCGTAGGGGTGAACCTCCCGGATCCGGCCCTCTGCCTTGGAGACGATCTTGTGGGTGACGATGAGCACGTCGTCGTCGGTGATCTCGATGGCTGAGGAGGTGGCGGCTTCGACGATGAGGTCGCCCAGATCGGCCCCCGGGGCGACCTCGGGAATGCCGACGATCGGCAGGAAGACGATCGGGCCCGCGGGGGTGCCGTAGACCGGGCCGACCTCGCCCGGCGGCAGCCCCTCGTGGTCGTTGGAGGGGCTCACCGCCCGTCCCCGGTGCCGACCTCCAGCGCCAGGATCTCCTTGGCCAGGGTAGCGGCGACCTCCGGCGTCTCCATGACGGTCTCGAGCATGACGGGGCGCAGGCCGAGTGCCTCGACCCGGGCAACCTCGCCGGGGTCCCGGCGGTCCAGGACGAAGGTGCGGCAGACGTCGGCATACAGCCCGGCGACGCCCGATGCGCTGGCCTCTGCCCCCACGACCGGGAGCAACCGGTCGGCCGGGCCTCGCAGCGCCGAGCCCTGGACAATGGGGGAGATGGCGACGACCCTCCCGGCCACGGCCCGGAGCGCGTCACGGATCCTGGGCACCGCCAGGATTGGGCCGATGCTGACGACCGGGTTGGACGGGCAGATGATGACCCGGTCCGCCGCCTCGATGGCCTCGAGCACGCCGGGGGCGGGTCGGGCACCTGCGGCGCCGTCGAAGGACACGGCGGCGATCTCGTCCGCATGCCCCCGCCGGACGAAGTAGTCCTGGAACTCCAACTCGGTGCCGGCGGCGGTCAGCAGGCGCGTGCGGACCGGGTCGTCGCTCATCGGCAGGATGCGGGCCCCGACGCCCAGGGCCAGGCGGATGCGGTCGGCGATCACCGAGAGTGCAAGCCCCTCCGCCAGCCACATCGTCCGGGCGATGTGGGTGCCGAAGTCCTTGTCGCCGAGCCAGAACCAGGTGTCGACGCCGAGCCGGCCCATGTGGTCGAGGGCGTGGCGGGTGTCCCCGGCGACGCCCCACCCCTTTGCGGTGTCGACGATGCCGGCGAGGGTGTAGGTGACGATGTCGAGGTCGGGGCTCACGTGCAGGCCGTGGAAGACGGCGTCGTCTCCCGTGTTGCCGATGACGGTGACTTCCGAGTCGGGGTCGGCGAGGAGCTGGGGCACCAGCCCGCGAAGGAACTTGGCCGCCCCAACCCCGCCCGCCAGCGCCGTCACCCGCATGCGGCCCAGGGTAATCGACCAACCCCTCGTCGAGAGGGCGTGCCGTCCCCGGGGAACGGGCATCAGCCACCAATGGATCTGTCCTATTTCCGGTGCGGTGATAGGGTCCACCGATGCCGGTTGTGACGAGGGCCGAGGCCCTGGCGTGGGCGGGAGTGCTGGCGGAGGACCCGCTCGATGCCGGGCTGATGACGGCCGCCGCGGCTGCCCGGGATGCCGGATGGGGCAACCTCGTCACGTACTCGCCCAAGGTCTTCATCCCCCTCACCAAGCTGTGCCGCGACGTCTGTCACTACTGCACCTTCGCCCGGCCCCCCCTCGAGGGCCGCCGGGCCTACCTGAGCCTCGGCGAGGTGCTGGACGTGGCCAGGGCCGGGGCTGCGGCCGGGTGCCGGGAGGCGCTGTTCACGCTCGGCGACAAGCCCGAGCTGCGCTACCGCATCGCCAAGGACGAGCTGGCCGCCATGGGCTACACCTCCACGGTCGGGTACCTCACGGCGGCCGCGAAGGCGGTCCTGGAGGAGACCGGGCTGCTGCCCCACATCAACCCCGGCATCCTCTCCGGCGATGAGATGGCCCGGCTGCGCGACGTCGCCCCGTCCATGGGGATCATGCTGGAGTCGACCTCGCAACGCCTCTGCGAGCCGGGCGGCCCGCACTACGGCTCGCCCGACAAGGACCCGTCAACCCGCCTCGCCATGCTGGAGGAGGCCGGCCGCCGGAAGGTGCCGTTCACGACCGGACTCCTCATCGGCATCGGCGAGACCTGGGAGGACCGGGTCGACACGCTGCTGGCCATCCGTGACGCCCACGAACGCTGGGGCCACATCCAGGAGGTGATCGTCCAGAACTTCCGGGCGAAGGCCGGCACGCCGATGCACGACCATCCGGAGCCGTCCACCGCCGAGATGCTGGGGACGGTGAGCCTCGCCCGCCTGATCCTGGGGCCGGAGATGAGCATCCAGGCCCCGCCGAACCTTGCGTCGTCGCCCGGGGACCTCGGCAGCTATCTCGCAGCGGGCATCAACGACTGGGGCGGGGTCTCCCCGGTCACCATCGACCACGTCAATCCCGAGGCCCCCTGGCCCGAGATCGAGCAGCTCCGCTCGGTGACGGAGGCGGCCGGCTTCCTCCTGGTCCCCCGGCTCACCGTCTACCCGCGGTACGCCTCCGACCCGGCGTGGGTCGCCAAGCCGGTCCGGCCCCGCGTCCTCGCGCTGGCCGACGGCATGGGGCTCGGCCGGGAGCCCGGCTGGCGCGCCGGCGACGTGGTCCCCCCGCCCGCCCCGCTCCCCGGCATGACCGTCCCCGCCTCGTTCTGGTCGGGCAACCCGGCGGTGCGGCTGCGGCCAGCCTTCGCACGTGCCCTCGAGGCGTCAGGCTGTGGTCGGGAGCTGACCGAGGAGGACACGGTCTCGCTCCTGTCGGCCCGGGGGCCGGAGGTGGAGGCGCTCGTCCGGGCCGCAGACGACCTTCGCCGGGAGGTCTGCGGCGACACCGTCACCTTCGTGGTCAACCGCAACATCAACTACACGAACATGTGCTACTTCCGCTGCGGCTTCTGCGCCTTCTCCAAGGGACCGAAGTCCCTCAACCTTCGTGGCGACCCCTACCTGCTCAGCCTGGAAGACATCGCCACCCGCACCCGGGAGGCGTCGCTCAAGGGAGCGACCGAGGTGTGCCTGCAGGGGGGCATCCACCCCGAGTTCACCGGGGACTTCTACCTCGAGGTCGTGAAGGCGGTGAAGAGCGCCGTCCCATCCATGCACGTGCACGCCTTCAGCCCGCTCGAGGTCTGGCAGGGTGCGGCGACCAAAGGCGTGAGCATCCGCGACTTCCTGTGGGAGCTGAAGGACCTCGGCCTCGGCAGCCTCCCCGGCACCGCCGCAGAGATCCTCGACGACGAGGTCCGGGCTATCATCTGCCCCGACAAGGTCAACACCGCCCAGTGGTCGGAGGTCGCCCGCACGGCGCACGGCCTGGGTCTCGCCATGACCACCACGATCATGTTCGGCCACGTCGAGACCTACCGGGCGTGGGCCCGCCACCTCGGTGTGCTGCGCGACATCCAGAAGGAGACCGGCGGCTTCACCGAGTTCGTGCCGCTTCCCTTCGTGCACATGGGGGCCCCGATCTACCTCAAGGGCAAGGCCCGCCAGGGGCCGACGTTCGAGGAGGCGCTGAAGATCCATGCCGTCGCCCGCCTCGCCCTGCATCCGTGGATCACCAACATCCAGGTGTCCTGGGTGAAGATGGGCGTGACCGGCTCGCAGCTCGCCCTGAACGCGGGCTGCAACGACCTCGGCGGCACCCTCATGAACGAGAACATCTCCCGGGCCGCCGGGGCCTCCCACGGCCAGGAACTTCCGCCCGAGGTGATGAAGGCCCTCATCGGCGAGATCGGCCGGCCCTGGGCGCGCCGTAGCACGCTCTACAAGATCCTGGAGACACCACAGCAGCCCGCCGTGGCCTGATTGGCTGAGGGGGGTCCAGGGGGGAGTAGCAGCCCCCCGGAGCGAAGCGGAGGGGGATGAGCTGCGAATCCCCCCTGGCTCATCGAACGCCCCGGAGGGGCGGACGATGAGAGGAAAACAAAGTTCAGTCCTCGGGTTCGTAGCCAAGGTTCGGCGCCAGCCACTTCTCGGCCTTCTGCAGGCTCCAGCCCTTCCGCCGGGCGTAGTCGGCGGCCTGGTCCCGGTTGATGCGCCCCACCGAGAAGTACCGTGAGTCCGGGTGGGCGAAGTACCAGCCCGAGACCGACGCCCCCGGCCACATCGCATAGCTCTCCGTCAGCACGATGCCGGTGGTGCGCTCGGCGTCGAGCAGGCGCCACAGCGTCTCCTTCTCGGTGTGGTCGGGGCAGGCGGGGTAGCCGGGCGCCGGGCGGATGCCGCGGTAGCGCTCCTTGATGAGCTGCTCCACGTCGAGGTTCTCGCCCGAGGCGTAGCCCCAGAGGTCCGTGCGGACCCGTTCGTGCAGCCGCTCGGCGAAGGCCTCGGCGAAGCGGTCCGCCAGCGACTCCAGCAGGATGGCGTTGTAGTCGTCGTTCGCCTTCTTGAACTCGGCCACTTTCTCGGAGGACCCCATCCCGGCGGTCACGGCGAAGGCGCCCACGTAGTCGTCGATGCCGGGCGGCGCCACGAAGTCGGCGAGCGAGCGGTTCGGCACCCCAGCCTCGTGCGCGGTCTGCTGGCGGAGGTGATGGAGGCGGGCGATCTTCGCCGTGCGGCCGTCGTCTTCGTAGAGGACGAGGTCCTCGCCGTCCACCTGGTTGGCGGGGAACAGACCGGCGACGCCGTGCGCCTGGATCCAGCCCTCTTCGATCGCCAGGTCGAGCATGGCCTGGGCATCGGCCCAGAGGCGGCGGGCCGCCTCGCCCTTGGTCGGGCTGTTGAGGATCTGCGGGTAGCGGCCCTTGAGTTCCCAGGCGATGAAGAACGGCTGCCAGTCGATGTAGCGGCGAAGCTCCGAGAGGGAATAGTCCCGGAACACCGAGACGCCGGGGCTGGCGGGGCGCTCCGGCCGGTAGTCGGTCCAGTCCACCACGGTCCGGTTCGCCCGCGCGGTCGAGAGGGGAATCAGCCTGTCCTGGCGCTCACGCCCGGCGTGGCGCTGCCGGAGGGCCTCGTACTCGCGCCCAATGTCGGCCACCAGTGCGGGGCGCTGCTCCGCCGACAGCAGGGCCGACGTGACCGGCACCGACCGCGAGGCATCCTTCACCCAGACGACCGGCCCGGAGTACTGGGGGGCCACCTTGACCGCGGTGTGGGCGCGCGACGTGGTGGCGCCGCCGATGAGCAGCGGCAGGTCGAAGCCCTGCCGCTCCATCTCCTTGGCGAGGTTCACCATCTCCTCGAGCGAGGGCGTGATGAGCCCCGAGACGCCGATGATGTCGGCGTGCTCGGCCCGCGCCGTGTCCAGGATCTTCTGGCCGGGCACCATGACCCCGAGGTCGACGACGTCGTAGTTGTTGCAGGCGAGCACCACGCCGACGATGTTCTTGCCGATGTCGTGGACGTCGCCCTTGACCGTGGCCATGAGGATCTTGCCTTTGGCCTTCTGCGGTTCCCCCGTCTTCTCCGCCTCGATGAACGGGATGAGGTAGGCCACGGCTTTCTTCATCACGCGGGCCGACTTCACGACCTGCGGCAGGAACATCTTGCCGGCGCCGAACAGGTCGCCGACGACGTTCATCCCGTCCATCAGCGGGCCCTCGATGACCTCGATGGGCCGCCCGCCCCGCGCCGCGATCTCGGCCCGGAGCTCCTCGGTGTCTGCCTCGACGTGCGCGTCGATGCCCTTCACGAGGGCGTGGGTGATGCGCTCGTCGATCGGCAGGCTGCGCCACTCCTCGTTGGCCGCCTCCTGGACGGCGCCGTCGCCCTTGAACCGTCCGGCGATCTCGACGAGGCGCTCGGTGGCTTCGGTGCCGCGGCGGCGGTTGAGGATGACGTCCTCGATGGCGTCCCGCAGCTCCGGGTCCAGCTGGTCGTAGACCGCGAGGGCGCCGGCGTTGACGATGCCCATGTCCATGCCGGCGTTGATGGCGTGGAACAGGAACACGGAGTGGATCGCCTCCCGGACCGCGTTGTTGCCACGGAAGGAGAACGAGACGTTGGACACGCCGCCCGAGACCAGGGCGCGCGGCAGGTGCTCCTTGATCCAGCGCGTGGCCTCGACGTAGTCGACGCCGTAGTTGTTGTGGGCCTCGATGCCGGTGGCGACGGCGAAGATGTTCGGGTCGAAGATGATGTCCTCGGCCGGGAAGCCCACCTGCTCGGTGAGGATGCGGTAGGCGCGCTCGCAGATCTCGATGCGCCGGTCGAGCGAGTCCGCCTGGCCCTGCTCGTCGAAGGCCATGACCACCGCCGCAGCCCCATAGCGCCGCACGAGGGTGGCCTGCCGGATGAACTTCTCCTCGCCCTCCTTCATCGAGATGGAGTTGACGATGGGCTTGCCCTGGACGCAGCGCAGCCCGGCCTCGATCACCTCCCACTTCGAGGAGTCGATCATCACCGGCACCCGCGAGATGTCGGGCTCCGAGGCGACGAGCTTCAGGAAGCGGTCCATCGCCGCCACGCCGTCCAGCATGCCCTCGTCCATGTTCACGTCGATGATCTGGGCGCCGGCTTCGACCTGCTGGCGGGCGAGGGCGAGGGCGGCGTTGTAATCGCCGGCCTTGATGAGGTCGCGGAAGCGGGCCGACCCGGTGACGTTGGTGCGCTCGCCGATGTTGACGAAGTTGATGTCCGGAGTGAAGTTCAGCGGTTCCAGCCCGGAGAGCCGGAGGATCGGCTCCCGGTGCGGTGGCACCCGGGGCGGGATGCCCCGCACGGCCTCGGCGACCGCGGCGATGTGGTCGGGCGTCGTGCCGCAGCAGCCCCCCACGATGTTGACGAAGCCGCTGGCGGCGAACTCGCCGAGGACCGACGACGTGTCGACGGGGCCCTCGTCGTAGCCGCCGAAGGCGTTGGGGAGACCGGCGTTGGGATAGCAGAGGACAAAGGTGTCGGCCAGGCGTGCCATCTCCTGGATGTAGGGCCGCATCTCCCGGCCCCCGAGCGCGCAGTTGAGCCCGACGGCCAGCGGGCGGGCGTGGCGGACCGATGCCCAGAACGCCTCGGTCACCTGGCCCGACAGCGTCCGGCCCGATGCGTCGGTGATGGTCCCCGAGATCAGCACCGGCCAGCGCCGGCCCCGCTGCTCGAACAGGGTCTCGCAGGCGAAGATCGCCGCCCGGGCGTTGAGGGTGTCGAAGATGGTCTCAATCAGCAGGAGGTCGACCCCCCCGTCCATGAGCCCGGTCGCCGCCTCGAGGTAGGCGGCGACGAGCGCCTCGTAGGAGACGTTCCGTGCGCCTGGGTCGTTGACGTCGGGCGAAATCGAGGCCGTCCGGGTGGTCGGGCCGAGGGCCCCGGCGACGAAGCGGGGCCGGTTGGGATCCCGGGCGATGGCCTCGTCGACGGCCGCCCGGGCGAGCGCCGCCGCCGTGACGTTCAGCTCGTAGCAGACCGACTCGAGGCCGTAGTCGGCCTGCGAGATCGCCTGCGCGGCGAACGTGTTCGTCTCGATGATGTCCGCCCCGGCATCGAGGTACCGCCCGTGGACCTCCCGGATGATCTCCGGCCGGGTGAGGGCGAGGATGTCGTTGTTGTTCTTGAGATCGCAGTGCCAGTCCTTGAACCGCTCGCCCCGGTAGTCCCGCTCCTCCAGGTCGTAGGTCTGGACCATGGTGCCCATGGCACCGTCCAGCACGAGGATGCGCTCGCGCAGCAACGACGTCAGCGTGCTTGCGGTATCCGTCTGATTCTCTGGCATCCTCCCTCGACTATAGCCCGCCACCATCCCGGCCCAAGGCTCAGGCCGTTGCCGGACCGAACGCATAGGGCGTGGGGGGCGCATCGGCGCCGTGGGCCGCGCACCAATGGTCGCTGGGCGCCGACGACTGGAGCAGGGGCAGATAGCCGTTGGTGGCCACCAGGGCTTCCGCCTCGACAGCCGACGTCGCTTCGATGGTCAAGGCGACCAGGGAGCGGGCCTCAGGGGTCGGGGCGGCGGCGAGCAACTCGGCATTGTGCCAGGCGAGGTCCCGCCAGGTGGCGATGAGCTGCAACGCCCCGGCCGTGCCGAGGCCGCCGTACTGCGTGGCCGTGGGGTCGAACCGGGCGGCGATCTCGTCGAGGACCGGTTGGATCGTCGCGGCGAGGAGCTGCTGGATCTTGTCGTGGTCCGGCTTGTGGCTTGCCCCCCCGGGGCCCGTGAGCCCGATGGCGGCAAGGACGTAGGGCAGGTCCCGGTTGATGTGCGCGTTCATCCCCAGCAGGGCATCCCCGAGGGCCGTCACGCTGTGGTGGCGGGCGGCGTCGAAGGCGATGCTCCACGCTGCGGGGACGCCGGCTCGTCCGGCCTGGTCGTCGCCGAACGCCTGGAAGTAGTAGCCGGCAAACAGCGAGTCCTCCCGGTCCACCCACGCGGTATCGGCGAAGAATCCGGGCAGGCCACCAGCCCAGCGGTAGGTCTGGGTCACCCGCAGGTACGCCAGCGTGAACACGGCGGTGTGGTCGCAGGTGGCCGCCTCAGCCTCGAACTGCTGCTGCATCTGGGCGATGGTGGCGTCCAGGCAGTTGCTCGCCCCCCTGGGGCACGTACCGCCGGCCGCCGCCCGGGTGGTGCCGGCGGGGAGGGCGAGCGCCAGCACCACCGCGAGGATCCCGAGCCGGATGCGCACTTCTCGCACAATACGGGATTCCGCTGCTCCTGACGGGATTCGGAGGGGATCCGCCGGAATCGAGATGCTGTTGCACCGCGGATAGCGCGGTCAAACAGCCGTTGGATGCTCACGCCCTTCAGGCCACGCCCGAATTCGCCCTCAGGGGCGGCCACCCGGTGCTGGGCGGCCCGAGCCGCCGGAGATGCCGCCCTCGGTCCGCTGCAGCCGCCGGAGGATCCGGGCGACGTCCTCGGTCTTGGTGGCCGCCCCGTTCAGGGCCGCGCACTGGGACGCGGCCAGCGTGCCCGCCTGGCATCTGGCCCCCAGGGACTGGAGGCGGTCCTGATGCTGGGCCACGAGGGCATTCAGCTTCTGGACCAGTGCCGGCGGTGCCCTGCCCTCGGCCGCCAGTTTGGTCAGGGTGGTCTCCACCTGGGCCTGCTCCGAGGCCAGGTTGGCGAGGACGGACGCCACCCGGCTGGTCTTGTCCTCGTCGACCAGCCGCTGGATCTCCTGGAGCCGCTCCCGAGCGAACGCGAGGCGGAGGGACAGCTTGCGGGCAGGGTCCCGCTGGACGGCCAGTTGCACCCTCTCGACGAAAAGCTTGGTCCCGTACAGCGCCTGGCCCGGCTGGGCGTTGGCGGCAAGGGCGGCGGTGATCGGCGCCCCGACGAGCAGGAGCGCGACGAGGGCGCCCACCGAGGCGAGACTCCGCCGCAGGCGGCGCCGCCGTGGTGTGGCGACGACCTGGGGCGTCGAGAGCCTCGTGGCCTCGTCCATGAGCGCCCGGACGTGCCGGGCGGCCACGGCGGGGCTGGGCGCCACGCCTGCCGTGTCCGCAACTGCCCGGGCGGCTCCCGCCAGCGGGGCCAGGTCGGGATGGGCGGCCAGGATGCGCTCGGCACCCGCGGCGTCCCCGCCGGACATCGCGTCCAGCAGCTCGTCGAGTGCGGTCTCGGGGTCGGGTTCCATGGGCTCCTAGGACAGCGTCGGGACTGCCCCGATAGGTACGGTCATGCCGGTTCTCCCGCAACGTGGTCGTGCGTGGTCGCGGCGCCCGCCTGCGGCGCCGCCTCGGGTTCGCGCTCCGGTGCAAGCCCCGGTTCGCGCTCCGGTGCAAGCCCCGGTTCGGGGCCCAGCGCCCGGGCCAGGGCAGCCAGCGCCCGGTGCTGGAGGGCCTTCACCGCCCCGGTGGTCTTGCCGACGATGCCGGCGATGTCCGCCGCCGTGAGGCCCCCGGCGAGCCGCAGGAGGATCACCTCCCGCTGGTCTGGCGACAGCGTCCGGATCGCCTCCTGCACGCGCTCGCGCTCAAGGGTCGCCATCGCATGGTCGCCGGGGTCCTCCGCCGGCAGGACTCGTGCGAGCTCGGCCTCGCCGGCGTCCTCGAGCGTGCCGGTCGGGGCCCGGCGCCGGCGGCGGACGTGGTCGATCAGGTTGTTGCGGGCGATGCGGAAGAGCCAGGAGCGAAGGTCGGCCATGTCCCCGTGGAACCGGTCGGCGGCCTGCAGGGCCTCCAGGAACACGCCGGCGGTCAGGTCCTCCGCCGTCGCATGGTCCCGGAGCTGGTTGACGAAGAAGCCGAGGAGCTGACGGGCGTAGCGTTCGTAGATCGCCGCCCACGCCTGAGGATCCCGCCGGACGGCCGCCGATAGCAGCGCTGCATCGTCTGTCAGGGCGATATCGGTGCCTTGTGGGCTGCCGTCTGCGAAAATAGGTCGTCCGCAATGTCGCAGGAGGACGAATCCAGGTGAGCCACCATCGCTACCGAGTACCCTAACCCGCCGGGATCAGAGCCCGGCACCAGCGGCGCGGACGACGCCCTCGCCGGCGATTCGGTCTTCCGCAAGCGTGTCGACCACCTGCTGGCGGCCGCCCTCGAGGAGCAGGAGCGTGAGCAGCAGGGCTTCATGAAGGTCCTGCAGGCGTCCCGGGACGCCCTGACGGCCGTCCGTTCCGAGCTCGACCTGCTGCGGGGTGTGGTCGAGAACCGCGAGCAGGCGGTCGTGGACCTGCTCGACGAGCGGCTGGCTCTCGCCGCCCGGGAGGACACGATGCTGAATCTCCAGCACCGCATCGAACTGCTCGAAGGGGAGCAGGCCAGCCTCAAGAAGTCCCTGTCGGTCAAGCTCGATGCGATCGGTCGCACCCTCGAGGCGGTCGAATGGCGCACCCAGGAGGGCATGGCTGCCCTGGCGAACCGGGTGGGGGAGTTGGAGAACTCCTTCACCGCGCACGCCCAGTCGGTCGTCGAGCACCTGGAGGCGGTCAACCGCGGGGACGCGGACCTCACGGAGACCACCGAGGGAGCCCTCAAGGAGCTCGGCGACAGCATCGAGGCTCGCCAGCAGGAGGTCGCAGAAGCCATCCTGAAGGCCCTCGACCCGGTGGGGCGGATCATGCAGCTGGTCCAAAGCCGGCTGGCTCGCGCGGCATCCGAGCTCGCCGTGGCCCAGGGGTCGCTCTTCGCCAGGCTGTCGGAGCGGGAAGACCGTCTGGAGCGCCAGCGCGACCAGATCCTGTCCGACCTCCTGGACGAATTCGCCGGCATCTCCAAGCCCAGGGACCGCCACCGCGCGGCCGCGGCCCTCCGGGAGGCCGAGGAGAACCGCAAGCAGCGCAGGGACGCAGGCCGCAACCGCCGTCACGACGACCCCCCGCCATCCGTGGAGGCGTACGGCGTGTCGGCGATCCCCGTGCCGCCGGCACCCACCAACCCGGAACTCGGCCCCGGCGTGGCCGCCCCGGGCAGCCTTCCGCCACCCCCGCCCGACGAAGGCCGCCGAGGGCGCCGGGGCCGCAAACCCGCCCTATAATCTCCGCATCCTTGTCCCACCCTCCCACCGCGGGGCCTCTCCCCGGTCCGCATACATGACCGAGCCGGACGCGATCCCTTGGCCCCTCGTCCTGGCTGTCGTGGTGACCCATAACGGCCGTCGCTGGTTTCCCGGATGCCTCAAATCGCTAGCCCTCCAGACCTATCCGGCGCTCGAGGTGGTCGTCGTCGACAACGCCTCGGAGGAACCCGACGCCGTGACGAAGCTCGTCGGACGGCTGCTGCCCGACGCATCGGTCATGCGCTTCGAGCGCAACGTCGGCTTCGGGGCGGCGGCCAACCGCGCCCTGGAGGTGTCGCCGGATGCCCGCCGGGCGGAGTACTACCTCTTCATCCACGACGACGTGGCCCTCGACCGCGACTGCGTCGGCCTTCTCGTGGCCTCCGCCCTGGAGACCGAGGCAGGGGTCGTCGGCGGCAAGGGCCTCTCCTGGGACGAGCCCGAGGTCCTCCTGGAGGTCGGGATGTCGGCCGACGAGTTCGGCTACCCCGTCTCCGGGCTGGAGGAAGGCGAGATCGACCAGGGGCAGCACGACACCCGGCGTGAGGTCCTCTTCGTCACCAGCGCCTGCATCCTGGTCAGCCGGGCGACGGTCGAGCGGGGCGGGTCCTGGGATCCCGCCTACTTCCTGTTCGGGGAGGACCTCGACCTGTGCATCCGGGCCAGGATGCTCGGCTTCCCGGTGGTGGTGGCGCCGAAGGCGTACTTCTACCACGCCGTCGCCATGGCGACCGGCCGGCGCGACGGGCCGCCGGCGGCGTCCATACGCTACTTCACCCGGCGCAACCGCCTCCGGACCATCGCCAAGAACACCTCGGCGGCCCGGGTCCTGCTGCTCGTCGCGCTCTACACCTGCCTGCTGAGCGCCGAGGTGGTGCTCCTGGCAGCACTCCGCCGCTTCGACGAGATCCCGACCTACCTGAAGGCGTACGCGTGGTTCGCCCGGACCGTGCCCGACGTTGCCCGGCGGCGGCGGGCGGTCCAGCGCCGGCGCAAGGTCTCCGACCGGCGGGTGCGTCGCTACATGGTCCGCGATCTCCCGCGCGCCCGGATCTTCCTCGAGCGCCGCCTGATCCAGTGGGGGGAGGAGACCGTCCGCCTCGGCGCCAAGACGTTCGCCCAGTTCACGCCCTCAGCCGTTGCCACCCGCCTGGCACGCTGGGCACGCTCGCCGTCGGTGATGGCCTCGGTCATCATCGCCGTGGTGCTGGTCCTCGCCGGCCGCCACGTCCTCCTGGGGGCGCCGGTTGGATCGGGGACGCTGTGGCCGTTCCCGGTCGAGACCCACCGGCTGTTGACCGACTACGTCGCGAGGTGGCGCGAGATCGGTCTGGGGACGACCGGGGCACCGGCGCCCGCCCTGCCGGTGCTCTGGCTGGCGGGGATCGTGTCCTTCGGCAATCCCGCGGTTGCCCAGAAGATCCTCGTCGGCCTCCTGCTGGCCGCGGGCCTGTTCGGGATCAACCGCTTCGTCAAACGCCGGACCACGTTCATCCCGGCCCGCATCGTCGCCGTCGGGGTCTACGCGCTGGCTCCGGTGATGCGCCTGACGATGGTGACGGGCGACCTCGGGGCCCTCGCCCTGTACGGCTGCGCGCCCTACCTCCTCGAGATGGCGCTGCGGATCCTCGGGCCCGCGCCCGGCGCCGCCCCGCCAGGCACCCCCGGCGGCGGGGTGCGACCGCCGGTGCCGGCCACGACCGATGCCCTGGCCCGTCAGGCGATGCGCCTCGCCCTGCTCAGCGCCCTCGTCGTGGCGCTCGCGCCCAGCGCCCTCGTGGCGCTCGTCGCACTCTGGCTCCTTGCCGGGTTGCGGGCGCTGCAGGAGTCCCGCCCATCGACGGAGCCGGCCCGCCGGCTGGCGTGGTTGCTCGGCTCCGCCGGCGCCGCCGCGGTGATCCTCGTGCCCTGGTCGCTCGAGGCCCTGCACCCCCACGGCGCCATCCTCGGCCCCCTCTTCGCCGGCAGGGGTGGCGGTGCCACCCTGCGCCCGCTCTGGTCGCCGCTCACCTTCGCACACTCGGTGCTCCTGTCCCCGGGGGTCTCGGCCCTGGCGGGGGCCGCCGCGATCGCCATCGTGGCGGGAGCCCTCCTCGTGGTCTCCAGGTCGCGCCGGCGTGAGGTCCGGTTGCTCGCCGGCGTCATCGTGGTCTTCGGGCTGTGGGCGGGCCTGGTGGCCAAGGGCTGGCTCCCCGCACCCGTCACCTCGCCCGCCCTCTGGTTCGTCCTGCCCCTGGTGGCACTGGCGGCCTGCGCCGGCTACCTGCTCGCCGGGCTCGCCCAGGACCTTCCCCGCCAAGCCGCGGGCTTCCGCCACACCGTGGGGGCGGTTGCGGCGATCGCGTCGGGCATCGCCGTCCTGGGAGGGTGGGTGCCGACGCTGCTCTCGTGGAGCTCGCCGCCGAGCAGCGCCGTCACCGGCACCGGCTCCAGTTCCGAGGCGGCGGCCCTTGCGGCGGTCCGGGGCTCCGCGCAGACCGGCGGCCAGTTCCGGGTCCTGTGGCTCGGACAGCGCTTCGTCGATCCGGTCCGCCCCGGACTGCAGCCGGAGCGGCCCGTGCCCTACCTCGTCACGGGACCGGACGGGCTCTCCCTGCTCGACATCGCCCCGCCGTCCAGCGGGCCGGCGGGCAGGTACCTCGCCAACGGGGTGGACGCGCTCCTCGCGGAGCGGACCCATCTCGCCGGGCACCTGCTCGCCCCCACCGGGGTCCGCTTCGTCGTCGTCGACCACAGCGACACGGCCACCCTGCAGGCGGTCCTTCGCCAGCAGGACCTCGCCCTCGAGCAGCAACTGGGCCAGTCGGACCTGTACGTGAATCTCGAGGCCCTGCCGATCGCGACCGTGGTACCGCCGCCGCTCGAGGCCGCAGCCTCCAGCGGCAGCCCCGACCCCCAGGCCCTCCTCCGTGCCCAGTGGGCGCCGGTGGCGGGGGACAGCGGGCTGGCCCGCCGCTCGACCGCGGCATTCTCCGGATCGATCACGGCCACGGCGACGCCCCGGACGATCCTGCTCGGTGAGGCCTACAGCCCGGAGTGGCATGCGGTCGCGGGGGTCCAGGCACTGCAGCACGTGCGGTCGTTCGGATGGTCCAACGGCTTCACCGTCCCGGCGGGTGTCTCGGGCGTGGTCCGGATCAGCTACTCGGGCGAGTGGATGCGCATCGCCTGGGTGCTCGCCGGCGGCGCCCTGCTCGCGCTGGCGTCCGCGATGGCATTCGCCGCGCGCATGCCGACGACCAAGGAGCCCGGCCCCCTCCCACCGCCGCCGGCACGGACCGAGCGACCGCCGGCTCTGGCCGGCTCGCGGGTTCGCATCGTCCCGGCGGGGGCCCCGCCGGGCGGCCATCCCCGGGGGGGTCCCTGATGCGGCGGGCGGAGTTGGGCTTCGCGCTCCTCGTCGTCCTCGTCATGGCCGGGGCCTGGACCCTCGACGGGTTGGTGCCGTCCCGAAGCATCGCCACGCCGGTCGCCGTCTCGGCGCCGGGGGCGCCCCTGTCGGAGGCCTGGTACTGCCCGGCCCCCACCGCGCAGGGTCTGGGGTCGACCCTCTGGACGGCGAACCTCGGAGCGCAGCCCGTCCATGTGCGCCGGTCCGGGACCGGGGCCTCCGGAGCGCAGTCCGAAGCCGACCTCGGCCCGGATTCCTCGAACAGCGCCCCCGCCGCGGCCACGGCCCCCGAGGGACCGACGGCGGTCGAGGCGTTCGGGCAGGCGACGGGGAGCTACCTCTCCGTCCTGACCCCCAGCGCCGGGGCGGCCAGTTCCCGGTGCAGCCAGCAGCCGGGCACCCGCTGGATCTTCCCCATCGCCAGCACGGCGCCCGGCTACGACACCTACCTCGCGGTCACGAACCCCTTCCAGGAGGAGGCACAGATCACCGTCCGGGTGCTGGGGGCCAAGGGAGACCAGATCCCGTCTGGCCTCAACAACGTGGACGTCCCGCAGCTGTCCCAGACGACCCTCTTCCTCGGGGACTTCTACCCGGCGACCGCCTCCGTCGGGCTGGACGTCACCGCCACCAGGGGCCGGGTCGTCGTCGGGCGGCTCATGAAGGTCTCGTCCCGGGAGGGCGTCCGGGGCCTCACGCTCGACGTGGGCGCCACCGCGCCCAGCACCAGATGGCTGGTGCCCGGCGGTGACGTCCCTGCCCAGGGTGAGGAGGACGTCGTCGTCGCCAACCCGAGCGACCACGAGGCGCTCATCAGCACCGCCTACCAGACCGAGAGCGGCGGCGCCCCGGCGGGGGCACAGGACGTCCCGGTACCCGCAGGGAGCCAAGCGACGCTCAAGATCTCCGACCAGGTGCCGGGCGGTACCCGCCACGCCACCGTCGTGTCCTCGACCAACGGCGTCCCCGTGGTGGTCGAGCGCCTGACCGTCGGCCCGCAGAACGCCTACCAGACCGTGCTCGGCGCTCCCGGCACCGCGGCCCGTTGGTTGGTTGCGGCCGGGTCCACCGCCGGGGGCACCGACACGCTGGCCCTGATCGGGGAGGGGCCGGACAAGGTCACCTGCAAGGTGACGATCCTGTCGGGTACCGGGCCGAACGTGCCCGGCCCCCTTGCGGGCGTCGAGGTCACACCCGGCCAGCGGGGGAGCGTGGACCTCACGCAGTACCTCAACGGCCAGCCGGCGATGGTCCTGGTGGAGGCGACCGGCGGGAAGGTCGCCGTCGAGAACGATCTGGCCCTTCCGGCGACCTACCGCCAGACGGTGGAAACGGCAGGCATCCCGCTCGGCTGAGTAGCAATTCACCAGAGAAGAGTTTCTGTTTGACCGCGTTATCCGCGGTCAAACAGAAAGAGTTCGGTGTCGACACCGCATCTGGGGGCGCGGCCGCCTCCTACCAGCCCAGCTCCGACAATCGTTCGTCGCTGATGCCGAAGTGGTGAGCGAACTCGTGGATGACGGTCTGGCGGACCTGGGCCCGGATGGCTTCGGGCGAGCCGGCCACCCGCTCGATGTTCTCCTGGTAGATGGTGATCCGGTCCGGTAGGACCCCGGCGTAGCCCATGCCCCGCTGGGTCAACGGGATGCCGGTATAGAGGCCGAGGAGGATCGACGACGGGGCGATCCGAGCTCCGGCCGCCTCCGGGCCTGGGAGGTCCTGGACCACGACCTGGACGTTCGAGATCGCCTTCATGAGCTCAGGCGGAAGCTCGTCGAGCGCCTCGCCGACCAATACTTCGAACGCGTCACGCGCGAGCACCCCCACGCGTCTAAGTGTAGGGCCGGCCCCTCCGCAGGTAGGATCATGGGTACTGGCCCCAGACAGCAGGAGAGTGAACCGTGGCGACCCAAGTGAAGATGCCCCAGCTGGGAGAGACCGTCGTCGAGGGCACCATCACGCGGTGGCTCAAGCGTGAGGGCGACGCCGTCGGCATGGACGAGCCCCTCGTCGAAGTGTCCACAGACAAGGTTGACAGCGAGATCCCGTCCCCCGTCTCGGGAACCGTCGCCCGTATCCACGCGGGCGAGGGGGAGACCGTCACCGTGGGATCGGTGATCGCGGAGATCACCGGCGCTGGCGAGGCGGCTCCACCCGCCACGCCGCCGCCCGCCCCCAAGCCGATGCCCGAAGCGGAGAAGACCGAGGCGCCCCCGCCCGAGGCTCCTGAGGCCCCGGCCCCCCCGCCGCGTCCCCAGGCGGTGCCGGCCTCCCCGCCTGCCCCCACACCGGCCCAGCCTGCTGCGGCGGCGGCCAGCCAGACTGTGGCCCCGGCCGCTCGGGCGGCCGACGCTGTCCCCGCCGCCGACGAGCCGTTGCGCGGGGTCCTTTCGCCGCTGGTCCGCAAGCTGGCCACCGAGCGCGGTATCGATCTGGCGACCGTCCGCGGGAGTGGGACCGGGGGGCGCATCACCAAGCAGGACGTCCTCGCGGCTCCGCTGCCCTCGGCCCCGCCGGCCACCCCGGCGCCGCAACCAACGGTCGCACCGCCCGCTCCCGCCGCTCCCGCCCCGGCCGCAGCCCCGGAGCAGGCTCCGGCGGCTGCCGCTGCCTCGTACGCGGTGGCATCGACCGGCCCCGACGAGGTGATCCAGGTCTCCCACATGCGGAAGGCGATCGCCGAGCACATGGTCGCCTCGAACATCGAGACCGCGCGGGCGTGGAACACGATCGAGGTCGACATGACCCGGATCTTCAGCATCCGCCGCCAGGCGGGCGGGGCGTTCAAGCAGCGGGAGGGCTTCTCGCTGACGTGGATGCCCTTCGTTGCCAAGGCCGTGACCCAGGCGCTGCTCAAGTACCCCCAGGTGAACTCGACCTGGAACGGCGACGGGACGATCACCCGCAAGCACTACGTCCATCTCGGCATCGCGGTCGCCCTGGAGAACGGGCTGATCGTCCCGGTGCTCAAGCACGCCGACGGGATGAACCTCGTGGGCCTCGCCCGCTCAATCCGTGACCTCGCGGAGCGGGCCCGGGCGAAGCGCCTGGTCCCCGACGACGTCCAGGGCGGGACCTTCACCATCACGAACCCCGGGCCCTTTGGTTCGGTCATGTCCGTGCCGATTATCAATAAGGGACAGGCAGGGATTCTTGCCTTCGACGCCGTGACGAAACGACCTGTGGTGGTGACCGATGTGGATGGCAACGACGCCGTCGCAATCCGGCACATGGTGTTCCTCTCGATGTCCTGGGACCACCGCATCATCGACGGGGCCGAGGCGGCCCGGTTCCTCTCCGAGCTGAAATCGCTGCTGGAGCAGGCCGACTTCGCCTCGGACCTTGGCGCCTACATGCCGGGCGGTAGATGAGGACGCTCACGGTCGTCGACGCCGGGACCGTCGGTTACGGTCCGGCCCTGGATTGGCAGAACGAGCTCTACCGGCGCCGGGTGGCGGGCGAGATCCCCGACACCGTGTTGCTGCTGGAGCACCCGCACGTCTACACGCTGGGCCGGCGCTTCTCGGCCGAGCACCTCCTTCTCGGCGAGGAGGCGCTGGCTCGCCGGGGCATCGAGGTCTACGAGTGCGACCGGGGGGGCAGCATCACCTACCACGGCCCTGGGCAGCTCGTCGGGTACCCGGTCCTGGCGCTGGAGGACCCCGACGTCATCGCCTACCTCCGGTGCCTCGAGGAGGTCCTCATCCGATCGGTGAACGAGTTCGGCGTCGCCGCCGGGCGGCGGGAGGGCCTCACAGGCGTCTGGGTGGGGGAGGACAAGCTGGCGTCGATCGGCGTCAACGTCTCCCGGGGCGTGACCAAGCACGGCTTCGCCCTGAACGTCACCACCGACCTGTCGTTCTTCGCCGGCATGGTGCCGTGCGGCATCCCGGCGGTGACGGTGACCTCGCTGGAACGGCTCCTCCCGGCCGCTCCCCCGATGGATGCCGTGCGGTCCACGGTGGTCGGCCATCTGGCCGCGATCCTCGGTGCGGAGGTACGGTCCGCCACCGCTGCCGAGCTTGGTTTACTCGGGGTTACAATGCGCGAGGAAGCCAGCATCCTTCGGTTTCCGAACAAGCCGGGGTCCCATCGCACGGGCTCTCCTAGAACGATGGAAGGGTAGGGGTCGTCGATGGCGAAGGCCGAGCGGACGCAGATCACCCACGAAGTCACCCATGAAGTCCTCGATCTCGAGCCCGAGAAGCTCTTGGAGATCCACCACTACATGATCACGGCGCGCATGCTCGATGAGCGCATGTGGGCCCTCAACCGCCAGGGCAAGGCCCCCTTCGTCGTCAGCTCGGCCGGTCACGAGGGCTGCCAGGTCGGCAGCGCCTACGCCCTGATGCGGGGCAGCGACTTCTTCGTCCCCTACTACCGGGACCTCGCGGTGGTCCTGGTGGCCGGGCTGACCCCCCGCGACGTCCTGCTCGGGGTCTATGCCAAGGCCGAGGACCCCTGCAACGGCGCCCGCCAGATGCCGTCCCACTGGGGGTGTCACCGCCTGGGCATCATCAACGGGTCGTCGCCGATCGCCACGCAGATCCCCCACGCGGTCGGGCTCGCCTACTCCGTGAAGTACCGCAGAGAGCCGGCTGTCGTGATGTGCTGGTTCGGCGAAGGGGCCACCTCGATGGGCGACTGGCACGAGGCGATGAACTTCGCGGGCATCCATAAGCTGCCGGTGGTCTTCGTCTGCGAGAACAACAAGTACGCGATCAGCGTGCCCCAGACCAAGCAGATGGCGATCGAGAACGTGGCCGACCGTGCCGCCGGGTACGGGTTCGAGGGCCACGTGGTGGACGGCAACGACGTCCTCGCCTGCTACGAGGTCGCCAAGGCGGCGGTCGACAAGGCGCGCAGCGGCGGCGGGCCCACCTTCATCGAGGCGAAGACCTACCGTTACGCCCCCCACACCTCCGACGACGACGACCGGACCTACCGGTCGAAGGAGGAGGTCAAGCATGCCCGCCAGCACGACCCCATCCCGAGGTTCCAGGCCTACCTGAAGCAGCACAACATCGTGACGGAGGAGGGCCTCAAGGCCCTGATCGACACGGTCAAGGCCGACCTGGCCGACGCGGTTGCGTACGTGGACAAAGCCCCGTACCCCGTGGCCGAAGATGCGCTGCGGCACGTGTTCGCGGAGTAGGGGAGACGGCCCAGGAGGGCGGAGCGGCCATGACGAAGAAGAGCCTGATCAAATCCATCCACGACACCATGTGGGACCTCATGGCAGCCGACGAGCGCGTGCTGATCATCGGGGAGGACGTGGCTACCCGCGGCGGGGTGTTCCGGGCGACGGAGGGGTTCCTCGAGAAGTTCGGCGAGGAGCGGGTGATCGACACGCCGCTGGCCGAGTCGTCGATCGTGGGCCACGGCATCGGGATGGCCATGGGCGGGCTGCTGCCGATCATCGAGATCCAGTTCGCCGACTTCATCCACCCGGCCTTCAACCAGATCGTCCAGGAGGCCGCCCGGCTGCGGTACCGCTCCAACGGTGACTTCAACTGCCCCATCGTCATCCGGGCCCCCTACGGGGCCGGGGTGCACGGGGGCCTGTACCACTCGCAGTCGGTGGAGGCGTTGTTCGCCCATGTGCCGGGGCTGAAGATCGTCATGCCGTCCACGCCGTACGACGCCAAGGGCCTCATGCGATCCGCGCTCTACGACCCGGATCCCGTGCTCTACTTCGAGCACAAGAAGTGCTACCGGCTGATCCAGGGCGAGGTCCCCGACGAGGACTACGACATCCCCATCGGCAAGGCCGAGATCAAGCGGGAGGGCGACTGCCTCACCGTCATCTCGTACGGGCTCATGCTGCACCACTGCCTCGCCGCGGCGGAGCGGCTGGCCACCGAGGAGGGGCTCCGGGCGGAGGTGCTCGACCCCCGCAGCGTCGCCCCCATGGACTGGCCGGCCATCTTCGAGTCGGTGACCAAGACGGCGAAGGCAATGATCGTGTACGAGGACAACCGGACCCTCGGCGTGGGGGCCGAGATCAGCGCCCGCATCGGCGAGGAGCTCTTCTACGACCTGGACGCCCCGGTCGTGCGCATCGGGGGACCGGACGTGCCGAGCACGCCGTACTCGAAGGTGATGGAGGACTTCTTCCTGCCGACGCCCGACCAGATCTACGCCTCGATGCTGGAGCTGGCCCGCTACTGAGGCCCCGCACCTGACGGGGCGGGGCGTCCCCCTTCGTTCTCCATGGCGGCCTCGGCGGCAAGGACGTCTTCCTCTTCGTGGGGGGCCTCCTGCTGGGCTTCGTCCGGTCCGGCCTCCAGCTCGCTCTTCAGGCGGGACAGGCACGCGACCTCCGCCTGCATCTGGCGCTCGATCACACCGCCGGCGAACTTCATGGGGATCTTCATCAGCCCCTTGCCTTGCAGGTCGAGGCTGAACCTGACCGTCGTGGCGCCGGCAACGGGCTCCTCAAGGTCGAAGGCACCGGTCGGGCGGGCCGGGCCGGCGATCACCTGGAATGCGAGCCGCTTCGGCGGCTGGTACTCCGTGATCCGGTAGTCCCCCTCCATGCGCTGACCCTTCGGCCCCCGGAGGCCCTGGCCGTAGACGGCGCCCTCGCACGGCCCCCGGGCAGGCGGCGTGATGTCCATGACCCCGGGCCGCCACCTGGGGTTGTTGGTCCCGTCGGCGATGAAGGCGAAGACCGCCGCGATGGGGGCGGCGATGACGACCATGTTCTCGGCGCGTGGCATACAACCTCCTTGAGCCCGCTGGGGCAGAAGCAGTATGCAGCACCGACCGGTAAGGTGGCCGTGTGCCCCAAGTGTTCCTGGGATCGTCGATCCCCACGCGCGACGAGCTCGGCGATGGGCCGCGCCGGCCTCCTCGCCCGCCGTGGCTGCGCAACCGGCTCCGGACCGGGCCGAACTACCTCGACCTGAAAGGCCTCGTCCGCGGGCTGAACCTGCACACGGTCTGCGAGGAGGCCTCCTGCCCCAACGTCTACGAGTGCTGGGAAGCCCGGGAGGCCACGTTCCTCATCCTGGGCCGCCTCTGCACGCGCCGCTGCGGGTTCTGCGACATTGCCACCGGCCGGCCCGAGCCGCTCGATCCCGACGAGCCCGTCCGGGTGGCGGAGGCCGTCGAGCGGATGGGGCTCCGGTTCGCCGTCGTGACCGGCGTCGAGCGTGACGACGCCCCGCCCCAGGCCGTCGCCCGCATCTGGGCGGCGACGATCGCCGCCATCCGGGAACGGGTGCCGGAGTGCCGGGTGGAGGTCCTGACCGGCGACCTGAAGGCCGATCCCGAGGCGATCGCCATCGTCATGGGGGCCGAGCCCGACGTCTTCGCTCACAACCTGGAGACCCCCCGCCGGATGCACCGCACGATCCGCCCGGGCTTCCGCTACGACCGGTCCCTCGACGTGCTCCGCCAGGCGAAGGCCCTCAAGCCACGGATCCCGACGAAGTCCAACATCATCGTCGGGATGGGGGAGACGTTCGACGAGGTGGTCGAGACCCTCGGCGACCTCCGGGGCGTTGGCGTCGACCTCATGACGATCGGCCAGTACCTCTCGCCATCCGCAGACCACCACGTGCCCGTGCACCGCTGGGTCCATCCCGACGAGTTCGCCGAGTACGCCCGCGTCGGCAAGGAGCTTGGCTTCGCCTGGGTCGAGTCCGGCCCCCTGGTGCGATCCTCGTACCACGCCGGCAAGCAGTACGAGGCCGCCACCAGTCAGTAGGTCGCCCGAAGGTTGGCGTTTTTTCGTTCGTAGCGAACGCAATTCCACCAAACGTCGGCGGAACCCCACGCCCTCAAAATGCTAGAGTCGGGGCCCCGGTGTGAGGCATTTGAGGCGCTGATGGAATCAATGCGGCGTGATCTGGAGGACGTCGCCGCCGCGATCCGCTCCGAGATCCGGCTGGAGGCCGAGGAAGCCGAACGTGAGGCGGCCATCTCCGCCGCCATGCACCGAGACCTGTCCGACGTCGCCCGGGAGCTGATGGCCCACGGGGACACCGTCGCCGTCGACGTGGGGGAGCGCATCTTCGTCGGCCCGGTCATGGGAGTGGCGGCCGATCTCGTCACCGTCCAGGTCGGCTCCTGGCGGGTCGACGTCAACCTGAAGTCGGTCCGGCGGATGCGAGTTCTGAAGCGCGCCCGGTCGGGCGGGCAGCGGTCCCTCGGCGGCGCCGCCAGCTTCCGTGCGCGCCTGCTCGAACTGCAGCTCTCCGGCCAGCCCATTGAGGTGGGGATGGCGGGATCCGACGAGCCCATCATCGGCCCCGTCGCCCTCGTCGGCTGCGACCACGTCGCGATCGGAGAGGAGGTGGGGCCGGAGTGGTTCCTCCCGCTGCAGTCCTTGGCGTTCGTCAGGACCCGGGATCCGAAAGGGGATCTCCGGGCCGACCGGGTCTGCCAGCCCGACCGGGGCTGCTAGGTCGTGGCGGAGGCGCTCTCCTCGACCTCGTCGTCGGCGGAGGCGCTGGGAAGCTCCTTCAGCCAGCCGAGGATCTCGTCCCGCAGGAAGCGGTACTTGCGCGTCCCGGGAACGCGGTGACACGGAATCAGGCCGGCATTCGCCCACTTGCGGACCTGGTTGGCATCGGTCAGCAACATCTCCGCCACCAGTGGAACGTCCATGACGAGTGGGTAATCTTCGGCGCGAGCCCTCGTGGGAAGGTCGTTGGATTGCACGGACATACTCAGTACCTCCCTCTGAGCCGCTAGAGACACTCTATTGAGTTGCAGACCAGCACTGACCCCTACTATTTATCAGTACGATCTTCTAAGATGCTAGCCCAACGGCTTGGCGTGTGCAAGGACATTTGGACAGGGACGGAGGCTGCAAATGGCCCGTACTGAGCAATCGGAGCAGGGCATTGCCGGCCCGGGCCTCAGACCACCACTGCAGAATCCCCGCCGGCGGGTGTCCACGGGGCACGTCGTGATGATCGTGGCCGGGCTCCTCGCGACGGTGCTGACCTATGCGGTGCTGCGCCAGGCCGGTGGCAAAGGGACCGAGGTGGTCGTGGCGGCCAGTCCTATCCGTGCGGGGCAGACCGTGGACCCCTCGCGGTTCGCGACGACCGACGTCAGGGCCTCCGACTCGGCGCTCACCGGGATCCTGCGGCGCAAGGACCTGCCGGGGATCACCGGGCGCGTCGCGACCGTCGACATCGCCAAGGGCCAGTTGGTCGCCGGGCAGCAGTTCACCCTGGCAACGCCGCCACCGCCGCAGATGGCCATCGCCGTCGATCCCCAGACCATCCCCGGGGGGCCCTCGGCCCTCGTCCGGGGCATGAAGATCGACCTGGTCGCCGTCAGCCAGGCCGGGCAACCCGTCTATGTGCCTGGGCTGGTGGTGCTGAAGACGCCGGAGGTCGCTGCCGACCATTCGCTCGGGGCCGCCACCACGGTCCGCATCGACGTCGCCGTCCCCGACCCGGCCACCGCCGGCCTGATCCTGGCGGCCACCAGCGGGGGGAAGTTCGTCATCCGGGTGACCGGTACCTCGGGCGTGGGATAGGCAGGACCGGCATGGGGGTGGCCGAGCCGGAGCTCGCCGTCGTCTACTCGCCCCGAGAGTGGGCCAACCGGGTCGTGCGCCACGTCACCGACCACGGCGGGGGCCGCGTCCGGCTGCGGGTGGTCGACCGCCGGGTGTGCCTGGAGGAGGACTACGACGTCCTCATCGCCGAGGACGTCACGTCGTTCCTCGACGCCCGTTTCGTGAAGGAACTGCGCCAGCGGGGTCGGCGGATCCTCGGTGTGTTCGACGCGGACGAGCCTACCGGCGAGGAGCGCCTGCTGGAGCTTGGCGTGGACGACGTCATCGAGGCAACGGCCCCCGCGGAGGACTTCGTCCGCAAGATCGGCCGGCTCCTGCCCGCGGCGGGCGAGGCGGCGGGGCTCGACATCGAGCTTGCCGCCATGGCCGCCCAACTCGGCCCCAGCGGGGAGACCGGGCAGCCTCCGGCAGTGCCCCTCCCCACGCGGCGGCTCCGGGGATGCCTCTGTGCCGTCGGTGGGCCGCCCGGCGGTTGCGGCGCCACCGAGGTGGCGATCGAGCTTGCCCGGGCGGGGCGGCGGCGGGGCGAGACCTCCCTCCTCGTCGACGCCGACGAGGTGGCCCCCTCGCTCGCCCAGCGCCTCGACCTGCCGCCGATCCCCAACGTCCGGACCGCGATCGACGCGCTGTTCCACGGGGCGGGACGCCTGCACGAGGCCCTCATGCCCGTGGCAGGCGGCGGCTTCGAGCTGCTCGCCGGCCTCGCCAACCCAGCCGACTGGCCCCATGTCCGGCCTGAGGAGGCGGCGGAGGTGGCGGCGGACCTGCGCAGCCTGCGGGACCACGTGATCGTCAACGTCGGCGCCTTCACCGAGGACCTGGCCCGGCTCGGAGCTGCCGACCGCTACGGCGTCACCCGCGAGGTGCTCTCCTGCGCCGATGTGATCGTCGGCGTGGGGGTGGCGACGCCGGTGGGGGTGGCGAGGCTCGTGTCCTGGATCGCGGATGTGGTCGCCCTGGCGCCCGGCAAGCCGATCCACCTCGCCATCAACAAGGTGCCGCCGAACCGCTTCGTCCGGTCGGAGGTGGAGGCCGAGATCCTGCGCAACTTCGCCCCGGCCTCCCTGCACCTCATCCCGTACGACGAGGCGGTCGAGAAGGCTGCCTGGCGGGGAGAGCTGGTCGCCGCCGGGCCGTTCACGAAGGGGGTCGAAGCCCTCGCCGCCGCAGCTCTCCCACGGGGCTCCCGGGGGCCCGGCTCCGGGAGTCACCGGGCAGCGACGGCCGGCCCGTGGCGCCGCCGGAAGGCGACGGAAGCGGGCTGAACCCCCCTGGACCCCTGGCTTTTCCTCTCGTGGCCCGCTCCTTCGGAGCGTCCCACGAGCCAGGGGGGATTCGCAGCTCATCCGGATCCGCTACGCTCCGCCGG
>Ga0137390_10000288_pt1 | contig 32788 bp, 31 predicted proteins | sample 15con2h24AmetaG_FD_104937 | JGI IMG/M metagenome (GOLD analysis project Ga0137390, IMG submission 104937) | Vadose zone soil microbial communities from Angelo Coast Range Reserve, California, USA - 15con2h2.4A metaG | ecosystem: Environmental > Terrestrial > Soil > Vadose zone > Saprolite... | reverse complement strand
GCACTATCCGGCGTACCGGGCGGTCGGGTTCGTCGCGACGGGGATGGCCAAGGGAGCGGAGGACGCGCTCGCGAGCATCAAGGTGCTCGCCGCCATGCTGCTGTTTCCGCTCACATGGATCGGTGTGGCCGCGGCCGCATGGTGGCGGCGCGGCGTCGAGGCGGGGCTGCTGGCGTTCGCAGCGGCGCCGCTCGCCGCGTACGCCGCGCTGGTGTTCTTCGAGCGGCTGGACCGCATCATCGGTGGCGCGCGAGCGCTCAGTCTGTTCGTGTTCCGGCGGTGGGCCTTCCTGCGGCTCCTGGCCGAGCGCCATGCGATCCGGGAGGAGATCGTGGCGCTCGGGCGAGCGGTGGAAACGTCGTAGGGGCGCAGCATGCTGCGCCCCTACCAAGGCAATCCACACTCGTAGTTCCCTACCGCCAGGTCTTCACCTGCTCCACGAAAGCCTCGGCGAGGCGGCTCCGGTCGGCCGTGCGCTCCAGCGCCCGCCCCAAATTGCTGTGGAACGCCGCGACCGTGGAATCGATCTCGATCGCGCGGGCGAGCGGCCCGAGCGCCTCCTCATACCGACCCTGACCGATGTACACCTTGGCCAGGTTGTTCATCGACCAGGCATCCCGCTCATCGAGTACGATCGCCTTCTTGAACGCGTCGATCGCGCCGGTGGAATCGCCCAGCTCGCGCTTCACCCGGCCGAGCAGGCGGTAAGCCTCGTTCGAGGTTGAATCGATCGTCACCACGCCCTCGACGTATGGAAGTGCTTCCTGGGCCTTGCCTTGCTCGATCAGCACCCGGCTCAGGTTCAGGCGGCTCTTCACGTGGGTCGAATCCTTCTCGAGCGCCTGCGTGAACGCGCGCACCGCCGCGTCGCGGTCGCCGGTCTTCCAGGCGGACAGGCCGAGCATGTAAAAGCCCCAGACATTGTCCGGCTTGTCGGTCGTGTACGTCGTGAACAACCGCACCGCTTCGTCGTAGCGCTTCTCGGTAAATGCCGCGTTGGCGCTTTCGAAGGACATGGGTTGCGTGGACGTGGGACTCGTCGCGGTTGAAACGCTCGAGCTTTCGGGCGTCACGGTCGTCACTTCGGCCGCGTTCGCGTCGCCCGACTGAGAGTGCCTGTCCCCGCACGCGCCGGCGACGAACGCGGCGATGACGCACGGGATGATGATGAGCTTCCGCATGAGATCCTCCTCCTGGTTGAGCGCCCGGGAGCGCCGTTCGAACAGCGGTGGACGCCCGCTGTAAGGCAGGACGGAGGCCAGCGGTCATTTGTCGGTCATCACTCGGCAGATCAATCAGTTGCGTCGATGCGGAAGGACGTCGAGTGTCCGGCCGGACACAGGATTCCGGAGTTGCATGTGTTCGTGCGGACACGACTCCGCGGCTAAAGCCGCGACTCGGCACGTACCGCTGAAGCGGCATTGCAGGTGTCAGTTTACTGACAAATGCCGAGCCGCGGGTTTACCCGCTGATGTTATGCCGCCGCATGATCTTGAGGAGGCTGGCATGATCGGCGAGGCCGAGCGCCTGCGCGGTCCGCGTGATGTGCCAGTCGTTGCGCTCCAGGGCCGCGACGATGATCTGGCGCTCGGCCTCGACCTTGAGGGCATGAAACGTGGTGGGGGCGGGGCCCGCGTGAGGACCCTGTGGGCCGGCCCCTTCCTGGATGTCGGCGGGGATGTCGTCCACACCGATCGCCTCGCTGTCCGTCGCGATGATTATCCGCTCGACGACATTCCGAAGCTCGCGGACGTTGTTGCGGGCCCAATCGTATCGCATCAGGCAGTCGAGCGCCGCCGGCGCGATGGTCTTGGGCCGCATGCCGAAGCGGGCGCAGGTCGCCGTCAGCAGATGTCCGACGAGTGCGGGGACGTCCGACAGCCGCTGGCGCAACGCGGGCACGCGGATCACGTGGACGTTGAGCCGGAAGTAGAGGTCCTCGCGGAAACGGCCGGCACGCACTTCCGCCTCGAGGTCACGATTGGTGGCGGCCACGACGCGCGCCGCCACGTCGATCGTGCGGTTACCGCCCAGCCGGGTGATCTGTCGCTGCTCGATGACGCGCAGCAGTTTCGCCTGCGCCGCGGCTGGCAGCTCCCCAATCTCGTCGAGAAACAGCGTGCCACCGGAGGCGGCCTCGAACGCGCCCTTGCGCAGCGCGCCGGCCCCTGTGAACGCGCCCCGCTTGTGGCCGAACAGCTCGTCCTCCACGAGGTCCTCCGGAATGGCCGCGGCATTGAGCGCGATGAGCGGCCCGGCCGGATTCGCGCCCAGACGGTGTAGCTCCCGGGCGACGAGCTCCTTTCCCGAGCCGCTCTCGCCCACCACGAGCACCGGGCTCGGGATCTTCGCCACGCGCATGGCGGGGCTCGCACCCACCAGGGGCCGCTCGGAATCGAGGCGACCCCGCAGGGCGGCGAGCTCCCCTGTAAGGCGCTGCTGCTCGAGTGCGTGCTCGACCTCCTGCACCACGCGCTCCATCGGCTCGGCTTTGTCGATGAAGCTGCGGGCACCGAGCCGGATGGCCTCGGTGCAGCGTTCGTAGTTGCCCGTGCCCGTGTATACGAGCACGGGGATGCGGAAGCCGCGCCGCTGCATGGCCCGTAGCACTTCGAAGCCGTCCATCCCCGGCATTTCCAGGTCGAGAATGACGCAGTCCACCGCCTCGCGCTCCAGCAGGTCGAGCGCCTCCCGGCCGCCGTGCGCGACGAGCGCGTCATAGCCGCCCACGCGCTTCAGATCGTAGGCGTACTGCTGCGCCATGGCGGGCACGTCGTCTACGACCAGGATGGCGCTCACGCACCCTCACTCGGCAGCTCGACGATGAACCTGCTGCCCGCGCCGGGCTCGGTCTCCACCCGCAACGTGCCATTGGCATCGAGTACGAGGCGGCGCACGATCGAGAGACCGAGGCCCGTACCGCCGGGCTTGGTCGTGTAGAAATCGTCGAAGGCGCGATTCAACTCCTCTTGTGTCATCCCTTTGCCTGTGTCCGCGACGGTGATACGAACGCCGGCTGCTCCGTTTGCGCCGGTCGAGACGGTGACGTTGCCGGCGCGCGCCGCCAGGCTGTCGACCGCGTTCCCGATGAGGTTCTCGAGAATGCGCCGTAGGACGAGGGGGTCGGTGCGGACCGGGCGCAGAGCCTCCGCGAGCTCCAGGCACAGGTCCGCCTGACCCGTCTCGCCGACCCGCTTGACCGTCTCGCGCACGACCGCGTTCACGTCGCACGACTCGCGGGCGGGCTGCGGGTAGAGCCGTGCGTAGTTGCTCGCGAGCGTCTCGAGGTAAGCGATGCTCGACTCCACCGTCGCCTGACGATCCCGAAACGCGGCGGCGAGCTGGTCCGGGCCTTCACCGGCGGCCTGAGCGAAATGCCGGAATACGTTGCGGATGGGGATCAGGCCGTTCTTGACGTCGTGGTTCACCTGGCGGGCCAGGTCGCCCATGGCCAGCCGACGCTCGGCCTCGCGCAGCCGCGCGGCGCCGGCGCGCAGCCGCTCGGTCATGGCTCCGAGCAGGCGGCTGAGCGCACCGATCTCGTCCGGCCGGTCGCTGTCGAACGCGACATCCAGGCGGTCCATGTCGACGTCGGCTGTTTTCGCCGCCAGCTCCGTGAGCGGGCGGCTGATGCGCGTCGACAGCCAGGAGGCGAGCAGCAATGCGATCAACCCGGTCACGAGCACCGCCACGAGGAACGACAGCGCGACCCCGCGGCGCAGCGCGGTTAGGGAGGCGAGCGAGTGCGAGACGACGATGCGCGCGGGCAGCAGCCGGGCGGAGTCGCCGGCGGTTACGAACGGCACGTCCAGGCTGGTCACGACTTGGGCGGCTGGATCGGCGACGGAGGCCGTGTCGGACGGAAGCGCCACCGCGACTCTCAACTCGGAGTCGGGCGTCAACCGCCCTAAAAGGCTCGAGTCCACCGGTATACCGCCCACGAGGGTGAACAGTCGCCCGAAGACCCGCAGGGAATCGACGCGCGCCAGCGCGAGAAACGACGCTTCTGCGGTGCGCGCCTCCACGAGCGCGGTACCCTCCGGCGCCGCCGCCAAGAGGCGCGGCAGCGCGGGGTCGGACCGATCGTATTCGTTGCGGAAGTGCCCAGAGCTCACAATGCGGCCCGTGCCGTCCTGGATCTGGAGCACGGAAAGCCCGGCGAGCCGCATGGCGTCACCGGCGTAGTCGAGCAAGTAGGAGCGCTCGCCCCCTTGTTGTACTACGGCGCTGCGGAACTTGTTGTCTTGGGCGATGGCTTCGCGCAGGGCGGCGAGGCGCTGCGCGATCCCCGCGCTTTGCCGGTCCAGGTCCGCGCGGATCACCGACGCGAGCGCGGCTACCCGCTGCTGGTATTCCGTGGTCAGGCGGTTCGTCATCACCACGCGAACCCGCAAGCCGAACACGGTGAGGGGGACGAGCACCACGGCGCCGAATCCGAGAAGGAGACGGGCGCGAAAACTCATGGCGGGGAGAGGCGGAGCGTGCCGTCCCAGTCGAGTGTCATTCGTGGGAGCCCACGCCGCACAACGGCATGGGAGCGGACGTCGAGCAGCGGCGCGACGGTGGCGGCCGAGATCCACGGCGGCAGCTCGAGTGCCGTGCGACACACGTCATAGACGCGCCGCCGCAGCTCGAGTACGTACGCGGCGTCGGTCCCCGCCCGGAGCGCGGATTCGAAGGCGGTCGGCGGCACCCCGGCCGCGACGGCGCCGCGGCCCAGGGCGCCCAGGCCAACCAGCCGGGCCGCGAGGTCAGCGGCGCTTCGATCGCTCTGCTTGTACACGATGCGGCGCCGCCGCCCGGCGGCGCCGAGCGTGTCGCGCCCCGCCGGGACGCCGCACGACTCGAGGTCGGTGAACCAAAAGCGTCCGGGGCCCGACCATTCGGCGGGCCGGGCATCGCCGCGCACCGCCTCGCGGAGGCTCTCCAGGCGGAGGTCACCTACCACCGGCTTGTCCCGCCCCGGGGCGAGCAGGACGTAGGTCCGGTTCCATTCGAGCGGGATGTCGACGTACCCGGGCAACGTCCGCGCGTACTCGAGCGCCGCCGGGTCGTCCGTGATGAGCACTCCCGCCTCGCCATCGAGCGCGTCCCGGGCGGCGCTCGCCGGTACCGTGGCGAGCTTCACCACGGGGTATCCGGCGCGGGCCATCGGCTGGGCCACGAGCACGTCCGGCGACGCGGGATCGCCACCGGTCATCCAATAGCGGCCGGTCCCGATGGGCCAGCTGCCTGCGGGGGCGGGCTTGGTGACCGCCAGGGCCTGGTCGGCCAGCCGCTGGAACGGGGCGGCGGATGCCGGCACGGTGAAGGTGCGGTCGCCCGTGACGGTGAAGTCGGCCGCGAGCGTCGCGTCATGTGACCGCCAGGAGGCGAGGACGTCGCGCGCCGTCACCGGCGCCCCGTCCCAGAATCGCGCGTTGTCGCGCAGCGTGAAGGCCCAGCGATCTCCCGTGGCCTGCTGCCACGTGGCGGCGAGCCCTGCCAGCGCACGTCCCTGGCAGTCCACCCGGATCAACGATTCATAGAGCTGCCCGAAGACCAGCCGCTCTGCGTCGTTCCGAGGCAAGGGAGCGTGTGCCGGGTCCACCGGGTCGGTGACGGCGAAGGTGATGGTGTCGCGCGCCACCGCCCGACCGGCCGCGATCGTGCAGGAGGTGTCACCGCGCGCCGGAGCGGGCGGGGGGAGCGGTAGCTCCGCGCGGGGCGCGCCGGCCCGGCAAGCGGCCGCGAGCAGAGCGGCGAAAATGACGCAGCGGTGTCGGGGAATCACTCGCCTGGGGCTCCGGGAAGGGCTTTCGAACGATACTCAGGGCCGGAAGCCCCGAGCCCCGATGCGGTCAGGCGCGCCGTTTCCGATCCATCAGCGCGAGCACGTTCCCCTCGGAGTCGCGGAACTCCGCCAGCCACAGGTCGTAGTCCGCCGCCCGGTGCACGAGGTGCGGCTCGGTCATGAACTCCACGGCGCGCTCGTGCAGCGTGGCGTGTGCTGACGCGATGTCCGGAACGAGGTAGTAAATGATCGACGCCGGGTGGTCCAGTTCGGGGGCCTCGGGAACACCGAGGAGAACGGTCGTTGCGCCGCACTGAAAAAACGCCATCTGTGGCGGCGCTTGGAAGAGAAACGACATGCCAAGGGTATCGCGATAAAACCGGACGGCGCGGTCGAGATCCTTGGCCCGCACGAAGATCTGGACGATCGCGGAGAGGCCGAATTGCTGGGTGGCGGCGGTCATGCTGCTGGCTCCTGTTGAGTCAGACAATGCAGCGTTCCCAGCCCCCACACCAGATCCACCGCATGAATCCCCAATACCGGCCGGTCCTTGATCAGCTCGGCAAGCACGCCGAGTGCCACGCGGTCGTGCGGGTCGTTGAACGTGGGCACCAGGACGGCCCTGTTCGCGATGTAGAAGTTCGCATAGCTCGCCGGGAGTCGCTGGCCGTCGAAGTGAAGGGGCGCGGGCATCGGCAGATCGACCACGTCGATCTTGGACCCGTCCTCGAGTCGCATCCCCTGCAGCCGCTCGCGGTTTTCCTGGAGCGCGCGGTAGTTCGCGTCGTGCGGGTCAGTCTCCCGGCACAGCACGACCGTGCGCGGATTGACGAAGCGGCACAGGTCGTCGACATGGCCGTGGGTGTCGTCGCCCGCGATGCCCTTGCCGAGCCACAGGACGTTCGTGGCGCCGAGCTGGTCGCGCAGGACCGCCTCGATCTCGGAGCGCCCGAGGCCGGGGTTACGGACCTGCACGGCCGGATCGAGTAGACACTCCTCGGTTGTGAGGAGCGTGCCCTTCCCGTTCGCGTCGATGCTGCCGCCCTCGAGCACCACGTCGCGCGCGCCGGCCCGCGCGCGGAACAGCCGCAGCTTGAGCCGCGCGGCGACGCGCTCTGGGATCTGATCATCTTTTTTCCAGTCGGGATACTTGGCCCAGGCGTTGAAGCGGAACCGCGCGATCGCCAGCTCCGGCTGCGGGTTGGTACGCCGCACGAATAGGGGGCCGAAATCGCGGGTCCAGCCTCGGTTGGTGGGGAAACGGATAAACTCGACCCGAGTATGATCCACGCCGACGCGCTCGAGCACGCGCCGCGCCTGCCGCTCGTGTGCCGCGGAGTTCACGAGGATGCGGGCGATTTCACCCGGGACGAGCGCCCGCGCGATCTCGCCGTACACCCACGGGATCGGCGCGAACTTGCCCGACCAGTCGCTGGCGTTGTGCGGCCAGCCGAGCCACGTGGCGTGGTGCGGCTCCCACTCGGCGGGCATGCGGAAGCCGAGGGCGGCCGGGGTGTCGGCGCGGTTGGAAAGGGGGGGCACTACGGGCGGTCGTCGAGGAAGCGGCTGCCGATCCCCGCGTAAGCGTCGATCCGGCGGTCACGCAGAAACGGCCAGCCGCGCCGCACTTCCTCGATGCGCCCGAGGTCGATCTCACCCACTACGATCATTTCGCGGTCCCGAGGCGCCTCGGCCACTACAGCGCCGAACGGATCGACGAGAAACGACGAGCCCCAGAACTCGATGCCGTCGCCGTCGGTGCCGGCGGGTCGCTCGTGGCCGACCCGGTTCACGGCGGCGACGTAGCAACCGTTCGCGATCGCGTGGCTCCGCTGGATCGTGCGCCAGGCGTCGAGCTGCTGGGCGCCGTGCGTGGCCTTCTCCTTCGGGTGCCATCCGATCGCCGTCGGATAGAACAGCACGTTGGCGCCCTGCAGCGCCGTGAGGCGCGCGCCTTCGGGATACCACTGGTCCCAGCACACCAGCGTCCCGATTCGTCCCACGCGCGTGTCGAACGCACGGAAGCCCAGGTCGCCCGGCGTGAAGTAGAACTTCTCGTAGTAGGCCGGATCGTCGGGGATGTGCATCTTGCGATAGATCCCGACCACGCGGCCGTCGGCGTCGATCACCGCAGCGCTGTTGTGGTACAAGCCCGCGGCGCGACGCTCGAACACCGGCGCGATCACGACGACGCCCGCCTGCTTCGCCGCCTTACCCAGCGCCTCCGTGCTCGGCCCGGGGACCGGCTCGGCCAGATCGAACAGCTCGGGATCTTCCCGCTGCGCGAAGTATTGTGACCGGAACAGCTCCGGCAGGCAGACCAGCTGCGCGCCGGCGGCGGCGGCCTCGGAGATCTTTGCAATCGCCTTCTTGAGGTTGGCGTCGGGATCCGCCGACATGGCCATCTGCACCAGGCCGACTTGGTACCGCGCCGGAGGCCGGGGATCGGTCATGGGGGAGAACTCTACTACGTTCCGGTCGTGACCGCACCCGTCAGGGAGTGCGCACTTCGAACTCCGCTTCCACGCCGTAGTCGGCGATTCCGCAAAGGGTCACGTAGGCGAGGTATCGGCCGGGGCGCGGTGCCGCCTCGGGGGGGATGGAGACGAACTGCCGGTACACGCCCCCCAGCCGGATCGTGATCCGCTCCGGGTTGCGGGTCGGGCCGGGGAGGGACTTGCGCCACCACGTTTTATCGGTGGTGTGCCGCACCCGGGCGCACAGAACCTCGTTGGTGGGGAGCATGAAGTCGATCTCGGTCAGTCCGTGATTCAAGATCGTGTACATCAACAGCGGTTGGACCCCGCTCGCACCGCCGTCGGGCAGACGCCATGTGACGCGATTGGGGATGGCGGCCAGCGTCACGACCGCCATCTGATTGAACGACAGGTGCACTGTGGCCCGGCGGAGGCCCTCCGGCTCGACCTCCTCGAGGCGCTCGACCTGGATCACCGCCTCTGCGGGCCCGAGCGCCACCTGGCCTATGGCTCTCACGAACTGGTGCTGCAGCCGCCGCCACCGTGCGTCGTCGCCGCGGGCCGTGAGCCAGTTGGCCCGACGCCCTTCCACCACCAAGGGATCCGGGAGCAGCAACCCCCAGCCGCCCGAGTCGCCCGGCTCCAGGAAGCCATGGACGGCGACCGCCGTGTCCAGTCTCGCCTGGGCGACGGTTCGGACAGGAATGGACACGAGCAGGGCGAGTGACAGGCGAGCGGCGCGCAGGACTATTTCTCGAGTCGGTAGCCGGCCTTGCGGACGGTGAGAATGTGCTGCGGCGCTGCGGGATCGGTTTCCAGCTTGCGGCGCAGCTCGGCCACGTGCGTGTCCACGGTGCGGCTCAGCACCGCGGCGCTGTAGCCCCACACCTCGGTGAGGAGCTCCATGCGGCTGACGACGGCCCCGCCGCGTCGCAGCAGCGCGAGCAACAGGTCGAACTCCTTGGGGGTGAGCGCCACCGGCTTGCCCTTACGCAATACGGTGCGGGAGGCAGGGATGACCTCGACGACGCCGAACTCCTCCGGCTCTCCGGCGCCGTCTCCCGGCGGAGCGGTGCGTCGCAACAGCGCCTCGACGCGCGCGAGCAGCTCGAGCACGCCGAACGGCTTCGTGACGTAGTCGTCCGCGCCCAGACGCAGTCCGCGAACCTTGTCGGCCTCTTCGCCGCGCGCGGTGAGGATGAGGATGGGCATGCGGCGCCCCTCGTCGCGCAGTGCGCGGAGCACGCGATAGCCATCCAGACCCGGCAGCATCAGATCGAGAATGATCAAGTCGGCCCCGGAGTCGCGGGCGCGCGCCAGCCCTTTGGTCCCGTCCTCGACGACCAGAACGTCGTAGCCCTCGATCTCGAGGTTGTTGCGCAGGCCGAAAGCGAGATCGGCGTTGTCTTCGACCACAAGGATCCGCGTCATGCGCTCGCTCCGGCGTCGGCTCGAAGCGGGCTGGCGCCCGTCGCGGCGTGGGCCTGCGGCACGAGCGGCAGCTCGATCACGAACCGGCTGCCCGTACGACCCTCAGGCCCCGACACGGGGGCGTCCTCGGCCCAGGCGCGACCGCCGTGCAGCGCGACGAGCTCACGCACTACGGACAGGCCGATGCCCGTGCCCGCCACGGCCGAGCCGCGATCGCGCTCGAGCCGCCAGAAGCGGTCCCAGATGCGCTCGCGCTCGGCCGCGGGAATGCCGGGGCCCTGGTCGTCCACGCTCACCAGCGCCCGGCCGTCTGACACGGTGACGCCGAGCGTCACGGTCTGGCCGGGCGGCCCGTATTTCACGGCGTTGTCGAGCAGGTTGAGGAGCATCTGGCGCAGGGCGTCGGCGTCGACCGGCGCCACGACGCCGTCGGTGAGCTCGGTGCACAGCGTGACGCCACGCGCGGCGGCGAGCGGCGTGAACGCTTCGGCCGCTTCAGTGAGGAGCGGTGCGAGCGGCGCGGGCGTCGGCGAGAGCCGGGTGAGCCGCCGCTCCGAACGCGAGAAGTGCAGCAGGTTCTCGACCAGGTGGGTGAGCCGGCGCGCTTCCTGGTCGATGATCTCGAGCGAGCGCTCGCGCTCCTCGTCGGAGCGGACCCGGCCCAGCATCAGCGTCTCCGAGAACATGCGGATCTGAGCGAGCGGAGTGCGCAGCTCGTGCGACACACCCGACACGAAGTCGGCACGCAGACGCGACAACTCGTACTCGCGTCGCAGCTGCAGCAGGGCCGCCGCGACCAGCCCAGCCGTGAGGGCCAAGAGGAAGAGTATGCGCGGCCGCTGATCGCGCGGCATCCCGCCGATGATCAGCTTCGACGCCATATCGGGGCGCAGCGCCACCTGTACGCGCATCCCGCCCATCATCGCTTCGACGGTATCGTGTCCCGCGAACCTCGGCTGGTATTGCACCGGCGAGCGGTACATCTCGATACCGTCCGCGTCGGTCACGATCGCCGATCCGAGCGAGTCGTCGGGCAGCCCACCGGTGAGGGGCCGGGGCAAGAGCGGGATCTTCTCTTGACCCATGGTATAGACGGGCCCGAAGCCCTTAGGGTCTCCCTCGAATCCCACCACGGTGCGTGGCTCGCCCTTGTCTTTCACGACCGTGTAGACAATCGCGCGCGGCATCCCAGCAACGGTGCGCACAATGGCGGCGAGGTGCTCTTTGGGGTCATAGACGGTCCGGCTGTGGATCGGCAGGGTATCGATCAGCCAGCGTCGGGCGGCGGCCGCGGGCGGGCGGCCCGCGGTTTCGAGCCTCTTGGTGCGGAGATCGTACCGGAACGTGTAGCGAACGAGTTTCATGAATTCGGCGGTGGGTGCCTCGAGGCCACGGCCGAGTTGCGCGGGCGAAGGGAGTGGGCCTCCCGGTGCTCCGGCTTTGGCGCGCCACAGTGCGTCCAAGGGCGGCATGAATGCGACGTACCAGAGTTCTGAGGACAGACGCGAAGCGAACCGCGCGGCGGCCACGCGTGCATTGTCGCGCAGCACTCGCTCCGCGGTGGCCCGGTGATCGAGGAACGTCCAGTGTGCCTGCAGCGCCAGGACGCCCGCCAGCACCAGCGTGAGCAGCAGCAGGGCGGCGATAAACAGCGCGCGGGGGCGCGGCGGACGGGCGGAATCGCTCATGGACGCTCGGGAGAGATGCACCGGATGTCGGACAGTTTCAAGGTAAGCCGGGGGAGCGCGGTCGTCCGCCCCCCTGACGGTTCTCTGACAGGCTCCCCACCGCGCCTCCACCTGCGCCGCTGCACCGCGACCTACCTTGCACCTCGGCCATGGTCGCGGCCGAGGTGTAGACGGCCCACTTCGCCCGACCGGTCAACCCGGGGAGCGGTTCGTGCCCCGGGTTTGGCTTTTCCGGCGGTTCGCGACGTTATGTTCCATGACCGATGGCATTCATCCTCACCAGCGCGGCCTTGAAAGACGGCGCCACCATCCCGGGCAAATACACGTGTGACGGGGTAGATGTGTCCCCGCCGCTCGCCTGGAGCGGCGCGCCGGCCGGGACTCGCAGCTTCGCCCTCATCGCCGATGACCCCGACGCGCCGGGCGGGACGTGGGTCCACTGGGTGCTGTACAATCTGCCGGCTGAGGTCTCCGAGCTCCCGGAGAACATCGCCAAAGTCGAATCGCTCGACCTGGGTGGCGCGCGCCAGGGGCGGAACGACTTCCGCCGCCCGGGCTACGGCGGCCCGTGCCCGCCGCCGGGACCCGCCCACCGCTACTTCTTCAAGCTGTACGCGCTCGACACGCGGCTGGAGCTCAAGGCCGGAGCTCAGAAGAAGGATGTGGAGGCGGCATTGGAGGGACACGCGCTCGGCTCGGCACAGCTCATGGGGACGTACGCGAGGCAGAGGCGATGAGAGTACCGCTCCCCCTGGCGGCCATGTTGGCGGTGTCCCTCGGCCCGCCCCCCGCACCGACGCTCTCTGTGGTCGTTCTCCCCGCCGACCTGCGGGGTCTCATGAGCGCGCTCTGGGTCGAAAACAACCGTCACTGGGACGAGCTGGCCGACCAGAATACGCTGACCCAGCTGCTCGGCACCGGCAAGCCGACGCAGCGGGAATACCTTGGCTGCCTCGTCGGGGACGTGGCAGGTGACACGCTGTTCGTCCGCCGGCTCGTGCAGGCCGAGCACTTGAAACAGTTGCAGTTCGCGGTCGCCGGCGACTGCCTGAGCGTGGAACGGCTGGTGGGGACGTTCCATACCCATCCCTACCGCGCCGATCCGGCGGGGCACGCGGTGAAGGAACGCGGCCTGTCGCCCCTGGACTTGAGGACCTTCGCGACCGCGTCCGACCTGATCACGATGGTGATGTGGGACCTGGATTCGCTCGACACGGCCACGAAAGCCATGGACGGCAGCGTGCGCCACCCCGCCGCCGTCCAGATTCGCTGAGCGCTCAGCGATCGCCCGAGCCTCCCGCGACGAGGCCCTTGCCGCGCCACTTCTCGAAAATCTTCTTGGCCTGTTGATGCGCTTCGTCCAATGCCTGCTTCGCGCTCATCCGTCCGGTCGCCGCGTTGGCGAACATGGTCGGCAGGACGAAGGTGTCGAAAATCTCGCTCTCCGCCGGGTTGGCGGGGCCCGGGTGTCCGATATTGGTCGCCCATTGTAGGGCGGTACTGATCGGCTTGAGCTTCGAGGGTGGATTCGACCCGAACGGGTCGTTCGCCGTGACCTGCTCGAGCCACTTGTTGCCCGAGGCGACCTTCTGCGCGACTGGGACGCCCGCGTCAGCGACCGACCCGGTGTACGCGGGGAAGTTGTACAGCTTGCTTCCCAGGACCGCGTCGCGGTAATGCCCGAGCAAGTCGAGGAGGAACTGCTTCGCAGCGTCGGGGCTCTGCGCAAACTTCCAGATCACGTAGATCCCCATCACATGCTCGCTCGCCCATCCCGTGCCGCGCGGCCCCTTCAGCGCCGGCACGAAGAACGTATCGTCCGCTACGGGGAGCTTGTTGTCCTGCGCCGTGCGGTAGGCGGAGATCGAGTTGAGGATGTAGCCCGTCTGACGGGAATTGAGTGCCTGGTTGTTGGACGCGGCATTCCAGCTCATGACCGACAGGTTCATTCCCGCCTTGAACAGGCGCACACCGAACTCCAGCGCCTCGAGGTTGTGGTCCGATTTTAGAACGACGTTCTCGTTCTGGTCCTGGATGGATCCATCGTACGACCACAACATGGCACGAGCGGCCATGTTGGAGTCGAGCTCCTGCGACATCCCGATCCCGATGGGAATCTGGATCTCGGGATGCTTGCCCTTGATGAGGGGCGCGGCCTTGACCAGATCCTCCCAAGTGACGGGGCCATCGGGCATCCCGATTTCGGTCCAGATGCTCTTCAGGTAATCACCGGGATCCGGCACGTAGTTGTCGCTGAAGCCGAACCACTTGCGCGTCACGGGGTTGTAGGTGCTGCGCTTGCACAGGTCGAGCAGCGGCCCGTTCTGGCGCTCGGCTTCCTTGACCGCGTCCGCCATGTCGAGCACCTGCGGCTCGAATGCGCCCGGCGGCGACAGGAACTGGAATAGATCGTGCCCTTGCTGGGCGGCGACCTCGGCGTTGGCCCGCGTTCCGAGATCGGCGAGCGAGATATGGTCAACGGTGACCTCGATCCCCTTGGCCGTCCCCCAGTCCTTGGCGTACTTGTCGAACCAGACGTCGTAGGAGGGGACGAAATGGCTCCACTGGAGGATCTTCAGGGTCTTCTGGGGCCGCTTGATCCGAATCGTCGGCCCCAGAGCGGCGGCCACGGCAACTCCGGTCGTCGTGGTCACGAATTCACGCCGATTGATTTCCTTACGCTTTGGCATGGACCTACCTCCGAGTATGCGGCAGTGGCGGCCTGAGAGCGTACTGATCGGGGCGTTCGTCGCGGGACAAAGTTGCCTTGTGCGGCCGCAACCGCAAGACGCACGCGCTGATCGTTCGGGCAGAGCGGCTCCCATACGCGTTCGTCCCGAGTTCGAAAGGTGTTCACGGGCAGAAGATGAGGAGGAGGTCCTTTCGTTTCCGTGGTGGCTGCGGTGCCCGTCGGCGGGGATGAGCGCGTTCCGCTGAGAATCGGAGAGAGTTCTTACCGTCCTCGACGCTGAAGAGGTGGCTGCGGGCCGGTAGCGACAGAGCCCCGACGCAGTCGAGTTTCATGCGGTCGCCCGCCCAACAACGTACGGACGCGAGGTCGCGATGGTGGTGCGTTTCCGCAAGGCGGTGCGGCCTGTTGCGGGCGAGGCACCCGCGAATCCGGTGCCTGGTTGCGTCACAGGGTGTTCAGCACCCTCAGTGACGAGACCGATGCGGAGCCTCCGTCCGGACCACTAGCGCAGGCCGTTGCGGGTCAGAGTTGAAGCGCGGCACTACGGGTTTATCGGAGCATGACGTAGCCGCTCCCAGCATAGTTGTCCCTCAGGATGATCGTATTGCTTCGGCCGGTAACCGCAACGCTGCCTACAGGGGGACAGTTCTGGCCCAAGCTGGCGTCGCAGATGGTCGGATCTGCCCTGGCCGTGAATCCACCCCACGCCGTGGCCCCCATCAACGTGATCGTGCCCATGTTATGGTAGTTGTCGCTGATGTTGATCGCACCGCCTCCCGAGGCGGTGACCGCAACGATGTCGGGCGCCGGGCAGGGATTGAAGCTCCCATCGCAATACCACGGACTAGTTATAGGTGCATACCGCGCGGTGAGTCCACCGGACCCGGTAAGGCCCGTCAGGGTTATCGTGCCCGTGTTATGGTAGTTGTCGCTGACGTTGATCGCACCGCTTCCCGAGGCGGTGACCGCCACGAAGTCGGGCGCCGGGCAGGGATTGAAGCTCCCATCGCAATACCACGGACTAGTTATTGGAGCGTATTGTGCGCTGAATCCCCCTGATGCGGTTACAGTGGTTCCGATAAATCCGCTATAGACAAGGAGGTTTGGCGTGTTGGCGGGCAGTCCGGCGATGAAGCCGCTGTCAGCGTTCGTCGTCAGCGCTGTTCGTACCTGAGCCGGCGTCGCTCTCGTGTTAACTGACAGATAGAGGGCTGCCGTGCCGGCGACGTGCGGCGACGCCATAGAGGTACCGGTATCGACTCTGGTGGCGCCATTTAGCCAGTCCGAGGTGATAGCCACACCTGGGGCATTGATCCTCACACAGGAGCCATAATTCGAAAAGGATGCGAAACCGTCACTTCTGTACGGAGAATAGCTAGTATAGGCGATATTGGTTGCCCCTACAGTGATTGCGTTCGGCGCACTGGCTGGCGAGACATTGCACGCGTCGACATGATCGTTACCGGCAGAAATCGTGTAGGTCACACCACCGCTAATCGAGTTTTCGACCGCCTGATTTAGGAGGGTTGATAGGGGGCCTCCCAGGCTCATGTTCGCGACGGCGGGTAATACCCGGTTAGCCGTCACCCAGTTGACGCCGGCGATGACGCCCGATTCGGTGCCGCTCCCTTGACAGTCGAGTACACGCACGGCAACCAGATGGACGTTCTTTGCGACGCCCCAATTCGAGCCACCTGCCGTGCCCCCAACGTGCGTTCCGTGTCCATTGCAATCGATCCCATTACCACCGAAGGCGTCGAAACCGACACTCGCCCGGCCACCGAAGTCCGGGTGCGAGGTTTCGATGCCTGTGTCAATGACGTAAACGGTCACTCCGGTGCCGTCAGCGAAGTAGGTATAGGTGTACGTGTAGGTGAAGGGATTCCTCGGGTAGTCCCAGGGATTATTTAGGGGAGCTTGCAAAGGCACCGGTTGCGAGACGCGCTGAAGGCCCCAAGTCGTATTGGTTTGCTCGGTGGTCACGTGCACTTCCTGATCCTGCTCCACGTAGGCGACCGTCAACTCGTTGCGAAGCGCGTTCGCGAGCGCGTCCGGCATCTTAACAGCGAAGCCCCTGAGGGCTGCTGTGTAGACGTACCGAAGGTGGCCACCGTATCTCAACGTCAAAGCACGGGCTACGCCATCTACGTCTTTAACCTCGTCCTTCAGCACGACGATGTATTGCCCTGGGATAGGGGCTGAAACTCCGGGTTGTGCAGGGCCCGAGAGCTGGCTGGTCGGTCGGGTCCTTGGGGCCGTCGGATTCGACTGATCGCGACTGCAGGCGAAACCAAACGCCAAAGCGATGAGTGTGGCCGCGAGGCTCTTCGCAGCCGATGTGGCGCGAACGAAACGTCTCATGGTGAACTCTCCCTTCGTTTGGCCGAGTGATTCTGAGGGAGCAGTCAGAACTTGATTCTGCGCGCGGGGCGCGCGCTGGGCTGCATGCTACCGGGTCAGCCGCTGCAAAACAAGTGCTACACCTGTTGCAAGCGAGCGCTGGTGCGAGCACGTCGATGTCGCAGCAGTTCACGATGTCTCGATGCGACGAATGTGGTTCCGTCGCAACATTCATCGCTGTACTCGGGTTCCTACGCGTCGCCGTAAGCGGACACCAGCTTCAACGGAAGGCTGATCACATGTCGACCTTGCGCCGCAGGCGCAGGGTCTCGTGTGAGGTGGACTCGAGGTCACCTGCGGTCCAGTTTCGCGCATCAGTCGCAAGCGCGACCCGCTGGTAACGCCCTGCTTCGGACCTGCGGGCGGGTGGTGGAGTTACCCTTCCCCCGCAATTTGGGTGGGTCCGCTCGACGGGATGATTTCTACTGGCCGCCAAACCGTGCCGCCCAGCCGGTTCAACTCTCTTGCGGCCGAGCTGATCCCGAGTGGCGCGTGGCTGTACTTCTCCTGCACGCTGCAGTAGATAGCACCACGCCTCTGCCCGGGCTACTCGCACCGCGGTTCTGGTTCGAATACGAGACCTGCGGCGCGCCGAGTCTCGTCGCTGCCCCGGTTTGGCGAGTCCCGCGAGAGCCATGTCGCTGGCAAGCCGCGTGCTGGGTGTCAGGTCGGTGTACGGCTACTTGGCACCCAACACTCCGCCCCTCCCTTCCTACAGCGTGTACAGCACGCTGAGGGCGACCTGATCGGCGCTCGCCGGGCCGGCGTTGTACCGCGTCACCGCCCGGAAGTACTCCAGGCCGACGGCGTAGCGGCCCGCTCGGAAGCGCAGCAGGGCGTCGTAGTCATGACTCTGCTGGCGCGCGAGCGGGCCCGCTGTCGGGTTGTCCTGGGCGAACCGCTGCACGTCGGGTTGGTCCATTCCAGCAAACGCCCACAGGCTCCAGTGCGGGGTGAAGTCATAGCCGGCCTGGGCCCACGCGCCCCAGCCGCGGATGTCCCCGTGCCCCTGAGCAAACTGCGTGATGTGGGCGAACTGCTGGCCCAGTGCCTTGCCGTAATAGAAATTGCCGTGCACGGTGAGCTTGCCGGGCGCGATGTTGCCGCCCGCTTCGATGCCCCAGGCCGACATGTTGGAATCCTTGGCCCCGGTGCTCGTCGTGTCGCGGCCCGTGCCGGTCGTGTCCTTCCAGTCTACGTGCCCGACCACGTAGGCGCTCCAGCTCAAGTTCGGGGTCTTCTTCGCGAAGTTGAGTCGTGCCTCGAGCTGCGGCAACCCTGAAGCCTCCCCCGTGCCGATGTTGGCGGTGGAATCGCGTCCGGATGTGATCGGCCCGGAGCCCTTGAAAGCAGCGAGCTGGAGCTGAACGGTGAGCGGAGCCCCTGCCGCACTCAGGTCCTGATAGAGGAAGACGCCAGGAAAGCGCCAGCCGACCATGCCGGTCGCGCCGTACCCCAGCGGGAAGGCCAGGTGCGTCAGCGACACCGGCACCTCGCCGAACATCGGCGACCAGAACTGGCCGATCCGCAGCGTCGTGCGGCCGTTCGACAGATCGACGAATGCGAACCTGACGCGGAACTGCGGCTGCTCATCAGAAAACGGTGGCGCGGGCGTCGCCGGAAACGCGCCGAAGAAGTCTGCCTCGAGGGTGGCTCTCGGCGACCACTTGCCGAGCACCGGGCCGGCGTTGAACGTAAAGTTGATGCGCGTATTCCGGACGTCGCCGTCAAAGATCCCCTTGTCGGTTGTAGGCTGGGCCGCGGGTGCCGCGGCGAACTCCGCGTTCTGCCCCTGCCCGAAGCTGCCGAACAATCCGTGATCGTAGAACATCGTGGCGCTGATGAAGCCGCTGATGGTGAGCGTCTGTCCCTCACCGAACTTGACCACCTGCTGAGCTGAGGAGGTCCGTGAGCCTCCGAGCATGAAGACCGCAAGAACAGAGAGCGTACAGAACGATGGCATTCGCGTGCGCATGACACCCCCTCCGTAAAAGGTGCGTACTGCGTCGACTATCCCTTCACCGCTCCCATCGTGAAGCCTTGGATGAAGCGGTCGATAAATGCGTTGTAGATAATCGCCAACGGGATGCTCGTGAACAGCGCGGCCGCCATGAGCGCCCCCCAGTGGTACACGTCGCCCCGGACCAGCGCGATCGGGACTCCCAAACTCACGGTCATCTTGTTCACCGAGCTGATGAACGTCAGGGCGTACACGAATTCCTGTAGCACCAGCGTGAAGCTGAACACGACCACCGTCAAGATCCCCGGAACGATCAGGCGCGGCGCCACTTTCAGGATCACCGCGAGGCGGCTGTAGCCGTCGATCATCGCCTGCTCCTCGATTTCCCATGGCACCGAGCGCAGGAACCCCATGACGAGCCAGGTGCAAAATGGAATGGTCATCGTCGGGTAGATCAGGATCAGCGCCCCCAGCGAGTCCTGGAGCCCTAGCAAGGAGATCAGGCGCGAGAACGGCACGAACAGCAGGGTCGGGGGGATGAGGTAGGTGAAGAAGATCCCCATGCCCATCCGCTCGCCCCAGCGGCCCACCAGCCGGGCCAAGCTGTAGCCCGCCGGTACGGCCACCGCGACCGTGATCACGACGACTGCGACGACCACCACGAGGGTGTTCAGGACCCAGCGTGGGAAGTCCGTTTGCCCGAGGAGCAGCTTCACGTGATCGAGCGTGGGCGGGTCGTTGAAGATCCAGGGGATGTGGCTCGAGTCCGACGCGCCCACGTACAGATCGCGGTTCTGTTTGAACGACGTGATGAGCATCCAGTAGAACGGGAACCCGGCGAACACGGTGAAGGCCAGGGCCGCGGCGTACAGCGCCACGCGTTTCATCGCGCTCCCCCAACCTCCGTGCGATGGGCCAGCCGCAGCATCCCGATGGCGACGACGATCAGGAAGGGGAGCAGGAACACGGCGATCGCGGCACCCTGTCCCAAGTCGGCCCCCAGGATGCCGCGCTGGAACGCGAGTGTGGGCAAGACGTGCGTCGTGTTGGCCGGCCCGCCGCCCGTGAGGATGTAGACGACGCCCAGGTCGGTCGCTGTGTACACCACGCCGAACAGCACCGCCACGGCGACCACCGGCAGCAGCAGCGGCAGCTCCACCCGGAACAGGCGCCGCCAGAACCCGGCGCCGTCCACAATGGACGCCTCGACGATCTCCTGCGGGATCGACGACAAACCCGCGAGCACGATCACGGTGGCGAACGGGAAAATGCGCCACGCTTGCACGATGATGATGGCGAAGAGCGCGAGCGCGGGGTCGCCCAGCCAGTACAGCCAGCCGTGCAGCAAGCCCGCGGCCTTGAGCGTCCAGTTGATCACGCTGAACGTGGAATCGAAGATCCACGTCCAGGCGATCGCCGCGAGCGACACCGGCACCGCCCACGGCAGCAGCAGCACGAACCGCGCGAACCGCTTTCCTCGGAACGTGGCGCGGAAAACCTGAGCAGCGGCAGTCGCCAGGATGACCACGAGCACCTGGGACCCGACCGTGACCACGACGCTGTTGCGCAGCGCTCTCAAGAAGATCGGGTCGCCGAGAATCGCCCCGTAATTGTGGAAGCCGGCCCACCCGAAACTGAGACTCCCGGCAGTCGCGTTGCTGAAGCCCAGCGCAATCGCGAAGGCGAACGGGACGCCGACCAGCAAGATCACGTAGGCGAGGGCGGGGCCGAGCAGCATCGCGCCCAGTACGTCCTCGCGGTCGGCGAGCGTTCGCCGGGGCGGCAGCAGGGCCGTCATGCCTAGCGCCGCAATCCCGTTTCCGGGTCGAAGTAGCGCAGCGCGCGCCGGGGCACGGCGAACTCGTGGGTCTCGCCTTCCGGAATGGCAAGGACGATCGTCGCCGGCAGCTTCGCGATGATCGTGGCATCCGGCGTGCCGCTCCCGGCGACCGAGCCGTACACGTAGCGATCGGAGCCCAGGTACTCCACTCGTCGCACTGCGAAGCGGAACGTGCGCAGGTCCTCGCCCGACCCGAAGACACTCTGCGGGAGAAAATGTTCGGGACGAAAGCCGGTCAGCGTACGGGGGGGAAGGGAGGGGTCGCCCGTGTCGAGGAGGTTCATGGGCGGTTGCCCGACGAAGGTCGCCACGAACGTGTCGACCGGATCCTCATAGACCTCCTGGGGCGTTCCGACCTGCCGCACTTTGCCGCGCTCCATGACCACGATGCGGTCGCCGAGCCCCATCGCCTCCACCTGATCATGCGTGACGTACACGGTCGTGGTCTGGATTTGTCGCTGGAACCGCTTCAGGTCGTCTCGGGCCGTGTTGCGCAGCTTCGCGTCCAGGTTCGCCAGCGGCTCGTCCAAGAGGAAGACCTTGGGATCCCGCACCAGGGCGCGGCACAGGGCGACGCGCTGGCGCTCCCCGCCCGAGAGCTGGCGCGGGTAGCGATCGAGATAGCGGGAGATACTGAACATCTCGGCGGCCCACCGCACCTTCTCCTCGATCTGCTTGCGGGGCGTCCGGCTTGCCTCCAGCGGGAAGGCGATGTTCTGAAACACGGTCCGATGGGGGTAGAGGGCGTAGCTCTGGAACACCATGGCGATCCCGCGGGCACGAGGGGGCACGTCGCGGTCCACGCGCTGGTCTCCGATGTGTATCTCCCCGGATGTGGGTTGCTCGAGCCCCGCGATCATGCGGAGCAGCGTCGTCTTTCCCGAGCCGGAGGAGCCGAGCAGGACGAGGAATTCTCCGTCGCGGGTCGACAGGTCCACCCCATCGACCGCGTGTAGATCCCCGAAGTGCTTTCTCAGGCTTCGGATTTCTATGCCAGCCACCGTCCGGCGCTACGTCCCGGGCTTTCGCCCGTGGGCCGTGGTATCCGGCGCTTTCGCCAGATTGACCGGCGGGGAATAGATGAGGTAGTACGGGCTGTCTGGCACCTGGAGTGGCTTCACGACCTCCGGCGGCGGGCCGGCGGGAGGCCATGCCCGTCCGCGGGCGCCACCCCCGCACCCCACCGCCGTGAGGACCATCCCGCCGAGAATTGCAACCCGCATACGCAGAGCGACGTGCATCGTTTCCCCTTGCCAGCGACCGGTGTTGGATCGTTCACTCAGAAAGTGCGTCGTCCGACGGTGCGCCGCGAGCGAGCCAGTCCCGGAACGCGTCCGCGTCGTGGGCCAGGCGCCACTCCTCGAAAATCGACAGCGCCATGGCCCGGACACCGCCCTCGCTACCGCCGGCGGCCAGGCACTGCTCGTGCAGCCATGCTTCGAATGCGTCGGGCTCGGGGTCGGCGGCGACGGCCCGCTCGAGCAGGTCCCGCTTGATCGTCAGGCCGATCGCATCGGGGGTCGTGTCGCGCTTGCGCCGCCGCCGTCTCCCCTCCGAGGCGTCCAGCGCCGCCAGCAGCTCACCGCAGATCAGGCTCGGGCGCGCGTTCACGCTCCGACCCCCGGAGGTTGGTGGAGGTTCTGGGGGTTGGTGGAGGTTGGTGTAGGGTGCTTCGCCACCGCCTCCATCATCCTCCACAACCTCCACCATCCTCCACGACCCTCGATCCGCGCTTCCAGTGCGTAGCCCGGCCGTTCTGGCCGCTGGTAGCCGCGCTCGAGCGCCGCCACGTCCAGCGGCACGGTCGTCAAGTCGTCCAGCAGGATCGCCCATGGGGCGAGCGGGCGCACCGTGGTGACGCCTTTCAGGTATCCCTTGCAAGTGTGACACACCTCGATCTTGCGCGTCTGATCGCCCGCCTCCGGCGTGAGGTAGCCGAGGTGGTCGTGCTGAGTCTCGTCACAGAACACGCAGCGTAACAGCGGGATCGCCCATCCCGTGCCGCAACGCCCGCAGCGCAGCTGACGCTTGCGCTCGAGCCCGGTGTATTCGGCCACCACCGGCCGCGCGCCGCACAGGGGGCAGTACCCCTCCCACCAGGTGGCTGGCAGCTCGCTCGCCAGCCCGCGGCCGCACGCCTGGAGCAGGGGCAAGGCCGCCATCTGACCGAGGACGCGGAGAGCGGGCGCCTCCGCGCCTGCGGCGGCCAGCGCGTCGATACGCGCGTCGTCGTGGCACACCGCGGCCTCGAGCAAGGCCAACCCGTCGATTGGCCGCGAGGTCGCGGTGGGGGTGAGCTTCAGGAGGTGGCGGACCCAGCTCCGGGCCGCACCTGCGTCGATCGTGATTTCGGCATGAGACAGCACGGGCGCCTTGACGGGTCGCCCCGCCGCCGCTGTGGGCACGGCGGCGTCCCAAGTGGCACTGTTTTCACTTTCGCCCAGCGCCGCGTCCAAGAGGCCGAGCCACGCTTCGGACTCAGGGTTGTCGCGGCGAACCGCGGCCACCCGCTCCTGGAGTGCTACGTTCCGCGCGTGCCGAATGCGGGCATTGGACCAGAGCATTTCACCTTCACGGTGCGACAGGGCGTTCGATAGTACATCTTCGCGCCCTGGTGCAATTCAGGGACGGCGTCGTGGTTACCCAGATCGGCGCCGGGCCCGCCTCCCCGCACGCGCGAGGCCTCGGGGCTCACACAGCCCGCAAGGCCGGCCAGCGTCAGCGTCAACCACCAGCGATGTCTCGTGGTCATGCTACGACCCCGCAACCACACGGTAGCGGTCGATTCCCTCGGACGCGAGTAGCGTCGCGATCCGCAACAGGAAACCGCCGAGCAGCACGAGCCTGGCTGCCTGCGCGGGCTTCGCGTGCATGCGGAGCGGGGCCAGGATCCCGAATCCGATGACGCCCACGAGCAGCACCAGGCCCCAGAAGCTGACCCAAACCCGGTTTACCGGCCCGAGAGACGCGAGAAACAGGATCAGCACGAGCAGCTCGACCACGAGCGCCCTGGCGTCGAACCACGATAGCCACCCGAGCGACCGTTCCGTTGCTCCGCGCCCTGGGGAAAGCAGGATGAGCGTCGCCGCCCCGGTCGACGCGCCCGACGCGAGGAACAACGCCCCCAGCCACGGGCTGTCGGCCCAGATGGGGCGGTTGGTGACCGACAGCAGGATCCCCGTGTAGCCGGCGATGAAGAGCCCAAGTAGGCCGCCGACGCCCGCGACGAGCTTGGCGACCCCACCCTTCACCACGCCGCCGATAGCGCGGAGCGCGGGCAGCTGGAGCCGCCCCTCTTCGGCCCGCGCCCCGAGGGCCGAGAGCACGGAAAACAGTCCGAACAGGAGGATCGCCCAGGCGCCGAACGAGATGGGCGACCAGCCCTTGAACATGAGGGCGGGGAAATTCTCCGACTGGAACAGCATGTGCCAGAAGCGCAACGGTCGACCCAGGTCGATCGTGAGCAGCAGGCCCGAGAGGATCGCGCCGACCGCGGCGACGTCGTACCCTGTGCGCACCACGGGGCGGTCCTCGGGCCGGCCGAACCAGTCCAGCGCGGCGGCGAGGAAGTAGGCGCCGCCCGCGAGCCCGCCCACGAAGAAGTACGGGATGATGAACCAGGTCCAGTGGGGCGCGCCGCTGAAGAACGTGTCGGACATCAGTTGGGTCCCCCTCCACCCGGACCACCCATTCCATCCATGCGCCGCTTGCGCAGGCCGACGAGCGCCAACACGCCGAGCACTGCCGCGCTCGCGAACGAGAACGAAGCGCTCTTGGTCAGGTTGCGCGACGGGAGCGTCGGTTTCCGCGGGAGCCCGTAGACCTCCGGCTCGTCCACGAGCAGGTAGAACGAATTGAGCCCTCCGAGCGCCCCGTCGGGATCGGCCCCATACAGCTCGGCCTTGACCCCCTGTGCCTTGAGCTGGTCGACGCGCTTATGCGCCCGCGTGCGCAGTTCGACGATCGACCCGAACTGGATCGAGTCCGTGGGACAGGCCTTCGAGCACGCGGGCTCGAGCCCCACCTTGAGCCGGTCGTAGCAGAGCGTGCACTTCTGCGCCGTCCCCGACACCGGGTTCACGTCGATCACGCCGAACGGGCAGGCGGCGATGCATGCCCGGCATCCGTTGCAGACGTCGGACTGGATGACGACCGTGTCGAACTCGGTACGGATGATGGCGCCGGTGGGACACACTTCGAGGCATCCCGCCTGGACGCAGTGCTTGCAGACGTCGCTCATCATCAGCCAGCGGCCGTCGTATGGGCCCTTGAACTGTTCGATGAAACGGACGTGCCGCCAGTGGATGCCGTCCAGCTTGCGGGTGTTGTCGTAGCTGTCGCCGCTCAGCTCCCCGATCCCGCCGTTCTCGGCGGGGAGCTGGTTCCATTCCTTGCACGCGACTTCGCACGCTTTGCAGCCGATGCAAACCGTGGTGTCGGTAAAGAATCCCATGGGCTCAGGCATTTTCACGCCTTCTCCACGTTGCAGACGAACGCCTTGCCTTCGTGGATCGACACGTTCGGATCCCCGACCCAGGACGTCAGGTCGTTGACGACGTCGCCGGTGCTCAAGCCCATCCAGCCCCAGTGCCAGGGCATGCCCACGTGGTGGATCGGTTTGCCGGCGATGTGCATCACGCCGATGCGATGGGTGACCAGCGCCTTCGCGCGGATATGGCCGCGCGGGCTCGACACGACCACCCAATCGAGGTTCTTGATCCCCTTTTCCTTGGCCAGGTCGTGCCCGAGCTCGATGAACAACTCGGGCTGGAGCTCGGCGAGCCACGGTAGCCAGCGGCTCATCGCGCCCGCCAGGTAATGCTCGGTGAGCCGGTACGTGCTGATGACGTAGGGGAACTTCGGGTCGCCCACCGCCGCGAGCTTGTTGTACGGCTTGCCGGGCGCCCAGACCTTGTGCACGGGACTGGTCTGCTGCTTGTACAGCGGGTTCTGGATCGGCGACTCGTGCGGCTCGTAGTGCGTCGGGAGCGGCCCGTCCACGAGGCCCGCCGGCACGAACAGCCAACCCCGGCCGTCCGCCCGCATGATGAACGGCTGGGTGCCCGACAGCGCGTCGAGCGCGATGCCGTCCGGCTTGGGCTGCGCATCCGGCGCCTTGGTCGCGCCGAAATCGGGTACGTCGTACCCGACCCACTTTCCTTTTGGCACCGGCTTGCCGGTCTTGGGGTCGGGCGGGTTGACGAAGCTCGCGTCCCACCAGATCCAGCGCTTGCGCTCGCTCCAGGGGTTGCCCTTCAAGTCGGCGGACGCGCGGTTGTACATAACCCGGCGGTTGGCCGGCCACGCCCAGCCCCATTTGAGATGCGCGCCGGGCACGCCCGGTGGGTCGGGCTCCCGCCGCGCCGTCATGTTCTGATCCGGGGCCGGGTAGCAGCCACAGTAGATCCACGAAGCACAGGTGGTGGAGCCGTCGTCCTTCAGCTCGGCGAAGCCCTTCAGGTGCTGCTTCGCGTCGGCCGTCTGGTACCCGTTGATCTCGCGCAGGATCTTGAGCGCGTCGGGCTCGCCCGGGTAGATGGGCTTCACGCCCGGGTCGGGGTCGAACTCCCAGGTGACGTTGGTCCACCCCTGGTCGCGCGGCAGCTTCGAGCCGGCGTACAGTGTCTTCATCCGCTTCGCCAGGTTGTGGTAGAACCAGGTGTCGGTGCGGCAGTCGCCCGGTGCGTCCGACGCCTTGTGGTGCCACTGCAGCATGCGCTGGGTGTTGGTGAAGCTGCCGTCGTACTCGGCGATCTGGGTCGAAGGGAAGAAAAAGATCTCTGTTTTGATGTCCGCGATCTGCACCTCGCCGTTTTTCACCTCGGGACCGAGATACCAGTGGGTGGCCGTCTCGGTGAGCCAGTTGTCCTTCACCACCAGCCAGTCGAGCTGGCGCATCGCCAGCCGCGTCGCGCCCCCGTTCAGCGAGGTGGCGGGGTTCTGGCCGACGCAGCACATCCCCTTGACTTTGCCGTCCGCCATGGCCGCGAAGCTGGCGATGTGGGAATGATCGCCCAGAATCTTCGGGTGCCAGTCGTAGCCGAAATCGTTCTCCGCCGTCGCGGCCGCGCCGTACATCGACTTCAAGTACGACACGAGGAACTTGGGCAGGTGGCCGTAGTAGCTCGTGGGGCTGGTCTCGGCCGCCATGTAGTCCCGCAGCGTTTCGTGCGGCCGCAGCGCCGACGGGGCGTTCATGTACCCGTGGATGCTGTGGTACAGGGTCGGCACGTCGGTCGAGCCCTGAATCGCCGCATGGCCGCGCAGGGCCATCACGCCGCCGCCGGGCCGGCCGATGTTGCCGAGCAGCAGCTGGAGCAGCGCGCAGCAGCTGATCATCTGTACGCCGTAAGTGTGCTGCGTCCAGGCGACCGCGTACGCGAACGCGCTGGTACGGTCGCGGCCCGAATTCTCGAGCAGCATCTCGGCGACCTTGATGAACTTGTCCTTGGGCGAGCCGCAGACCTGCTCCACCATCTCGGGCGTATAGCGGGCGAAGTGTCGCTTCAGGATCTGGAACACGCAGTGCGGGTTCTGGAGCGTCGGGTCTTTTTCGGCCGGGCCCGGCTTGAGCGACCGCACCAGGTCGTCGAACGGGGGGCCGGCGCGCTTCGCAATCAGGTCTTTGGTGACGGGACCCGGGGCCTTCGGCCCGCGCTTATAGGCCCAGGTCGCGTTGTCGTACCGACCCTCGAGCCCGTTGTACGGCCAGAACGCCGGCTCGGTGAACTTCACCATTCCCGAAAAGACGCCGTCCAGATCCTCGGTGTCCTTGAAGTCGTCGCCGATGATCGTCGCGGCGTTGGTGTAGTTGACCGCGAACTCCTTGAAGAAGGGGTCCGTGTTCCACCGCTTGCTGTTGACGACGTAGTTGATCAGGCCGCCGAGGAAGGCGATGTCCGAGCCCGCGCGGATCGGGACGTGCAGATCGGCGACCGCGCTGGTGCGGGTGAAGCGGGGATCGACGTGGACCAGCTTCGCGCCGTTGAGCTTGGCCTTCATGGGCCAGCGGAACGCCACCGGATGGCACTCCGCCATGTTCGAGCCCATGATGATGAAGCAATCGGTGTGCTCGAGATTGCGCGGATACAGCGTCGCCGCGCCGCGACCGAACCGTGTCCCCAGACCGGGGACGCTAGAGCTGTGTCATATCCTGGCCTGATTTTCGATGGCGACGACCCCGAGCCCGCGCCAGAACTTCTGGCATACGTGGTTGAACTCGTTGTCGAGCGTCGCGCCACCGAGCGCGAACATCGCGGGGCTCATGTTCACGAGCTTCCCGTTCGGGAGCTTCTCGATGAACGTCTCGTCGCGGGTCTTCTTGATCAGCTCGGCCACGCGGTCCATGGCCCACTCGAGCTCCACGACCTCCCAGTCTTTCGCCCCGGGCTTGCGATGCAAGACCTTGGTCGCCCGGTTGGGGTTGAGGTGGAGCTGATAGATCGCAGCGCCCTTGGGGCAGAGGGTGCCCTCGTTGTGCGGGCTGCGCGGGTCGCCTTCGATGTTGACGATCTTGCCGTCGACCGTGTGGATCAGGGTTGCGCATCCGACCGAGCAGAACGGGCAAATGCTCGGCGTTGTCTTGGCGTCCTTGATGCGCAGCTCCTGCGCCCGCGCCATGGCCGGTGCCAGCGTCACGCCGAGCCCGACGAGCCCGCCGATCGCGGTCCCCGCTCCAGCGCTGGTCGTGAGTTGCAGGAAATCCCGCCGACTGACCTGCATGGAATCCTCCCCGCTTGAAGAATGGGGTTCGCCGGACTCGATTGTCGGATGATATACGGAGCGGCTTCTGAGGGCGCAACCCCCGGTCCCCGAGGTCCAATAGCTCCGCCCGCTGGGGTCTGGCGGCGGGCGCGGAGGTGCTCTAGTGTCTGCGGATGCTTGAGCTGCCGGACCTCACCCCCGAGCATTTCGAAATCCTGGTGATGCGAGAGCTTCGCAAAGTCGGGCTCGAGATCTCCGGGCTCCGTATCCACCGGCGTACTATGCTGCCTGAGCCCGACGAGGGCTATCTCCTTGAGGTCAAAGGCGTGGTGAGGGGCGCCGGCTGGGAACGGCGCGTCCTCATTGCCTGCCGACGACAGCAACGACCGATCGTGGCCGCCGAGGTCGAGCTGTTGAAGGCCCACGTCAAGGAAGCAGACGCCGAGGGCGGCCTGCTCTTCGGGGCGGCCGACTTCGACCCGGACGCCCTGATGACGGCTGAGGACTCTGCCCTCGCGCTCCTCCGTGTCACGGATGGCCGAACGGCGTTCGACACCAGCGGTTGGGGAACACCGGGGCACTATCCCGCCTGGCTTCCCGCCTACTGCGCGCAGTCGGTGACGCGCGACCCATTGGGCCAGCCGCGCTACGAGCTGCTGGAAAGTGGCAAGGGGGGTGTGATCGTCGAACGGCTGCGCACCCCTCCTAAGGAAAGGCGCAACGCATGAGCGAGCCGCAACCGCAGAAAGACGCGATGGACGTCCTCCAAGCCTTCGTAAACGACTACAACGCTCGCGCGCGGCCGGCGATCCCGCTCGGCGCTGCCGGTGAAGCAGGCGGTGCGCAGTTGCGCTTGAGATACAGCCCGGCCGAGGGTCAGGTTTCGATCTTCCACATGGTTGCGATCAGCCGCAACGGTCGGCCGGCCATCCTGGTGCAGTGCTTCGACGGACCCACGGCCGACACCGCCGTGCAGGCCGGACTGTGGGCCAGCAAGCAGCTCGGGCGCCGGTAGTCTCGATCCACGAGCTCGGCACGCTCGGCGGCGCGGTGAGCCAGGCCAAGGCGGCGAACCGCCGGGGTCAGGTCGTGGGCACGAGCCGCGACGGCCAGGGCCGGACCAGGGCGTTCCTGTGGCAGGAGGATCTGGGGATCGTCGACTTGAAACCGCTCACCGGGGTGAACACCTCAGCCAACGACGTCAACGAGAACGGCGAAATCACCGGCGGAGGCGACACCGGGTTCGGGGACTTCCATGCCTACCTCCTGTCCGAGGGCACGAGCTTCGATCTCGGCACGCTGGGGGGGAACGAGAGCGAGGCGCTCGCCGTGAATCGGCGGGGACAGGTGGCGGGGCACAGTCGGATCGCCGGGGCCGTCGTGAAGCACGCCTTCCTGATCCCGGATCCCGGCCGTATGGTCGACCTGGGCAGCCTGGGGGGGGCGGGGACGACCAGCATCGCGCACGACGTGAACGACGACGGCGCGGTCGTGGGCCTGGCAGAGACGAGCAGCCGTCAGCCCCACGCGTTCCTCTGGACGGCGGCCGATGGCATGCGGGATCTCGGCGCCCTGGGGGCGGCTCCCAGCATCGCGCTGGGAATCAACAACCGAACGGAAGTCGTGGGCGGCAGCGGTCACGCGTTCCTGTGGACGGACCAGGCCGGGATGGTCGATTTGGGGACCCTCGGGGGACGTACCAGTTGCGCCAACGACGTCAACGATCTCGGCTGCATCGTAGGAGTGAGCCAGACGGACGGGACCGATGCCCGAGGCCTCCCGCTCACTCGCGCGTTTCTCCGGATGCCGGACGGGAGCCTCCTCGACTTGGGCACGCTGGGGGGCAACCACAGCTCCGCGGCGGCAATCTCCGAAGAGGCCGGCGGCGTGCTGCGGATCGCGGGACACAGCCATGACGCCGCCGGGGCTGTTCGAGCGGTCCTCTGGACGGTGCGTCTGGGGTAGTGCGGTGGCGGTTTTGCGGTGCTGGCGCCCCGCGCGGGTGAGCGCTACCATAGCAGCGGTTTCCCCGCACACACCCACACCCTCGAGGGGGGAGCAATGACGGCGCCCAGTCTCTCCACCAAGGAACTTCGCCGGGTCGTCATCGCCGCAGCCGTTGGGAACGTGATCGAGTGGTACGACTTCTACATCTTCGGCAGCTTGGCGGCGATCTTGTCCGTCCAGTTCTTCTCGAAGACCGATCCGGTCGCTGCGTTCCTCTCGACCGTCGCGATCTTTTCCGTCGGCTTCCTGATCCGGCCGCTCGGCGCGTTCGTCTTCGGCCGAGTCGGCGATCTGGTGGGCCGCAAGTATACCTTCCTCATTACGCTGAGCGGCATGGGCCTCTCGACGGCGCTGATCGGCGTCGTCCCGAGCTACGCCAGCATCGGCGTTGCGGCCGCCTTCATTCTCTTTTTCCTGCGACTCATACAGGGTCTCTGCCTTGGCGGGGAGTACGGGGGTGCCATCACGTACGTCGCGGAGCACGTCCCCGACGAAAAACGCGGCTACTACACGGGCTGGCTCCAGACGTCACCCACACTCGGCATCGTGGTCTCGCTCGCCGTGATCATCGGGACGCGAGAGTCTTTGGGCCCGGAAGCATGGAATGCATGGGGATGGCGGATTCCCTTCATACTCTCACTCCTCATGGTAGCGATCGCCATCTACATCCGGCTCCGGCTCCAGGAGACGCCGATCTTCCAGGCCATCAAGGCTAGGGGTCAGACGGCGACCAATCCGTGGCGCGAGGCGTTTCTGACCCAGAACTTCAAGTACGTCGTGATCGCCAGCATCGTCGTGCTCGGCGAAGGCGTGGTGTGGTACTCAGGCCAATTCTGGGCGCTCTATTTCCTCCAGCAAATACGGAAGCCGGACACCCTGACGCCGGCCATCATGACGGGCGTCGCCCTGCTCATCGCCACTCCGACGCTCATCCTGTTCGGGTGGCTCTCGGACAAGATCGGCCGGAAGCCGATCATTTTGGCGGGGTTCGCGCTCGCGGCCCTCACGTACTACCCGCTCTACACGGCGCTTGGCAAGGCCGCGGACCCGGCCAACACCAACTACCCGCTGGCGATCCTCATCGTCGCGATCATGGTGTCGTACGTGGGCATGGTGTACGGCCCGATTGGGGCGTTCCTCGCCGAGTACTTCCCGGCCCGGATCCGTTACACCTCTGTGTCGGTGCCGTATCACATCGGCAACGGGTGGGGCGGGGGGCTGGTGCCGATCATCACGACCACGGCGTACCTGAACAGCCACGGCAATCTCGGCTCCGCGCTCATGTATCCCATCATCGTCCCCGCGGTGGCCTTCCTGCTCAGCCTGTTCCTGATGCCGGAGACGCGCAAGATCAGCATGTGGAAGCCGGACGAGGTCGGGGCCGCTCGCGCCTGACCGGCGGCGGCGTGCGCTGAAACGCGAGGCGCCCTGACGAACACGTCACGGCGCCTCGTTGTTTCCACCACCGGGTTCAGGCCTTCTTCGCGATCATCCCGGCACCCATCTCCGAGATGTAACCCAGTACTGCCCCCGCGATGAGGGCGACCGCGACCATCAGATAGCCTCTCGGATCCGTCGGTGCAGCCCAGGCGGTGACCGCCGCCCCGCAGAACGCGCCCGGGATAAAGGACAGTATCGGCACCTTCGACTGGAGGACCAAGAAGAAGGCGACGACGCCGATGATGATCCAGGCGAAACTGCCCATGTTCATCGCGCCGATCAGCATATGGGCCAGCCAGACCCACACTACGCCAGACAGCGTGGACGCGATGGTCTTCTGGAGTCCGGCGGTCTTCCCGCCCGCCGCGAAGAAGCACGCCCACGCCACGATGCCGGCCGGGACGAGCAGGCTGGCCATCGTGCCGACCTTCACCCAGAGCGCTATGAGAATACCGATGCTCAGCGCCAGCGCCGTCAGCATGTCCATACGATCCAGCCTCCGTATATAGGACGAAAGCGAAAACGGCTCCCGCGCTCCCTCCTTGAGGGCGGCGTGAGAGCCGTTCCACCGACTGCGCGGACCAGCATGTATGGCATCCAGCCTCTTCCCGACGACAGCACGGGTCAAACGAGAAGATTCCGGTGCGCCTGAAGCCGCCCCACGGTAGGGATGCCCGCCGGAACTGTCAAGCCCCGACGGGAGTTAGCGGCCGTGAGCGTACTTGAGCGCCGCCTCGGTGCGGTTCTTCACTCCGAGCTTCGAGAAGAGATGCTGCACGTGGAACTTCACCGTGTTGTCCGATAGCCCGAGCCGTTCGGCGATCTGCGGGTTGGTGAGTCCACCCGCCACCAGTGCCCAGACCTCGCGCTCGCGCGGGGTGAGGTCGCCCGGCGCGCCGCCCCGCCCCTCGATCCAGCGGCGCGCCGCCTGGGGAAACACCAGCTGGCCGGCATGCACCTGCCGGATGGCCGTCAGCGTCTGCTGGGGCGACTCGGTCTTGAGCGCGAGGCCTTCGGCACCGGCGTCGAGGGCCGAGCGGAGCGACTCGCCGTCGTTGTACGCGGTGAGCACGAGGACCTTGGGGGGTGTGGTCCGGTCGCGCAACGCGGCGATCACTTCCGTCCCCTTGATGCTCGTGAGCTCGAGGTCCAGCACGACCACGTCGGGCTTGTGCTGCTCGACGAGCTTGACGACCTCCGTGCCGTCGGTGGTCCAGGCCGCGACCTTGATGTCGGGCTCGCCGTCCAGCAGCGCGCGCAGGCCTTCGATTACGATGGCGTGGTCGTCGGCGAGCAGCACGCGGATCATGGCCCGCGCCTCATTCCGCCGGCAGCGCGACGGTCAGCGATGTCCCCCGGCCGGGCGCGCTCTCGAG
>Ga0137390_10000286_pt1 | contig 32846 bp, 25 predicted proteins | sample 15con2h24AmetaG_FD_104937 | JGI IMG/M metagenome (GOLD analysis project Ga0137390, IMG submission 104937) | Vadose zone soil microbial communities from Angelo Coast Range Reserve, California, USA - 15con2h2.4A metaG | ecosystem: Environmental > Terrestrial > Soil > Vadose zone > Saprolite... | reverse complement strand
GACGCGCCGGCGCGCCCAGCGTCATCCCCTGGAGCGGGTCGTCCGGCGGTCCCGCTGGCTGCGGCGCCGGTACGTCCGGACCCTCCGTACGGCCACGCGGCCCGCTCACAACGCGGCCTCGGACCGCGCCTTCAGGGTCGTACGGGACGTCGCCGGCCTGGAGTTGGTGGTGGTGGACGACACCTTCACCACCGGCGCCAGCGTCCAGAGCGCCGTGTCCGCCCTGCGCCTCGCCGGGGCGACGGTGGTCGCCGTCGTCGTGATCGGGCGGGTCGTCAACCCCGATGCCAACCCGGCCGAGGCCCACCTGTGGGCCGCCGTCCGGAGGAGGAGATGGGGCCTCAACGAGTGTTGTACGCAAGCCGGGTAAAATCGGGAGACTTCATGATCGCTCCCAGACTCAGCCGCGGGCTGTGCCTCCTCCTCGGGCTCGGCCTCCTGGCCGGGGCGTGCAGCCACAAGCCCAGCCCGGCGACGGCGAAGCCGGTGGTCCCAACCCAGGCGGCCAGCCCGACGGAGACCGTGACCGCCCCGCCCACGGTCACGGCGAGCGTGGCGCCGGCGAGCGCGGCGCCGGCCCCCACCCGGAGGTCGTCGCCCACGCCCACCAACTCCAAGCCGGCCGCCGTCCCGACGGCCCCCCCGGCGCCGCTGCGACCGCCCGCGACCCCCGCCGGCGCGGCGGTCTCCCTGCCGAAGCTGGGCACCTACGTCTACGACCTGTCCGGCACGACCCAGAGCCCGCTGCTCGGCCTCCCGCAGAGCTACCCGTCCGGCGCCACGCTCAGCACCAACTTCTCCGCAGCCACCCCCCGGGCCGGTGGCACGGAGGTCGTGTCCAGGGGCACGTCGTCCCAGGACCAGGCGCAAACCACGACGAAGTGGCTCTTCCAGCCCTCCAAGGTCCTGCTCACCTTCTCGAACCTCACGTTCCTGGGCCTCGCCAGCTACGACTGCACGTACGCGCCGGCGCCGGAGATCCTGCCGATCCCGTTGCAGGCCACCACCCTCCCCACCCAGTCGTGGTCCGGGGCCCAGTGCACAGGGAGCCTCCAGCTCACCGTGACCGGACTCGAGACGGTGAGCGCCGCGGGCCAGGCCTGGAACGTCTGGCGAGTCCACACCGCCGTGCACTACGTCGCCCAGTCGAGCGTGGACGCCACGCTGGACACCACCAGCCTGTTCTCCCCCGAGCTCGGCACCGTCGTCACGAGCGACTCGACCACGACCGGGAAGGTGGCCGGGTCGCCCTTCACGTCGCACCAGGTGACGTCGCTCAAGAGCCACCCGTGACCCAGGACCACCTCGTCGAACTGCGGGACGTCCACCGCACCTACCGCCGGGGCGAGGAAACCGTCCAGGCCCTCCGGGGTGTCTCCCTGGCCGTCGACCGCGGGGACTTCCTCGTCGTCACCGGGCCGTCGGGCTCCGGCAAGTCGACGCTGCTGCACATCATGGCCGGGCTCGACCGGCCGTCCAGCGGCGAGGTGCTCCTCGACGGCAATCCCCTCTCCGCCATGTCGGACGACGACCTGACCCTCCGCCGCCGGCGGGGCATTGGGTTCATCTTCCAGTTCTTCCACCTGCTCCCGACGCTCTCGGCCACGGACAACGTCGGCCTGCCGCTGCTCCTCGACGGCCTGGGGCCGGACGAGATCCGGTCGCGGGCCGGACATGCCCTGGAACGCGTCGGCCTGGGCCACCGATCGCACCACAGACCACGCGAGATGTCCGGGGGCGAGCAGCAGCGCGTCGCGATCGCCCGCGCCCTGGTCATCCGGCCGTCGCTGATCCTCGCCGACGAGCCGACCGGCAACCTCGACTCGGCCTCCGGTGCCGACATCCTCCAGATCCTGCGCGACGCCCCTGCCGAGTTCGGAGCGGCGGTCGTCCTCGTCACCCACCAGCCCGACGCCGCCCAGCCCGGCGAGCGGACGCTCTCGATGCGGGACGGGATCGTCGAAGCCGCCTCGGTGGCGGGCTGAGCCGCCGCCTGCGGGGAGCGCTCCACCTCAACTGGGCGCTCAACTCCCGCCACCTCGTCGCCCACCGCCTCCGGCTGGCGCTTTCCATTGCCGGGATCGCCTCGGGGGTCGCCCTTGCCGTGGCGGTCGGGGGCCTGACCAGCTCGATCAGCGCCGCGCTCCGCGACGCCTCGCTCTCGGCGGCGACGAAAGCACAGCTCGAGGTCCGCCCCGTCACCCAGATCAGCATGCCGGAGTCCGTCCTCGCCCAGACCCGTGCGACACCCGGCGTCCTCGCTGCGGCGGGGACCGTGGAGGCAGCGACGTTCGTCCGCCCGACGGGAGGGAGCCGGGAGACCAGCGTGGCGGTCATCGGCTTCGAACCGGGCATCCTCGCCCTCGCCCCGCGGGCGCTCAGCGGGGCCAACCTCGCGGGCAAAGACCCGACCGGGCTCCTCCTCCCCGCGCCGCTCGCCACTGAACTCGGCGTCACGGCGACCGGCACCGTCGAGCTGTACACGGCGCACGGGTGGCAACCGACCCATGTCGGGGGCCTCATCCCGCCCGCACCTGGCTCGGTCCGGGCTGTCGCAACCGGCCTCCTCACCGCCCAGTCCCTCCTCGACCGGCAGGGCCGCATCGACGCCGTCTACGTCAAGACCGGGCCGGACCCCTCGTCGGTCGCGGGGGCGCTCGAGCGCTCCCTGGGCCCGTCGGTGCGTGTGGGCCGGCTCGCGTTGCGCACCGACGACGTCCGCCAGATCACCGCGACCGTGAGCGTGGTGCTCAACGTCGCCGCCATCGTCGCCCTGTTCGTGGGGGCCTTCCTCGTCTACAACACCATGTCGATGGCCTCGGTGGAGCGCGCCGGCGAGGCGGCGATCCTGCGGGCGGTGGGGGCCAAGCGGCGCCAGACCTTCTGGCTGCTGGTCTCCGAGGGGGCGCTCCTCGGCGCTGCTGGATCCGCCGTGGGCGAGGTCGCGGGGCTGGGCCTCGCGCGTATCCTCCTCGCCATCCGGGGGGCCGGGCTCGAGACCCTGCTGCCCGTGAACGTCAACCACCTCGTGCTGTCCTGGCCCGCGCTCGTGCTGGCCGGCGCCGGCGGGGTGCTCGCCTCGATGGGCGCCGCGGCGGGACCGGCGCGCCGGGTGGCCCGTGCCGACCCCGCCGCGAACCTCGGCCCCCGGGCGGCCCTCGAGGAGCCGGCCGGCGTCGGCGGCTGGCGCCCCCTGCCCGTCGGGGCGGCGCTGGTCCTCGTGGGGGCCGGGGCCGCAGCATGGTGGGTCCGTGCGCCGACGACGACGCTGACGCTGCCGACCGTGGCGATGCTGCTGTTCGTCGCCGGCGTCGCCGTCCTCGTCCGTCCCCTGGTGCCCGCCCTCGCGGCGCAGGTGCTGCGGCCGGCCGCTCGGTCCCGGGCGACCCTCCGTCTCGCTGCGGGCGAGCTGCAGCGTTCCCCCTCCCGCACCGCCTACACGGTCGGTGCCGTGGTCCTGGCCCTTGCCCTGGTCGTCGGGGTGCAGGTCGACATCGCATCGTTCCAGAACGCCTTCAACCAAGGCCTCACCCGCCTCGTCCAGGCCGACCTCATCGTGCGCTCACGGGACTGGCAACCGTACGGTGCGTCCGTGGGCGTGGACGCGGGCATCGCATCCTCGATCGCCGCGATGCCCGGGGTCGCCGCCGCCTACCCATCGAAGACCCTGCTGACGACCTACCGGGGGCACATCGCCCCCGTCCTCGCCATCGCCGATCAGGGCTACCGGCGCTACGGCGCCGACCCGACGATCTCGCAGCACGACCGCGACCTGAACGCAGCGGTCGCCGGCGGGGGCAAGATGCTTGTCTCGGCATCGGCGGCCGGGCGCTTCGGGGTCCACGCAGGCGACCACGTCACCTTCGACACGCCCGCCGGCCCGAAGAGCTTCGCCGTCGTCGGGGTGTACGAGGACCCCGCGGCCGTGCTCCCGACGTTCTACATGACGTTCGAGGACGCCACTGCGGCGTGGGGCCTCTCCGGCGCCGACGTCATCGACGTGTTCCTGCAGCCCGGGGTCTCTCCGCCATCGGTGACCGCCGCCATCCGGCAGAAGCTGGGCCCCCGCTATGGCCTCAGCCCCGACACGAGGCGCGAGTTCATCCACCGCCTGTCGGCCATCGTGTCGAGCCTCCAGCGCCTCATCGGCAGCGTCCAGGTGGTCGCCGTCCTCGTCGCAGCCCTCGGCGTGGCGAACACGCTGCTCATCTCGACCTTCGAGCGCCGCCGGGACCTGGGGATCCTCAGGGCGGTCGGGATGAACCGGCGGCAGTTGCGCCGGATGGTGATCCTGGAGTCCCTGATGCTCGGCACGCTGGGCGTCGTGCTTGCGTGGGGCTTCGGGACCGGGGTCGGCCTGTTCGCGCACCGCATCACCGAGATCCAGACCGGCCTCACCATCCCCACCGTGATCCAGGCGCGGACCTACCTGGCAGTCCTGGGCCTCGGCGTCGCCACCGCGGTGGGGGCCGCGATCTACCCGGCCCGGCGCGCCGGACTGCTCGACGTCACCGACGCCCTGCAGTACGAATAGCGCCGGGCCGGGCCAGGCTACCCGCTGGAGACCAGGCCCCCGATCGGCTTGTTCAGGTGCTGGCCGCCCATCCCGCCCAGGAACGGGGCGTTGCCGAAGCCGAACACCCCGCCGTCCGCCGCGACCAGCCAGTAGCCCTGGCCGTCGGGCGTGGCGGCGATGCCGACCACCCGCGAGTTGAGGTGCGTGCCCCCGAGGCCGCCGAAGGTGCCGGCGTCGCCGAAGGCAAGGACCCCGCCGTCTGAGGCCACCAGCCAGTAGCCCTGGCCGCTCGGGGTGCCGGCGATGCCCACGATCGGGGCGTTGAGGTGCGTCCCGGCGAGCGACCCGAGGTTGCCGGCGTCGCCGAAGGGGAACACGGCGCCGTCGGAGCCGGCCAGCCAGTAGCCCTGGCCGCTCGGGGTGACAGACATCGCCACGATGGGGGCACCCGGCGGCATGCTGCCCTTGGAGCCGAAGAACCCGGCGTCGCCGAAGGCGAACACGCCACCGTCGGAGCCGAACAGCCAGTAGCCCTGGCCCAACGGCGTCGGGGTCATGGCCACGATCGGGCCGTTGATGTGGATGCCGGCCATCGAGCCGAAGAACCCGGCGTCGCCGAAGGCGAACACGCCACCGTCGGAGCCGAACAGCCAGTAGCCCTGGCCCAACGGCGTCGGGGTCATGGCGACCACGGGCCGGTTGAGGTGCATGCTGCCCGTCGACCCGAAGAAGGCAGCGTCGCCGAAGGTGAAGACGCCCCCGTCGGAGCCGAACAACCAGTAGCCGAAGCGGCGGACTGTCGTCGTGACGCTGGCGGTGTTGTTGTGGGGGTTCGGGTCGACCTGGTCGCCCTTCACCGAGGCGGTGTTCGTGACGCTGCCCGTGGCGTGCGGGACCACGACGAGGGTAACGGTGGCGTGCGCACCGACGGCCAGGTTGCCGATGGCGCAGGAGACCGTGGGCAGCGCCGTGGTGCAGGTGCCCTGCGTGGTCACCTTGGCGAGCACGGTCCACCCCGCGGGCAGGGTGTCGACCATGACCACGCCGGTGGCGTTGTTCGGCCCGTTGTTGGTGACGACGACGGCGTAGGCAGTGGGAAGGTCGACGACGGCCCGCGCCGCGCCGACCTTGGTCACCGAGAGATCGGCCATGGCGGGAGCCGCCACGGTCTGGCCGCCCGCCAGCGTCCCCGAGGCCGGGGCGAAGCTGGCGTCGCCGCCGTAGTTGGCGACGACCGTGTGGTTGCCCACCGCCAGGCCGCTGGTCGAGTAGGTGCCGACGCCGCCGGACACCGCAGCCGGGCTGCCGGCGTTGGCGCCGTCGATGACGAACTGGACCTGGCCGGTGGGGGTCCCCGACCCCGGGGCAACCGGGGTGACCGTGGCCGTGAAGACCACGGAGTCACCGAGGACGGACGGGTTCTTCGAGGAGGCCACCGCCACGGACGCTCCCGCCTTGGTGACGGTCTGGCCGCCGGGAAGCGTCCCGGAGCTCGCCTTGAAGTTGCCGCTGCCGCTGTAGTCGGCCCGGACGGTGTGGTTGCCAACCGAGAGCGTGCTGATGGAGCCGGAGGTGGCCGAGCCGCCCGAGAGCGTCACGGGGCCCCCGACGTTGCTGCCGTCGACCACGAACTGGACGGTGCCGCCCGGGGTGCCGGCACCGTTGCCCGCCGCCGCGACATGGGCGGTGAACTGGACGCCCTGGCCGAAGGCCGAGGGGTTCTGCGACGACGAGACGGTGGTGGTCGAGTCCGACCGCTGGACACCCTCGCCGCCGGAGAGGGACCCGCTGCTGGTGTTGAAGCTGGCATCGCCGAGGTAGTTGGCCGACACGGTGTGGGAGCCGACGCCGAGCGTGCTGATCGAGCCCGACGTGGCGACGCCGCCGGACAGGCTCACCGGCCCGCCAAGGTTCGAGCCGTCGACCACGAACTGCACCTGACCGCCGGGCGTGCCCGCCCCGGGGGACAGCGCGGCGACGGTGGCGGTGAACTGGACCGGCTCCCCAAAGTCCGACGGGTTCGCCGACGAGGCAGTGCTCGTCGTCGTGTCCGCCTTGTTGACCGTTTGCGTGAGGCTGCCGGTGCCCGGCTTGTAGACGATGTCGCCGCGGTAGGTGGCGGTGACGGTGTGGGCGCCGACCGACAGCGAGCTGATCGCCGTGGACGTGGCGACGCCGCCGGCGAGGCCGACCGGGCCGCCGAGGTTCACGCCGTCGACGCCGAACTGGATGCTGCCCGTGGGCGTGCCCTGAGCCCCCGTGAGCGTCGCCGTGAAGACGACCGGCTGCCCGAACACCGACGGGTTCACCGACGAGGTGACGGTGTTGGTGGCGTCGATCTGCCCGACGACCTGGTCCAGCGCCGCCGACGTGCTCGGGTTGAAGTCACCGTTGCCGCTGTAGGTGGCGGTGACCGGGTGGGTGCCGACGCTCAGGGCGGAGGTGACGCCGGAAGTCCCAGTCCCGCCGGCGAGCGTGACCGGGCCGCCGAAGGCCGAACCGTCGACGAAGAACTGGACGGTGCCGGTGGGCGTGCCCGCTCCCGGGGCGACCGGGGCGACCGTGGCGGTGAAGCTGACGCCCTGCCCGAAGGCCGAGGGGTTGGCAGAGGACGAGAGCGCGGTCGTCGTCCCGGCGGGGTTCACCTGGTGGCCCGCGAACCCCCCTTGCGGTGCGAAGTTGGTGTCGCCGGGGTAGAAGGCAGCGATGACGTGGGCACCCGCGTGCAGGGTGTTGTCCGCCAGGGTCCCCACGCCCCCGGTCAGGGGCGCCGCTCCCAGGACCTGGCCCGAGGTGAGGTCGCTGATGACGACCGAGCCCGTCGGGACGCCGGCCCCCGGGGCGACGGCGGTCACGGTCACGGCGTAGGTGACCGTCTCCCCGAAGACCGAGGGGTTCTGGGCCGAGGTGACCGTCACCGTGACGCCCGCATGGTTCACCTGCTGGCCGACGGACCCCGTGCTCGTGTTGAAGCTCGCATCGCCGCCGTAGGTGGCGGTCACCGTGTGCGATCCCACCGCGAGGGTGCTGATCGAGGGCGACGTCGCGCTGCCCGCGGTCACGGTGGCGGTGCCGAAACTGGACCCGTCGGCGAAGAACTCGACCTGGCCGGTCGGGGTCCCGGAGGCCGGCGCAACCGGTGCCACCGTGGCGGTGAAGGTGACGGGCTGGCCGAAGACGGTGGGCGACGTTGCGGTGGTCACGGTCGTGGTGGTGTCGGCCCCCTTCACCACCTGGGTCAGGGTGGGCGAACTGCTGGTGTTGAAGCTGGTGTCGCCGCCGTAGGTGGCGGTGACGGCATAGCTGCCGACGGCGAGGTTGGAGATCGAGGACGTGGTTGCAGCCCCAGCGCTCAGCGCCTGGGTCTGTAGCGGGGCGCCGTTGAGGAAGAACGACACGTTGCCGGTTGGCGTGCCCGCCCCCGGGGCGACCGGAGCCACCGTGGCGGTGAAGCTGACGCCCTGGCCCGACACCGACGGGTTGGCCGAGGACCCCACCGTCGTGGTGGTGTCCGCCTTGGCGACCACCTGGCCACCGGCCAGGGTGCCGGCGCTGCCGTGGAAACTGGTGTCACCGGTGTAGGTGGTGGTGACGGTGTGCGTTCCCACCGGCAGGTTGGCGACCGGGGTGGTCGTGGCCGACCCCGATGCGAGCGGGACCGACGACAGCGGGCTGCCGTCGACGAAGAAGTCGATCGTGCCCGACGGCGTCCCGGCTCCGGGCGCGGTGGGCGCCACGGTGGCCGTGAACGTCACGGGCTGGCCGAAGACCGACGGGTTGACAGACGAGGAGACGCCCGTGGATGTGTCCGAGGGATTGACGGTCTGGCCGCCGGGGAGGGTGCCGCTGCTGTCGATGTAGCTCCCCGCGCCGGTGAACGTCGCCGTGACGCCGTGGTTGCCCACCGGCAGGTTGGCCGCTGCGTAGGTGCCGACGCCACCGGACAGGGCGATCGGGCCCCCGACGTTGCTGCCGTCGATGCCGAACTGGACGCTGCCGGTGGGCGTGCCGTTGCCACCCGAATCCACGGTGGCGGTGAACATCACCGTCTGACCGAAGACCGAGGGGTTGGCGGACGAGGTCACCGTGGTAGTGGTGAGGAAGCCGTTGACCACCTGGTTGACCTGCGACGAGGTGCTCGTGGTGAAGCTTGCGTCGCCCACGTAGGTGGCGACCACCGGGTGGGTGCCCAGGGTGAGCGACGTCACGTTCGACAGGGTGGCGACCCCGCCCGCGAGCGGGATCGTGCCCAGGGTGGTGCTCCCGTCGGCCACGAACTGCACGTTGCCGGTAGGCGTGCCCGCCCCGGGGGCGGTGGCGGTGACGGTTGCGGTGAAGGCCACCGGCTGGTTGACGTTGGATGGGTTGGGCGACGAGCCGAGGGCCGTCGTGGTGCTGGCCTTGTTGACGGTCTGGCCGCCGGACAGCGTGCCCGTACTGACGTCGAACGTTGCGTCACTGCCGTAGGTGGCCGTGACGACGTGGTTGCCGACGGACAGATTGCTGATCCCGCTGAGGGTCGCGGACCCGGCAGTAACTGGGAGCGCGCTGCCCTGGTTGACACCGTCGATGGCGAACTGCACGTTGCCGGTGATCGTCCCGCCGACGGCGGACTGGACGGTTGCCGTGAAGTCGACCGGTTGCCCGAAGACAGACGGGTTGTGCGGGGAGACGATCGTCGTGGTCGTGGGCGCCTTGTTGACCACCTGGCCACCGGCCAGGGTGCCCGTGCTGCCGTTGAAGTTGCCGTCCCCGGCGTACACGGCGGTGATGGTGTGCGTCCCGACGGTAAGGGTGTTGGTCGAGATCGACGCCACGCCGCCCACGGGGGTCTGGGCTGCCCCCAGTGGGTTGCCGTTGTCCTTGAACTGGACCGACCCCACCCCGGCCGGGGTGCCTGCCCCGGGAGCCGTCGCCGTGATGGTGGCCGTGAACTGGACGGTCTGGGTCACGACCGACGGGTTCAGTGAGGATCCGACCGCCACCGAGGTGTCCGCCTTGTTGACGACCTGCGGGTTGGTCCCGAGGGAGCCGGCGCTGCCGTTGAAGTCGACGTCCCCACTGTAGACGGCCGTGATGGTGTGGTTGCCTACCGAGAGGTTGGCGATCGTGGGTGTGGTGGCCACCCCGCTCACGACGGACACGGGCGAGCCGAGGTTCGTGACGCCGTCCATGAACTGGACGGTCCCGCCCTGGGGGGTGGCCGGCGTGGTGCCGCCCGTGTTCGACGAGACGGTGGCCGTGAACTGGACGCCCTGGCCGAAGACCGACGGGTTGTGGTTGGAGGTGACCGCGGTCGTCGTGTCGGCCTTGACGGTCAGATTGGCCGTCACCGTCTGGCTGTCGGCCATCGCATCGGCGCTGGCGTTGCCGAGCAGGAGGTTGGAGTTGAAGGTCGTCGTTGCCACCCCGTTCACGAACTGGGTCGAAGCGCCGGACAGGGAACCGTGCACGGCGTTGCTGAAGATGGTCCCGGCGGGAACCGGGAACGAGGCGAGCCCGTTGAGCGACCCTGCCCCCAAAGCTCCCCCCGTGTTGCGCCCGAGGATGTCGGCGGTGAGGGCGGTCGTGTCACCGGGGTGGAGGGCCGCGGTCGTCGGGACGTTGCGAAGCTGCAGCCAGTGCGGCGTGCTGGGCGTCACTCCACCGGTCCCCCCGGTGGCGACGGCGCCGCCAGCGCCGGCATTGGTCCCCCACCAGTCGTTGTCGGCGGTCGTGGTTCCGGCATTCGTGTCCTGGTAGAGGCCGCCGCCGGTCGACGCGGTGTTGCCGACAATCCGGCTCGTGCTGACCGTGAGGGCTCCGGTGTTGTGCCAGACCGCACCACCCAGACCATTGCCGAGGCTGCCGTTGGTCGCCGTGTTGCCGGTGAGCGTTGAGAGGGTGATGCTGCCGGGCCCGTCGGCGAAGATGGCCCCGCCCTTGCCCCGTACGGTCGACGCGGTTCCGGCGGTGTTACCGGAGAAAACCGACTGCGTGATGCTGATCGAACTGCCGGCGTTGCCCCCTCCCTGGAAGTACACACCGCCGCCGAACGGCGCCCCGTTGGGGATGTCGGTAGAGGAGTTCCCCGTGATGCTGCTGTTGGAGATGGTCAGCACGGACGCCCCGTGGCCCCCGTCGTTGGCGATCCCCACACCGCCGGCAAACCCCACCGTCGCATGGTTGTTGCTGATCGTACTGTTGGTGATCGTCATGCTCCCGCCGGGCGACATCAGGACACCCCCACCGCCGGCACTGGCCGACGACGAGTTCCCCGTGATCACGCAGTCCGTCAGGGTCAGCTGGTCGCCTGTGTCGCCGGACAGGATTGCTCCACCGCCGAAGGTGCTGTTGTTGGCGGTACCACCGGAGATCGTCAGATCCTGGAATTTGGTCGTGATGTTGGCCCCGAGCGCCACGACGAAGGCCCCGAAGCCGGCTGTCTGCTGGTTGACGACGGCGGCGGCGGGATTGCCTGGCACCGGCCCCTGGACCGTCATGAACGTATTGGTCGACGAGGCAATGTCCAGTTCGCCCGCGGTGAGGTTGATCGTGCCCGAGGGGAGGACGATCACGACGTCGCTCCCGCTGCTGGTCGTGAGGGCGTTGGCCGCCGCGACGGCTCCCCGGAGGGTGGTGCAGGACGTGGTGCAGACCGGGGGGGAGCCGCTGTCCCCCGTTCCGGTGACCGTGATCGTTGTGGTCGCCGCGTGGGCCGGGACGCGGGCGATCGAAAGGACAATCCCCACGAGGAGAGCGCCTGCCCCCGTCAGGAGTACCGGGCGGACCAGTCGGCGAGTCTGTGCGATCACGTTGTCTCCGTTTCCGTTCGTGTCACAGGGGTTGGTGGCGATCTACGGGGCTGGCGGTCTTGAGCGGGGGCGCGTTCCTACGAGCGCGCGGGGAACACACCCTGGAGGGCGATGATGAAGGTGAGGCCAAGGTAGGGCGGCATGTTGTTGTGCGGGAGGTTGCCGCCCGTAGGGCTGAAGGCGACCGGCGACATCGCCGACGGGCTCCCCGTCTGGTCGGAATAGAGGTTCTCCCCCCGGCTCGGAGCCGATGCCCAGACCTCGCCCTGGGCCACCGTGGCGGCGGCATGGGTGGTCGTGGCCTGCGCCCCGTGGGAGTGGGCGGGAAGTTCGGTTTGGAGCAGCGTGACCGTGGTCTCGCCGCCCAACTCGCCGAGGTCCCGCAGCGAAAGGCCGGGACCTTGACCGGCTTGCATCGGCGTGCACCCCTGGAGGTTGGGCAGGGCGAAGTTGGACTTGCCGTCGCCTCCGTAGGTGGTCCCGAGGAGCGAGAACAGTGCGGTGTTTTGCGAGATCGGCATCAGTTGACCGTCGCACAGGGCCCACCCTGTGGGAGCGAAGTTCCCGGCGAAGATGCGAATCTCGGCAACGAACGGATTAGCCATGCTGTCGGTCTCCTAGTTGCGCGAGGGGAAGATGCCCTGGAGGGCGATGATGAAGTTGAGGACAAGATACGGCGGCATGTTCTCGTGCGGCTGGCCGCCGCCGGCCGCCACGGACGTCGACGGATCCATCAGCGAGTCGGGGTTCGCGGTCGAGTAGGCCGAGGCCTGGTTCGCCCAGAGGAAGCCGCCGGGGCCGGGCTGGTCAGCGGTCTGGGCCACGCCGTTGGCGCCGTGGGGGTGCAGGGCCATCTCAGCGATGGTGAGCGTGTGGGTCGTCTCGCCCGCCGACTCGCCAAGGTTGATGCCGTTGCCCACGTGCACGGGCACTCGCCCCTGGAGGTTGGGGAGCGCGAAGGTCGTCCTGCCGTCGCCTCCGTAGGTCGTGCCGAGAATGGAGAACAGCGCCTGGTTCTGGTTGATCGCCATGAGCTGGCCGTTGCAGAAGGCCCAGCCCTTGGGGGGGAAGTTCCAGGAGATGATCTTGATCTCCCCGAGAAATGGTTCAGACATGTGCGAGTCCTCCAGGGATGGGTGGGTGGGCGCCGCTCACTGGGACGGGAAGACCCCGAACAGGGAGAGGATGAAGTTGACGACAAGGAACGGCGATATGTTGTCGTGGGGCTGACTCCCTCCGGACGCTGCGACCGCCGAGGTGTGCATGGCCGTTGCTGCGGGGCCGTCGGCGTACAGCTTGGTCGGGGCCGCCGCCCATACGGCGCCGGGCGGCCCCGCTTGGTTGCCGCCGCCCGACGAGGCCGAGGCGGGGTGGAGGTGGGCGGGGAGTTGGTTGGTCGTGAGCGTCACCTGCTCCACCCCAGCCTTCTGGCCTAGCGTGAACCCCGGTCCCACGTGGATGGGGACCCGGCTTTGCAGGTCCGGCAGGGCGAAGGTCGACTGGCCGTCCCCGCCGTAGGTGGTGCCGATCAGCTGGAAGAGGGCGTCGTTCTGGTCGATGGGCATGAGCGCCCCGTTGCAGAACGCCCATCCCTGTGGGGCGAAGTTGCCCCCGAACATCCGGATCTCACCGATAAACGGGCTTGACACTAGTTGACTCCCTTCTGACTCGCTTGACTCGCTTGACGCCTTTTGGCCGGCTCCCCCGGCCTGCCGCGCGTCACCCACACCTGTCTCATTTCGTCCTCCTAAGGGTGAAAGGTCCGCCTCGTGAGAGCAATGGTCCGTCTGGGTGGTTTTCGCCTAGTCCGTTTCCAGCAGCCGCACGCCATCGGGCCGGAAAGGACGCGGGGCAGCCCTCGTTCCGTGTGCAGAAACGGGCAAACCGCTTAGGTACGGAGTCTATGCGCAAAACGGGCCGCAGCGGAACGGCCCGTTTCCTGCTGTAATCTCTCGCCGTGCCCGACCTGGCCTCCGCGACCGCCGACGACTTCGACCCGGCAAAGGGGGAGGCTTTCGACGCCCGCCCCTTGGAGGGGGATGAGCCCTTCACCCTGGTGCTGGCCGAGATCCAGCGCCGGGCGGGTGCCCCCGGGTTCCGCGAGCCGTTCTCGCTCCAGTTCCTCGGTCCACGCTCCCCCGTCCTCCCGCAGGGCACGTACCGACTGACGCACCCGAAGGTCGGCGCCCTCGATCTGTTCCTGGTGCCGATCGGCGCTTCAGACGCCGGTGTGACCTACGAGGTCGTCTTCGGCTGATCCGCGGGGTCCGCAGGGGGGCGCCACGCCATCCGGAGGTAGGGGGGGACCTCGGCCACCGGGACGAAGCCCAGGCGGCGGTAGAGCCGCTGCGCCGGGTTGTTGACCTCGACATGGAGTTCGACCGCCCTGGCCCCCGGTGACGCTTCCGCGATCAGCCGGCTGAGCAGCTCCATGCCGATCCCTCCGCCCCGGTGCCCAGGACGGATCGCGATGTCGATGATGCGGATCAGCGCCTCGCCGCGCTCGACGTACAACCGTCCCACGGGGACCCCATCAGCGAGGACGACGTCGTCGTCGGCTCCTGGGAACTCCGACCGGTAGTGGGTCTCCCTCGCCCGGAACTGCATGTCGAGGAATGCCTCGACCTGCATTGGGCTCCAGCCGAGCGGCGCCAGCTCTTCTTCACGCGTCGATGCGTAGAGGGCGCGGAGGAACGGCTCGTCCTCGGGCGTGACAGGCCGTAGCGTGATCGACTCCGGCATGGCTTTCGCCGGATGCTACCCGCGTACAATCCATCTGGTGGACATTACCGACGACCGCGGCCGCGCGCTCGAGGAAGTAACCCTGCGGCTGAGCCCCCAGGAGGTCGCCGACCTGCTGGTCGGCGCATCCTCCATCGACGACGGAGCCGCCGACCACGCGGTGGTCCGTGATCCCGACAGCGGCCGCAGCGTCGCCCTCTACCTGGCCGAAGAGGGCGAGGCCACAGACCTCGATCGCCAGATGGACTGGTGGGTGGGGCCCATCATCCTGATCGTCGTCCTGTTCGTGGCCGTCGGGGCGTACACCATCGCCCGGGGCCTCGTCCACTCCTTGTTCTGACTATGCCCCACGCGGCCCCCAGGGCTTCCCGCCTAGCTGGTAAGACCTAGCTGGTAAGACATAGGGTCTCGAACCTCTCCCATCGGTACGCGTGGCCCTCTCGGCGGCTGGAGCAGTTCCTGGACGCGGCGGCGCAGCCGAACCACCTCAGGAGCGAGATGCGTCGGCCCCTCCGTAGCGGGCAATGATGTCCTCGACGGCGGCATTGAGTAGTTCCAACGTGCTGTCTTCGGCGTTCACGCTGCCGAGCCGCCCCATCCGGGCAGTCACATCCAGCACCGACTCGACCTCGCCCGAAGGTACCGTGCTCTGGGTTCTGAGGGCAAGCAGTCGCTCCACCGGATACCCAAACTCCGCCTCGACGACCCTGCACAGGGAGGGCCTCGGCAGGGTCACGAGGTCACCGGCGAGCCAGCGATCGAGCTGGCGCACGCTGAGGGCGAAGTCTCGCATCCCCATGCCGCGGGCCCGGCGGTCCAGGGCCTCGATGGTCTGCTCCCTTGTGAGGCGACGCTCGACCATCAGGGACTGGAGCAGCGTCGTGCGCGAGTGCGTCCTCATGTCAGGGGCTTGTCGCGGGCGGGGCGGTCATGAGGCAGGAAGACAGCGCCGTCATGTCGATGGCAGGGCCAGCCGTCTTACAACAACGAACGGGCTGAGCTGCACTAGACCTTCAGGCGAAGGGCGTTCTCGTAGAGCTGGAAGGTCGCCGGCGTCATGCCGAGCAGCTCACCGTCCGCCTCGACCCGCAGCGGCTTCTTCGTCGTCACCTCGACGCGGCGGGCCTTGTACTCCTTGATGGCCGGCGACGGGATGTGTTTGCCCTTGAACACCTTGGTGATGGCGGCGATGTAGTCCGCCTTGGTGCCGATCTGGATCAGGACGTCCAGCCGCCCGTCGGTCGGCGTCGCCTTGGGGGCGACGTGCATGCCGCCGCCGAAGAACTGGCCGTTGGCGACGACAAGGTTGGTGATCCGGCCCTCGTAGGTGCGGGTGTCGCAGACGACCGTGCCCTCGGTCCCCTTGAAGCGGGCCAGCGTGATCCAGAAGCCGACGAGGTAGCGGCTGCGCCCCAGGCGCCTCGGCAGGCGCTCGGCCACCTTCGCCACGTCGGCCCCCAGGCCGGCCTCGGCGATGTTGGGGAACCACTCGGTGGACTCCCCCCCCTCGGTCGTGAAGGTCACCCGGCCGAGGTCGATGTCGACGAAGCCGTCGCCCGTCAGGTGCTCGACGCCGTGCGAGGCATCGTCGGGGAGGCCAAAGGTCCGCACGAAGTCGCTGCCCGAGCCCGCGGAGACGATGCCGAGGACGGCGTCACGGTTGCGCGGTCCCCCGTCCCCCATCATCCCGTTGACGACCTCGTGGATGGTGCCGTCGCCCCCGACGGCGACGAGGTACGTCCAGCCGTCGTCGATGGCCTGGCGGGCCAGCTCGACCGCATGGTGGCGCCGCTCGGTAACGTGCAGGTCGAAGTCCAGCCCGGCCCCGGCAAGAATCTTCTCGAACTCGTCAGGGTGGCGCGCCCCCTTGCCGGCGCGCGCGTTCGCAATGACAAAGGCCTTGCCGAAGGGGGAATTCACGAGTCCCGATACTACGTCAGCCCCGCTCCCAACTTGAGTCATAACGTGCAGAAATGAGCGGTTTTGGCTCAAAGATCAGCATGGGACAGAACGTCAGGGTCCACTCCCGCGAATGAGACCGCGCATGAGAATGGAGTCCCTTGCGCGGCCTCGGACCGGCTGCGTCATTCCAGCGTCACCACGTTCTGTGGTCGCCCTCCTACCTGGTGGCGGGTCCCGGTGCATCTTTGGCTGTCTCGCCGCGCCAGGCGCGGTCAAACAGCCACAGTTGGGGTCGGTGGCTTCTGCAGGGCCCCACAACGGGTGGTATGGGAAAATGGCGACCCCGAAATGACCACGAAGAGCGGTCGACCCCCCATGGCCGCCCGCCGCCCCGGAATTCTCGTGTCAGTCCTCTGGACCCCGATGGATCCCGCGGGACTCCACACTAGATCGCTCCGGCGTAGGCGACGACCCCGCGGTTCAGGCCGTCGATCGCATTGCCCAGCGCCTCCTGCAGCTTCGGCTCCCCGGCCGCCTCCCGCAGTTGGCGGAGCAGGTCGATCGTCTGCTTGCAGTTGCGGATGAAGTCGCCTGCCGTCAGGTCCTCCTCGGCCAGGATCTGCTCGAGGGTCACGCCCCGGCACCAGCGGTAGGCGATCTCTGCAAACCCCGTCTCGGTCGCCCGGGTCAGCTCCAGCGACCCGCGCCGCTCCCGGCGCCGGATCCGCTCGTGGTGGTGGGTGATGCTTGCGTACGCCTTGCGGCTGTTGGTCGTGGGCATCGACCCGACGACCTCGAACGGGCCCCGGCTCTCGAAGACGAAGGTCGACACCACGGCCGCCATCTCGGCGGGCTGGAGGCCGGACAGCCAGCCGTTGGCCAGCGTCTCGGCAACGAGGAGGTCGGACTCGTTGTAGAGCCGGGCCAGCATCCACCCCTTCGGGCAGAGGTCGAAGCCGTCGACGTAGCCGAACTCCTCCAGCACCTCCAGCACCTTGTGGAACTTGCGCGAGAGGGTCTCGGTGCGGCCCCGGACCCGCTTGCGGAGCTGCTCGTTCTCGCTCTCGAGGCGGGCCGCCCGGGCCGCCCACTGCGAGTGCAGCTCGAGGTCGGGGCAGCGGTTGCACGGGTGGGCCATTACCCTGGCCCGCAGGCGCGAGAGGTCCCCGCCCTCCCGCTCCTCGGGGAGCGGCTCCGGCTCCCATACCTCGGCCGGCAGGTCGAGGGCCGCCAGGGCCGACGCCAGGCGCTTGCGCATCTCGGGGGCGACCGAGGGCGGGGTCTTCTGGCGCAGGTCCCCGGGGGCGACGAGCGGCAGGTTGCCCACCGGCCTCGGCGGGCGGGCGAAGTCCCGGGTGGTGAGGCGCACCAGCTTGCGCTCCCGGGTGACGGCGATCAGCCGGGGCTCGCCCCGCTTCGAGCGCTGTGCGCCGACCACCACGATCGGCCCCCGCATCTTGCCCGACGGGACGACGTACACCTGGCCGGGCCGGGCGGCGGAGAGGGCGGAACGGGTCTGCTCACGCCCCTCGGTCTGCTGCCAGCGCGAGAGGGACCGCTCCAGCCGGGCCGAGCGGTCGCGGAGGCGCCAGTACTCCTCGAAGTCGCCCCGGTCGCAGGCCATCTTCTCCCGGTAGGAGGCGAGGTAGACGTCGTTGCGCTCGATGAGGCGCTCCAGGACCACGACGTCCTTGTCGGCGTGGTACTGGGCGAAGGACGAGTTGAGGAGGTGCTCGGCCTCCTCCAGGGAGTAGTTGCGGACCAGGTTGGTCGCCATGTTGTAGGAGGGCTGGAACGACGACACGAGCGGGTACGTACGGGTCGAGGCCAGCCCGGCGATCTGCTGGAACGGCAACTCGGGCTGGCGGAGCACGACGGCGTGGCCGAGGGCGTCGATGCCCCGGCGCCCGGCCCGGCCCGTGAGCTGGGTGAACTCCCCGGCCGTCATGACCTCGTGGCGCTCGCCGGTGAACTTCGTGAGGTTCTCGATGACGACGGTCCGCGCGGGCATGTTGATCCCGAGCGACAGCGTCTCGGTGGCGAAGACCACCTTCACCAGGCCGGCCTGGAACAGCTCCTCCACCGTCTCCTTGAAGACCGGGACGTGGCCGGCATGGTGGGCGGCGAAGCCCGCGGCGAGGGCCTGGAGCCACTCGTGGTAGCCGAGGACGGCGAGGTCGGCGTCATCGAGCCGGGAGCAGCGCATCTCGGCGAACTCGCGGATGCGTGCCCGTTCCGAGGCATCGGTCAGCCGGAGGCCCTCCCGCATGCACTGGGCCACGGCGGCGTCGCATCCCTTGCGGGAGAAGATGAAGTAGATCGCAGGGAGGAGGTTCTGGCCCGACAGCAGCTCCACGACGTCGGACCGGTTGGGCCGGTACCGGTGGGGGTGGTGGCTGAAGCGGCTGCCGCTGCGCGCCGGGGACCGGCGGTGCTTGGGGTTGTCCCGGCGGGCTTCGAGCCGGCGGATCTCCGGGTTGGGGATGACCTCGCCGTCCGTGGCGATGAACATAGCCAGCAGCTGGTCGTCGATCAGGTAGTGCTGTTCCAGCACCACCGGCCGGCGCTCCTCGATCACCACGGCCGTGGGGCCGCGCAGGGTCTGGATCCACTCCCCGAACTCCTCGGCGTTGGACACCGTGGCCGACAGCGACACGATCACCACGTCGAGCGGGAGGTGGATGATCACCTCCTCCCAGACGGCTCCCCGGTACGGGTCCTGGAGGTAGTGGACCTCGTCGAGCACGACGTAGCGCAGGTCCTCGAGCAGATCGGAGCGCTCGTAGATCATGTTGCGCAGCACCTCCGTCGTCATGACGACGACCGGCGCCGTGGGGTTGATGGAGTTGTCGCCGGTGAGCAGGCCGACGTTCGCCGCCCCGTGCAGGGCGACGAAGTCCCCGTACTTCTGGTTGGAGAGGGCCTTGAGCGGGGTCGTGTAGAAGACCTTCCGGTCCTCCTGGAGCGCCAGCCAGACGGCGAACTCCGCCACGACGGTCTTGCCGGACCCGGTGGGGGCGGCGACCAGCACGGACTCCATCCTGCCGAGCGCCTCGAGGGCAACGACCTGGAACGGGTCGAACTCGAAGGGATACTGCGCCGCGAACGACGCAACGACGTCACTTTTCATTTCGTCAACCTCAGGCGCTACCCGTGCCCTGCCCCCCTAGTCTCTCCCGAAAGGCCCGGCACCCGCCGTATCCTCTCAGAATCCCGGCGGATCCCGGGTTGGGGCTAGCTCGAGGAGGGAGACGGTGTTGGCGATGCCGCCGGCGGGGCGTTCTCCGCCGGTGCATCCGGGAGCTGCAGGAGGGCCGAGGCCGGGGCGCCGGTGCTCAAATGGAAACCTGCGACCACCTTGGCCTCCTCGATCTGCGCGTTCTTGAAGATCGAGGTCCCATGGAAAATGATATTCCGCCCCTGGTCGATCAGGGATTTGCGCAGGTTTGCCTCGCTGACGGTCCCGGCGAGCTGCAGCTCCTTGACCCCGTCGAGGAAGACGTCCGTCGCCTGCATGAGCAGGCCCCGCGCCCCCTGGATCGCCCGGGGCGGGCTGGCGTCCGAGAGCTGCTTGCGCAGGGCCTCGAAGGTGGCCAGCCACTGGGCGGTCTGGGTGACGTAGGTCGCCTGCGGCATGAGGCCTGCCGCGTACTGCCCCGGCGAGTTGTTCACCTGCGTGAAGAAGTTCGAGAGGGGCGTCAGCTCCGTCTGGTACTGGGCGTCGAAGGCCCGCACGCCCTTCTTGGCCTTCATCGTCGCCTGGTGGTTGTGCCAGGTGCTGAGGCCGGAGGTGACCCCGAGGACGAGCAGGCCCACCACGACGAGGGCCAGCACCACCTGGACCGGCCGGCGCTGGTGCCAGGGGATCCGGATGCGCTTGGGGGCCACCCGGGGGGCCGGCAGCGCGGTCTTGGACCGGACGGGGGGCCTGCTGGGCGTGCTCTTGCTCTTTGGGCTCATGGGCGGGGGGAGTCTACCTGTTCGCCGTCGTTGCTAGAGGATCGTTTGCTAGAGGATCGGTCGCTGCGGATCAGTGCTTGAGCACCCTGGCGATGATGATGGTCGCCTCGTACAGGATAGCCATGGGGAGCGCCAGCAGGACCTGGGTGATCGGGTCCTGCGCCGGGGTCAGGAACCCGGCAAGCACCAGGATCACCACCCAGGCGGGGCGCCGCCAGCTGCGCAGCCTGCGGCTGGGGATCACGCCCATCAGGCTGAGCGCCAACAGGACGAGCGGGAACTCGAACGCCAGGCCGAAGGCGAGGATCAGCAGCATGATAAACGAGAGGTACTCCGACGCACGGGGCAGCAGCTGGATGTTGCTGCCGGAGAAGGCGGTCAGGAAGTGCAGGGCGGTGGGCAGCGTCCAGAACGCCAGCGCCACCCCGGCCACGAAGAGGCCGAGGGCAGAGCCGACGAAGGGGATGGCGTAGCGCTTCTCGTTGGCGTAGAGGCCGGGGGCGATGAACCGCCAGAACTCCCACAGCACGACCGGCAGGGCCAGGGCGAGGGCCGAGAAGCTCACGACCTTGAGCCGGATGAACAGCGGCTCGGTGGGTGACGTCACGATCAGGGTGCTACTCCCCTTGACCACGTTCGCCACCTGCGGCAGGTGGCGAAGGGGCAGGATGAGGAAGCTGAGGATGGGGTTGTAGAGGAACCAGGCCACCACGGCCGCCGCGCAGAATGCCAGCAGCATCTTGATGATCCGGGACCGCAGCTCATCGAGGTGCTCGATGATCGTCATGCCCGCCTGCTCGGGGGGCGGAACCGCCTTCAGGGGCTTGCGGTCGGGATCAGCGAGGGCCAGGGCGGAGCTCCTCGTCTGCGGGCCGGGGCGCCGGCGGCGCAGGGGCCACGTGCGGCGTCTCGGGTTCGAGGTCGAGGCCCGACCGCAGCTCTTCGGAGACCTGGGCGCTCGCCCGCTTCAACTCGATGAGAGCCCTGCCCATCGAGCGCAGGGCGCTGGGGAGGCGCTTGGGCCCGAGGATGAGCAGCGCCATCACGGCGGTGAACAGCAGCTTGACCGGCCCGAAGTTCATCATGAGCGGCGCCCCTTCGCGGCCCCGGCTGCGGCCAGGCCCTGTGCCCGCGAGGCTGCCTCCTCCGCCAGGGCGACGACCTCAAGGGCCAGCGGCTCGACCTCAGCGCGGAACTCGTTGAGGCTGACCTTCAGCTTCTTGACGCTGCCGATGATGCGGAGGACGACAAAGGCGCACACCGCGACGGCAGCGACCAAAGCTGCGGCCACGGCTCCGACCGCGAGGACCACCCACCCATTCTAGTGCCGCCCCGATCTCGTGCCGCCCCGACAAACACAACGCCCCTCCGTTTGGGTCGGGAGGGGCGTCCGGGGGTGTGCTGGAACGGTACGGCGGGGAGGCAGGGGGCGTTCCGGGGGATCAGGCGGCGGCGCTGCGAAGGAAGTTCTCGAGGACGCCCGACTCCAGTTCCTTGTGGAACTCGATCAGGTCGTCGTAGGTGATGGCGGGGGCGGGCCGGGCCGCGACACGGGCACGGGACGACGGGTGCACCTCCCGGGCGGCAGACCGCTCGAGGCTATGCTGGGCGGACCGCTGCGCAGGGAGCTCTTCGGGCAGCACTTCGGGGGACACGCCGCCGGAGATCAGCAGCTGCACCACCCGTGCGTCGGCGGGCTTACGGACCCGGTCGCTGCAGCGGGGGCATTCGAAGGCGTACGAGGACCCGGTGCCACCGATGGCGATCCGGAGCTCCACCTTCTCGGCCGTGAGGTCAACCTCACCGCAACTTGGACACGTCGTCTTGATGATCACCATTTCGCCCCTCCCCTCGGATGCTTGTGCCACCATCATCGGCACACGAGAGCCACAATTGAGTCAAATGGACCCCGGGAAATATGCCTAGGCCATTTGGGCCAGTTGACCGTCGCTATTCCGGACGGCCTGCCCGGCCCGAAATGATGGCCTCCCCCATCCCGGGGACGCCCGTTGTGCCGACACCCACCCTCTTCAGCCTTCCCAGGCGTCGCTCAGCGGTAACGCTCGGCGAGGCGGCAGGCCAACGACCTCGTGCGCTCGGCGAGCTCGGGGGGATCGACCACCCGGGCCTGGGGGCCGAGGCGAAGGAGGAGCTTCTCCAGCCAGGCAGTTCCCCCCGCAGTGAGGTGCACCCGCACCCACCCGTCGTCGAGGACCTCCTGGGACGTGAGCGGGTAGGACTCGGCGACCCACGTTGCCGCCTGCGGGGCCAGGTCGAGGGTCACCTCGGCATCGAGGGCCCCCTGGATGTAGAGCGACTCGTACTTGGACAGGTCCACGTCCTTCGGCACCGCCGCCGGGGTGTCGAGCATGCGAACGGAGCGGATGCGGTCGAGCCGGAAAATGCGCTCGTCGTCGACCCGGTGGCACCAGCCCACGAGGTACCAGCGGCCGCCGGAGAGGAACAGCGCCCAGGGATCGACGTCGCGCTCGGTCGTCTCGTCGCGCGAGTGCGCGTAGTAGACGAGATGGAGGCGCCGCTTCGCCAGGAGGGCCTCACGGACTGCTGCGAGCTCACCGGCCCCCTCGAGTTCGACGCTCACCCGGGACAGGACGTCGGGGCCGAGGGCCTGCTCCAGCGCCTTGACCGCGCGGTCGAGGGCCTCGTCGCCGGCGCCCGCCGCGGACAGGGCCCGCGCCCCCGAGTAGAGCAGCAGCCCCTCCGCGGCGGTGAGGCGCAGGGGGCGGGCGAAGTAGTCGGCGAGGCGGATCCACACCCGGCTGCCGTCGACAAAGGCCTCGATGAGGTCCCCGGGCCCGTAGCCGGGGAGACCGCAGACGAACAGGAGGTTCAGGTCCGCCACCAGCTGGGCCCGCGTGATGCCGAAGCGCTTGCGGACATCGCGCACCGACACCCCGGGGTGCTTCACCAGGTAGGGGACCATCGTCAGCAACCGCCGGAAGCGCTCCTCCAGCGACTCAGGCATTACCTCTCCCCCCATTTCTCCGCGGGGGGACCCCGACGCAGCCCTCCTCCAGCCGCTCCAGCACTGCTCGGCGCAGTGCCGGCGGCTCGACCAGCTCGACCCCCTCGCCCAGCGACAGCACCCACGAGACGAACCCTGCGTTGTCGGACACGGGCACCCTGGCGGTCGCGCCCTCCCCGGCGCCCCATTCCAGGCGGAGCCAGGGGTGGGTGCGCTCGATCCACCAGGCGGTCGAGGCGTCGAAGGCAACGAGGGCATCCACGGCCGGGGCAGCGTCGTCCCGCCCGACGAAGGGCGGCACCTCCAGCGCCTCCTGGGGCCGGAAACCCTCGGGGGCGTCGAACTCGGGGCCGGACGCCCCCTTGCCGGCGAAACGGAGCTCCCCGGCCACCCGGTCGAGGCGGAACGAGCGGTTCTCCTCCCGGTCGTGGTCCCGCCCGACGAGGTACCAGGTGCCCTTGCGGTGCACGAGGCCGTACGGGTCGAGGGTCCGGGTCTGGGCGCCGGAGCGGGCCCGGTAGTCGAAGGTGACCGTCCGGCGCTCTGCAACTGCCTCGAAGGCCCTGGGCAGGCCGGGGACCGCCAGGCCGAGGTCCGCGCTCAGCCACGACAGCCGCGCTCGCTCCACCTCGGGCGGCAGCTCGCCGGCAAGCTTCAACAGTGCGGTCCTCGCGGCCGTCGGATCCTGCAGGCGGACGAGCCCCGCAGCGAGCCACAGCGAGGCCAGCTCCTCGGCGGCAAGGTCCAGCTCCGGGAGGTAGTAGCGGTCCTTCGGGATCCGGTACCCCTCCTCGGGCTGGCTGAGGCCGCCTACCGGGGTCACCTCGAGCGGGATGCCGACCTCCCGCAGGGCGTCCTTGTCGCGCTCGAACATGCGCTTGAAGGAGTCCCAGCTCTGCCCGGTGTAGCCGGGGACCGTGTCCTGGATCTGCTGGAGGGTGATCGGCCGGTCGGTCTCCAGCAGGAAGGCGATGAGGTTGAGGAGTCGCTCCGCCTTGCGGACGGTCATGCGCCGGCCACCTCCACCGCGACAATCCCGGCGGCCCCCGCCGCGAGGTGGAACGCCGGGTCGTCGGCGACCGTCCGGCCCATCGTGATGGGCTCGAGCCCGAAGTGGTCGAGGGCGTGGAGGGTCTCGCCGGCATCGACCACCCGGACGTCGTGGCGGCCGGCGATCCCGGCGGTCTCCAGGCGCTCCAGGACCTCGGCCTCCCGGCCGCCGGGCAACCTCGGCACGGCGACGATGCTGCGGGCCAGCGCCCCGTAGCGCAGGGCGCTGAGGGAGTGGTGGCTCACCACCCGGTGGCGTTCCCTGGGCTCGGCGAAGCTGATCCGCAGCGGGGCGATCGGCAACCCGCCGAGCGAGGCCGTGGCCGACAGGGTCTGGCCCTGCTCCATGCCCGTGTGGCCGAGGACGGTCTCGGTGCCGACAATGCCCGGCCCCATGGCGACGACGGCCACGGCCGCACCCCCGACGTGCCGGGCTGCGGCGAGGCCGGAGAAGACGTTGACCGTCTCGAGGTCGCCCCCGAACGCGTGGCCGCACGTGATCGTCAGGTCGATCAGGCCTTTGCCCCGGAGGGTGGCGACGAGGTCGCTGTGGGCCAGCGGCAGTGCCGCCCCGTCGGTCATGACGTAGGCGATACGCAGGGCCGGGTCCCGGCACTTCAGCACGGCGGTGACGGCAGCGATCTGGGAGTGGACGCCGCAGGCCACCACGGGCAGGCCGTCGATGGAGGCGGCGCTGGCCAGCACCGCGTGGTGGGGGCTCTCGGGGGCCTCGGCCACCAGCGTGTCGATCTGCCAGGGCGTGTAGCGCAACTTGAGGATGTGGCCGCCGGACAGCTCGCCGGCAACCTCGCGCTCGAGGTTCCAGACGACGAAGTCCTCGCCACCCGAGCCGAGGTCGAGGTCGACGGCCGTCGTGTTGACGACGACCCGGTCCCCCTCGGCGACGGGGCCGATGGCCTTCGTGAAGGCGGTGGCGGGCCGCTCGGCGTCGCCCACCCGGACGATCAGCCGGACGACGCCCTCGCGCTCGGCCAGGACCTGCGCAACGACACCGGTAGCGAAGCGGGGCATGACTGGATTCTAGCCCGGCCTCCGGGCATTTCCGCCGAGGTTAGGAAGTTTTGGTACCTCTGTCAGCCCTTTTTTACCTAACCTCGCGCATCAACGCCGCGCTCAGAGCCAGGCGATCAGCTTCGCGACCCGCTCGTCGGTGTACTTGAAGGGGTCCTTGCACAGCACGGTCCGCTGCGCCTGGTCGTTGAGCTTGAGGTGGACCCAGTCCACCGTGTAGTCGCGCCGTCGGCGCTTCGCTGCCCGGATGAACTCGCCGCGGAGCTTTGCCCGGGTGGTCTGGGGGGCCTCGTGCATGGCCATCCGGACGTCCTCCTCGGTCACGGCCCGCTCGGCCATGCCGGCCCGCTCCAGCATGTAGTAGAGACCCCGTCGCCGGCTCACGTCGTGGTAGACGAGGTCCATCAGGGCGAGCTTGGGGTTGCCGAGCGTCAGGTTGTGGCGCTCCCGGTAGCGTTCGAGCAGGCGGTACTTCATCACCCAGTCGATCTTGCGGTCGAGGGCCAGGAAGTCGTCCTCGAGGGCGACGAGGCACTCCTCCCAGGCGCGGACCGCCTCCTTCATGTCGGGGTCGTCGCGTCGCTCGACGTACTTGGCGGCCCGGGAGAGGTACTCCCACTGCAGCTCGATGGCGGAGGCCTCCCGTCCGTTGGCGAGACGCACCTTCCGGCGGCAGGTCAGGTCGTGGGAGATCTCCCGGATCGCCCGGATGGGGTTCTCGAGGCTCAGGTCCCGCATGACGGTGCCCTCCTCCAGCATCCGGAGCAGGACCGCGGTCGTGGCCACCTTGATCCAGGTCGTGTACTCGCTCATGTTCGAGTCGCCGACGATCACGTGGAGGCGGCGGTACTTCTCGGCGTCGGCGTGGGGCTCGTCCCGGGTGTTGATGATGGGCCGCGAACGGGTGGTCGCCGAGGAGACGCCCTCCCAGATGTGCTCGGCTCGCTGGGAGATGCAGTAGATGGCGCCGCGGGCGGTCTGCAGCACCTTGCCGGCACCGGTGAAGATCTGCCGGGAGACGAAGAACGGGATGAGGACCTCGGCCAGCTTGCCGAACTCGCCGTAGCGGCTGACGAGGTAGTTCTCGTGGCAGCCGTAGGAGTTGCCGGCGGAGTCTGTGTTGTTCTTGAAGAGGTAGACCTGGCCGGCGATGCCCTCCTCCCGAAGGCGGGCCTCGGCCGAGTTGACGAGGGACTCGAGTATCCGCTCCCCTGCCTTGTCGTGGGCGACCAGCTGGCGGATCTCGTCGCACTCCGGGGTCGCGTACTCGGGGTGGGAGCCGACGTCGAGGTAGAGGCGGGCGCCGTTCTCGAGGAAGACGTTGGAGGAGCGGCCCCACGACACCACCCTGCGGAACAGGTAGCGGGCGACCTCGTCCGGGGACAGGCGGCGCTGCCCACGGAAGGTACAGGTCACCCCGTACTCGTTCTCCAGGCCGAAGATGCGGCGGTCCACGTGTCTAGTATCGACCTGGATCCGGAATTACCGGAGGCCCCGTTTACGAGGTGGGAGGATCACCGGAGGGTCCTGGCTCGGGGGACGGGGGTTCAGGCAGTTCGGCCGGGCCCGAATTGGGGCCCGAATCGGGACCTGAGCCGTTGGTGGAACCCGCCCCCTTGGCGGTCGCGCCGAGCAGCTCGGCGGACTCCCGCTCGGTCAGCCGGCGGAACTTGCGGCGCTCCCGGCTGCGATCGAGCACGGCGAGTTCCAGGTTCCTGGCCGGGATCTCCCGCTTCTCGACGTCGCCGAGGGCGTCCACCCCGAGGCGGAGCGCGTCCGCCAGGGGAGCACCGGGCTTGAAGTTGCGGCGAAGGTGGTCGGTGAGGGCCTCGGACTGGCCGCCCATCGCCACGAAGTTGGCCTCGTCGGTGACGGAGCCGTCGTAGAGGATGTGGAACATCTCGTTGGCCTGGCCGTCATGGCCCACCTGCGCGACCAGGATCTCCACCTCGAAAGGCTTCAACTCGACGGTGAAGATCTGGCCCAGGACCTGGGAGTAGCCGTTGGCCAGGGCGCGGGCCGAGACGTCCTCCCGGGAGTACGAGTACCCCCGCACGTCGGCCTGGCGCACGCCGTGCATGCGCAACGTCTCGAACTCGTTGAACTTGCCGACGCCGGCGAAGGCGATCCGGTCGTAGATCTCGGCGATCTTGTGGAGGGTCCGGGAGGTGTTCTCGGCCACGAACAGGATGCCGCGGGCGTAGTCCAGGGCGATCACGGACTTGCCGCGCGAGATGCCCTTCCGGGCGTAGTCGGACTTGTCCTTCATGAACTGCTCTGGCGAGACGTAGAACGGCAGGCCCATGGTCTCCTCAGTCCTCGCCGGGGACGGACTCGCGGGGCTGGACCCGCCCGGCGGCCAGCCGCTCGGCGAGGAGGTCGTTGAAGAGCGCCTCGATCGTGGCGTCGTCGATCTTGACCACCCCGGTGTCGGAGATGGCGGCGATGTTCGGGTAGATCTTGCGCAGGACGTCGGGACCGCCCGTGGCGACGTCCTCCTCGGAGGCGTCGAACAGGGCCTCGAGGGCCACCTTCACCGCCTCGTCCCTCGTGAGATCGGGGCGGTAGCGCTTCTTGATGGTGCCCCGGGCGTCCCTGCCGCCCGAGCCGGTGGCGTAGTAGTCGCTCTCCTCGTACCGGCCGCCGGTGACGTCGTACTTGAAGATCCGGCCGTAGCCGCGGGCCTCGTCGTAGCCGACGAACAGCGGGACGACGACCATGCCCTGCATCGCCATGGGGAGGTTGGTGCGGATGAACTGGGAGAGCTTGTTGGCCCGGCCTTCCAGCGTCAGGCGTTCGCCCTCGATCTTCTCGTAGTGCTCCAGCTCGGTCTGGAAGATGCGGACCATCTCGATGGCCGGCCCGGCGGCCCCGGCGATGGCGACGGCCGAGGAGTCGTCGGTCGGGAACACCTTCTCGATGGAGCGGTGGGCGATCGAGTAGCCCTCGGTGGCCCGCCGGTCACCGGCGATCACGACGCCACCGTGGTAGCGCAGGGCCAGGATGGTCGTGCCGTGGGGGGCGTTCTCGACGACCTCGTTGCCTCCGCCGCCGGTGGGCAGCGCCTCGGGGCGGGTCCGCCGCAGGACGTCCGCGAACGACACCGGGTCCATGGACGCGGCGGGGATGCGGTCGAAGGCGGGGAAGTCGAGGTCCATGCGCTCTCTGAGATTCTAGCTGCTTCCCCACCGCCCACCGCCCGTGCCCACGCCGCTTAGAGCGGGCTGACGCCGACCAACAGGACGCCGTTGCCCCGAGCCCGGCTGGTCGCTCTTGCGAACTGGGCTCACGGAGTTACTGACCCGACCGTCGTGGACGCCGAACGTGTCCAGTGGTTCTTCCAACGTGAATTCGGAGTAGATGAGCTCCCTCGACACCTCGCGTGGCAGAAAGCCGACGCATCGCGGCGACGCCACGGAGTTCACCCCTCCGATGACATTCCTCCGGGCAACGAGGATGGATCAACCCAAAGCTCACGGCTGCACCATCCTGGTGCAGGGTATTCGGCGTTGCCACGGCGTCGTCACCCGATTCAGGCGCGGAGAGCATCATGCAATCCACGCCGACACGCAGACGCCTGGTGCGAAAACTCTCCAACCACATCGTCTGCTGCAGATCGAATCCGATCCCGTCGAGCAGAGGGTCTGCCAGGTTCTCGGCCGGGATCGCCGGTCGGGAGATCGACAGCGTAGGCCCGTTCGACGACGGGCCTGTCCATTGCGGCGCAGCCGCCACGCTGAGTGGTGGCGTGCCCGTCCCCGTGATGACCCCTCTGAGGTTCTGTGAGTACAAATCGGTGCTGTACCCCGGTTCATGCTCAAAGAATAGTCAGACGCGGTAGGAAACAGGACGAGTTGGACTCGGAGGGGCTTCCTTGAAGCCCCAGAAGACCACCCTCCGTGAGGGTCAGCTGGATTCGGGCCCCGATAGCCACGACATCGCCGCCAAGTTGCCCCCAGCCGTATGGCCGGCAGGCGATCCACGGTTTTGAGCGAGGACGCATTCCCAACAAAGAGTCCCTGCGCTGGCTGGCCACCGCACTTGGGCTCCCCGTAGCGGAGCTGTAGTCGGCCGCCAGGCAGCAGCGGGCTATCCGCGAGGCGGCTCGGGCTGCGGACGTGCTTTTGGACACCACGAAGCCACGATGGTCGACAGGGCCGTGGCCCGCCTCTACCGTCGAAGCGCCCGATGATGAGACAGAAGCGTTCGAACTTGCCCAGCGCATCGGCGCTTCCGATGTTGGATCGGTGACGCTCGACGCAGTCGAGCTCGGAGTCGAGGACCTGTGCCGCTCGTACACGGCCACAACCCCAGAAGAGATCCTCGGTACGGTGCGCAGATATCGGCGGGCGATTGCTCATCTGCTTGACGGACGGGCCACGCTCGCCGAGCGGCGCCGGCTCATGGTTCTGGGTGGTTGGGTGTCGCTGCTTGCCGCGTGCGTCCACGTGGACCTTGGGTCGACGTTCATCAAGACATCGTGTGGAGCTAGGCGTTCCGGCGGAGCGGGGTCATCGTGCGCAGGTATCGGCGCAGGACCTTTTCGGTGATGCCGTTGGCGACGATGGGGGTGAAGCCGCCGTGGGGGCCGTCCCGGTCTGGCGCTGGGGTGGTGACGCCCGCTGGGTCACGGGGCGGATCGGGGGCCAGGACCGCAGCCAGCACCTCGTAGTGCTCGACCGATCGGCTGGCGAGGTCCTGGCGCCACTCGGGGCCCGGCTTTAGGTCGATGGTGTGGCCGATCCGGCGCGCCACCTCGACGATCTCGGTCAGCGACGTCTGACGTTTCGTCGTCAGGGTGAACAAGCCGCTGTGCCCCGGCGTGGGGTCGTGGCCGACCAGCACACGCGCCGCCTCGTCGACGGGTATCCAGTCCTCGGACATCTCGACGTCGGGAGCGGTGCCCAGCTCCAGGATGCAGCGGATCATCCATCCGAGGAGGTCGCGGTCGTTGCCCCGCCCGGTCCGGCTGTCGCCGACAAGCCTGGGGACGCGGTAGATCGATGCCGGGATGCCCTGGGCCGCCGCCCCGGCGACGACCTGCTCGGCCCGCCATTTGCTCTCCAGGTAGCCCGAGGCGCTTCCCGCAGCCGAAGGCCGGTATCCGGCCACCGAGGTGGTCGACACGAAGCGCAGCGGCTTGGACCACGCCGTCGCCGCCAGCGCCAGCAGCGCCTGGGTGCCGCGCACGTTGGCGGCTTCGAGGGTGGCGTAGGGATGCAACGCGTCGACGTGGGCGCCGTTGTGGACGATCAGGTCGACCTCGTCCGCCAACCGCTCATGGTCGCGATCGCCCAGGCCGAGATGCGGTCGGGCCAAGTCGCCCACGACGACCCGGACCCGTTCCCAGGGGAAGCCTTCGTCGGAGAGGCAGAAGCGCTCGACGTTCGCTCGAAGCCTGTCCCATCCGAGGCTCGTGTCGTCCGCCCGCACCAGGCAGTGCACCATTCCCGGATGGCGGGCAAGCAGCTCACGCAGCAGGAACGCGCCGAAGAACCCCGTCGCTCCGGTGAGCAACACGTTGTCCCCCTGGCGCACGCGGCGCGGCGGGAGAGGGTCGGGCCACGCAGGCCACCGTTCCTCATGCCGGTCATCGGCGCGCCGCGCCGGCTGGCGATCGAGGCGGATGGCGCCGGCAGCGGTCTGCCCCTGGGAGGCGAGCGCCGTGGCGAGTTCGGCGATGGTCTGGCAGCGGAAGAGCTCCCGCAGCGGGAGGTCAACGTTGAGCGTGTCGCGGAGGCGGAAGACCAGACGTGCGGCGAGCATGGAGTCCCCACCCAGGTCGAAGAAGTTGTCGTCCCGGCCAACGCGCTCCCGGCCCAGAACCTCTGCCCACACCTGGGCCATCGTCGCCTCCTGGACCCCTCGCGGGGCGACGAACCCGTTGAGTGGTCCCCCCACGTCGGGCAACGCTGCCCGGTCCAGCTTGGCGTTGGCCGTCAACGGCAATGCATCAAGGGCCACGAAGGAGGCCGGCACCATGTGCTCGGGGACCTCGCGGCGCAGGTACGCTCGCAGCGCCTCCGCGTTGACCACGCAGCCAGGCGAGGGGACCACAAAAGCGATCAGGCCCTGCCGGTCTCCGTGGTCGGGGCGGGCGATGACGGCTGCCTTGGCCACGTCGCAGTGGGCGGCAAGGACCGCCTGGACCTCGCCGGTCTCGACGCGGAAGCCGCGGACCTTGACCTGGTCGTCGGCGCGGCCCACGAAGACCAACGACCCACCGGCATCCCAGCGAGCCAGGTCCCCGGTTCGGTACATCCGAGTACCGGGCACACGGCTGAACCCGTCCGCCACGAACCGCTCGGCGGTCACGCCGGGCCGACCCAGATAGCCCCGGGCCAAGGCGTCCCCGGCGACGTACACCTCGCCGACCACACCCGGCGGCACCGGCTGCAGGCCGCGGTCGAGCACATACACCCGGGTGTTGGCGATCGGGCGACCGATCCTGGGGGCGGGCGAGTCGCCCACCGGCGCCGTCAGCGCATCGACCGTGCACTCGGTCGGCCCGTAGACGTTGAAGGCGGCCACCCCGGCCCTGCTGCGCAGCCGCTCCCACAACTGCTCCGAGATGGCCTCGCCGCCTACCACAATCACCCCCGGCCGCCACCGGCCGGCGTCGAGCAACCCCGCCGACACCAGCAACTCGACATGTGACGGCGTGGTGTCGACGTAGTCGATGTGCCAGCGGTCCACGTAGGCCACCAACGCGTCTGGGTCGACACGGGTCGCCTCGTCGACCATATGCAACTCGTGGCCCGCGAGCATCCACAAAAGCGGGTCCCAGGACGCGTCGAACGACCATGACGCGGTGTGTGCCACCCGGAGCCGGCGACCCCCCACGCCCGCCGTCGACGGTCCGAACAAAGCGGTACGACGGTCGTGGAACAGGTTCACCACGCTGCGATGGCACACCACCACCCCCTTGGGCCGACCCGTGGAACCGGAGGTGTAGATCACGTAGGCCGGATGTCCTGGCAGAAGAGTGGCGGTGCGCGTCCCGTCGGTGGGATCGCTGCTCGGGCAGCGTTCCAGCGTGCCGGTCACGTCGGGGTCGCCGAGCACCAGCCGGGGCGTGACCACGTCCTCGTCGGCACATCCCATTGTCTGCAGGTCGGTCACCAGGAGCGCTGGCCGCGCGTCGGCCAGCATGAAGGCGATCCGCGCCGGCGGGTAGTCGGGGTCGATCGGCAGGTAGGCCCCGCCCGCCTTGAGGACCGCCAGGATCGACACGACAAGCTCCGCGGAGCGCGGCAGCGCCAGGCCCACGACGGCCTCAGGCCTCACCCCGCGGGAGATCAGCAGATGCGCCAACCGGTTGGCCTGGGTGTTCAAGTGCGCAAACGTCGACGTCGCGTCCTGGGACACCACCGCCACCGCATCCGGCGTCGCCCGAACCTGGGCCTCGAACAGCGCCGGGAGGCTCGTCGCAGGGACTTGAGCCGCCGTGTCGTTGGCGTGGACCAGCAACCGCTGGCGTTCCTCCACCCCGAGGATCTCGATCCGGCCGATGGGCTGATCCGGATTGGCGACCGCCGCCTCCAACAATCGCACCCAGCGGGCGACCACCGTCTCGACCGTGGCCGCATCGAACAGGTCGGCGGTGTACTCCACCCAGCCGTCCATCCCCTCGAGGGTACCGTCCTGGCCGCGCCGCTCGGATAGGCTGAAGCCGAGGTCGAACCCTGCGGTGCCGGTGCGTGCCCGAACGCGCGTGACCGTCGCGCCGGCCAGCGCGAAATCGGCCTCCGGTGCGTTCTGCAGGGCCAGCATGACCTGGAACAGGGGATGGTGCGCCAGCGACCTCGCCGGGTTCAAGACTTCGACGAGGTACTCGAAGGGGACGTCCTGGTGGGCATAGGCG
>Ga0137390_10000285_pt1 | contig 32878 bp, 21 predicted proteins | sample 15con2h24AmetaG_FD_104937 | JGI IMG/M metagenome (GOLD analysis project Ga0137390, IMG submission 104937) | Vadose zone soil microbial communities from Angelo Coast Range Reserve, California, USA - 15con2h2.4A metaG | ecosystem: Environmental > Terrestrial > Soil > Vadose zone > Saprolite... | reverse complement strand
CGCGTACAGCTACGACGGGTTCTGGGCCTCGATGGACACGTTCAAGGACAAGCAGCACCTGGACGATCTGTACGCGCGTGGCGCGGCGCCGTGGGAAGTCTGGAAGACGTTCGCCGCACCCGCATAGCCTTGGGAACGCGACCGGCTCCTGCCGCCGAGGAGGTTTGGAACACGAATGCGCCTCCTCACGATTGATGGCGCTGTTACGTCCGAGCCGCTGCAGGTGGTCTGCATCGGCGCCCATGCCGACGACTTGGAGATTGGCTGTGGCGGTACGATTCGCCAGCTGGCCGAACGGCACCCTGGGAGCGCGGTCCGCTGGTGGGTGCTGACGGCGGACGAGGCCCGCCGCCGCGAGGCGTATGACGCCGCGCACCGCCTGCTCGGTGACGTGTGCTGTCTCGACGTGTCGGTGTCCGGCTTTCGCGACGGGTATCTTCCGGCCGAAGTAGGCCAGCTCAAGGACGCCTTCGAAGCGTTCCGCCGTGGCCCGGAGCCGGACCTCATTTACACGCACACCCGCGATGATCGTCACCAGGACCACCGGCTGGCCTGCGACCTCACCTGGAATACCTGGCGTGACCACCTGATCCTGGAGTACGAGATCCCGAAGTGGGATGGGGACCTCGGGCACCCTAACTGCTACGTGCCGCTCACCGAGGCGACGGTGCGCCGCAAGATCGACGTTCTGCTGTCCAGCTTCGCGACACAACGTCCGAAGCCCTGGTTCGACGAAGCGACGTTTCGCAGCCTGCTCCGGCTGCGCGGCGTCGAGTGTCGGGCGGCGGAGGGCTACGCGGAGGCGTTTCACGCGCACAAGCTCGGCGTTCGGCTGTGACCGCTCGCTCGTTGCCCCGTATCACGGTAGGTGTCCCGGTCTACAACGGCGAGCGCTACCTGGCGCGGACCCTCGATTCGCTCCTCAATCAGACGGTCGACGACTTCGTCCTTCTGGTAGGAGACAATGCGTCGACAGATGGGACGGCGGCGATCGTGCAAACGTACGCCGCGCGCGACCCCCGCGTGCGTCACGTGCGACACCCGCGCAACCTCGGCGCGGCAGCGAACTATAGCCGGTTGTGCGAGATGGCGGAGACGGAGTTCTTCCGTTGGTCGGCCGCCGACGATTGCTCGGAGCCCCGGTTTCTCGAGGCGTGCCTGGAAGGCCTGGAACGGGATCCCGAGGCCGTTTTGGTGTATCCGCGCATCATGATGATCGACGCGGAGGACCAGCCACTCGAAGAGTATGAGGAAGGCCTGCACCTGCCCCACGGACGCCCCAGCGACCGCTTCTTCACGCTGCTCCAAAACACCGGGCTCTGCAACGCTCTCTATGGGCTCGCCCGGACCGAAGCCCTCCTTCGGACGCGGCTGCTCGGGTCCTATCTCGGCTCCGACATCGTGTTTCAAGCAGAGCTCAGCCTCTACGGCAAAATCCTCGAGGTGCCAGAGACACTACTCCTGCGACGGATGCACGCCGACTCCTTTACGAGCATGACGCTCCAGCAACAGCGGGAGTTCATGAATCCGGGCCAGCGGAGCCGCGTGGAGTTGTACCGCTGGCGTCACTGGGCGGAGCACTTTCGTTCGGTCATGCGGGCGCCACTCGCGTTGGGCGAACGCATCAAGCTGGTCGCGGGGCTCGCGCGCCGAATGGTCTGGGACCGCCACGAGTTCTTGCAAGAACTCCTCGTGGCCGCGCGCATGCTCGTGACCCGGAGCGCCGTGTGAACGCAAAGCCCGTGATCGGCGTGTGGGGACATTACGCGGATGCGAACCTGGGGGACGATGCCTGCCACACGGCGCTGCTTCATCATCTGAAGCGCCTGGTACCGACCGCCCGTTTCGTCCTGTTCTGCCGGTTTCCAGAAATCGCGCAGGCGCGATGGGGTTGGCCCGCTCATCCCGTGCACCGGTTGCTGCGTGGCCAAACCGGCCCCTGGGAGCCGCCTGCCGTCGCAGGGGATGGCGTAGTCACGGCGCTGGACCGATGGCGCCAGCGCGCCCGTCAAATCGGTCCGCTCCGTCTAGCGGTCCGCGCGCTTCGCGCCGTCCTGGCTGGGGCTCGAGCCTTCCCGGCCGAATGTCGCTTCCTGTTGCAATCCTACCGCCGGTTGCGCGACGTGGACGTCCTAGTCGTGACCGGTTCCAATCCGCTGTTCGACTTTTTTGGGGGCTTCTGGCGGTACCCCTACACGGTGTGGAAGTGGGCGGCGCTTGCCCGCCTCACCCGCACGCGGCTTGCGTTTGTCAGCGTGGGCGCAGGGCCGATTGTGTCGGCCCGCTCCGGACGGCTCCTGGCCCGCGTGCTGCAGCGGGCGGATTACGTGTCGTTCCGAGACGAAGGGTCGCGTCGGCTGATGCGGCAGTACGGCTTCGACGGCCCGAGCGCGGTGTATCCCGACCTGGCGCACAGCCTGCCGTTTCACCCCCCCCCGGCGCGGCGCGCGCCCACAGAGCGGCTGCGTGTCGGGATCAATCCGATGATCGTCTATCACAGCGTGTTCTGGCCCGTGCGCGATCCGGCCGTCCAGCAACGGTACATCAAGAGTCTCGCACACCTCGCCGCGGCGCTCGTCGCGGAGGGCCACGACATCTTTTTCTACGGCACGCAGAAGGACGACCGTGTAACGGCCGAAGAAGTCCAAGCGGCGATAAGAGGCGCCACACCCTCGCATCTCACCCCGGCATTCGTGATGCCCGCGTCGGTCGACGAATTGCTCGAGCTCTGCGCCGGCGCTGATCTCCTCGTCACCACGCGGTTTCATGGTGCCGTCTTCGGCGTCATCACCGCCCGACCCACGCTCGCCATCTGTTACCAGGCGAAGACTCGCGAAGTCCTCGAAGGCGCAGGCCTCGAGGCCCATACTATCGGTTTCGAAGAGGTTTGCCCGGAGCGGCTGCGCGCAGCGTTCGATCGCCTCCGTGCGGAGCGCAACACCGTGGAAGCGGGGCTGCCCCGGCATGCCATCGATCTGCGGGGGCGGCTCGACCGGCAGTACCACCAGGTCGCCGCGCTGCTACGGCGAGAGCCCCGGCACGATTGGCCGTTCTCTTCCCAGTCGCGCGAGCCAGACGTCGCGGGAACGCTGTCATGAGCCGCCGGGCCCCCGGAGTGCTCCGCAGTACGGTCGCGAACTGGACGGCATTCGCCGTCGCCGCCGTCGTCGGCTTCATGCTTTCGCCGTTCATAGTACATCGCCTCGGCAATTCCGCGTACGGGACCTGGGCCCTCCTCGGGTCGTTGGTGGGGTACCTTGGATTACTCGACTTTGGCGTGCGTGGGGCGGTCACCCGCTTCGTAGCCAACCAGCACGCGGCGGGCGACCATCGCGGCGCTTCCGCCACTGTCGTGGCCGCCCTGCGTCTGTTCGCCGGCCTGTCCCTCGTAACCATGGTGATCGCCGGCGTGTTGGCGGCGACGCTCGACGATCTCTTCCGGATCCCGCCGGATCTCCTGGACGAAGCGCGGCTTGTGGTCCTCCTGGGTGGCTGCGCCATCGCCAGCTCCTTTGTGGGGGGGGTCTTCGGAGGCATCGTCGCCGGGCTCCATCGCTTCGACCTCGACGGCGCGGTGGAGATCGCGATCACGTTGCTTCGCGCGGCGGCCGTGGTGGTCGCCCTCCATGCAGGGTACGGCCTCGTGGCGCTCGCTGTGATCCAGCTCGCCGTTTCGCTGCTGCGCGGTGGCCTGGCGTTCGTCCTGGCGCGCCGTCTTTATCCGGAACTGTCGTTGAGGGGGGTCGGCCCCGCCGGCCCAGCGACCCGGCAGCTGCTGTCGTTCAGCCTGTTTTCGAGCCTGATACAGCTGTCGGGAATGATCATCTATTACACCGACTCGATAGTCATCGCTGCGTTTCTGCCAATCAGCGTCGTGACCTATTACGCAATCGCCGCCAGCCTAGCGGACTACGCACGCCAGGTTGCGTCTGCCATCGGCCGTGTGATCACGCCCCACACTAGCGCAGCGCTCGCTACCGGAGGCATCGACGCCGTCCGCGCCGCCGTACTGTCCGTGGGTCCGGTCGCTACACTCGTGACCGCTCCGATGTCGCTCACCTTTCTGCTCCGCGGGGAGCGGTTCCTCGACCTGTGGATGGGGTCGGCCTATGCACCGCTAACGAGCCGCGTGCTGTTTGTCCTCGCATTTCCGGTCTGGATGGCTGGTGGCAGGCTCGTTGCCGCGGCGACCGGTATAGGGATCAATCGACATCAGCCGCTGGCGATCGCGATCGCGTTGGAAGCGATCGCAAACCTCGCCCTGAGCCTGATTCTGATCAAACCCTTGGGGCTCGTCGGAGTGGCGCTCGCCATGGCGATCCCCACGACGATCGTGAATCTGGCGTTCCTGCCGCGATACCTCGAGCGTCACCTGCGAATCCCCAGTCTCCAATTCGTGACCCGGGTGTTCGTGCTGCCGAGTGTCGCCTGCGCAGCCTTCGGTGTCGCGACCTACGCCGTCGAGCGGTGGATCGGGGCCGATTCGTTGCTGGTGTTCTTTCTTCAGGTCGCCGCCCTGCTGCCCCTCGTCTTCCTTGGGGCCGTGCTCCTAGTGTTCCCACCGGCTGAACGTCGGCGGCTGGCTGCGCGCGCCAAGCGACGGTTCGCGGCGCTCCTGCACACACTCACCGTGCGGAACGGCGGATCCACCGCGGAATCGCCGGGGGAAGACTGAGTCGGGGTGTGGGGGACCTGATAGCCGGCTCGGGCGCTTGAAGCGCTACACATCCTAGATCAATTCACGATAGGCGCGGCAAAGATTCTCCCCGATGAAGGCCCAGGAGTACTCCAACTCGACCGTGTCACGACCTGACGGGCCGATCCGCCTCCGCAGGTCCCGATCACCCAGTAGGGAAAGAATCGCCTCGGCCAAGTCCGCCGCCGTGTCGCGGATCACGATGTTGGTGCCGTCTACGGTATCGAGTCCCTCGCACCCGATGGTCGTCGACACGACGGCCTTCCCCATGGCCCAGGCATCCAGGATCTTGAGCCGCGTCCCGCCTCCCACACGGAGCGGAGCCGCCACGCAGGATGCCTGCGCCAGGAAGGGGCGCACGTCGGCCACCTGCCCAACCGCGGTCACGCCCGAGGCTCCCCCGAAGCGCGCGCGATCCGCCGCCGACCCGTCGCCAACCAGAACGAGCGAAGCATCCGCCCGGCGCGCGCGCACGCGCGGCCAGATGTCCTCGACCAGGTAGGCGAGTGCATCCCAATTGGCGAACTGGTACATGGGCCCGACGAAGACGACGCGCCCCGGGACCTCCTCTATTTCGGGCATGGGTCGGAAGTACTCGGTATCGACACCGTTTGGAGCCACGTGCAACTTGGCGCTTGCGGCGATGGCGCGCAGCCGCGCTGCATCCACCCGCGACATCATGACGTTGAGTCCAAGCGTGGGGCACACGGCCGCCATGAGATGCTCCACGAGATCGGCTTGGTAGCGCAGATAGGCTCCGACAAACGGCGCGCGCGTTCGCGTCGCGCGGATTCGCAGCAGCTGCGGCTCGATGTCGTGATGCGTGCACGCCACGGGCACGCGGGGCAGGTCGGCAAGAAACCCATGCAGATCGATGCTGTCGAGGTGCACCAGATCGGGCTGCTGCCGGCGCAGCATGGCCGTCAATTGTTCGGTGAATGCAGCGCTGCGGTATTCGAAATACGTGTATGACCTGCGCGTGAGAACACTGCGCGTGTGATCCCAGAGGCGCCGCGCAACGTGTTCCTCGCTCGGGATCGGGATCGGCTCCCCCACTGCGGTGAGGATCCGCTGCAGCATCTCGCGCGCATTGGCGCGGTCTTGCGCATGGGGCTGATGGTTCGCGCGGGAAAACGGCAACACCGTGACCTCGAAGCCGCGCTGCAGCTCGCGCAGCATGTTGAACGTGCGACTCCGCACTCCGCTGACGGGCGGGTACGGCAGGCACTGCGCCAACACGAGGAGGCGCGGCCGCCCATCGCCCGGCGCCTTCGCGAGCGGGGTCACGCGGAGCCGTTCCGCCCCGGTCGGAGCCCGCGGTACAACTCCTCATAGCGCTCCAGCCACGGGGCGGCGGAGAAGTCGCACGAGAGACGTCGCCGGCCGGCACGCACGCGCTCTTGCGTGAGGGTCGGCGCGGTCAGCGCACCCCCCATAGCGGCGGCCAGCGCGGCGGGATCGTTGGGAGAAACGAGGATGGCTTCGGCCTGCGACACGACGTCGGGCACTCCGCCAACGGCGCTCGCGACGATCGGAACTCCGGCGGCCATCGCCTCGAACAGGACCATGGGTGTTCCCTCGGTCCGGGAGCTCAGCACAAAGACGTCGAACGCCGGAAAGACGCTGGCTGCGGCCGGCACGGTTCCGTGCCAGGTGACTCGATCCTCCACGCCGAGGTCCACGGCCCGCGCGCGGAGCCGGCCCATCTCGGTCCCGTCGCCCACCATGGACAGCGTGACTCGGTGGTTGTCCATCAGCGCGAGAGCCTCAAGCACGATGTCGGGCCCCTTTTCGCCGCTGAGGCGCCCCACCCAGCCCATGCGAACGCCGTCGGCGGGAACGCCGAGCCACTGGCGTGCGGCCACCCGCTCCAGGAACGTCGCCGTCCCGTCCCAGGCGTTGCGGATCACGTGGACGCGACTCGCCGGGACCCCGTCGCGCACGAGGGCGTCGCCCAACGGCCGGGAGACAGCGACGACCGCGTCGAAACGCCGGAATGCGAGCCGCTGGAGCCGCTCGTACACCCAGTTCTTCCAGCCGCCACCCGTGAAGCCATGGACCGTGGTCACCGTGGGGATGCCCATGGACCGGGCGACTCCGGCGTCCACTACGTCGGCGCGATAGCCGTGGGTATGCACTACGTCGGGGCGCCCCCGGGCGCACAGCGCCGCCAGCGCGGCCCGCTCCGAGAAGTAGCCTCGCGGTGAAACAACGATGGGGACGATCTCAAGGTCGAGACCCCGCAGCGACTCGACGAATGGATGCCCCGCGCTCGCCCACTCGACGACCGGCGCGACCACGACACGATTCCCCCGAGCGCGGTGGCCCGCGGCGAGGGACCGGACCACGCGCTCCAGGCCACCCACCTCTCCGGCAGCGAGGACGTGCAGGATCACCATGGTCGCCGTGGGGACCGGAGCAAGTCTTGGGCCCTACATCACTTCCACAACTTCTGGCAGGCCTAGACTTGCGCGCCGTCGCTCGGCGTCGCACACAGGGAGTGTGGCGGCTATGCTACACCATGAACCTCGGCCGTCGGCGTAGCGGGCGTGCCACGCTGGTCCGAGTATTGCGCCTCCACCTTCGGATGAATCGGCCTACCGCCCTCCACACCACTACCGACGGCTGCTGCTGATGTGCGGCATCGCCGGACTCGTGCGCGGCGACCGTCAGGCCCCCGTGCCAGCCCAGCTGGTACGCGACATGTGCGCCGCGTTCCACCATCGAGGGCCGGACGACGAAGGTGTCTACGTCGCCGAGGGCGTCGGACTGGGGATGCGACGCCTCTCCATCATCGACCTCGCGGGCGGCCAGCAACCGATCTTCACCGAAGACGGCTCGAAGGTCATCGTCTTCAACGGCGAGATCTACAACTACAAGGAAATACGCCGAGAGCTGATGGACCGAGGGCACCGGTTCCGCTCCCAGAGCGATACGGAGGCGGTGCTGCACCTCTACGAGGACGAGGGCGTCGGCTGCGTCGACCGGTTGCGTGGCATGTTCGCCATCGCGATCTGGGACCAGGTCGCGCGGACTCTTTTCCTCGCGCGCGATCGGTTCGGGATCAAGCCCATGTACGTCGCGCACGGACCGTGGGGCATCGCCTTCGCCTCCGAGCTCAAGGCACTGCTGGTCGCCGGCGTCAGCGATCGCACGCTCGACTGGGAGGCGCTCGATGCGTACTTCCAGCTGGGCTACATCCCCGCGCCGGCCACACCGTTCCACGATGTCCGCAAGCTCGAGCCCGGTCACGTACTGCTGTGGCGCCAAGGAGAGGGCGAGCCGACCGTACGGCGGTACTGGGACCTCCCTAACGACACCACCGAGACGCCGCCGGAGGTCGAGCGTCGGGTCCTCGAGTGGCTGGATGACTCCGTCGCCGCCCACCTCGTGAGCGACGTACCGGTGGCCGCCTTTCTGTCCGGTGGGCTCGACTCCTCGGCGGTCGTCGCCAGCATGGCGGCGTTGGGGGGGACAGCGCACGCGTTTACCGCGCGATACCACGGCTCGGGGGCGGCGGCGGCGGACGAGTCCGACCTCGCGCGGGAGCTCACGACGCGCTACGGCGCGCACCTGACCGTGGTAGACATCCGCCCGGATATCCGGGATATCTTCGAGCCGATCGTGCGCGCGCTCGATGAGCCTCATGCCGATGACTCAGCGATTCCCACGTGGCTGCTGTCGCAGGCGGTCGCAGCCGAGTACAAGGTGGCCCTCACGGGCATCGGTGGCGACGAGCTGTTCGCGGGATATCGCCGTCACCTGGGTGTCATGCTGGGACAAGGGTACGCTCGGCTGCCCCTGCCGGTCCAGCGCGCGGCGAGCGCGCTCGCCGGGCGGCTCCGTGAGCCACCGGGCGGCGGGCTGACCGTGGACCGCATCAAGCGCTTCCTCCGCCCCGGGCGGAACGGGGCCGCCGGCCGGTTTTTCTCGTTCCTCACCCGTGCAGATGCCGGCGACCGCGCTCGGCTTTACAGCGAGGGCGTGCGGGCGGGCCTCTGCGCCGACGCCACTCAGGAGCGTTTCGAGCGCCTCTATCGGGATGCGGGCTCACCTCCGGGCCTACGCGCCGGGCTGTACCTGGACTACAAGACCTTCCTCCCGGACGACATCCTCGCGCTGAGCGATCGGCTCTCGATGGCGCATTCGCTCGAAGTCCGCGTGCCGCTGGTGGACCACGTGCTGGTCGAGCAGGTCTACCGGCTCTCGGACCGGGCGAAGATCGGGTGGTGGCAACGCAAGCATCTGTTGAAGCGGGCCGTGCGCACCCGTCTGCCCGAGGCCCACCTGCACGCGCCAAAGCGCGGCTTCGTAGGACCCACCTCGGCGTGGCTACGAAACGAGCTGCGCGACGCGCTGACCGATGAGCTGTCCGCCGAGCGGCTCAAGCGGCTCGGGTACTTCGAATCTGCGGCGGTCGAGTCGTTCATGACCGATCATTTCACGCGGAGGCGCAACAGGGAAGGAATCCTCTTGGCGCTGCTGTGCTTCTCGACCTGGCACCGGCTGTACGTAGAAGCCAGTCCTGCGCCGTACGATCCCAAGGCGCGGGTCTAGGTCTAATATGAAGGAGCTTCGAAACGAACTCAGGGAGCGTTGTCAGGTCATTCGGGGCGCTGTCACAACGGTCTTGCACCCCTGCTCGCCACCACGCAGCGACACACAGTTGAAGCATCGGTGGATCCATTACTGCGTCCCCCGCACGCGCAGCCGCTGTGATTTACGGAGGAAGTACCAGTCGGGTGAAGCAGCCGCAGCTCCTGCGAGAGTTTTCGTGCGGCTGTCACAAACTGACCCAGTCTTGGAGAGTCTGGCTTGGACTCGGTGGCAGTGACGAGGCCGACGCTTTTGTGCGTCAGCAATTTCCCGGCAAACACCGGATACGCATGGGATTTCATAGAGCATCTGTTCGCGCAGCTGGCAGACCACCTTGCGCCGAGGGGTATCCGTACTCTGGTCGCGTATCCCAGTCTGCCTTCATCTCCGCGGACTCTTCAAGGTAGCGCTGCCGAGCCGATCCAACTTGACGCATCGCTTGCGAGTGCTGATTCAATTCGCGCAACGGCCCAACTAGTTCGACGCGAAGCTGTGCGAGTCATCTATTTCACGGACCGACCTGCGCGGTCTCACGCTTACGCACTACTCCGACGAGCTGGTGTGAGACGGATCGTAGTACATGATCACACTTCTGGGGATCGAACGCGGCCGCGTGGTCTGCGAGGCGTTGTGAAGCGGCTCATGAACTTGTTCCCTGGCGTAACTGCCGATGTGATTGTAGCAGTGAGCGATTACGTCGCGCGCCGTGCGGAAGCTGTAAGTCTCGTCCCGCGTGGCCGGATCGTGCGAGTCTGGCACGGATTGCCTGTGAGGCGGTCGACCGGACTGTCGGCCGACGTCAAGAGAGAACTGGGGATTACTGCTAGCGCGTTGCTTGTTGTATGCACTGCGCGAGCGACACCCGAGAAAGGGATCGCCCACCTACTCCGCGCATTCGACATCGTCGCACGAAACGCTATGGTCCCAGAACAGGGTCCGCTGCTACTCTACGTGGGCGCCGGGCCCCAACTAACGGAGTTGCAGGTGTTGCGCGACCGGTTAGCTGCACGCGACGCGATGGTATTCGCCGGATATCGTTCGGACGTCCCAGCGATCATAGCCTGTGCTGATCTCTGTGTCGTGCCCTCTGTGTGGGAGGAGGCCTTTGGACTGACAGTTCTCGAGGCGATGGCATGCGGCAAGGCCGTTGTCGCGACGCACGTTGGAGGAATTCCAGAGCTTATCGAGCACGACGTTACCGGGTTGCTCGTTCCACCGGCTGATGAGGGAGCTCTCGCAATAGCGATCGAAGCTCTCCTCCAAGATGGGGCTCGCAGGGCGCGCCTCGGAGCTGCCGCGCAGCGTCGAGTGCGACTGCACTTTCGGCCCGAGAACCAGCTCATGCAGCTAGCCGCCCTGATCGAAGCGGGCTTCGATGGGCCCGACACGCTTTTTCGAGACGGCCAACTCATGAACCCCCCGAGATCGCCTTATCCCGTCGGAAACGGGTGACACCGCGAGGTACTCATGGTCTCCTCCGAACGATGGACGATGTGGGTGGCGGGTATGCGAGTTGGGTTAGCGTGTCTCCGCAAGGAGCCGATGCTTGGTCTCAAGCGGCTGCTCTTGCCCGTGAGCTATTGGCGTGTGGCCGAGTTCGCCTACGTGTGGAGAAAGCTGGCCACGATCAGCACTGGCAAGGTACTTGACGTTGGAAGCCCCAAGGACCTGGCGGCCATCTTGGCTCGGGATCGGGGGTTCTCCCTCACCGCGGTTGATATCCTGCCGGAAGCTGTGTCCCTCAGCGACCGCCACACGAGGGCGCAGGGGCTGTCGGGGCACGGAGCGGGAAAGGTCACATCGGAAGTCCAGGACGGCCGCGCCCTCTCATACGCCGATGATACGTTCGACGCCGCGTATTCGGTCTCGGTCCTCGAGCACATCCCAGATGCCGGTGACACCGCCGCGCTGCGGGAACTGGTTCGGGTCGTCAAACCCGGTGGACTCGTCGTGGTGACCGTACCGTACGATCTCGAGTATCGCGAGTCGTTCGTAAACGAGTCGGTGTACGAGCGGAAGCAGATCGGCTCGGAGCCAGTGTTCTTCGAACGTCACTACGACGAAGCGACCCTCGCAAGCCGCCTGCTCGGACCGTCCGGCGCCGAAGTTGGCGACATTGAGAAATGGGGCGAGCCCACGCTGCCTATTGAGGGGTTGCTTGTCCGGGCTGGTCCACTCCGCGTAGCAGCGTCTCCACTGGAGCCTTGCCTGTCCGGCCTGTTCCTCCACCGACTCGGGCCGAACGGTAAGGGAAGGCCCATGGCCGCCTTCTTCAGCTTGAGGAAGCGGACCATGACCCACTTCAGCGGAACCGCGCAGAAGCCCTTCGCCGAGACGGCGAGCGAGGCGGCGGCGTTGCTGCACCTGGCGAGCGAGCGAGCGCGTCGTGGTCGACTCGGAGATCCCGCCCGTGGCTAAGGTCAATCGTTGGGGCAGGGCTCAACAATACGAACAGGGATACTGGGAGGGGGTGGCGGCTCGGATTTCGACGGGCGCGGCGTCGCAGCTCGATTGGTACCGCTGGCGCGCGGACCAGTTGATGCTCAAGCTCCGAAGTCTTGGGCTCGATACCCTCGAAACCGGCGAGGCCGCTGTCGTAGAGGTGGGAAGTGGTCCCATCGGGGTCGTGCCATTCCTCAAGGCGAAGGAGCGCGTCGCCGTCGACCCGCTCGAGCCCTTTTACGCTCGAAACTCGGTTCTGACCGCCCTCCGGACCCACAGCGTGCAGTACCGCGCCGGGGTCGGCGAGAAACTGCCTTGCGAAAGCGGCCGATACGATGTCGCGATAATCGAGAACTGCATCGATCACGTCCAGAACCCACGGGCGGTGCGCGCCGAGCTCGCACGCGTTTTGAAGCCCAATGGCATCCTGTATCTGACGGTTAACTGCCGCAGCCCCTGGGGATACCTGGTGCACCGCGTCCTCTCCCGCCTACGTCTCGATCCAGGTCACCCACACACCTTCACCCCGGTTCGTGCGAGCAGGTTCGTCGAGAACGGCGGGTTTCGCATTCTCACCCGCGAACTCGGATCTTATGCCGAAGCGTGGCGCGCCGACTGGCGCGCCGCGGCGGCTCGAGCGCGCGTGAAGGCAATGCTTGGCGTAAGCGAGTTCCTGTTCAGTACGATCAGCCAGCGCGCTAACTTCCAGTGAGGTTTACTGCCGACTAGCGTCTAGTGAGACGTACGTGATCGTACCAGTAGTAATCCGTCTCGGTTTTCGTCCCTCCAATGCCCCCCCATGTCGGGTCCAACGTGAACGTGTCGAACTGGTTGGCGGGATAGTTGACGTTCGTATAGTTCCCTTGCAGCACCCCATCGAGCCACCACTTCATCGTGTGCGTGGCCTTGTTCATGTACCATTCGATGAGATGCCACTGGCCCAATGAAATCGCCGTCTGATTCACGTTCGGTTCGAGGTTACGTCCGAGGTCCGTCGTAAACTCCAAGGTCGGTCGGAGGGTATGGCTCGGCGTCGTCATCATAATGAATGTCTGCCCGCCAGCGCCTCCTCCGCCTGCGAATTGGAAGGCGATCTTGTTGCCGGCAGGGTGATCCTGCCACGGGTTACTGGGCTTCCAGTAGAAGCCAATGTACAGTTCGTTGATGCCAGTGGGCAGCGGCTCGTAATACACGCCTGCTGGCGAGTCGCCAGCAACGAAACCGATCGGATAGGTATATTGGGCGACGTAGGGCGGCGAGGCCGGGGCCGGGGCCGTCGGATCGGTGATCCGCGTGGCAAGGCCGCTTTGGTTATCGATCCCCCAGCCGCCGCTGAGCCGCACGCCGGCGCCAACCGGCAGTGGATCGGTCAAACCGTAGTCGGTGACCAGGATCCACCCCGCCACGCCGAGCGACAGCGGATCGTTCGGCCAGGTCCCTCCGGGGGGCGGAGGAGGGACAGTGACTGTGATGGCCGACGCGCCACTTTGCCCCTCGCTCGTTGCTGTAATCGTCGCTGTTCCGACGGCGGGCGCAGTCACTAGGCCGCCACTATTCACGGTCGCCACCGTCGGGCTGCTGCTCGCCCACGTGATCACTCGCCCGCTCAAGGGATTGCCGCTCGCATCCCGCGGCGTCGCCGTCAGCTGCACCGTCTGCCCCACCGTCACGGTCGCAGTCGGTGGGCTCACCGTCACCGACGCCACTGGCACGTTGGTCGACGTGATGGCGGCCGTGCCGTTCGCGCTCTCGCACGCAGCGGTGATGATGGCTGCGCCCGCCGCCAGTGCTGTCACCAGTCCTGTTCCATTCACGGTAGCTACCCCCGCATTGCTAATCGTCCACGTGACGACGCGGCCCGTCAAGACGTTCCCGTTTGCATCCTTCGGGGTCGCCGTCAGCTGCACCGTCTGCCCTACCATTATACTCGCCGTCGCCGGGCTCACCGTGACCGAGGCCACGGGCACACCGTTCACCGTGACAGTCGCCGTGCCGCTCTTGCCCTCGCTCGTCGCCGTGATCGTCGCCGAGCCGGTCGCTACGCCTGTCACCAGCCCGCTGCCGTTCACCGTCGCCACGGCCGCGTTGCTGGTCGACCACGTTACGACGCGCCCCGACAGCGTGATGCCGTTGGTATCTCGCGGCGTCGCCGCGAGTTGCACCGCCTGCCCGGCCGACACGCTCGCGGACGCCGGACTGACCGCGACCGACGCCACTGGCACGACGGTGATGGTGATCGCCGACGTTCCGCTCTTCGTCTCGCTCGTCGCCGTGATCGTCGCCGAGCCCGCGGCTGCGCCGGTCACCAGCCCGCTCACATTCACGGTCGCCACGCCCGGGTTACTGCTGGCCCATGTCACCGTCCGGCCGGACAGCGGCGCCCCGGTCGAATCCCGTGGCGTCGCGGTCAGCTGCACCGCCTGCCCCACGGTCGTGCTTGCCGCCGCTGGCGTCACGGCGACGGTGGCCACGGGCACTTGGGTCACCGTGACGGCGGCCGAGTCCGACGTGCCGCTACTAGTCGCAGTCACCTTGTACCTGCCGAGCTGAGTCCCGGACTTGTACCGGCCGTAGTGCCGGCCGTTGCTCGTGCTCGTGTCTATGATCGTCCCGCCCGTCACGCTCCAGCTCACGCCGATCCCCATTGCCGTATCGCCGGCGGCCGTGAAGCCGACCGCCGTGATGTCGGTCGTCTGGTTCGGGAACAGCGTAACGTTCTTGGGAGACAGGGCGATCCTCGTCACTACACCGGACGAGGCATCGGTCGTTCTGAGGGGTCGCTCGCAGGAGAGCACCGCGAGCAATAGCACTAACGGCGCCTTCAGTCGCGCCAGCCTGTTGGACAGCTTGTGCAAGAACGTCATAGGATCCTCCCGCTATGTTTTGCGATGCGGCGCAGGTCCAAACAAATGGGCCGTCAGCACCGACCGAAGTCAGTCGCTGGCGGCCCGGCGGGCATAGCGAGCGAACTCGCGGTAGCCCCGTAGCTCTGCGTCACCGTCTTTCGACGGCTTTGCTCTGAGCAGCGCTCCTCAACTTCCGAGTTACCCTACGTCATCCAGGCTCCCCAGCCGCCTACGGCTTGCTCGTCGCCACTGTCAGATTGTCGACCCACATGTACTGGTCCACTGGCGACCCGTCGCCGATGTAGGGCGCGATCAGAAACTGGTGGAAGTTGATGCTCGGCCGCGCGCCCGTCCGAAAAAGAATGTCGTGCCGGTCGATCACCAGCGTCCCGTTGAACCAATACTGCATTACTCCGTTAGCCTGGCCGATCCCACCCACGATCGAATTGATGGCGAAGTAGGCCTCGACGTGGTTCCAGTTGCCCTTGTAGCCGGGCCCGGCGTTGGGCTGAAACGACACCTGGCTGGCTATGAGCTGTTTGTTGTTGTACCAGGGCGGAAAGCTGAAGCAACTCGTTGAGACGTTGCTTTCCACGACGCCGTTGCAGCCGCCGGTCGAGCGGTTCTCGGTGATGCCAATCAAATTGACGGGCGGCGTGCCGAAGCTCGTGTTGATGGCCTTGCTGTCCTGCAGCCCCACGATCGGAATGCCGCCATTTTGGTAGTTGTGCTCGATGTACAGCGTCAGCCAGTTGTCCGACGGGCCGTCGAAGTCCCCGTCCAAATCGCTCATGACGAGGAATTCATGCGGGTGATACGTCTGGCCGGAGCCGACCCAGTTGTCGCTGTATTTCACCCAGTAGCTGATGTAGAGGGTGGGCGTCGCCTGGAACAAATGCCGCGCCGAGCCACCCCACGTGGGGGTCGTGGCACCGACACGGAAGTGGGCCTCGAGGGCGTGGGTGCTACCGGCGATGTGCTCCGTGTCCGTAATGGCCATGCCCGTGTTGTCATACCAGCCCCGTGACCCGAACCCGGTGTCCTCGAAGTTCTCCTGGAATAGAACCGTCCCCCCCCCCGACGACGCGGTGACCACGATGGCGGCGGTGCCGCTCTTGCCTTCACTAGCGGCTATAACGGTCGCAGAGCCGGCCACGACCCCCGTCACGAGGCCGCTGGCGTTGATAGTCGCCACCGCGGCGTTGCTCGTCGCCCAGGTGATCGTGCGCCCGGTCAGGGGGTTCCCGTTCGCATCCTTCGGCGTGGCCGTCAACTGCACCGTCTGCCCCACCTGGATGCTGGCCGTTGCGGGGCTCACCGTCACCGACGCCACGGGCACGCTCATCGCTGTGACAGTCGCCGTGCCACTCTTGCCCTCGCAAGCAGCCGTCATGATCGCCGTGCCCGCCGCCACGGCCGCCACCAGCCCGGTGCCATTCACGGTAGCTACGCCCCCATTGTTACTCGTCCACGTGACCGTGCGGCCCGTCAAGACGTTCCCGCTCGCGTCCTTCGGCGTCGCTGTGAGCTGTACGGTCTGTCCCACCATTATACTCGGCGCTGCCGGGCTCACCGTGACTGAGGCCACGGGCACACTGCTCACGGTCACGGCCGCCGCGCCGCTCCGCCCCTCGCTCGTGGCGGTGATCGTCGCCGAACCGGCCGCCACCCCCGCCACGAGCCCACCATTCACGCTTGCGATGGCAGAGTTGCTGCTGACCCACGTGACCACTCGGCCGGAGAGCGGATTGCCGTTGGCATCCTTGGGCGTCGCTGTGAGCTGAACCGTCTTGCTCACGGCCAGGCTCGCCGACGCCGGGCTCACCGTCACGGAGGCCACCGGCACCACCGTGACGGTGATGGCCGCCGTGCCGCTCTTGCCCTCGCTCGTCGCCGTAATCGTCGCCGCGCCCGCCACGACGCCCGTGACCAATCCGCTCCCGTTCACCGTCGCCACTGTCCCGTCGCTGCTCGACCATGTGATCGAGCGGCCATTCAACGGATTGCCGATCGAGTCCTTCAGAGTGGCGGCCAACTGCACCGTCTGGCCCAGGGTCACGCTCGCCGCCGCCGGACTCACCACCACCGACGCTACTGGCCGCCGACCGCGGTTGTGCACGCGGGAGGAGCCAGACAACGTCAGTTGCGAGCTCGTGGCGGTCACCAGGAAATCACCAGCTAGCGTGTCGGCGGTGAACATGCCAGCAGAGGTCACTGTGCCTCCCGATGTGCTCCAGGCGACGGCAACGCCGGTGCTGTCGCCGGCAGCGGAGCGACCGTAGGCAACGAACTGGACCTGCTGGGCGGGATCGACGGTGAGACTCTCGGGGACGACGACAATCTGTGCTACGGGGTGCGCCAGGTTGGTCGGAGCGGCGACCGGGCGCTCGCACGTGACGCCCACCGCCACGGGCAGCAGCAGCAGCAGGTCCCTCAGCAACGCCAGTCGGCAGGAGAGCTTATGTCGATACGCCACGCGTCTCGCTCCTCACCTTCAAGACGAAGCCGGGCCGCCAGCCTCGATGTGACTCGATTCGCTGGCGGCCCGGCGGGCGTGGCGAGGGTGGCTCGCGGTAGCCCCGTGGCTCTGCGTCACCGCCTTTCGACGGCTTTGCTCTGAGCAGCGACAGCTAAAACAGCCTGTCTGAGGCCCAAAGTCGCCAGGCCGCGCTTCTCGGTCTGTGATCCCCACCACGCGGGCGCTGGCTAGTTGTGCTCAACGCTGTTGTAGTTCAGCCTCGAACAGCAGCAAAAACGGACCGCGACTGTGTCCGCCGTCACATCGGGGCTAGGGGCGCGCCGGGCCGACGGTTAGGTCATCGACGCCTCGCGCCAGGGAGCTACCGTAGCAGGCCGATGCGGCCCAGGGTCTCCACCGCGAACGGCAGCGGATCGCCCCACCGCAGGATCTCGACCCGATCACGCCGTGGCGACCATTGCAACACTTCGCCCAGCGCACTGAGGAACGCAGGGACCGCCACCGTGCCCGGCGGGCGCAGTTTAGTGCGGAGATACACGTAGTCCACCTCGCCCCAACCCCAGCGGCTCCGTATCCCGACGCCGTAGCTCGTGACGGGACGTGGAGACCTGCCGAGCGAGCACTCCACGAGCAACGCGGGGAAGTCCACGCCGGCGTCGATCGCCAACTGCAGCGAGCCCCAGAATCGCGGGTTGATCTCGATCACGTAATAGCGGTCATTCGCCGCATCGTGCTTGCACTCGACCATGGCGACGCCTTCCCAGTCGAGCTCGGTCAGGAGCCGCGTCCCCGCCGCAGCCAGCCCGGGCGGAAGCGGGATCGATTCGCGGCACACGCTGACGCCGCCGGAAGGTGGGACTTCGCGCACGCGCCGGTGAGCGAACGTCGCCACGATCCTTCCCTGCCAGCGCAACGCGAAGAATCCAACGCCGGGGCCGTCCACGCGTCGCTGCACCAGGATCGGGAATGCTTCCTCGGGCATCGACCGCAGCCGGGTTGCCCCTTCCGCGGCGGTGGCAAACGGTACCACCCCGTGCCGACGCAGCCCCCCTCCCACCACTGCGATCGAGCGCTGCGGTTTGAGGACGCCCGGCACCAGGCCGTCCAGCGACAGCGTCAGCGCGGCCGCGCGGGAGGATATCAGCGTGGACTCCGGGATGGCGAAGCCCGCCCGCTCGGCCAACGGGAGCAACGCCGCCTTGTCCGATGCCAGTTGGAACGCCGGAAACGGAGGCAGCGGGACGCGACAAGGCACCGGCGCGCCGGAAGGCTGAGACAGGATCGCAGTGGCCGAGGCGTCCGTCATGGGCAGCAGGACGTCGGCATGGAGGCGCGCCGCGAGGGCCATGACGGCCGCCGCGAATGCATCCGGACACCCCATGGCGTCCTCGGCTACGACGTGCTCGCAGACCCGGCGAGATACGCCCGCCAGGGACCACCGCCGAGCTGAGGCTGTATGGACCTCGTGCCCTGCCCGGGTCAACGAACGACAGGCGGCGAGGGCTGATCGCTCGGTCCCGTCAGTTACGAGAATGGTGGCCACGGTGCTCCCTGTGCCTGTCCGCAACCCCTTCTGTTTACCCACCGTGCACCGTAGGCACCGAACGTCCCAGCCGCCTGGATAGGACTGTATTCCCCAGGGTGTTGCACATGTGCCACAGCGACCGCTGGGGCGTCTGCTCCGGACCTTGGCGCTGGTCTTGCACTGGCGCCGGGCTGTGGCCGTGATGCCACCAAGTGCTGCACGGACGACGTCTTACGTCGAAAGGCCCATGCATCCCGAACCACTACGCGTCGCCTTTGTCGGCTGTGGAGCCATGGCCAGGCTGCACGCCTACGCATTGCAGCGTGTCTCGGTGCCTCACACGATCGTCGCCGCCCACGACCGCGATGTTGCCGCGGTCACTGAGTTCGCCCGCGAGTTCGGCGGCCAATCGTTTGAGTCATTGGAGACGCTACTGGCCCAGGCGCGACCGCATGTGGTCCACGTCTGCACACCGGCGGGCTGGCATTTCGAGCCTGCCCGGGCAGCCATCGAGGCCGGGGCCCATGTATACGTCGAGAAGCCGTTCCAGGAAACTGCCGCCGAAGCGGCGGCGCTGCTAGAGCTGGCCGCCGCCCGCGGGGTCAAGGTATGCGCCGGCCACCAGCAGCTCCGCGACGCCACCTACGCGCGGCTATTCGAGCAGGCCGGCACCCTCGGCTCGCCGGTGCACGTCGAGAGCCGGTTTACGTTCGCCCCGGCCGTCGACCCCGAAACGGGGTCGCCCGAACGTCTGGCCCAACACCTGCTCGACATCGTGCCGCATCCGCTGTACACGCTACTCGACGCAATGGAGCGGCTCCACTCCGGCGCCGAAACAACGATCGCGCACGTTACCGCCGATTGCTGCCAAGTGCACGCGCTGTTGCGCCGCGGCTCGCTCGGAGGCACGCTGGTCGTGAGCCTCCGGGCCCGGCCCATCGTCTCGACACTCGCGCTCATCGGGAGCGCAGGCACGCTGACCGCGGACTTCGTCCGGTCCGTGCTCGTCGGGAGCCCTAACCCCGGGACCAGCCCGGTCGAGAAGATCCTTAACCCCATCGCCGAGGGCTGGCAGCTGCAATGGCGGTCGGTGCGTTCGCTGCTGCGGCGCCTCGTAGCGGGTGGGCACTACCCTGGGCTGGCCGAGCTCCTGGGTGCATTCTATCACGCAGTCGCCACGAACGGCCCGTCACCCCTCTCCACGAGCCACCTCGCGGACGTCACGGCGAGGTTCGAGGAGCTGAGCGTCGCGATCATCAATTCGCTTCCGGCGAAACCGCGACCGGCGTCGCACCGCCCGCGTGCGCCGGTCGCGCTCGTGACCGGAGCCGGTGGTTTTTTCGGGCGCCGTATCGCGGATGCCCTCGCGACGCGAGGCTACGCCGTTCGCGGCGTGGCGCGATCCCCCGACGCGCGCGTGCGATCCGTTCACGAATGGGTCGCGGCCGACTTGAGCCGGGGGGTGCCGGCCGCCGCGCTCACAGGTGTCGACGTCGTCGTCCATGCGGCTGCCGCCACATCCGGCGGCATGAGTGCCCATCAGCGGCACTCGATCGATGCCACCCGGCACGTCGTCGAGGCCATGGCGGCGGCTGGCGTCCGGCACCTGGTGTACATCAGCAGCATCTCCGTGCTCGAGCCGCCGCGCGCGCCATGGGAAGTCCAGGATGAGCGCACGCCGCTCGCGCAACAGCCGGCGCCCCTGGGCCCGTACACGTGGGGGAAGGTTGGAGCGGAGCGGGTCGTGGCCGAGGAGGCCGCCAAGCTCGCCGTCCAGGTCCGCATCATCCGACCGGCGGCGCTAGTAGATCTGGCGGCGCCTGACATGCCGGGTCTCCTGGGGAAACGGCTGTACGCGCACTGGTACCTGGGTTTGGGACGCCCGGGGCTACCCTTCGCGATCTGCGACGTGCAATGTGCCAGTGAGGTCGTGGCCTGGTTCGCGCGGCATTTCGACGACGCACCGCCGGTCCTCAACCTGTGGGATCCATCCTTCCCCAGGCGCCGAGACGTCATTCGGGCATTCCGGGCGCGCGGCTGGCGCGGGCGCATAGTGTGGGTACCGATCCGACTACTCGGCCTAGCTGCGCAGAGCGCGCGTCTGGCCGTGTCGCTGCTCCGCGGAGCGCTACCAGCTCGCATGGCGATCATCGGCGTACTCAAGCCGCGCCGCTTCGACGCGACGCTGTCACGTGACGTGCTGGCCCGCACGATGGCGGACCGGGACGAAGTGCGGACGGCGGATCCGGACGACGCACTCCCCGCCCCGGCGGCATCCGTGTCATCATGATCGTCCTGATGGCTCTGTTCGGCGCCTTGGCCGCCGTCACTTCGAACTGATCGTCAGCGACAATCGTTCGCCTGCCACGTTGTCCAGAGCCTGACTGATGCGATTGTCGCAACCCCTGTGTCCCCACCCAATAGATTGATAAGCGACCCGTCTCAGAAAACGCTCGGGCCCCCGTGCGGTGGCTTTCTTCCCTCGCCCGGCCCATATCTTGCTTGGGCACTCGGGCTGTCGTGTCGGGCGCCTGGCTCGAGGAGCCGAGACGGCGTGGCACAGATTTGACGCGGTGAAGAGACACCATGGAAATAAGCATCTTCGGCCTGGGATACGTAGGGACGGTGTGCGCGGGTTGCCTCGCGTCAGAGGGGCACACCGTAGTGGGCATAGACGTCAACCCGAGCAAGGTCGACGGCATGAATGCCGGAGTGCCACCGATCGTGGAGCCGAAGCTACCGGAGCTGTTCGCGGATGGGCGCAAGAGCAGGCGGCTTTCGGCCACCACCTCCGCCGCCGACGCCATTCAAGCTACCTCGGTCTCGCTCGTCTGCGTCGGGACGCCGAGTCAGGTGAATGGCAACCTCGATCTGACCTACATGAAGCGGGTCTGCGAGGAGATCGGGACGGCCTTGCGCCACAAGCGTTCGCCCCACCTAGTCGTGCTCCGGAGCACCATGCTTCCCGGGACCACGGAGGATGTCCTGATTCCGATTCTGGAATCCTGCTCCGGCAAGCGACTCGGCCAAGGCTTCGACGTGTGCTACAACCCGGAGTTCCTCCGGGAGGGAACCTCGGTAGCTGACTTCTACAACCCTCCCAAGATCGTAGTCGGCGAGCAGCGCTCCGGGAGTGGTGAGGCCGTGCTCCAAATGTACGCGGGTATTGCAGCCCCGGTCGTGCGTACCTCGATTCGAGTGGCGGAGATAGTCAAGTACTGTGACAACGCCTTCCATGCGCTGAAGGTCAGCTTTGCGAATGAGATCGGTAATCTGTGCAAGCGGATTGGTGTGGACAGCCACGAGGTGATGGGCATTTTCTGCCAGGATCGCAAGCTCAATCTGTCAGCTGCCTATCTCAAACCGGGCTTTGCCTTTGGCGGCTCCTGCCTCCCCAAGGATCTGCGTGCGCTGGCCTATCAGGCAAAGCGGCTGGATCTCGATAGCCCGTTACTGAACGCGATTCTGCAGAGCAATGCGGTCCAGGTACAGCTCGGTCTCCAGCTCATCACCAGTGTGGGGAAGAAGCGCATCGGTTTCTTGGGCATGGCCTTCAAGCCCGATACGGACGACCTGCGAGAGAGCCCACTCGTGAGCGTCATCGAAACCCTGCTGGGCAAGGGCTATCGCGTCCGCATCTATGACCGCAACGTCTCCACCAGCCGCTTGATCGGCGCCAATCGACGCTTCATCGAGGAGCACATCCCCCACTTGTCATCATTGCTGGTGGAGGACATCGCCGAACTCGCCGCCGAAAGCGAGGTCATCATTGTTGGGCACGAGGCTCCCGAGTTTGTTCAAGCCGTTGAGGCTTTGCGGTCCGATCAGACGGTCATTGACCTGGCCCGACCTGCCAAACGAGTCACGACCGCCGCTCGCTACGAGGGGATCTGCTGGTGACCATCCTGGTCCTCACATTCGACGTACCGGCGACCAGCAACATGCCGGGCTCTCCACGGCTGTTCAACCTGTGCCGGAGTCTGGCGCGGCAGCATCGGCTCACATTGGTGACTCTGAGCCGGAGTCAGGAGCGGTACCAAACCTTTGTCGACGACCCCCTGACGGCCGGAGTTTTCGAGCGCATCATCTCGCTGCCCAACCCACCGGCACCGCGCTGGTGGGGCACCCAGGTGCATCGCGTCCGGCAGGAGGTCCATTTTGCGACCCGCTCCCGAAACGCCCGGTACCATGCCGAGCAATGCCGCCACGTCCGCGACATCTTCCTGGAAGGAGGGTTCGATGTGTTCTACGTGGATGGGTTGGTGATGGCCCAATATGTGATGGGCACCGGGCTCATGCGCCCGGCGATCATCGACCTGCACGATTGCATGACTCTCCTGTTCGACCGGACGACGCGCATGGAGCGCAACTGGCTCCGCAAGCTGGCGCTGTACCTGGAGACGCGGAGCATGGCCCGTTGCGAGCGGTCCTTGAGCCGAGTGTTCAGCACCATCATCACTAATTCACCCGTCGACGAAGTGTACCTCAAGGGCGTGGCTCCCGCGGCCCACACTCTCACCATCGGCAACGGCGTCGACACCGCTTTCTTCAGTCCGGCCGAGACCGAGGGGGACCTACGCCACCTGCTCTTCACGGGAGTCATGAACTACGGCCCCAACGAAGACGCCGCGATCCACTTTGCCGAGAGCATCCTTCCCCTGATTCAGCAACGCCAACCGGAAGCGCAATTCTGGGTCGTCGGCAAAGATCCCACGGCCAAGGTGCGGCAGCTCAGCGAACACCCCGGCGTGCATGTGACGGGGGGAGTGCCGGACGTGCGTCCTTATCTGGAGCAGGCCGGCATCTTCGTCTGTCCCGTCCGCTATGGCAGCGGCGTAAAGAACAAGCTCCTGGCCGCGCTGGCCATGCAGAAGCCCGTGGTTGCCACCCGACAGAGTCTAGACGGTCTCGACTTACGGGAGCAAGAGGATCTCCTGGTTGCCGATGAGCCGACGGAGTTCGCCGCCAAGGTGGTGCAGCTAATCGAGGACCCGGATCACGCTCGCCGCCTGGCCAGTAGCGGGCGCGCCTTCGTTGGAGACCGATACTCGTGGGAGAGCAGCGCGAGGACCCTTGAGGAGGTCCTGCTGGGAGCTGTGCGCGACGGGAGAACCGACGCGTGATCTAGGCAAGGGCGGCGCGATAGCATCGTTCGTAGGCGTCAACCATGGCCTCGACGGTGAACTCCCGCTTTGCCCGCGCCAGCGCCGTGGTGCCCAGGCGAGTCCGCAGACCAGAGTCGGACAGCAAACGCCCCAACGCTTGACTGAGACTCGCTACCTCCCCCGGGGTCGCGAGCAATCCCTCGACGCCATCCGTCACCGCCTCCGGAATCCCCGAGACCCGCGACGCGACGATCGCTTTGCCCGCCAGCATCGCCTCCAAGAGCGCCAAGGGAAGTCCTTCCCAGAGCGAGGGCATGGCGAAAACGTCTGCCGCCGCGAGCAGATTGGGGATATCCTCGCGTTGGGTGAGGAGGTGGAGGCGATCCTGGAATCCGTGCCGCGACGCAAATGCTTCCAGCGCCTCGCGCTGATCTCCGCCTCGGCCGCCCGCGATCGCCACGCGCCAGGGGGTCTGAAGCCCTGCGCCTCTCAACTGCTGGAGCGCCTGGAGCAGGAAGATGTGTCCCTTGCGGGTATCGAGGTTCCCAATCGCCACCAGCAGCAGCTCATCCGGACCCACCCCGAGCTCCCGCCGAATTGGGATGGGATCGCCGCGACGGTCTGGCACTCCGTTGAGGATCACTTGTAGAACGCCCGGGGCGAGACCGAGCGCGGCGTCGAGGTGCCGCCGGGTCTCTGCGGACACCGCGATCGTAGCTGCGCTCCTCCGAAATGCCCAGCGCAGCGCAATACGGCGCCGCAGTGCCACCGTCATGGTCTGATTGCCGTGCATTGTCGTGACGTGCGGTCGGCCAGCGACGAGCCCGGCAGCCGCCCCGTAGACTGCCATGGTGAACTCGTGCGAGTGGACCAGATCCAGCTGGTCTCGGCGGATCTGGGTGACCAGGTCTCGCAGACAGGCCCAGTCTAGAGGTCGCCGGAGGGTGAATACCCTAGGAGCGAACCCCACGTCCCGAAACTTGGCCCCAAGCCAACCCACGCCTTTGGCCGGTCCCATTGGGACCACATGGTGCCCCCTTCGACGGAGTTCCTCGGCCATCCGGAACACAACCAGCTCCGCCCCCCCGGGCCCGTCGGACTCCAGCCACAGACCGATCCGCAGAGGGTCGGCGCTCCTCGCCCCATCAACCATCTGCGCTCCTCCTTCGCCCCGCCAAGGCACTCGTCTTGGCATCAATGCAAGTCTCGTGCGGAGCCCACGCGCGCCACACCGACCGTTGTACTCATGCGACACCCAAGGGCCTTTGCCTCGATAGCACATGGAGGTACAAGTGCCCCATGGGATTAGCCTGCCCCAAGTCCCCTTGATACGCGGCGGGCCTCCGGTATGATACTGGCGGAGCGATGTCATTGGGGGCCCACCCACGCCGGAGGCTGCGTTTGGGGGTGGGCGGCGGCTTCTTCCATACGCTTGGGAGGTTGGTTCATGCGGGGGAGGTGTCGAACTGGCGGGGCAAATGCGGCCGATCCGTCAGCTGCGATGTGGTTCCCCGCCGTTGGCCGCGGCCGGCATCGTCTATCCCCTTCCATCGGCGTTGGTGCTTCCGCCGGCGGAATCGACCCCCTGCGGATCGCCCTTTTCCTCGTGGTGTTTCTCTCGATCGGCCGCATGCACGAGCATTACCCGATCCTCGTTCTGTTCCGCCCAGCGTTGGTGCTGGTGGGGCTCGCAACGGCCCTGGCGCTGCTGCAGCCGAAATCTCTAAACCAAGCACCCATCCTCAAGACGTGGCCAGCGAGGATCGTCGCCGCGATCGGGGCGATGGCGCTTGCTTCCGCCCCGTTGGGCATCTCGTTAGGCGGATCGGCGACCTTCATCCTCTCCGATTTCTCGAAGACGCTGTTGCTGTTCTTCCTGCTCGTCGCGGCGACCCGGCATGCGCGCGATCTTATCACCTTCACCTGGGCCTTCACGCTGGGCTGTGCCTTTCTGGTCTACCTGTCCCTGTTCTTCTTTCAGTTGTCGAGCGCTGGCGGCGGACTAGCGCGACTCTCGCACCTGTACATGTACGACGCCAACGATATCTCCTCCATTCTCGTGATCGGGTTCGGCATCGTCGCGCTCCTTGCCCACACGTGCACCGGTGCCCCGCGGTATGCGGCCATCCTCCTGATGCTGGGCATCGGAGCCGCGACTGCACGATCCGGTTCCCGCGGGGGCTTCCTGGGATTCCTTGTGGTCGGCGCAGCACTGCTGGTTACTTTGAACCGAGTGTCCCTCGCTAAGCGCGTGGGGTTCGTCGGCATGATCGGTCTTGGGCTCAGCCTGTACTCGCCCCCCGGCTACTGGGATCAGATGAAGACGATCCTCACTCCGACGCAGGACTACAACTGGTCTGCCGAAGAGGGACGGCGACAGATCTTCGAGCGGGGCGTGGGCTACTTGATGGAGTATCCGATCGGCGGTTTGGGGATCAACAACTTCCAGCGCGCCGAGTGCACGATCAGTTCCAAGGCCCGAGACGCCGTGCCATATGGCGCTAAGCTCTTCTGCTCCGCTCCACACAACACGTATCTTCAGTTCGCTGCGGAAATGGGATTCCCCGGCCTGATCTTGTGGCTGGTAATGATCTTCGGCGGAATCGCCAAGATGCGTACGCTCGCGAAGCGCCTGCCGCCTCACTGGGAGGGCGGAGATTCTGAGGCGCGCTTCCTGTTCCACGCGCCGAGATACCTGACGGTCTGCCTAACCGGATTTGCGGTCACGAGCTTCTTCGTGTCCCACGCTTATCTCGACCCCGTCTACCTTCTCATGGCGCTAATGGCAGGGACCTACACGGCCGCGGCAGAGCGGATTCGCCGCGAGCGGTTCGGCACGATCCAGAGCCAGCTGACACTGAAGCCTGCGACGCCCCCCCCACCGCACCATCAGTGACCTGACGTCTAGCGAGTGGCGTCGGGGCACGGCATCGGCGGAATGCCCCAAGCCGGTGAACGGCCCCGCGAGGAATCCAACCAACCCCAATGACTCCGACCGAACTCGTCTATCGTCTCCTGCGCCTCAGTGGAGCGGTGGGTCTGAGCCGCCGCCTCCGGGCTCACGGCGTGGTTCTGTGCTACCACAACGTCGTGGCAGATTGGGAGCCGCTGCCGAACAACAACGGACTGCATATGCGCCGGTCGCAGTTCGAGCGGCAGGTCGAGTGGATCGGCAGGCATTTCGATGTGATCCCGTTGCGGGAGCTCGTCGATCGGGTCGCGTCCCAGCAATCAGTCCGCGGCGTGGCGGCACTCACGTTCGACGATGCGTATCGGGGCTTCTTCAATCATGCGCTTGGGGCCCTTCGGGCGTTGCGACTCCCGGCGACCGTGTTCGTGGTCTCCGACGCCGCAGCTGCCCCGGCTGGGTTTTGGTGGGATCATCCCTCGACGCGCGATGGCGGCGACGGCAACCGACGCGACCGTTGGCTCCGAACCCTTCAGGGCGATGCGCGACGCATCTTGGACGAGGTTGGGGCAACTCCGAACTGGCAGCCACCAGCCGATTTACTCCCTGCTGACTGGAACGTCATTCGGGCAGGCTGCGGTTCGGATCTCGACGTCGGCGTCCACTCTGCGAGTCACCGCGTCTTGCCTGCCCTATCCGACGACGACCTCAACGGCGAGGTGGTTGAGTCGCTTGAACGAGTCCGCGCGGCCACGGCGCGTGCCGTCGAACTGTTCTCGTATCCCTATGGGTGGTGGGACGCGCGCGTGCAACGGGCCGTGCGCAACGCAGGGTACGCAGGCGCCGTAACGCTGGACCCTGGATTCAACACCGGGGGGTGCGATCCCTGGCGCCTGCGCCGCATCAACGTGCCAGCCCGGATCGGTGATGCCGCCTTTGAGGCCTGGACCTCGGGCCTGCCTCTGCGCGTGGCTTTCCCGTGAGCGGCGCCACGAACTACGGGGCCACCGGCGCGGAGCGCCGACCCGCTAGTAGCGGTGCCAACTGGCTCGCCACATAGTGCGCGAAGCGATCGGCGCCAGCGTCATTGAAATGTATGGGATCGCCCTCTGCGTAGAACTGGCGACCCGTGACACCCGATCGTGCTCCGTCGATAATCGGAATCCCGCGCCGACGCGCGATCCGGCGGAGACGGTCGGCAAACCGCCGGTAACCGTCGAGCACGACGGAGGGAGGCGTCCCGCTCACCGTGTAAGTCCAGCTTCCCGCGATCGCCGCATCGCGTAGCACACTATCGGATGCGGACACATGCGTCACCGTCATCAGTACAACTGGAATCCCGCGCGCCTGCGCCACCGCGACGAAGCTTTCGACATCGCGCTCGAACGCTCCCGCAGCCGCGTCGAGAATCGAGTCCCACGGCACCACCTCAGAGGCCTTGGAACGTGCCTCCGCTCGGCCGCGCGACCGCAAGGCCTGCCACCGGCCGACGAGCTTGGCATACAGCAGCGAGTGCTCTTCCAGCCACGCTGTCCAGGGTGCGAGCGTGACGGCGCGGCCGGGACGCTGCGTGAAGGAATGCGGCGCGCGTGGGCCGAGCGCCGCGTACAGGTCGTTGTGCGCCTCGTAGACGAGGAGCAGGTCGGGCTGAAAGCCTGCGAGCTCCGTCTCCAGGCGAACGAGGATATCCACGACGCGGTATCCAGGCACGCCGCCATTGATGACCTGACCGGAAAATGACGACGGTCCCTCCCGGAGCAGGCGCTCTAGGCGTGCCGGCCAGGCGCGGTCATCGCTCGACACCTGAGAATCGAAGGTCGTAGATCCGCCCAGGATCAAGACGGTGGGACGCCGTGAGCCCGGCCTACCGCCGCCGATGGTCCTGCGGAATCCGAACGAATCGACGCTCGCCCAGCCGTAGTATGAGAAGTCGCGCACCAGCGCGTGACGCAGGCGTGCGTGACGGTAGTACAGGGTGGGCATAGTGCCAGGAGCGACGGTGCGGTGCCGCTCGCGGTAGCGCATGACCGCCTCGCCCGCGCCGAGCGCTAGCACCAGGGTCAAGCCGGCGATCGCCACGGATACTGCAACCAAACGCAGTTTCATGGTCCCGGGCGCATCCGAGGTTGGGGTATTAAGGCCGATGGCACGCGCTATGGGGCCATGGGCGAGAGGACAGAGCCCTGCGCGAACGCCAATAACGCACGACGAACCACGTTCCGCACCTGCAAGGCATCGCCAGATTCGGTCACCCGATTAGCCAGCCTCCCCGCCAGAATTCGTCCGTGAGACGTGGCAGCAAGACACACGCCTCGGGACACCTGAAGCTAAACACAAGTAGTACAATATGTTAGTGCGTTAAGTGGCGCAGAACCAAGGTATTTCGCCAAACCGCCCACCCGCTTGTGTCAACGGTGCCACAGTGCGACCTAGTCGTTTAGCATTGCTCTAGCTTGGCAGGGCACCCTTTTTGCCTCTCGAGACGCGCAAATCTGCGGGATTCTCGCGCTGTACAATCGGGACACCGTACGCCGGTCGATCCCGATCTCCTGCGCCACTTCCGCGACGTCATGACGCATCCTGACGACGCTGGCCTCGCGACGCATCTTGGACGAGGTCGCGGCATCTCCGAACTGGCAGCCACCCGTCGACTTACTCCCCGCTGACTGGAATGCCATTCGGGCTGCAGGCGGTTCGGACCTGGACGTGGGCGTCCACTCGGCGAGTCACCGCGTCTTGCCTGCACTGTCCGACGACGACCTCAACGGCGAGCTGGTTGAATCGCGTGAACGAGTCCGTGCGGCCACAGCGCGTGCCGTCGAACTGTTCTCATATCCCTATGGGCGGTGGGACGCGCGCGTGGAGCGGGCCGTACGCAACGCAGGGTACACAGGCGCCGTGACGTTGGACCCTGGATTCAACACCGGGGTGTGCGATCCATGGCGCGTGCGCCGCATCAACGTGCCAGCCGAGATCGGGGATGCCCCACTTCAGGCCTCCGGGCTGGCCCTGCGCGCTGCTTTTTCGTAAGGGGGGCGTTGGCGAGAGGGCCAAACACGAACTAGTGGCACCACCGGGATGTGGAAGCTGAACTCAAATACTACAACATGTTAGTGTCTGTCACCTCAGTCGTTACTGCGCTCATGTTGCCCTGGCGCAAGCGCTACCAGCTTAGGCCCAATCCACGCCGCCACGACACGATTTCCGGCCGCTGCATAGTGCCCCCCTGGCATGAACCAGGCGCCTGACTCCACAACGTCGCCGTCACAGAACGCCTCCGCAGCGTCCAGGAACGGAATCCCGCGCTCCCGCAGGGCGGCGACGAGTGGCGCGTACACCGGCGCGCGGCCGACACGCGTCTGTTCCACGGTCCAACGATCCGGCAGAAAGACAACCAGCGGGCGCTGGCCACGCGCCCGGGCGCTGTCGGCGAACAGCTGAAACAGACGTGTCTGAATCCGAAACGCCGAAGACTCCACGTTGTACGAGTCGCCCCGCAGCAGACGGCCGTGTTCCAGATACCGCCGCAGCACGCGAGTCCACAGCCCGGTCACCAAACGCACTGTGGGAGAACGGTCGTACCAAGGATTGCGGTAGACGACTGGTTCAAACCACTCATCGTGAACGCCCACCTCCGCGATGGCGGCGGGATCTTGCAGCAGCCGCTCGTAGAATGACACGCTCTTCGCGGGGTTCGGCAGCAGCTCGAGCGAGCCGTCCGGCGCTTCTCGGTAGCGCGGCTTGAACAACGGCAGCTCGTCGCTCGATCGGAAGCGGCGGTACACGTTGACCAATCGGCCGAGGTCGTCCGGTGCGAAACCGAGCAGCGTCACGCGGGACCCGTGAGCTGCCCCTTCGCTCAGGAAACGAAGATAGGCCTGATCCAGACCGTAGCCCCCGACTCCGAAGTTCAAGACCTCTACGCCGGGGTAAAGCTGCTCCAGCTGCGCGGTCCAGTTGTCACGATCGGCCACTTCATTGCCATAGACGAACGAGTCCCCGAAGGCGGCGACGCGCGTCACGTGCGGCCGGGGACGCGGAGTGTACTCGCGGCGCCCGCGCGCGCCCCATGCGTTGCTGCCGTTGAACGAATCCGGCCGGTCACTGCGGTAACGCCAGCCCAGCACCGAGTCCAGGATCAGAAGGCGGGTCGAGTCCGGTTTGAGCAGCACGCGGATCCGCTCGGACTGCTCCGCCAAGATCGCGCTCCGAGTTCGGAACCCGTCACCTAGTCGTGACTGGCTGATGCGAATCGCAACGAGTGCCAGCGCCTCCGTAATGAGCACGCCGCACACAATAGCGAAGCCAATTCCCGCGAGACGTCGTGGCGCGATTAGCCCGGCCAATCGGTGTTCAGTCTCGGGTACGCGCAAACGTGGCGCCAGCGGTTTGACCGCGCTAAGCGCCGCAGACCAAGGTAAATTGCGCCAAACTGCCCGCGTGTTTGTGGTGACGGTGCCACACCGCGACTTGGTCGTGTAGCGTTTCCTTCAGGTTGGCAGGGCACCTTTCTTGCTCTCGAGACGCGCAAATGTGCGGGATTCTCGCGCTGTACAATCTGGACGGTACGCCCGTCGATCCCGATCTCCTGCGCGACCTCCGCGACGTCATGACCCATCGCGGTCCTGACGACGCCGGCCTTTACACCGATGGGCCGCTCGGCCTGGGCCATCGCCGCCTCTCCATCTTGGACCTGACGCCTTCCGGCCACCAGCCGATGTGCAACGAAGACGGGTCGGTCTGGCTGGTGTTCAACGGCGAGGTCTACAACTACGTGGAGCTGGCCGTCACCCTCGAGCGGCGGGGGCATCGCTTTCGCTCGCGCACCGACAGCGAAGTCATCATCCACTTGTACGAGGAGATGGGGCCGAAGTGCGTCGACCAGCTCAACGGCATGTTCGCCTTTGTCATCTGGGATACTCGCAGGAAGACGCTGTTTGGAGCTCGCGACCGCGCGGGGATCAAGCCGCTGTACTACTACACCGACGCCGCGCGATTCGTCTGCGCGTCGGAAGTCAAAGCCATTCTCGAGCACCCCGCGGTTCCCCGCGTGCCCGATCCCGAAGGCATGGCGGGATGGCTGTTCTCGGGTGCGCCGATGGGAAGGCGCACGCTGTTCGCCGGCGTCCGCCAGCTCGAGCCGGGACACGCGTTTGGGATGGCGGACGGTCGCCTCACCACGTGGAAGTATTGGGACGTGGAATACCGCTACGACCACGTGCGCACCCTCGAGGATGCGGTGGAGGAGCTAGCGCACCTCGTGGATGACGCCGTGCGGATTCACTGCCGCAGCGACGCGCCCCTGGGTTGCCACCTGAGCGGGGGCCTCGACTCGAGCACGGTGGTCGCCCTGACCAGCCGCCACCGCGGGCCGGTGAAGACCTTCTCGATCAGGTTCGCCGAGGGCGGACCTTACGACGAGTCGCCGTACGCGCGCGCCGTGGCCGAGCACGTGGAGGCCGAGCGTTTCGTCGCGACGCCGACCGCAGCGGACCTCATCCGTTTGCTGCCGAGTCTGATCTGGCACATGGACGCGCCGCACGCCAGCGCGTTCTCCTACCATACCGCCTCCGCGCTAGCCAGCGGGCACGTCAAGGTGTCGATGACGGGGCACGGCGGCGATGAGATCTTCGCCGGGTATCCGGCGCAGTTCCAGGCAGCGTACGGATCGACGGCGATGTTCAACGGCCGCGGCGACCTGGGGTACCGCATCAGCCCCATGAGCCGCGTGCGCATGGCTTTGCGTCGTCACGGGCTGCTCGGCACGGCAAGCCGGCTGGTGGGACGCGTCCTACCGGCCGCTCCGCGAGGCGCCGAAACCCTCGAGCAGCTCTGGGTGCGATCGCATTGCGCGGGTACACCGGCCAACGACCCGCTGCTCCACCCCGAGCTGCTGCGCGCGATCGGCTCATACGACCCTGTCGACGAGTATCTCGCGCCGCTGCGCTCCGCCGCGACGCCTGAGATACTGGACCGCTGCCTGTACCACGACCTGCGGCACTACCTGCCGATCCTACTGCACGCCGAGGACCGGGTGAGCATGGCGCTCTCGCTCGAGTCGCGGGTGCCGTTGCTGGATCATCGCATCATTGAATTCCTGGCCACGGTGCCGCCCGCACAGAAGACCGCGGGCATGAGGCCGAAGGCGCTCTTGCGGCTGGCCGCCCGGCGCTGGCTGCCCGCGATGGTCATCGACCGCCGTGACAAGGGCCCATTCGCCGATCCGACCAATCGCTGGCTTTCCCGTGAGCTGGTGCCGCTGACGCGCCAGGTCCTGCGGT
>Ga0137390_10000284_pt1 | contig 32880 bp, 30 predicted proteins | sample 15con2h24AmetaG_FD_104937 | JGI IMG/M metagenome (GOLD analysis project Ga0137390, IMG submission 104937) | Vadose zone soil microbial communities from Angelo Coast Range Reserve, California, USA - 15con2h2.4A metaG | ecosystem: Environmental > Terrestrial > Soil > Vadose zone > Saprolite... | reverse complement strand
GGAAGACTTCTTTGTGTGAAAAAGCGCGATATTGACGCCTAAACACACAAAGAAGGTTCTCGGCCCTCTCCACCGCTCCACTGGAATAGCGGTCAGCGTCGGAATGACGTCCTGAGCTCGAGTTCGACCACGGTCGGTGAACAACCTGGTGAGCGCGTTCCGGCTTCACACGAGCAACAGGCTTCGCCGGTGTTTTCGTCAGCGTGCCCGAGTCCCCTACTCATCCCGTACACCCCGGAGTCGCGCGTCTCCGGGCAAGCGTTGCAAGACCGCCCGGGCGTGGCCCAGCCCGGATGCCCTCGTCGCAGCGATGGTCTCGTTCCTCGGCATCGGGGAGCATCCGCCGGGCAGCAACTGCAACGCCATCACCCGCTGGTACGGGCAGGGCTGCGTCCCGTGGGCCGCCATCGCCCTCAGCAAGGCCTGCTTCGACGCCGGCTTCAACGACGGCGCCGGCCATTGGGCGATGCCGGGCACCGTCCCGAGGACCGAGCACGGTTTTGCCTGGGTCCCCGACCTCCGGCGGGCCTTCGAGACTGCCGGCCGCTTCGATCGGTCGCCCCGCCGTGGCGACATCGCGATCATTGCCGGTGACCGCCATGCGTGCCTCGTCGAGTCCGCCCGCATGGACGGCATCGTCCGCACCATCGAGGGCGACTTCCACGACGACTGCGTCCGCAACGCCCGGACGATGGCCTCGATCGCCGGCGTCTGAAACCCGCCCTTGTGGGGCATCCCCCGGTGGCCGGGGCGGTACCTCGAACTCGGCAGCCAGGGGGAGGACGTCCGGGCGTTCCAGGCCCGCATGGCCGAGCGGGGTTGGAACATCCCCGTCGACGGTGTGTACGGTCCCCAGACCCAGCGGGTCGTCGACAAGCTCCAACACCAGAAACACTTGGATAACGACGGGTTCGTCGGCCCCTCCACCTGGGAGGCCGCCTGGCGGGCGGTCGTGACCTAAAGTCGGGACCTAAAGTCGGGACCTGGAGTCGTGACCTGGAGTCGTGACTCTGGAGTCGTGACCGAGGCCGGAAACAGCTACGCAACATTAATGCGGTCCCGCGTTAGGATCGCCGACCATGGAACCTGTACCGCTGTGGAACAGCGTCAACGACGGTGAGATCCTCAACGTCTCGTTCAACGATTTCCGTCGCCTGCTCGAGGCGTGCGGCTTCAAGTTTCAGGGTCCCCGCGGTATCCGCCTGGTGTTCACCCACCGGTCGGTGCCCGATCCCCTGGTCCTCCAGCCGCTCAGGAATCAGGACACCAAGCCTGATGAGATCCTGAGGTTCCTCGAACTCGCGAAGGAGCACGGGCTCTCGCCCCGCTAGCTTCCGCCGGAAAACCTAGAACGGCCGGTCAATGCCGGGGCCCTTCGACCCCGGCTTGCCGTCGTGCGGAGTGCCGTAACGACGGGACCAGCGGGACCTGGTCTACCAACTCGGATCACCTACCCAGAATGAGGCGGGCGGGAAGGGCGGCTGCATAGTCCGCATCCGCCTCGGTGAGCAGCCATCGCCGCCCGAGCGCCTCGGCGGCGACCGCCGTGGTCCCGGTGCCCCCGAAGGGGTCGACGACGACCTGGCCCGGCGTCGTGAGCAGCTTGATGAAGAACGCCGGTAGGCCGACGGGAAACCGGCACGGGTGCCCCGTCGGGTTCGGGGCGAACTCGGGCTCGAAGAGCAGCAGGTTCGACGGCCGGACCAGGTCCGGCCCCGCCTGCACCCGCCGCCGCCCGTGCCCCGAGGGTTCCGACACCCGCTCGAAGTTGTGGGCCAGCTTGCGCCGGCGCTCCCGGTCCCTGGCGTCCCAGCGGGCCGGGGCCAGGCACTGCTCGGGGAAGAACTGCCAGCGGGGCGACCTGGTGAACTGGAAGCAGTACTCGACGGCGTCCTTGAGGTAGCGGTTGAACCGGCCCGGCGGCGGGGAGGGCTTGCCCCAGACGAAGTCCTCGGCGAACAGGAACCCCTGCTCCCGCAACCAGAAGACCAGCTCGTACTGCAGCACGCCACGCTCGGATCCCTGGCGCTTGGAGCGGTAGTTGAGCACGAAGCTGCCGTGCGGGGCCAGCACCCGGTGGATCTCGGCCGTCAGTTTGAGGAAGAAGCCCTCGTACCAGTCCCGCCCGTAGCCCTGGCCGTCACGGTATTTGCCCTGCCGGTCGTATGGTGGAGAGGTGACGACAAGATCGACGCTCCCAGACGGCAGCTCGGCCAGGACATCGAGGGCGTCGGCCACGACCAGGGCGCCGAGTGCCGTCCGGTGGGCGGCCCTCGCCATCAGTTCGTCCAACATCTCGTCCCACATCTCGTCCGGGGGCATCTCGCTCATGGGCGCACGCTACAACCGTTCCCGGCCCGCACTCCGGCTTTCCTCAGGCCCGCTTTACAACCGCCACAAAACGGTGCATTGTCGTATTGAGGCACTGAGAGATGGCAGGTCAATTTGCGGAGACGGACGGCGGCGACATGGTCGGTAAGGTGGGCCGTGTCACCGGGACCATTTCCCCCGGCAAGACCGGCGAGGTTGTCATCTCCATCCGGGGCGGCACAGAGGCGTTCCTCGCCCATGCCGTCGACAGCGACCAGACAATCCAGCAGAACGCCCGCGTGGTGGTCGTCGAGTACTACCCGCCCCGCACCGTCTACGTCGCTCCGGCCTGAGCCCCGGAAGAAGGAGGTACTGCAATGAGTCCGTTCGTTGTCATCGGTGCCGGAGTTGTCGTGGTGCTGGTGTTGTTCTTCCTGCTGTTCCGTGCGATGTGGCGGGTCGCCGAGCCGAACGAGGCCCTCATCATCTCGGGCTTCCACCAGGATGCGGTGGAGGGTGTCGCCGAAAGCCTCGGCTTCAAGATCGTGACCGGCAAGGGCGCCCTGGTGATGCCGGGCATCCAGCGGGTCCGCTACCTCTCGCTGGACGCCAACGAGACCGAGCTCGACATCACCTGCGTTACCACCCAGGGCATCCCGGTCAGCGTCAAGGCTGTCGTGATCTACAAGGTCGGCGACGACTTCGCCTCGATCTCCAACGCCGCACGCCGCTTCCTCGACAAGACCCAGATCGAACTCGAGCAGAAGATCAAGAACGTTTTCGAGGGCCACCTCCGCTCCATCGTCGGCGGGCTCACCGTCGAGCAGATGATCCGCGAGCGCGAGGCGCTGACCGAGGCCACCCGGCGCCACTCCGGGGAGGAGATGCAGAAGCTCGGGCTCGTGATCGACTCCCTGCAGATCAAGGAGATCGACGACACGACCGGCTACATCAAGAACCTCGCGGCCCCCCACGCCGCCGAGGTGCAGAAGCAGGCCCGCATCGCCCAGGCCCAGGCCGACCGGGAGGCCACCGAGCAGGAGCAGCAGGCCGAGGCGCTGAAGGCGGCCGCCCGCCGGGAGACCGAGATCAAGAAGGCGGGCTTCCAGGCCGAGATGGACCGGGCCCAGCGAGAAGCCGCCCAGGCCGGCCCGCTCGCCGAGCAGATCGCCACCCAGAAGGTGGTCATCGAGAAGACCAAGGTCGCCGAACTCGAGGCCGACCGGACCGAGCAGCAGCTCCAGGCCGAGGTGCGCAAGCCCGCCGACGCCGAGGCCTACCGCCAGCGCACCCTGGCCCAGGCCGACCGTGACTCCCGCATATCCCGGGCCGAGGCGGCGGCGAAGGAGACGGAACTCGCCGCTGCGGCGGCGGGGCAGCGGACCAAGATCGAGGCAGCCGCCAACGCCGAGAAGGTCAGGGTCGAGGCGGAGGCTCAGGCGGGCTCGGTCCAGGCGGTCGGCAGGGCCGAAGGCGAGGCACGCCGGGCACGGGGTCTCGCCGAGGCGGACGCCATCCGGGCGCAGGGCCTTGCGGCGGCCGATGCGGTGAAGGCCCGCGCCGAGGCGCTTGCTGTCAACCAGGACGCCGTCATCGCCCAACAGCTCGCCGAGCATGCGGTCGACATCGTCGCCGCCGCCGCCAAGCCCGTGGGCGACATCGACAACCTCATGGTCTTCAACGGCACCGAGGGCGTCCAGGACGCCGTGATGCAGTCGATCAGCAAGGGCTTCGCCGCCCTGCAGGCGCTGCGAGCGCAGCTGAACATCCCGGTCAGCGGCAACGGGGCCGGGCCCACCTCGAACGGCAGGGAAGCAAGCGGCAGGGACAAGGCCTCCGACGGCTCGGCCCCGACCCCGGCGGTCAGCCGGGAGGCTTGATGGGGCTGATCCGGCGACTCTTGCTCCTCCGCCACACCAAAGCCCACAGGGCGCACGCGGCAGGCCGGCCAGACGATCCGGCCGCCGCGTTCGATCTCGCCCATCAACGCCAGCTCCGGGCCCTCCAGCAGCTCCGGGCCAGCGCCGCCCAACTCGTCGCTTCGGGCAAGCGGCTTGAGGTCCAGCTGGATCAGCTCCGCCGCCGGCGGACCCGGCTCGAGGAGCAGGCTCGCTCCTTTCTGGCGGAGGGCAGGGAGGGGCAGGCGGTCGAGGCCCTGACCGAGGCCCAGACGATGGACCGCCAGGTGGAGGAGGTACAGGGGCGGGTGCACCAGCTGGCGGAGCTCCGGGGCCAGCTCGAGGCGACCGGCCGCCGCATGGAAAGCCGGGTCGTGGCGATGCGGGCGCAGGCGGAGACCCTGCGCGCCCAGTACGGGGCGGCCCAGGCGGCCGCGGCGGCGGGCGAGGCGGTGGCCGGGCTCGGGCCGGAGGACAGCCAGCTCGAGCTGCTCGTGCAGCAGGCCCGGGACAAGATCCTCTGGAACCAGGCCCGGGCCGAGGCGGTGGGCGAGTTGCTCGAGCGGGGGACGCTCGGCGGCGTCGGTGAGATCGGCAGCGTCGCCAAGCGCCTGGAGGCTGCCGGGGACCCCGAACGGGTGCGGGCCCGGCTGGCGGAGCTCAAGGCCGAGCTCGGCCCGGCGCCAGCCCCCCGAGCCGACTCCGGGTCGCTCCCGCCGGCCAGCGGCTAGCTTCGTCCCGGCTCTGCGCCTTCTCGGCCACCTGAGCCACGCATACCGTGGTTGACGTGACCGAGAAGGGTCGGGGCTCGCCTCAGGTGGCGGTCAGGGTCAGTGCGGAGTAGATCCGGCCCAGGAAGCGGCTCGGGATCGTCCGCAGGAGGCGGGTCTCCACGAAGCCCGTGCGGGCAGCCAACCCCTCCCAGGTGCGGTAGGAGACGGGATAGGGGACCCAGGTGTTGCCGCTGTCGCTGTCGTACTCGACGAGGAGCAGGCGGCCGCCGGGGCGCAGGAGGCCGGCGACCTGCTTGAGGACCGGGTCCTTGTCCTGCACGAAATGCAGCGAGTTCGCCATGAGCACGCCGTCGACGGCGGGAAGCTCGAGGGCTGCAGTGAAGTCGGCATGCCGGTACTCCACCGACACCTGCGGGAATTGGGCGTCCAGGGCCTGGCGCTGGCGCACCAGCGCCACCTCGTCCTGGTCCACCGAGTGGATGACGCCACCGGGTCCGAGGAGGTCCGCCAGAGCGAGGGTGAAGGCGCCCTTCCCCGAGCCGAGGTCGGCCCAGACCGCGCCCGCGCCCTCGACCCCCTCCCGCAGCAGCATCACGTGGTCCCGGTGTTCCACACGGCCTCCTGTCGGTCGCTGATTGGGTAGTGACGGTAACCGAGATCGCAGGTGGCGTATCGTTCCCAGCATGGCATCGGGACCCCTTGCGGTCGTCGACTGGCGGCGGCGGACCGCTGCGCTGTACGCGCGGGTCCGTGCCGAACCCGACCCCGAGGTGGCCCACGCCCGATGGTGCGCCGAGCGGGCCGAGATGATGCGCCTCCATCCGGCCTCGCCGGTGCCGGCCGAGGAGCGGGCCGGCTACCCGGGACCGCCGGTGGCTGGCTACGACCCCGGGCTTCGTTTCGAGGTCGAGATCGAGCCAGCCGAGCCGCAGCGCCTCGAGGTCCCGACCGGGACCGACGGCGTCGTCCCCTTCGAGCGCTTGGGCCGGGTGCACCTGCCCGGCGTCGGCAGCCTCGACGTGTGGTGGCTGGCTTCCTACGGGGGCGGTCTCTTCGTCCCGATCAAGGACGCGCTCGCCGGGGCCGAGACCTACGGTGGGGGCCGCTACCTCATCGACACCGTCAAGGGGGCCGACCTCGGCGGAGCGGACGCCCTGGTCGTCGACCTCAACTTCGCCTACAACCCCTCCTGCGCCTACGACCCGGCCTGGGCCTGCCCGCTCGCGCCGCCGGGCAATGTGGTCACCGTTGCGGTCCGAGCCGGTGAGCTGTACCCGGGGGAGTGAGCTGTACCCGGGGGAGTGAGCTGTACCCGGCCGAGTGAGCTGTACCCGGGGGAGTAAGATCCCCTCCTTGTGATCCGCCACAGAACCGCCGGCAACGTTCTGGCTCCGCTCCTGGTGGCCGCGTTGCTCGCCGCCTGCTCGCACACCAACCCGTCCAGCCTGCCCCCCGGCCCCCAGCTCCTCCAGCAGTCGGGCCAGGCCATGGCCGACGTCACGAGTGCCCACGTCGAGCTCACGTTCGATGGCTTCCTCTCGAGCCTCATCAGCTCGGCGCAGGGTGACGTGACCAGTGACGGCAAGGCGAATGGCAGCTTCGTCCTGGGCGGCACCGAGTTTCCCTTCCGCCTCCTCAAGGGCACCTTCTATCTCAAGCCTCCCACTGGCGCGTGGGTGAGCTCGCCGCCACCGTACGACCCCGCGGCCCTCCTCGACAAAACCAACGGCCTCCCGTCGCTGCTGACCAAGGCGACCGGCGGCCAGACGCAGACCACCGAGTCGGCCGGCGGTGTGGACGCCTACCGGGTGACGGCGAGCATCCCCACGGAGCTGATCAAGGGCCTCACCGACCTGGCAGCGGGGCAGGACACCCTGAAGGCGACGGTGTGGATCGCCACCAGCGACAACCGGCTGGTGAAGTTCCGCATCCCGTACCGGGCCAAGGACGCGACCGAGGACACCGTGCTGACCGGGACCATCACGCACTTCGGCGTCCAGGTCAGCGTCACACCCCCGGTGTAGGGCAGCGCCCGTGATCCGCGCATGAGCGACGTGGCGGAACGGCGCGCTCGGCGCCTTGCCACCGGCGCCTCCGGCACCGCGGTGCTGCTCGCCTCCCTCGACGCCTACGTGGTCGTGGCGATCCTGATCGACATCGTCGGAGACCTCAACATCCAGCTCAACCACCTCGAGCGGGCGACGCCCATCATCACGGGTTACCTCCTGGGCTACGTTGCCGCCATGCCGCTGCTCGGGCAGCTCTCCGACCGCCTCGGCAGGATGCGGGTGCTGCAGGGATCGCTTCTGGTCTTCGCCGCAGGCTCCGCAGCCTCCGCCCTCGCCCACAGCCTGGCGGTCCTCGTCGCCGCCCGGGTCCTCCAGGGGGCGGCGGCCGGGGCCCTCCTGCCCGTCACCTTCGCAGTGATCGGCGACCAGTGGGACGTCCAGCACCGCCCGGTGCCGCTCGGGATCGTCGGCGCCATCCAGGAACTGGGCAGCGTCCTCGGGCCGCTCTACGGGGCGCTGCTGGCTGCCGCAATCGGGTGGCGGGGACTGTTCTGGGTGAACATCCCTCTCGCCGTCGCCGCAGCCGCCGTCATCGGGCTCACCCGGCCGGGCCGTGGGCCGCGACCCGACCAGAAGGTGGACGCCGTCGGCGGGGCCCTCCTTGCCCTCGCGCTCGCCCTGATCATCGTCGGCCTCTACAACCCGGACCCGGCGGCAGGGGTCCTCCCGCCCTGGGGCCGCTGGACGGTGGGGCTCGGCTTGGTCGGGCTCGCCGCGTTCGCCGTGTGGGAGCGTCGCTCCCCGGTGCGCCTTGTCGCCCCCGGCCCGGGCCTCGGGCGCCAGTTCGGCGCCACGCTCTCCACCAGCTTCCTCTCGGGCGTGGCGCTGATGGTGACCCTGGTCGACGTGCCCCTGCTGGCCCAGACGCTGTACGGCAAGGACGCGCTCGGCGCCGCGCTCCTCCTCTCGAGGTTCCTGGTGGCGCTCGCCCTGGGAGCGCTGCTCGGGGGGATCCTCGCCCGGCGGGTGGGGGAGCGGCCGGTGGCCTTCGGGGGCCTCCTGGGCGCCACCGGCGGGTTCCTGCTGGTGGGAAGCTGGCCCCTGCAGGTGCTCGCCGCCCACCACCACCTCGGCCCGCTCGTGCTGCCGCGCCTCGACGCCGACCTCGTGCTGGCAGGACTGGGCCTCGGACTCGTCGTGGCGCCGCTGGCTTCGGTGGCGCTCCGGTCATCGAGGGGCGAGGACCACGGGGCTTCCTCCGCCGCCGTCGTGGCGGCCCGCATGATGGGCATGCTCATCGGCATCGGGGCGCTCGCCGCCTGGGGGCTCCACCGGTTCCAGATCCTGACCGCCCACCTCACCTTCCCGGCCCTGCCGTTCGGGAGCCTCGGCGGGACCGCCGACCCGGCGTTCCAGGCCAAGGTTGGCGCCTACACGCACGGCGTGCGCCTGGCCCTCCACACCGAGTACGGGGAGATCTTCCGTATCACGGCGGTCATCTGCGCCGTGGGCGCCCTCTTGGCGCTGGCCCTGGGCCGCCGTGCCGGGCGAGGGGTCCGGGAGGGAGCAGCCCCGTGACCGACGGTCCGTACGTGCTGCAGCCGATCGGCTGGATCGAGTCTCCGTTGGTGGACCGTGACGCGACGCCGAAGCAGGGCGACGAGGGGTCGCCCGACGCCTGGCTCGTGTTCGATCCGGCCGTGAGCGAGGGGCTTCGAGACATCAGGGCCGGTACCGACGTGATCGTCCTGACCTGGTTGGACCGGGCGCGCCGCGACCTGCTGGTCGTCCACCTTCGCGGAGACGTGGCCAGACCACAACAGGGGGTGTTCAGCACCCGCTCGCCCGACCGGCCCAACCCGATCGGGCTGCACCGGGTGTCGATCGAGGCGATCGACGGCGCACGCATGCTGGTGCGGAACCTGGAGGCGTGGGACGGGACACCCATCCTCGACGTCAAGCCGGTGCTCGCCCAGGCAGACGAGCGGTGACTACGACGAACAGGCCCCCGTCGCCACCGCGGCCGCCTGGGCTTGCGCCTTGTCGATTTCGGGTCCCACTTCCTTGCCGGTGAGGGCGAAGCCGACGTTGGGGAGGTAGACCGACGCGGAGAAGACCACGCCGACCACCTCGCCGCCGGGCTTGACGAACGGGCCGCCGGAGTTGCCCGGACGGACGTCGGCCTGGATCTCGTAGACGCTGCGGGTGGTGACGTTCTGGTTGTAGATGTCGCGGCCGACGGCATCGATCTGGGTCAGCAGCGCGGCGGGGACCAGCGTGAACCTTCCCCCGCCCGGGTAGCCGAGGACGGCACCGGCGGTCCCCCGTGGGGCGGTCGTGCGTTCCAGCGGGAGCGGCTTGGCGCTCGCCGGCAGGCCGGTCACCCGCAGCACGGCGATGTCGACCTCGGGATCGAAGAGGACGACCTTCACGTTGCTGTAGCGCCGGTCTCGCTGGTCCAGGAGGAACGGGGAAACGATCCCGGCGACGACGTGGGCATTGGTGACGACCAGCCCGTCGGCGGCGACCCACCCCGACCCGCTCTTGATGCCGCCGCAGCCCAGCCCCTCGATCTTGAACGTTGACGGCCCCGCCACCGCCGCGGCTGCCTGCACCTCGGGCGTCCCGGGGGTGGGCAGCGGTGGGGGCGGCCCGGGTTCCACGCCGGCAAAGACCTGCGGGAGCCCCGACGGGGCGAGGAGGTGGCCGACGGCTGCGAAGACGGCAGGGGCGTTGGGCAGCGTGTTGACGAGCGCCTTGACGATGGCCGACTGGCTCAGCGGACGGGCGATCGACGGGATGCTGACGAGGGAGATCATGGCGGTGATGACCCAGATGGCGAGCAGGGTCGCCGCGACGCCGATCGCCGCCCCGACGCCCGCGTCGAGCGGGCCGAGCATCGTCACCCGCAGCCCGGCGCGGATCTTGGCCCCCACCCGCTCCCCGATGCCGCCCAGCAGGATGGCGAGCCCGAAGACGACGACGATCGCCGTCGTGGTCTTGCTGACGTTGCTGTGGAGGTGGCGGGTCACCTGCGGGGCCAGCACCGCGCCGAAGGCGAGGCCCCCCCAGAACCCCCCGAACGAAAGCAGCTGCACCGCGGCCCCCCGGAAGAAGCCGTGGGCCGCCGATGCGGCGATCGCGAGCAGGATGATGAAGTCAACCACGTTCACGCCGACAGATCCTCCCGGATCCCCCTGTGCGCCAGTACGCCCAGAGAATTGGATGCTGGTTGCAAGCTCAGGCGGGTGCGTACTGCAGGTTCCAGGGCGACTGACCCGGCCTACGGGAGCCTGGGGGCACGCGGGCGTGCCGGGTCGTGGGTCTCGGAGCCCTGGCGGCCTGCAGCACGCACCCTCCCCCTTGCTCAGACCAGGATCTTCTGGTTCTTCCCGATCACCACGACGCCGCTGTCGCTCATGGTGTACCGGCGCCGGTCGTCGTCCGGGTCCACGCCGATCCGGGCGCCCTCGGGGACCACGACGTTCTTGTCGATGATCGCCCCCCGGATGACGGCACCCCGCCCCACCTGCACGCCGTGCATGATGACCGAGCCCTCGACGAGCGCCCCGGAATGCACGACGACCTCCGGCGACAGGATCGAGCCGCGGACCGTCCCGCCGGAGACGATCGCCCCGGCGCAGAGCATCGAGTTGAATGCCTGGCCCCGGCGCTCGTCGTCGTCGAAGACGAACTTCGCCGGGGGGGCGGGCTCGTTCCATGAGTAGATGGGCCAGCTCCGGTTGTAGAGGTTGAAGACGGGGTGGACCGAGATGAGGTCCATGTTCGCCGAATAGTAGCTGTCGAGGGTCCCCACGTCCCTCCAGTACCCGCGGTCGCGGTCCATGGCCCCCGGGACCTCGTTGCTGGCGAAGTCGTAGACGCGGGCGTCGCCCTCCGCGACCATCCTGGGGATGATGTCGCCGCCGATGTCGTGGTCGGAACTCTCGTCGGCGGCGTCCATGGTGACGGCCCGGATGAGCGCCTCGGTGCTGAACACGTAGTTGCCCATCGAGGCGAGCACCTGGTGGGGAGCGTCGGGGAGGCCGACGGGATCGGAGGGCTTCTCCCGGAACGCGGTGATGTTGCGGTGCTCGTCGGGCTCGATCACGCCGAAGGACCCCGCTTCTTCGATCGGGCTGCGGATCGCCGCCACGGTGACCCCCGCCTCCGAGGCGATGTGGTCGGCGACCATCTGGCGCGGGTCCATGCGGTAGATGTGGTCGGCCCCGAACACCAGGATGTGCTCCGGACGCTCGTCGTACACGAGGTTGAGGTTCTGGAAGACGGCGTCGGCGGAGCCCGCGAACCAGCGGGGGCCCCGGCGCATCTGGGCCGGGACGGTCGCGACGTAGTCGCCGAGCATCGTCGAGAGCCGCCAGGCCTGGGAGATGTGGCGGTCGAGGCTGTGGCTCTTGTACTGAGTCAGCACGACGATGTGGCGTTCCCCGCCGTTGACGAGGTTCGACAGGACGAAGTCGATCAGCCGGTAGTGGCCGCCGAACGGCACGGCCGGCTTTGCCCGGTCCGCCGTGAGCGGGGCGAGGCGTTTGCCCTCCCCACCTGCCAGCACCATTGCAAGAGTTCGCATGACATCCCGTCGGTGACTGCCCCCTGAGTCCAGAGGAGGTCCGGAGGGGACGATACCCGCTCCGGCTGGGCCAATCCACCCTTCTGGGGACTCCGGGGCGACTCCCGGACAACGAGCGGGCGAATGGCGGAGCCAGGGAGGACCAAATGGGTGACTACACGAAACTGATCACGCTCGTATCGCTCCTCTGGCGGTGCGCGATCCGGGACGTTCAGCCGACACAAGAAGGGACGTGACGCGTCCGGTGGGGCGCAAGGTTGACCCGAGGAGGCTTCACATGCTGCCGGAAGCTCCAAGCCGGGTGTGGTCTGGCGCCCTCGCGCCCTCCCCCACCAAGCCCGAACACGAGCGCTTGCAGGAGAACGAGCACAGCATCATGTGGGTGCGGTCGTTCGGGATCGCCTTCGCCCTGCTCCAGGTCTACGCCGACATCCGGGCCCTCGCCCCCGGTGCGGGCCCGGCCTACCTGAAGCCCGCCGCCTACGGCCTCGTCGCGGGGCTTGCCGGGTTCAACCTCGCCCTCGTCTTCTGGCTCTCCCGGCGCCGCAGCGTCCCTGCCCTGCGGACCACCGGTCTGGTTGCGCTGGTCGCCGACCACCTCTTCCTCATCGGCCTGGTCTGGCTCTACAGCTACCGCATGGACACGACCATGTGGGCGCTCCTGTTCGTCCTGCCCCTGGAGGCCGCCCTCCGCTACGAGGTCACGGGGGCCTTCACCAGCGTCGTGCTGGTGGGGGGCTCCGAGCTGGCACGCCAGGCCATCCGCTACTCGGCCACCTGGCCGACCGCTGCCACCGTCTCGGGGCTGACCTTCCGCGTCGGGGTCCTCTCGGTCATCGGGCTGCTCGCCGGCCTCATGGTGCGCAACCTGCAGCGGGAGCGCCTCCAGGTCGAGCTCCGGGCGGCCCAACTGGTGGGCCTGGCCGCCGAGAAGGAGCACCTCGCCCTCCACGACGTCGTCACGGGCCTGCCCAACCGGGTGCTGTTCCAGGAGGAGGTCGCCGGGGCCCTCGGCACGGCGTCGGCAGACGGGACCCGGGTGGCAGTGATGATCATGGACCTCGACAGGTTCAGGGAGATCAACGACACCCTGGGCCACCACAACGGCGATGCCGTGCTGCAGCTGATCGCCGCGCGTCTCGAGGGGAATGCACCCCAGTCGGCCGTCGTGGCCCGGCTCGGCGGGGACGAGTTCGGGGTCCTGCTCGCCAACGTGCGGGATCCGGGGGCCGCTGCGGCGGCTGGTCGGGCGATCCTGGGCCTGCTCGAGACCCCCGTCTGCATCGACGGGTTCTCGCTCCACGTGGAGGCGAGCGTGGGGGTCGCGGTGTATCCCGAGCACGGGGAGGATGCCGACCAACTGCTCCAGCGGGCCGATGTCGCCATGTACGTGACCAAGGCCGCCCAGAGCGGCGTGGAACTCTACTCGGCGAAGAAGGACGGCTACCGGCCGAGCCGCCTCACGCTCATGGGGGAGCTGCGCCGGGCGATCGACGGGGGCGAGCTCGTCCTCTACTACCAGCCCCAGGTCCACGTCCGCGGGGAGCGCGTCCACAGCGTCGAGGCGCTGGTGCGCTGGCAGCACCCGGTGCGGGGCCTCATCCCCCCGGACGAGTTCATCCCGCTCGCCGAGCGCACCGGCCTGATCCGCCCGCTCACCCAGCGGGTGGTCGAGCTCGCCGTGCAGCAGTGGGCCGAGTGGCGCAGGCAGGGCCGCAGCCTGCGGGTGGCGGCCAACCTGTCCGCCCGGAACCTCCACGACCCCGGGCTGGCCGACGAGATCGCACGGCTCGTGTGGAAGTACAAGGTGCCGCCGGGCCAGCTGGAGCTCGAGATCACCGAGAGCGCCCTGATGGGGGACACGGCACGGGCGCTCGACCTGCTGCCCAAGTTGCGGGCGATGGGCATCCGGCTGGCGATCGACGACTTCGGGACGGGCTATTCGTCGCTCGCCTACCTGAAGCAGATGCCGGTCAGCCAGATCAAGATCGACCGGTCGTTCGTCCGCCACATGAGCGAGGACGCCGCCGACACCGCCATCGTTGGCGGGACCGTGGACCTGGCCCACAACCTCGGCCTGGAGGTCGTCGCCGAAGGGGTGGAGGACCGGGCGACGTTCAACATGCTCGCCGTCCTCGGGTGCGACGTGGTGCAGGGCTGGCTCGTGGCTCCCGCCCTCCCCGCAGCCGACCTGGTCAGCTGGCTCGACCGGCGGGAGCAAGCAAACGACTCGGCGGGCTGAGGCTCCTGCTGAGGTTCCTTCTGCTCAGCTGACCTCGGAGCCGACCTGCTCTCCCGACCCCAGCGGGGTAGCTGCCGACGGGAATGCGCTGGGGTTGGGGTCGTCCTCGTAGGTCCAGTCCGAGCGCTTCTTCTCGTAGTGCAGGTCGAAGTCGAAGACCCCGGTGTCCTCGTGGAATTCGACCAGCTTGGGCAGGTGCGTCACGCCCGGCAGCGGGCAGCCCCCCATCTCAAGGTGCGCAGCGAATTCTCCCACGAAGATCCGCACCAGGCTCTGGATCAGGACCGACTCCGCAGTGGAGAGGTAGCACCGCTGGCCGTCGGTGACCCTGCGGCACGCGGCCAGGATCTCATCGAGGTCTCGCTGCTCGCCCTCGCCGTCGTCGATCTTGTTGAGCAGGCGGGTGATGCGGTCCGACTGCGTCTTGCACGGCACGCACTGTCCGCACGACTCGATGTGCAGGAACCGGGAGAACACCTTCGCCACTCGGACCATGCAGGTCCTGTCGTCGTAGACGGTGTAGCTCGCCGAGCCGAGGCCCGTACCGATCGCAGCGGTGGCGTCGAAATCGAGGGGTGTGTCGAAGTGGGCCGGGATCATGACGGGGTTGGAAGCACCGGGGACGACCACCTTGAACTCGTGGCCGGGCAGGGGCCCCCCGCCGATGTCGTACAGCAGCTGGGTCATGGTGACGCCGAGGGGCAGCTCGTAGATGCCCGGGCGCGCCACGTCGCCGACGAGGGTGAAGATCATCGTGCCCGGGGAGCGCTCGGTCCCCACCTCCCGGAACCAGTCGGGACCGAACCGCAGGATGCCGGGGACGCTTGACAGCGTCTCGACGTTGTTGACCGCGGCGGGGTACGGGTGCTGGGGGTCGGCCAGGATGCCCTGCATGTAGGGCGGGAGGATCCGGGGCAACGGGTCGCGGCCCTCGATGACTTCCAGGAGGCCCCGCTCCTCGCCGAACAGATAGGAGTCGGGGCCGAACCGCAGCTCGAGGGGGACCGGGCCGAGCAGGCCGTACTCCATCATCTCGAGCCGGGCCCGCTCGAGCGCCTTGACCTCGCGGTGGAACCGGCGCTTCAGAGCGACGAATGCCCCCTTGGCTCCCGACGCGTAGGCCCCGATGCCAACGCCCTCCAGCAGCTGGTACGGATTGCGGCGCATGAGCATGCGGTCCTTGAAGGTCGCCGGCTCGCCCTCGGCCCCGTTGCAGCACAGGTATTTGATGGTCGCGGGGTCGCTGCGCAGGGACGCCCACTTGACCCCGGTGGGGAAGCCAGCGCCACCACGGCCGCGCAGGCCGGAGCGCTTGACCATGTCGATGATCTCCTCCGGCGGGATCGCCAGGGCGATCTGGAGAGCGTCACCTCCGCCGGAGGCCAGGTACTCGTCCAGGGACTCGACGGGCTTGTCGGGCAGGACGCGACCGGGGATCACGTAGCGGTGCTCCGTGACGGCGGTCTCGGATGCTTCAGGCATGGGCTCTCGTTCTCCTCTGCGGGTAGTCTCCGGGTCGGCCCTCCCTCCCTTCTCCCAGCGATGCTGCGCTCGGAGCAGGGGGAGAAGGGGGCCAACGTCGTTCTACCCCGGCAGGTTAGCGGAAAGGGCAGACAATGGTGGCGGGCGGGTCGGACGCCGTCGAGGTTCCTCTGGTCGTCGTGGGCGGGGGCCCGACGGGCATCGCTGCGCTCGTCCAGGCCGGCCTGGAGGGCATCGCCGCCGTCGGGTTGGAGGCCGGGCCGGGGCCGACGACCTCGATCCGCGAGTACCTGAACGGGCTCGTGCTCATCTCCCGGCCCACCGACTACGAGATCGCAGGCATCCCCCTCGACACCCGGGACCCCGACCAGCTCACCCGGGAGGAGGTCCTCCACTACCTGGGCCGGGTCATCAACTACGGGGGGCTCGACCTCCGGTTCCACTCGCCGGCGCTGGAGCTGCTGCCGCGCGATGGCGGGGTCCTGGTGCGGACGCCGGGCCACGACTGGCTGGCCCGCAACGTCGTCGTCACCGCCTGGTACCGGCGCCGGCCGCCCCCTCCCTCGCTGGTGAACCCGGCAAGTGGCGTGGAGGTGATCGAGACGCTCCACGACCCCGTGGTGGTCGCCGGCCGCCGGCCGGTCATCGTCGGCGGGGGGATGTCGGCCTTCGAGCACGCCACGGCGGTCATGATGCACGGGCAGGCCGTCACGATCGTCGCCCGCCACCGGCTCCCCGCGGCGTTCCGCACGCCGCACTTCGAGACCCTCGTGGCCGACACGGGGTCCGGGATCGTCGAAGGGGCGACGGACCTGGCGCTGGAGGAAGGCCTGCTCGCCTACCAGGGGGGCGACGAGGCCGGATCCGTTGCCTGCGACGTGCTCATCCCCTGCCTCGGCCACGAGGTGGACCCGCGGGTCCTGGCGATGCTGTCGGCATCCGGCGTCCTCACGGAGCAGGAGATCGCCCAGACGATAGCGTCGCCGACCCCGGACACGATGATCCGCCACGGCGCCAGCGTCCCCGAGGCCATCCAGGCAGCCCTCGTTGCCTGGCCGGATTTCCGCACCCGCCTGCTCGGCGGCGTGAACGGGATCCGCCTCGCCGGCGGGGGCCTGCACATCGGTGGCGCCCACTCCGGGGTGCGGGTGTCGATCAACACCGCGGTGGTGGCGGTCCGGGACATTGCGGGGCACGCGCCGCCCGACTACATGGCCGCAGGCCCCCTGCCCATGGCCCTGGCCCGCTGGGTGCAGCGGCCGCCGCCGGAGGCCCCGTGGAACCTCCTCAGGGCCATCCGGCCGCTGCGGATCGCCGCCTGGACCCGCACGAACATGGCGATGCGCAGCCGTGACTCCTTCGAGGCGACCCCCAGGCCGGTGGCCGCCGGGTCGCCGTTCCTGCTGGCCCCCAAGCCGGAGGACCCGCGCCTGGACCGAGTGCTGGCCATGGCCGACGGGTCGACCTCGGTGGGGGAGATGGCGGCAAGCCTGGGGATCTCGGACGACCGGGGCCGCCACGAGTTGACCCGCCTGCTGCGCTACCTGTGGTGGAACAACGCCCTCACCTGGCTGCCGCCGGCCCCGTGACCGGAACAGGGCTGGGCACGCCCTGGCCGGCGTCCCGCCGTCCGCTTCAGACGAGCCGTTCGAGGAATGCTCGGAGGGCGGCCCGGCAGGCCGGCTGGTCGGACATCCAGCCCTCGACGTGGGCGGCCCCGGGCACCGGGACGTAGGTCACGAGGTCGGGCCGGGCCGCGGCGTAGGCGGCCGACGTGGACGCCGGCACCGTCTCGTCGGCGTCGCCATGGATGATGAGCACCGGCACGGCAAGGTCACCCGCCCGGCCCACCTGGTCCAGGCGGTCCCACCGGATCCCGGTGCGCAGGCAGGCGAGGCGCTTGGCGAGTCCCAGGACGATCGGTGGGAGCCTGATCTGCTCGCCCGCTAGCGCGAGGACCGGCGTCCAGTCCAGCACCGGGGAGTCGAGCACCACGGCTTTGACCGACGCCGACAGGGGCGAGCGCTCCAGGAACTGCATGACGATCGCCCCGCCCATCGAGTCGCCGAAGGCGATGACCTCGCGCGCCCCCTGCGTCTGCGCCTCGAGGACCGCCGCCTCGAGGTCGAGCCATTCCGAGTCGCCCAGGTGGTACAAGCCGTCCGGGCCGGGCGGGGCGCCGGCGTCGTTGCGGTAGCTGATGATGAGCGACGTGATCCCGAGCGGGTGCAACTCGGGCACGAGGCGCAGCATCCCGGCCCGGGTGCCGCCTCGTCCGTGCACGACGACTGCCCAGGGGCCCCCGGGCCTCCCTGCGGGGACGACCCAGGCCGGCATCGTCCCAAGCGGCGTGGGGATGCCGATGTCCTCGAAGTCCAACCCGAAGGCTCGCCGGGGGTCGCCCTCGTAGGCGTGCCGCTTGGTGCGGGTCCGCATCCCCTCCGCCAGCCTGGTGCCTGCCCGTTCGGTGAGCGCCCGGCGCACCCCGCCGGTCGCGGGCGTGACCTCGGCGCCGAGCAGCCCGTAGCCCCCCGGCCACTGGAGCATGCAGAGGCCGGGTGCCCGTGCCTCGGGGGTCGCCGGCAGGGTGATCGTGTCGGGGCCGAGGGCGAGGACCCGGAGCGTGTAGGGGTCGCCGGAGCGAGCAGGCTCCAGCAGTTCGTTCGCGCAGTGCCAGGCGGCCCCGAGCAGGCCGAGCGTGCCGGTGCCGAGCGCCACGCCCAGCCCCGTGGCCGTCCGCCGCAGCAGGGCTTCCGCGGGCCGGAGACCCTCGGGGGCCTTGGCGGTCCGGGGGGCTGCGCCCTCGCTCAGGCCCTCTCCGCCTCCAGTGCCGTGCGCACCTGGCGCTTCAGCCGGAAGAGGATCGCCGCCATGCCCCGCAGGCGCAGCGACGAGATGATCTCGGACAGCCCCATGGCGTCGTAGAAGTCGTCGGGCGTCTCGAGGACCTCCTCAGGGGTGGCGCCGTTGAGGCCCGAGGCGAGGATGCCGGCGAAGCCCCTGGTGGTCGGGGCCTCCGGCGGGGCGTCGAACCACAGGCGCATCCGGCGGTCCTCTCCCACCTCGCTGGCGAGGAAGAACGGCGTCTGGCACTCCACCACCTGCTCCATCGCCTGGCGGTTGTCCTTCAGGCGGGGCGGCAGCGCGGGCAGGCCCCGGGAGTACTCCAGCAGGGCCTCCAGGCGCAGCTCACGGGGAGCGTCGGCGAAGAGGTCGACGATGTTCTGGAGGGCGGGTGGCGTGGCCATGTGGGTACGTTCAAGATACCCGGCGCCGCCTCTCCTCGGTTTTACTGCATTTCTCCGGGCCCGACCGTCTGGTCACCACCGACTGGCTGGCCGAGCACGCCAACGACCCAGGCCTTGTGATCGTCGAGTCGGACGAGGACGTCCTCCTGTACGAGACCGGCCACATCCCGGGTGCGGTCAAGGTCGACTGGCACACGGACCTGCAGGACCAGGTCGCCCGGGACTACCTCGACGGCGAGGGCAACGCCCGCCTGCTGTCGGCGAAGGGGATCGGCCGCGACGACACCGTCGTCTTCTACGGGGACAACTTCAACTGGTGGGCCGCCTACGCCCTGTGGGTGTTCAGCCTGTTCGGTCACCCGGACGTGCGGCTTCTCGACGGCGGCCGGACGAAGTGGATCGCCGAGGGCCGGCCGATCACCACCGAGGCCCCGTCCCGCCCGGCAGCGGACTACCCGGTGGTCGAGCGCAGCGACGAGGCCATCCGGGCGTTCCGGGACGATGTGCTGGCCCACATCAAGGCGGGCGAGCACCTCGTCGACGTCCGGTCGCCGGAGGAGTACGCCGGGACCAAGCTCCACATGCCCGAGTACCCGCAGGAGGGTGCCCTGCGGGGTGGCCACATCCCCGGCGCCGCAAGCGTGCCGTGGAAGAGGGCAGCCAACGAGGACGGAAGCTTCAAGACCACCGACCAACTGCGGGCGATCTACGAGCAGGAGCAGGGCCTGTCGTCCGACGACGACGTCATCGCCTACTGCCGAATCGGCGAGCGCTCCAGCCACACGTGGTTCGTCCTGACCCACCTGCTCGGCTACAGCAAGGTCCGCAACTACGACGGCTCGTGGACCGAGTGGGGCAACTTGGTCCGGGCCCCCATCGAGCGCCCGGGTCTGCCCGTCTCTCCACCCCTCTAGTGCACGTCTAGAAGGGCTGATAAGCTTCTTTGTGTGGAAAGCAGCAATAATTACAGGTATTAACACAGAGAAGAGCCGGGGAAGGGCGGGGCCTCGGCGGCGCTCAAGCCGAGGCCCGTCACCCGGCCGAGGCCGCCGGGATGTCATCGCCTACTGCCGCATCGGCGAGCGCTCGAGCCACACGTGGTTTGTCGTGACCCACCAGCTCGGCTACGGCAACGTCCGCAACTTACGACGGCTCCTGGACCGAGTGGGGCAAACTGGGCCGGGCCCCGATCGAGCGCCCCGGCCTACCCATTTCGCCACCCGTCTAAAAGCGTTGGCGTGGGAGGTAGCCGGGATCCACCGTCGAGCTCCGTTCCTGGGTCTGCTGCGAATGCACATACACGCAGTGACCCTGAGGAGCTCGCAAATCGGATGCGTTTCGCCTAAGCAACGAGGGATGCTGGCATCCCTCGTTGAAACGGGTGCTAGCACCCTTTCCCTCAACCACTCCTTTCATGAGAATTGCTGTGACCACCGCAAGTCGGCCGAAGGCCGCTTGCGTTCAGCCGTAGAGAAGTTCCAGGGGGCCTTGACCGTGGCAACGGACGCCAGTGTCCTGACAACTTCGGAAGCCGTGCCCGAAGTCACGTCGAACGCGTTGGCTACGGCGGACGGGCTGTCGACCGAGACCCCGTCAGCCGCACCCGATTTGGTCAGCCGATTTCTCAAGAGTCTCGGGGAGTCGCCTCTTCAGTACGCGTTGCCGATCCTGACGCTGTGCGGCCTTGCCGTCTTCGGGCTGCTGCGGCAGGCCTACGCCGTGTTCTATGACCGGCTTGGCGCTTCGCCGAGCGAACTGGGGTTTGGATATGGGGAGACGCTGGCGCTCTCCGCGGCGGGTGTTGCCTTGACCATACTGGTCGCCCTGCCATTCGTGATCGCCCTCATCATGCTGGTCTGCGCCCGGCGGAGGAGCCATCGTCTGCGCCTCAGCGGGACCCAGACCACCTTGCTCCTCACCTACGTGGTTTTGGCCACGACGTTCACCCTGCTCTTCGTCTGGCCCGTACGTCCTACGGCGACGACCCCGATCGCGGCCCTCCTTCTCAGCAGCTCCACCCTCGTCGCTGGGATAGCGTGGCAGAAGCGCTGCGATCTGAAATCCGTCGTCCGAAGGCTGCCGGTCTGGGTCGTTGTCTTCGTTGTGGTCGACATGCTGGTGGGCTGGTGCATGCTGCTGGTCCGCACAGACTTCGAAGCCAGCCGGGCGTACGAGGGCCGTGCCGTCCACGCCGTCAGCGTGCTGGGCAGCCCCGTCCTAGCGCTGCGAGCGGAACCCTCCCACATTGCGTGGCTGGGACCACAGCCGGCTGGCGTCGCGCCCCTCCCAAGCCACTGCGTGCTCTACCTGGGGGAAGGGGGCGGTGTCGGGGTCTTCTTCGATCCCAAGAACCACTCGATTGCGCGAGTTCCCATCGCCTCGCTCGTCGTCACGTCCCAGGGGGCGGAATCATGCTGAATTCGATCAGGGATCGCGTTTCATCGATCTCACGGTTCCCCGGCTCGCCCCGATGCTGATCGAGACCGGGTTCGAGCTGCCCTTCCCGATCGAACAGTCTTGGGAGTTCCTTCAGGACTTCACTCGCGTCGCGGCCTGCGTCCCGGGTGCCGCGCTCACCGAGATTGTAAACGAGCGCCAAGCGAAGGGACAACTGACGATACGCCTCTGGGTATTGAAGCTGAGGTGTGGCGGCGTGGTAACCGTCATCGAACACGACGAGGAGTCGCACCGAGTCGTTGTCCGGGCCGAGGCAGCCAACGAGGGGGTGGCTGGGAAGGTGCGAGACACGATGACCTCAACTTTGGCTTCCGGCGACGGGACGGTCGTCAGCGTTACCCATGACATCGAAGCCTTCGGGGGCCTTGCCAATTACGGCCGTGCCGTGACCGGCATCGTGCTGAGCGTCCTCACGAAGCAGTTCTCGCGATGTGTCGCAGCCAAGATCCAGGAAGGGGCAAATCAAGAGGTCGAGGGGCCAGAACCTTCTTTGGGCTATTAAACATCAATATGATGTTTATTCACCCAAAGAAGGTCGGACATCGGCGGAGGGGGGGCGGTTAACGGCCCCAGACCACGAAGAGGGGGTCGTCGGGGGAGGGCGGGACCTCGGCGTGGATCTCCCCGTACCCGGCCGCCTCCAGATAGGAGCGGACCAGCATCACGTGCTCCTCGTCGCTGCCCAGCAGCCAGATCGCCACAGCCTTGGTCGGGAAGCAGCGGTTCGAGAACGACACCACGAGGGGCCCACCCGCTCGCACGACCCGGCGGACGTCGGCGAAGACGTCCCACGCCCGGACGAGGTACTGGACGCTGACCGCGCAGACGACGGCGTCGAACGAGGCGTCGGGGAACGGGAGGCGGGGGACCCGATTCAGGTCGTGGACGACGTACTCGTCCAGTTGCGGGTTGTCGGCCATCTCGGCGGCGTTCAGGCCGAGGCCGGTGACGTGGCCCAGGCCGGCCGGCAGATGCGAGCGCCAGGACGACATGAGGTCGAGAACGGCGTCACCCGGAAGCAGGAGGCGGCCATAGAAGGCCCGGAGTGCCTCGATGGCCCCCGGCTCGAGGTGGACCACTTTGCGCTCCTCGGCGTAGAAGAGAGCGTCGTCCGAGGGGTCGGCCCTTGTGAAGGGATGACCGGGGTCCCCTAGGGAATGGGGCTGGTCCACGCGTCGGGGTTAGGGGTGGTCGACCTTGCCGTTGCCCGACGCCCGGCGCTCGATCTCCCGGGCACGGATCTCCTCCCCCGGTGGCCCCGTCAGGGCCTCGGTGAGCCGCCGGACGCGGTCTCGCTCGGAGAGCATCTCCAGCAGTTCCTGCTTCACCTCGTTCGGCAACGCGGCGCCGGCAGCGATGGCGAAGGCGAGGCCCTCGGGCGCCCCCTCCAGGTCGGGGAGGTCGGCCCCCACCTGCGTCTCGGCGAAGGCGGCAAGGCAGTCGGCGACGTCCTGGTCGGTGGGGGGATCCGGGAGATCTTCGAGGTCGCCGACCCGGGCCGTGATGAACGACCTGCCCTCGGTCTCCTCGACGAGGCGGAACCGGGTGGTCCCGGCAACGACGACGTTGAACCGTCCGTCCGGGAAGCGCTCGAGCACCGCTTCGACGCGTGCCCGGGTCCCCACGGGGCTCAGGGCGACGCCCTGCCGGTAGATGAGCCCGAACTCGCTGAAGTTGTCGAGGCACTCCCCGATCAGCTCGCGGTAGCGGGCTTCGAAGATGTGCAACGGGACGCGCTCGCCGGGGATGAGCACCAACTCGAGGGGGAAGAGGCCCAGGTCAGGCACGATCAGACGATCAGGGAAGGGGTCAGGCTGCACAGAACAAACCTCGAAGGGTGGGGCCGGAAGGAGGTATCGACCCCACCTGAACTCGAGGGAAAGGCAGGTGCCAGTGCTACGGGAGCAGTTCTCCTTGGTGCTAGTCCTTGCTGTGGAAGAAGGCAAACCCGAAGGTCGCAATGACTCCCACGACCACCAGGATGATGAAGAACGGCCCGTTTACGAGCGTGTCTGCGAACACCTGCTGTCACCTCCTCCCGCTGCCAGCTGGCTATGAATTTGGGGGAACTATAACAAGATACGGACCCCCCGACACCCTACGGGCGGAGGATGACCTTTCCGAAAAGCTGCCCGGAAGCCATGCGCCGAAACCCTTCCGCGGCGTCCTCGAGGGGAAGGACACTGTCGATGACCGGACGGACACCGGTGACGGCCAGCATCTTGACCATCGCCGCAAGCTCGTCGCGCGTGCCCATCGTCGAGCCGATCACCCGAAGCTGGCGGTAGAAGATCCGTTTGAGGTCGGCGGGCGGCTCGGCCCCGCTCGTCGCCCCGATGCTCACGAGCGTCCCCCCTGGGACCAGCGACTTGAGGGAGTGGGACCAGGTGGCTTCGCCCACCGTGTCGATGACGGCGTTGACCCGGTCGGGCAGCCGGGCGCCGCTCGCGAAGGCGCCGTGGGCGCCGATCTCGAGAGCCCGGGCGCGCTTGGGCTCGGACCGGCTCGTCACCCAGACCCGGAAGCCACCGGCCCGGCCGAGGAGCGTCGCCGCGGTCGCCACGCCGCCGCCGGCGCCCTGGACGAGCACGGTGTCGCCGGGGCGGATGCCGGCCTGGATGAACAGGGCCCGGTAGGCGGTCAGCCAGGCGGTCGGCAGGCAGGCCGCTTCCTCGAAGGAGAGATCGGGCGGTTTGCCGACGAGGTTGCACCGGGGGACCGCCACCCAGCCCGCCATCGTCCCGTCGTAGCGTTCGGAGAGGAGGGAGAAATCGGGGGCGAGGGTCTCGCCTGCCCCGGACTCGGAGCTGATCACCGCATGGACGATGACCTCCCGGCCGTCCTCGGCGATCCCCGCGGCGTCGCAGCCGAGCACGATCGGCAGCCGGCCCGGGTCGACGCCGACGCCTTGGAGGGTGAAGAGGTCGTGGTAGTTGAGGGCGGCGGCGACCACCCGGACGGCCTCCCACCCCTGGGGCGGCTCGGGCTTGTCCCTCTCGGCGATGGCGAGGCCGGCGAGGGGGTCGGCTGGGTCGGTGCGGACTGCCAGGGCGGCGAGCATGTGGCGGCTATTCTAGGGGGGCCGGACGCGCTACCGGCGCCGCCTCCAGGCGGCGCCGGTAGCGTGGAAATGAGGTGACTAGCTGCTGGCCGTGGCGGTCGGGGTGACCGGCTTCGGGGTCTTCAGGGCCTTGAGGTCGGCGATGACCTGCCTGGCGTCGCTGCGGGCCTGTACGAAGTTGGTGTGTGCCGTGCCCATGTCCGTCCGGGCGGTCTTGACGTTCTGCTCGTCTGCCTCGAAGTCGGAGGGGTTGAGCGGCAGGGCGAAGTCCAGCAGCGTCGGCACCGGTGCGGCGGCGCCGACACCCGCGCTGGTCGCGGCCTTCAGGTTGTTGAGGTCCCGCTGGGCGTCGCCGACGTCCTTGCCCGCACCCTTGGCCTTGTCGATCGCTGCCTGCAGCTTGGTGGCGAGATCGGTCAGCTTCTGGCCGATCGTCACCGAGGCGTCGCTGGCGATCATCAGGTGGGCCTTGGGGAGCATGAGCAAGTACACCCGGTAGTGCTCGACGATGCTCTTGCAGTCCGCCACCAGGGTGGCCCGGTCGGTGTCGCCGGCGATCTTGACCCGCAGGGCTGCGAGCCCCTCGTTCTCGGCGGTGATCTCGCCAAGCAGCGTCGCCTTGTGGCCTGCGGTCAGGTAGGTGTTGTTCGACACGGTGCCCTGCAGTTCACCGAGCGAGGTGAGGCGCCGGTCGATCGCCCCCTCGCAGGCCTGCTTCAGGGTGTCGAGCGTCTTGACGGCCCGCGGGGCACCGGGTGTGACCGTCGAGGTGGGGCTCCCGGCTGCGAGTGCGGCGCTGCCGAAGCCGAGGACCAAGCCCCCAGCGACGACGAGGGCCCCGATCCGGGTGGCCATGCTGTGCGTCTTCATTGCTGCCTCCTCTTCTCCAAACTGCTTCGTGGGTGATCCGTCACTTGCTCGGGACGTCGTTCTCTCCCGAGTTGGTGGCCTGGTCCATCGTCGGGAGGTCGCTCTCGATCTGGCTCAGGGTCTGGTCGGCGGCCTGGCTGTCGGCCGTCACCTGCGGGTCCTGCGTGGGTCCTTCTGCCGGAACGACCGGTTGGACCGCCGGTTGGACCGTCACCGGTTGGACCGTCACCGGTTGGACCGTCACCGGTACCGGGGTGGCGCCGGTGGAGCCGGTGGAGCCGCGAACGACGGTTCGGTTGCCGGGTGTGCATGCGGCCGCAAGTGCACCCACGAGGACCAAGCCGGTTCCCGCTTTCCACATCCTGCTGCTCGTGATCATCGGTTAAGCCTCCTGGTTGTGACGCTCTCTACAACGGAAGCGCAGCGCCTCCACAAGGAGATACGGTTCGCCGTGTGAAACCCGTGTGAAGTCGTGGTGATGGGCGGGTGAAGTTCCGTCTGGGTATGTAAGAGTCGGCAGGGCCTGGCAGCATCGGCCTGGCAGCATCGGTCTGGCAGCATCGGTCTGGCAGCATCGGCCTGGCAGCATCGGCCTGGCAGCAGCGGTAGGGGGGATCGGGTGAACGAAGGCGAAGTGGCACAATGAGCGCTGTGACCGTCTGGCCGGGGCAGGCTCTCCCGCTCGGGGCATCCTTCGACGGAGCGGGGACCAACTTCTCGATCTTCTCCGAGGTGGCGGAGCGCGTCGACCTCTGCCTGTTCGGCGAGGACGGCCGGGAGACCTGCATCCGGCTCCCCGAGAAGACGGGGTTCTGGTGGCACGGCTACCTTCCCACCGTCCGCCCCGGCCAACGGTACGGCTACCGGGTCCACGGCCCCTACAACCCCAGCGAGGGGCACCGCTGCAACCCTTCGAAGCTGCTGCTCGACCCGTACGCCAGGTCGATCGACGGCGAGGTGACGTGGGACCCCGCGGTGTTCCCCTACCGCCTCGGCGAGAGCGACGACGTGGTGGAGGAGACCGACAACGCCCCCTTCATGCCCAAGTCCGTGGTGATCAACCCCTTCTTCGACTGGTCCACCGACCGCCCCCCCCGCCACCGCTGGCACGACACCGTGGTCTACGAGACACACGTCAAGGGCCTGACGAAGCTGCACGCGGGGGTCCCGGAAGAGTTCCGGGGGACGTACGCCGGCCTCGCCACTCCCGCGGTGGTCGACTACCTGCGCCGCCTCGGCGTCAGCGCCGTCGAACTGCTGCCCGTGCACCAGTTCATCCACGACAGCCACCTCGCCGAGAAGGGGGTGCGCAACTACTGGGGCTACAACTCGATCGGCTACTTCGCTCCCCACAGCGAGTACAGCGCCGGGGGCCAGGACGGCGAGCAGGTCCAGGAGTTCAAGTTCATGGTGAAGACCCTGCACGAGGCGGGCATCGAGGTGATCCTCGACGTGGTCTACAACCACACCGCCGAGGGCAACCACCTGGGCCCGATGCTGTCGTTCCGGGGAATCGACAACGCCGCCTACTACCGGCTCGTGCCCGAGGACCGGCGCTTCTACAAGGACTACACCGGGACCGGCAACAGCCTCAACATGCGCCACCCCTCGGTGCTGCAACTCATCATGGACAGCCTGCGGTACTGGGTGACCGAGATGCACGTCGACGGATTCCGGTTCGACCTCGCCGCGACCCTCGCCCGGGAGCTGCACGACGTCGACCGCCTCTCTGCGTTCTTCGACCTCATCCAGCAGGACCCCGTCGTCAGCCAGGTCAAGCTCATCGCCGAGCCCTGGGACGTCGGGGAGGGCGGCTACCAGGTCGGCAACTTCCCCACCTTGTGGTCGGAGTGGAACGGCAAGTACCGGGACTGCATCCGGGACTTCTGGCGGGGCCAGGACCAGACCCTCGGGGAGTTCGGTGCCCGCATCACCGGCAGCTCCGACCTCTACGAGTGGAGCGGCCGCCGGCCCTATGCCAGTGTCAATTTCGTCACCGCCCACGACGGCTTCACCCTGGCCGACCTCGTCTCGTACAACGAGAAGCACAACGAGGCCAACGGCGAGGACAACCGCGACGGGACCGACGACAACCGGTCATGGAACTGTGGGGTCGAGGGCCCGACCGACGACCCGGACATCCTGGCGTTGCGGGCAACCCAGATGCGCAACTTCCTCGCCACGCTGATGCTCTCCCAGGGGATCCCGATGCTGCTCGGCGGCGACGAGATGGCAAGGACCCAGAACGGCAACAACAATGCCTACTGCCAGGACAACGAGATCTCGTGGTACCACTGGGAGCTCGCCGAGCAACATGCCGAACAGGTCGAGTTCACCCGGCGGCTCATCGAGTTCCGGATGGCCCACCCGATCTTCCGTCGCCGCCGCTGGTTCCAGGGCCGGCCGATCCGGGGCAGCGCCGAGCGAGACATCGCCTGGTTCACGCCCGAGGGCTCGGAGATGACCGAGGAAGACTGGGAGCAGGGCCACGCCCGGTCCATCACCGTCTTCCTCAACGGCGAGGCGATGGCCGAGCCGGATCAGCGCGGGGAGCCCGTGTCCGACGCCACCTTCCTCTGGCTGGTGCACGCCCACTACGAGCCGCTGGCCTTCGTCGTCCCCACCGAGGAGTGGGGAAGGTCGTGGACCGTCGTCTTCGACACCGCGGAGCCGGGTGGGGGCTTCGACGCGGAGGGGCTCATCTACGGAGCCGGGGAGGAGATCAAGGTGAAGGCCCGCTCCCAGGTGCTGCTGCAGCGTGACTGATCTCGTCGGCACGTACCGGGTCCAGCTCCGGCCGGGATTCGGGTTCGACGAGGCTGCATCGTTGGTGGGATACCTGACGGAGCTTGGCGTCTCCCACCTCTACTGCTCGCCCTACCTCCAGGCGGCCCCCGGCAGCACCCACGGCTACGACGTCGTCGACTACAGCTGGGTCAACGAGGAGCTCGGCGGGTACGCCGCCCACGAGCGGCTCGACCGGTCGCTGAAGGACCACGGCCTCGGCCAGGTGCTCGACGTCGTGCCGAACCACATGGCCACCGGGCCCGAGAACGCCTGGTGGTGGGACGTGCTGCAGAACGGGCCGTCGAGCCGCTATGCCGGGTACTTCGACATCGACTGGCACGGCCCCGAGTCCCGGCTGCGCAACAAGGTGCTCCTGCCGATCCTCGGGAACCACTACGGGCGGGTGCTGGAGTCCGGCGACATCCGCCTCGTCCGCTCCGGGGCGTCGTTCCAGGTGACCTGCCCGGGTCACGTGATGCCGGTGACGCCCGAGTCCCTCGACCGGATGCTCCAGGTGGCGGCCGGCCGGAGCGGGTCCGACGAGCTGGAGAGCATCGGTGCCGCCCTCGGGCGCCTGCCGCCCGGCACCGCCACCGACCCCGAATCCGTGCGCGAGCGCGAGCGCGATGGCGGCGTCTTCCTCGGGGCGCTCGCCCGGCTGCTCGACGAGCGGCCCGGCGTGGCCGCCGGCGTCGACGCCACGATGGACCTCGTCAACGGCGACCCCGACACCCTCGACAGCATCCTCGAGCGGCAGAACTACCGGCTCGCCTACTGGCGCACCGCCGGGCGCGACCTGCCCTACCGCCGCTTCTTCGACATCAACACGCTCGTCGGCCTCAACATGGAGCGGGAGGACGTCTTCGCGTCCACGCACCTGCTCGTGCTGCGCTGGCTGGCGGAAGGGGTCCTCGACGGCATCCGCATCGACCATCCCGACGGCCTGCGCGACCCGGAAGATTACCTTCGCCACCTGAAGGAGCGCGCGCCCGATGCCTGGGTCGTCGTGGAGAAGATCCTGCAGCCGGGCGAGCCGCTGCGCCGCTCGTGGCCCGTCGCGGGCACGACCGGCTACGACTTCAGCAACCGTGCGAACGGCCTCTTCGTCGACGCCGCCGCCGAGGGACCCCTCACGGAGCTGTACCAGGAGCTGACCGGCGAGACCCGGGACTTCGAGGAGATCGCCTCCGACGCCAAGCTCGAGGTCATGCAGCAGGTGCTGGCCAGCGACGTCAACCGCCTGACCGAGTTGCTCGTGCAGATCTGCGAGCTGCACCGCCGCTACCGGGACTACACCCGCCACGAGCTGCACGAGGCGCTCCGGGAGTTCATGGCCGGCCTTGACGTCTACCGGACCTACGTCAATGCCGACGAGGGCCGGATCGACCCCGAGGATCGGGTCATCGTCGGCCGGGCCGCGGAGGCAGGCCAGCGCAGCCGCCCGGACCTCGACCCGGAGCTGTTCGAGTTCCTGTACCGGCTCTTGACGCTGGATCTGCGGGGCCACCTCGAGACCGAGCTGGTCATGCGGCTCCAGCAGATCTCGGCGGCGGTGATGGCCAAGGGGGTCGAGGACACCGCCTTCTACCGCTACTTCCGGCTGGTGTCCCTGAACGAGGTGGGCGGTTCGCCGGAGCGCTTCGGCATGGCGGTGGAGGAGTTCCACCGCACCAACACCGAGATCGCCGCAGCATGGCCCCGCACGATGGTGACACTGTCTACCCACGACACGAAACGGGGCGCCGACGTGCGGGCGCGCATCAACCTGCTGTCGGAGATCCCCGACCGCTGGGCGGATGCTGCCCGGGCCTGGATGAAGGCCAACGACAAGCACCGCTCGGGGGGCTGGCCCGACCACAACATCGAGTACCTGCTGTACCAGACCCTGGTGGGGGCCTGGCCGATCAACGAGGAGCGTATCCTGGCCTACCTGCAGAAGGCGTCCAAGGAGGCCAAGGAACACACCTCCTGGACCGACCCCAATCCCGGCTACGACGACGCCCTGGCGGCGTTCGTCCGCGGCGTGATGCGCGACGACGAGTTCCAGCGGGAACTGCGCGCCTTCGTCCGGCCGCTGCTGGTGCCCGGGTGGGTCAACGGGCTGGCCCAGATGCTGCTGCTGCTCACGTCCCCGGGGGTCCCCGACGTGTACCAGGGGACCGAGCTGTGGGACCTCAGCCTCGTGGACCCCGACAACCGCCGGCCGGTCGACTTCGCCCACCGGCGAAGGATGGCGGACCAGCTCCGGCGCACGAGGCCGGACCGCCTGTGGGCCGAGGTCGAGTCCGGGCTTCCCAAGCTCGCCGTCGTCCGGGCTGCCCTCGCCGTGCGGCGGCGGCTGCCTGGCGTGTTCGCGGGCACGAGCCAGTACCGGCCGCTTGAGGCCACCGGGCCGGCGGCGGACCGGGTCGTCGCCTTCTGCCGGGGCGGGGTCGCAGTGATGGTCGTGCCGCGCCTCGCCATGGAGATCACCGGGGGCCACGACGGAACGTGGGCGCTGGCCCCCGGCCCGGCGACGGAGACGTCGGTGACCCTACCGCCCGGCCGCTGGAGAGACGAGATCTCCGGGGACGAGCACGAGGCGACGGTCCTCCTGCCGGCCCTGCTGTCGGTGCTGCCCGTGGCCCTCCTGACCCGCATCACGCCCCAATGACTTCCATGACGCGCTTCACGGTCTGGGCCCCCGAGGCGGACGCGGTGGGCCTCGTCACGACGTCGGAATCCGTGGGGCCGGCGCCGATGTCCCGCTCGGAGCTGCGGGGCTGGTGGGAGATCGACCTCGCCGACGCCGGCCCCGGGACCGACTACTGGTTCGTGGTGGATGGCTCGGAGCCACTGGCTGATCCCCGTTCGCCCTGGCAGCCGGCAGGGATCGACGGGCCCTCGCGCGTGCTCGACCACGGCACGTTCCCCTGGACCGACGGTGGCTGGCGGGGCCGCACCGCCAAGCAGCTTGCAGAGGGCGCCATCTACGAATTCCACGTGGGGACGTTCACGCCCGAAGGGACGTTCCTCTCCGCCATCGAACGGCTGGACCACCTCGTCGACCTCGGCATCCGGGCGGTCGAGATCATGCCGGTCAGCGAGTTCTCCGGGGACCGGGGGTGGGGCTACGACGGGGTCTTCCTCTACGCGCCTCACCACGCCTACGGCACCCCAGACGACCTGAAGCACCTTGTCGACGCCTGCCACGCCCGGGGGCTGGCGGTCCTGCTCGACGTCGTCTACAACCACCTGGGCCCGGTCGGCAACGTGCTGGAGCGCTTCGGCCCGTACTTCACCGTCAAGTACGCGACGCCCTGGGGCAAGGCCGTCAACTTCGACGGCCCCGAAAGCGACCAGGTCCGGGACTTCTTCATCCGCAACGCCCAGATGTGGCTCGTCGAGTACCACTTCGACGGGTTGCGGCTCGACGCGGTCCACGCCATCTTCGACCAGTCGGCAGGCCACTTCCTCGAGCACCTCGCCGTCTGGGTGCGGACCCTGTCGGGGTCGCTGCAACGGGACATGGTGCTCGTGGCCGAGAACGACCTCAACGACCCCCGGTTGGTCCGGCCCCGGGCACTCGGCGGCTACGACCTCGACGGTATGTGGAACGAGGACTTCCACCATGCCCTCCACACCGTGCTCACGGGCGAGCGGGACGGCTACTACGAGGACTTCGGGACCATCGGCGAGCTGGCGCAGTGCTTCACGACGGGCTTCGTCCACGACGGACGCTACTCGCGCTTTCGCCGGCGCCTGCACGGCAAGTCTCCGGTCGGCGTGCCCGGCCACGGCTTCGTCGGCTTCCTGCAGAACCACGACCAGGTGGGCAACCGGGCCTTGGGCGAGCGCAGCGCTGCCCTCATGAGCCTGGGCCGCCTGAAGGTGGGGGCCGCGCTCGTGCTCGCCTCGCCGTTCATCCCCATGCTGTTCCAGGGCGAGGAGTGGGGGGCCTCGACGCCGTTCCTCTACTTCACCGACCACCGGGACCCGGCCCTCGCCGCCGCGGTCGGGAAGGGCCGGCGCAGCGAGTCCGCCGCCTCCGGCTGGCGGCCAGACGAGATCCCCGACCCCCAGGCCCCCGAGACGTTCGAGCGCTCCAAGCTCCGGTGGGACGAGGTGGGCGAGGCCCCGCATGCCGAGCTGCTCGACTGGCACCGCCGGCTGCTCGAATTGCGCCGCCGCCTGCCCGACCTCACGGACTGGATCGCCTTTGGAGACCTCGACAGCGTCCGCTACAGCGAGGAGGGCCGGTGGCTGCGCGTCCGCAGGGGCGACGTCGAGATCCTGGTGAACCTGTCGGGGGCGCCGCTGGAGCTGCTCGTCGGCGGCGAGGCGGTCCTGGAGCTTGCCTCGGACCCAGACGTGAAGCTGTCACCCCCGGTGCTGCTCCTGCCGGCGGACACCGTGGCGCTGGTCACCGGCGGGGGCCCCGTGGGCTGACGCCCGGCGCCGGCTGGCCCGCCGAATTCGAACCGGTGCCCACCCAGAGTGGTCGCCGAGCGGGGTTGAGGTACCGCGGGCGACACCGAGTCGTCCGGTTTCGCGCCGGCTGACTGATGTTTGGTTGTTTGACCGCGCATAACGCGGTGAAACAACCAAGGAAAATCTAGGGCCGCCTTTTCCGCCCTTGGGCGACTACTTTGCGTGAGCGCCAGCCAGCGGACGCTTAGCGGTGCCGTGCCCGGATGTTGAGGCGCACGTAGTCAAGCTCGATGGCCGGCAACTCGTCCACCACCCGGGCCACGAAGCCGGCATGCTCCGCAGGGTCCCGCACCCTCAGTTGGGGCCAGAGGATCACGCTGGTCAGGAAGCTCTCCAGTTCGGCCCGGCTGGGGAACGAGGTCCGCTCGTCGATCAACCAGGTCTCGACGTCGGTGAAGCCCGCAGCCTCCAGCCGTCGCGCCGCCTCCTCGGCGGTTGCGAAGGTGTACGGGTAGGCCTCACCCGGGGCGACTCGCTCCAGGGCCTCCAGCACCGAGGCGATGTTGCCGGCCCCGCCGCACTGGGCCTCCAGGCGGCCCCCACGGCGCAACGTGTGCGCGAGGTGCCGGAAGAGGGCGTCGTGGTCGGGGACCCAGTGGAAGGTGGCGGTGGAGACGATGGCGTCGAGCCGCCCGGTGGCCAGGGGCAGCGGATGGCGCAGATCGCTCACGAGGAACGCCAGCCTGCCCGCGGCGCCGCCCAGGCGCCCCCCGGCCTCTCG
>Ga0137390_10000281_pt1 | contig 33076 bp, 28 predicted proteins | sample 15con2h24AmetaG_FD_104937 | JGI IMG/M metagenome (GOLD analysis project Ga0137390, IMG submission 104937) | Vadose zone soil microbial communities from Angelo Coast Range Reserve, California, USA - 15con2h2.4A metaG | ecosystem: Environmental > Terrestrial > Soil > Vadose zone > Saprolite... | reverse complement strand
GCGCTGCGGAGAAATTCGTCCAGCAGGGCAAGCTTCCAAACGCTATTTCCGAGTACGAAAAAATCCTCAAAGCGGACTCCAAGGACCTGACCGTGATGAACACGGTCGGCGATCTTTACTCGCGCCTGGGAGAGACCGACAAGGCCGCTGAGGCCTTCAAGCGAGTTGGCGACGCCTATGCCTCACAGGGTTTCACGGTGAAGGCAATCGCCATGTACAAGAAGCTCAGCAAGCTGAAATCGTCCATGGAATGCGTGCTGCGGCTGGCGGAACTCTACACCCAGCAAGGCCTGTTCAATGACGCGCGCGCGCAGTACCTGCAGGTGGCCGAGGAATTCCTAAAGACTGGGCAGCTTGATCAGGCAGTCAGGATTTTCGAGAAGACGCTCGAAATGGATCCTGACAATGTTGCCATGCGCACCAAGCTTGCTGAAGTCTATGTGCGGCTGGGGAAGAAGCCTGAGGCATGGCAGATTCTGACCGCGGCAGCCGAGACGTTGCGGGCGAAGGGGCAGCTTGCCGCTGCCGACGAGATCCTGCAGCGGATGTTGAAACTGGAGCCGGGAAATAGTTATGTCATGGTGCTGCGCGGGAAGGCGGCCCTGGAAGCCGGCGATGCCGCGGCCGCGATCGAAGCCCTGACCAAAGTTGCTGACCTGGACACCAATCCGGAAGGACTGAGGATTTTGTTTCAGGCGTATCTGCGCGCCAAACGCTTTACGGATGCGGGGAGCCTGGCCACCAAGCTGGCCACTGTGCACGATGACATTGCGGCGGTTGACGAATACGCCGACGCTCTGGTCGCAGCGCAGCAGTACCGTGAGGCCCTGCAGGTTTATGACCAGTATTCCGACCGGCTCCTTCGCCACAACAGCGGAAAGCTGGTGGAAGCGATCCAATCCATGATCGGCCACTTGCGGGATGATCCCCAGGCGCTGGAGATTGTGTTGGGGTTGTTCCACAAAACGGGGGAGAGCACCCACCTGACCGAAGTTTACGAGCTGCTGGCGCATGGTTACACGCAGGCCGGCGATCTAGAGAAGGCGCGCGAATACTACCTGAAGCTCACCCAACTGGAACCCGCCAACCAGATGCACGCCCAGAATTACCAGCAGGTTCTGGAGAAGCAGGGGACGACCCCGAAGACTGCGCATCCGATTACCGCCGAGGAAGGCTCAGCGCTGGTGGATGAACTGGAAGCCACCGCCCCGTTTATTGAACAACGCTATGACGATGAGGTTGCGCTCGCGGTGCGAGCCGCGCTGACGGACGCGGAGCTTTTCATCTCCTACAACATGCCGGCGAAGGCGCTGGCGCCGCTGATCTCCGCGCTGCCGAAAGCGCCACGGGACCTGCAACTGAATCAGAAACTGGCGGGTTTGCATACGCGCGCGGGAAGATTTGCCGAAGCTGGGGTTTGCTGTCGCACGCTGGAGAGCATTTACCACGATGCGGGACATGCGGACGAGGCCTCGCGATATGCGGACCTGGCCGCTAAGTACGAGGAGAGCAGCGGAACTTCGAGTGTACCTGGGCCGCACGAGGCGGCCGTCGCTGCGGTGAGCGCCGAGCCTTCGGCGGCTGAGTTTGAAGTTTCGGGTTTTTCGCATGAGTCAGTGGTTGATGCCCTCGAGGTCGCGCCGGCAGAATCCTTTGGCGCGCAGCCGCCAGCGGTTCCCAGAGGATTGTTCTTCCACGCGGCGGCCCCGGCGTCGAAGGTTGTCATTCCGGAGGCAGTGGTCCCGGAGGCAGCAGAGTTTGAGGCGGCTGCCGCGCCACAAGAATCTGAAATTGATCTCTCGAACGAATGGGAACAGGATATTCACGTCGAAGCTCCGCAAGCTGCCGACCTGAGCATGCAGGAAACGGTTGCCGAAGCGCAGCCAGTCGATGCAAGAGAAGATCCCGCTCCTGCCGAGTCTGAGGCGTGGACCGGGGCATCGAATCTGAACGAATCAATCGAGGAAGTCCGGTTCTATCTCGGCCAGGGCATGACCGAGCAGGCAGAGCAAGTGCTGGTCAAGCTAGAAGCGCTAGCGCCGGAAATTCCGGATGTAGCGGTACTACGCCTGGCGGTGGATTCGGCGAAGCAAGCTGCAGTGCCCGCGGCGGCGGAGCAGGAAATTTCGATTGACGAACCTTCCGCAGTCGAGGAGCTTCGTGCAGTCGAGGAAGCGCAGGCGGCTCCGACTTCAACTCCGCAGCCGTGGCCACAGGAGCGGCCGATACTGCAAGAGATGGTTTCGGAGATTGAGGAATCGCTGGGAGACGGGTTCCTGGCCGAACCGAAAAAGGCTCCGGCACTGGAGGCCGCACCGGAAACCGTCGGCGCGCAGGGCAGGGAATTTCGCTCGGGGACTCTGGACGATTTTGTTTCTGATCTTGAAGCTTCACTGGGCGGCGATTTCTTGCCGCAGACTACTACGGAGCCGGCCCCATCGGCGGCGCCGGCCAGAGCCGCGACACCGGTCGCGTACACTGAAGCGCCAACCGCGATGGCAGCAGCAGCGTCGGCAGCGGTTCCAGCTTCGGTTCCTCCGGTTGTGTTTCAGCAACCGTCGGCGCGGGCTGCGAGTATGCCGGTGCAGCCGTCGAAACCTGAACCAGGCTTCGGCACAGGCTCAAGCGCGGGCGTTGATCTTTCGGACATGTTCGGCGAGCTGAAACTAGAGCTCGAATCCGGCGTCACCGGGGTTGACGAAGATCCCGAAACCCATTACAACCTGGGCGTTGCCTTCCGCGAAATGGGGTTGCTCGACGAAGCGATTGGCGAGCTGCAGAAAGTTATTCAGGCAGTGGATCACGGGCGTCCCTTCCCGCAGATGATCCAGACCTACACCTGGCTGGCACAATGTTTCCTGGACAAAGGTGTTCCTGAAGTGGCAGTACGCTGGTATGAAAAGGCGCTGCAGCTTCCCAGCCTAGACCAGGAGACGCGGACCGCGTTGCATTACGAACTCGGCTCCTCATTCGAGACGGCGGGAAACAAGCCGGCGGCGTTAAGCAATTTTCTCCAGGCGTATGGCAGCAACATTGACTATCGCGACGTTGCCGAGCGGATCAAGGCCCTCAGGCCGTAGAATAGCCCGATGGGATTGAATCCATCCGGCTGGGTTCGCAGCCTGCTTTGTGGGAGCGCAGCGTGACCGCCGATCCGAGGACCATCCCACCCGTCGCCGGTTCCGATTCCGCCTCTGAGTCAGAAGAAAACCAGCCAAGGGCATCGCGGGGGGACCATTTCTCTGGCATTTCGGCGCAGGAGGCTGAGACCCAGGCCGCTGGCGGGCGGCGGATATGGTTGCTGCGGCTGCGGGCGTTGTTGTTCGTCACGTTGTGCGCAACGTTGGGCGTTCTGCTCTTGATTCTGCCGTGGACCCCGAAATGGACTGACAATCCCCTGCTGCTCAAATCTCCTGGATTGCGCGATTTCATTTCCATCGGGTTCGTGCGCGGATTTGCCAGCGGCTTGGGACTGCTGGATCTCTGGTTGGGATTCCGGGAAGCCATTCTTTATCATGAGAACCCGAAGGGCAGTGGGCAGTGAGCGCGGTGGGCAGTGGTCAGTCACCGACCGGTTTTCTGATCACTGACCACTGACCACCGATTTTGAGGACCCGATGAGTTCGAAGGACGATTCGAAAGAACCAAAGATTGCGCCGCTGGCGTATGAGAATCCGCTGTTCCTGAACAGTCCGGACGGGCGAGTGCTGCGAATCATGTCGGAATATGTTGAGCCGCTGGCGCGTTTCCGCCGTGAACAGATTCAGGACACGGTGGTGTTCTTTGGCTCGGCCCGCTTTCCGAGTCTGGAGGGTGCGAACCAGGCCATGGGAAAGGCGAATTCCGCTGGGGCCGAAGAACTCCAGCGGCTGCGGGCCGGCGTGAGCAGCGCGCGTTACTACGAAGATGCCCGGCGGATGGCGTTTCTGCTGAGCGAGTGGGCGGCCACTATACCTGCTCGACGGCGGCGCTTTGTGGTCACCACCGGCGGCGGGCCTGGAATTATGGAAGCGGCCAATCGCGGGGCGCGCGAGGCGGGGTCGAAAACCATCGGGTTGAATATCCGGCTGCCGTTCGAGCAGTATCCCAATCCTTACATCACTCCAGCGCTGAATTTCGAGTTCCACTACTTTTTCATGCGCAAGTTCTGGTTTGCTTATCTGGCAAAGGCGCTGGTGATTTTCCCAGGCGGGTTTGGGACCCTGGACGAACTGTTTGAGATTCTCACCCTGGCGCAGACCCAGAAGCTGGCAAAGAAGATTCTGGTTGTGATCTACGGCCGCGAATACTGGGACCGGCTGATCAACTTTCAGACCATGATTGACGCGGGAGCGATCTCACCCGAAGACCTGGATTTGTTCCGCATCGTGGACACGCCGGAGGAAGGCTTCGAGTATCTGCGGGACGGGCTGACGAAATATCACCTTGAGCAGGAGCGTCCGCGGCGCGTGGGCGAGGTCGCGCCCGAGATCGCAAAGACGAATCCGTAAAACATTGGGTAGTGATCGGGGGCACTGGTCAGAAATTCCTCGCTTCAGGTGGTGGAGGCTGAGCTGGCAGCGCATCGACTGACCACTGACCACTGGTTTTCCTTGCTTCTCTACTACATCACTGATCGGATGCAATTTCCCGGGGGCGAGCGTGAGCGCCGGGAACGACTGTTGGAGAACATTACCGAAGCTGTGTCCGGCGGCGTTGACTATGTGCAGTTGCGGGAGAAAGACCTTCCGGGGCGAGAACTGGAAGCGCTGGCGCAGGAGGCGATGGAGAGAATCCGTGCGTCCGGCGGCAAGACCCGCCTGCTGATCAATTCGCGCACCGACGTTGCGCTCGCAGCCGGAGCGGACGGCGTACACCTCAGATCCAGAGATGTATCGCCGGAGGATGTGCGGAAGATTTGGCACGCCGCCAAGGGCTTGGCGGAGCCGATTGTGGCCGTCTCATGTCACATCGAGTCGGAAGTAGCAGTGGCGGAAAAAGCGGGTGCGGATTTTGTTGTGTTTGGTCCAGTGTTTGGAAAGAAAGACGCTCCGAAAATGGACAACCCGGGCCTGGACTTGCTGCGGGCTGTTTGCCGCAACAGGATCCCAGTCCTGGCGCTCGGGGGCGTTAGCGCCGAGAATGCTGCTTTGTGCATTCACGCTGGAGCCAAAGGGCTGGCGGGGATTCGGCTGTTCCAGGGAAGCGAAGTAGCCGAAGGCGTGGCGAAACTCCGCTGCTAGGCCTCAGGCGCGTGCGGAGAGCATGGTCAGGATCTCCTGCAGTCCATGACGGATGCGGCGCAGGTCGGAAGCGGAGTGACTGGGAAATGGCAGCGGGGCCTGGCTCTTGGTAGTGGCGACCTCGGTGCGGAGCTGTTGCCGCGCCCCGGCGATGGTGAAGCCTTCCTCGTACAGGAGTTTCTTGATGCGCAACACTGCTTCCACATCCTTACGCCGGTACATGCGCTGGCCGGTGCTGCTCTTGACCGGCTTCAGTTGCGGGAACTCGGTTTCCCAGAAACGCAGAACATAGGCTGGAAGCCGGCACAGGCGGGAAACTTCTCCGATGCGGAAATAGAGTTTGTCGGGAACTACGATCTCGTTCTTCCAGTTGGGTTTCGATTTGGCGCGGGTGCTCATGTGGACTCCACAACCGGGCGCGAAACAAGTGCCCCTTGCGTTTCTAGCATGATCGGGGGCGGTGGACAACAATTTCTTGGGCAAAAGTAAAAAACCTCCCGAGAGGTGTTCTTCGAGAGGCCGTGCAAACTCTTTTTTCCGCGAGATTTCTCTCGCGTTCTCTGCTTAGTGTTTCTTCTTTTTTGCCTTTTTCTTTGCTGGCATCATTTCCTCCTGGACGATTTTTCCCTCAACATCGTGACACAGGGCCCAACTGCTTTACAGATCGCCGCCAACATTTTGTATTAGCAGGATCACTGACTCAAGATATTGCGGTCTATTAATCGCATTGTCAACATAATTCTTGCGTTAGGAAGGGGTTAGAGTTCAGGCGCGTCCGGCAGACCTAGAACCTGTTCATCGCCGAGCACGCCGAGATCGCGGAGGAAAGATTTAAGAATTTATTTTCTCTGCGTCCTCGGCGTACTCGGCGGTGAAAGGTGTTGCCTTGCTCTTGATGCTTAAACGCCACTATTTCCACGGTGCTAAAATCGGTTATTTTGCGGGAGCGTGCTGGATGCAGAAGACGATGCAAGCGGTAGTGAAAGCCCATCCCGCTCCCGGGGCAGAGATTCGCGAGGTAAAGGTCCCGGAATTCGGCCGCACCGAGGTTCTGGTCAAGGTTAAAGTTGCATCCATCTGCGGCACTGACTTGCACATTTATGAATGGGACCGCTGGGCGCAAGGGCGCATTCATCCTCCGCTAATTCCCGGCCACGAATTTTGCGGCGAAGTGGTGGCTTGCGGGGACGAAGTCACCAGCGTGAAGGAGGGCGACTTTGTTTCCGCCGAGATGCACGTGGCCTGCGGCAAGTGCCTGCAGTGCCGTACCGGCGAAGCCCACATTTGCCAGAACGTAAAGATCATCGGCGTGGACGCGAATGGCGCCTTCGCCGAGTACGTGGTGATTCCGGAGTCCAATGTCTGGAGGCTGGATCCCGCCATTCCTCAGGAATACGCCTCCATTCTTGATCCGTTGGGCAATGCGGTGCATTCGGTGCTCGCGGGAGAGATTGCCGCCAAGTCGGTCGCCATCACTGGCTGTGGGCCAATCGGGCTGTTTGCTATCGCGGTGGCGCGGGCCACCGGCGCGGCGCAAGTTTTTGCCATTGAAGTGAACGAGCACCGCAGGAAGATTGCCGCACAGATGAAGGCCGATGCGGTGTTTGATCCCTCTACTCAAGATGTGAAGGCAGAAATCATGCAGCGCACCGGGGGACTCGGAGTCGACGTAGTGCTCGAAATGGCTGGGCATCCCAAAGCTATCCGGACGGCTTTCGACATAGTGCGCCGCGGCGGGCGAATTTCCCTGCTCGGGCTGACTTCGAAGCCGATCTCGCTGAACTTTTCGGAAGACATCATCTTCAAGGGCATCACCATTCAGGGAATCAACGGCCGCCGCATGTACCAGACTTGGTACCAGATGACGGCGCTGCTCAAGGCTGGAAAGCTGGATTTGCATCCGGTGATTACGGACCGAATCGCAATGCAGGATTTCTCGAGCGCGATGGAGAAGTTAAAGACCGGCGAGGCGAGCAAGATTCTGGTGTATCCGAACGGAGCGGGAAGAATCGGGTGATCTGGTGATCTGAAAACCCACCCGATGCTCTCAAGCTCCTGCGGGCATCTTCACAATTTTTTTCTGTATCGCGTAAATGACCAACTGCGCTTTGTTGTGGATGTCGAGCTTGCGCATTAGATTGAATTTGTGAGCTTCCACGGTCTTCATGCTCAATCCCAGGATGCCGGCAATCTGGCGCACGGAGTGTCCCTCGGCTAGCATTTTGACTACCTCGCGTTCGCGCGGAGTGAGAGCTGATCCCCTTGCCTGGCCGGAGGCAGATCGCGAGCGGAAATCGTCCACCAGCTTTCCCAGGGCCTGCGGGCTGAAATATTTTCGGCCCGCACTCACGTCGCGAATGGCGCCGAGCAGGTGAGAAGCTGGGGCATCCTTCAAAATATAGCCGGAGGCGCCAGCCTCGGAGCACTGCAGCAGGTATTCCTCGTCTTCGTACATGGTGAGGAAAATCACCCGCCTGCCAGGCATTTCGCGGGTGATTCGCCGCGAGGCTTCGAAACCGGAAAACATGGCGATACCCATGAGCACGACGTTCGGCCGGAGTTGGCGGGCATATTCGATGGCTTCGGACGCGTCCTGAGCTTCGCCGACGACCTCCATGCCAGAATCGCTTTCCAGGACGCGGCGCAGTCCTTCGCGAAACAGCGGCTGAGGGTCAACGATGAGACATCGAATAGACATAGGGAGCAGTCGGGCGGTCTGGTGATCGGGCCATCGGGTGATTTTGCAGAGACTTCCCCAGATCACTCGATGGCCCGATCACCGGATCACCCAAAGAACCCGAACCATGCGTTGGATGAGGCGGGGGCACTCCGGGTTTGCCCGGAGAATCGGCTACAATCCCAAAGAAGTGCTCAAATACTTCACGTCTGGGGAATCACATGGGGAGGCGCTGGTCGCGTTTCTCTCCGGACTGCCTGCTGGACTTGAGGTCTCGCTGGAATTCGTGAACCGGGAGCTATGGCGGCGGCAGCAGGGCTATGGGCGCGGCGGCAGAATGAAGATTGAGCGGGATACCGCCCATATTCTCTCCGGAGTGCGCCACGGGCGGACGATCGCATCTCCTATTGCCGTGCTGCTGGAAAATCGCGACTGGAAAAACTGGCAGGAGCAGCTTCCGGTGGAGCAGGGTGATGCCAAACTTCACAAGCGGGTTGCGTCCCCGCGGCCGGGACATGCCGATCTTGCCGGAGCTTTGAAGTACAACTTTCCTGAGGCGAGATATGTCTTGGAGCGGGCGTCGGCGCGGGAGTCGGCGGCGCGGGTGGCGATTGGAGCGCTGGCAAAAGTGATGCTGCGTGAGCTGGACATTGAAGTGTTGAGTCACGTGGTGGCGGTGGGCGGGGCAAACGTTGAGCACGAAGTCCCCTGGGAAAAGATTCAAGCCAGTTGCAGCCGCGAAGAGGTTCTGCTGAACTGTGCCGAGCCCGAGGCAGAAAAGCGGATGAAAGAAGAAGTGGACAAAGTGCTGCGGACGGGCGACTCGGTGGGCGGAGTTTTTGAAGTGGTCGCGCACAGTGTTCCTCCCGGACTTGGCACTTATGTTCAGTGGGATGAGCGACTGGATGCGCAACTGGCGGCGGCGATCATGTCATTGCAGGCGGTGAAGGCTGTCGAAATCGGCGCGGGGGTGACGGCGGCTTATGCTCCGGGTTCCGCAGTGCATGATGAGATCGGATATACACGCTCTTCTGAGTTCGCCGGATTCACGCGGACGCGGAATAACGCTGGCGGGATTGAAGGCGGGGTCTCCAATGGTCAGGAAATCCGCGTGCGGGGATATCTGAAGCCGATTTCGACTTTGCGGCGTCCGTTACAATCGGTGGACTTCGCCACTCGCGAGCCGGTCAAGGCTGCATATGAGCGTTCAGATGTTTGCGTGGTTCCGGCTGCAGGAGTTGCGGGCGAGGCCATGGTGGCGCTTACCCTGGCACGGTGTGCGCTGGAGAAATTCGGGGGCGATTCCATGACCGAGACGACGCGGAATTTCAAAGGGTATCTGGAGCAGTTGAAAAACTACTGACGGCTGATGGCTGACGACTGACGGCTAAATGATCTATCCCATCGTGAAGTTTGGAAACCCAGTTCTGGAAAAGCCGGCTGCGCCGGTCACCGAATTTGGAGACGAGCTGAAGAAGCTGGTCGAGGACATGTTCGAGTCCATGTACGCGGCCAAGGGGGTGGGGCTGGCGGCGCCGCAGATTGGCATCTCAAAAAGGCTGGCAGTCATTGACGTTAGTTTCCGGGAAGATCCCAAAGCCAAGCTGGTGTTGGCGAACCCAGAAATCATTCACAAAGAAGGCAAGCAGCGGCAGAGCGAAGGCTGCCTGAGTATCCCCGAATTTCGCGAGGAACTAACCCGGGCGAACAAAGTCACCGTCCGCGCCCAGGATGTGAACGGCAAATGGTATGAGAAGACCGGAGAGGAGTTGCTGGCGCGGGCTTTTTTGCATGAGACCGATCACTTGGATGGCAAGCTGTATATCAGTCACTTGAGCGTGCTGAAACGGGATTTGATTAAGAGAAAAATCCGCAAGCTGATAAAAGCCGGGGAATGGTAGGAAATCGGGCGATCTGGTGATCTAAAGAAGATCTGTGATCCTCTGTGTCCTCTGTGGTTAAAAAGAAAAGCTTGAACCACAGAGGACACAGAGAATCACAGAGGTATGATTCAAGTCTCGATGATTCGATCTCTCGATCTGGTCTTCTGCGGAACGCCGCAATTTGCCGTTCCGACCCTCGAGAAGCTCGTTGCGGCTGGACTTAGTGTGCGCCTCGTCGTGACTCAGCCGGATCGGCCAAAGGGGCGCGGGCTTGAGCTTGTCTTTTCTCCGGTCAAGCAGACGGCTGAAAAGCTGGGACTGCCCATCTACCAACCGGAAAAAATCAAGCAAAACGAAGAACTGCGAGCGAAGCTGGAGGCCGTTCATCCTGAGGCGATCGTCGTTGTGGGATACGGGCGCATCATTCCGCCGTGGATGCTGCAACTGCCGGAGCACGGGAACATCAATCTACATGCGTCGCTTTTGCCGAAGTATCGCGGCGCGGCGCCAATCCAGTGGGCCATTGCCAATGGGGAGACGGTCACCGGCGTCACTACCATGCGAATTGACGAGGGCCTCGACACCGGCGACATTCTGCTGCAACAGAAGCTTGCCATTTCAGACGAAGACACGGCGGAAACTCTTTCGCCTAACTTGGCAGCAATTGGGGCCGACTTGATGATTGAAACCTTGCGAGGGCTTCGGTCCGGCACCATACAGGCACAGAAACAGAACAATGTGCACGCGACCCTCGCTCCGATATTGAAGAAGGAAGATGGAAGAATTGATTTCGGCCGCAGCGCCGAGGAGATTTGCAACCGGTTTCGCGGGTTCCAGCCCTGGCCGGGGGCTTTTACGACGTTTCGCGGAAAGGGGTTGAACATCAAGGCGATCAAGCCTGACGCGGAACAGGTTCCTCCGGCGGAGCTGCTGGTTCGGGATGGGCGGCTTTTCGTGGGATGCGGAAACTGCAGTGCGATTGAGTTACTCGAAGTTCAGCCTGAGGGTAAGAGGCGGATGTCGGTCAGGGATTTTGTTCAGGGGTATCGGCCGCTGGTGGGGGAGAGGGTTGGGGGCTAGAGGTGTCTGGGGAACTTCGGATAAACCGGGGGGGTCTAATAGGAACCAGGAACAGAGCGCTTTGGGGGAGTGCAATGCCGACGAAGGGGTCGGTGCTCATTGTCACGATGATCGCGGGGGCAATGATGTTGCTGCTTCTTGTTTGGTTGGCACGAGCGGAGAAGAACCTCGCGCCGCCCCCGGTTGTCCAGCTACGATGATGATCTCATGTGAAAAAGGCGGAGAATTCGGTTGGACGAGCTACCCCGATGGCCGCATGGGGAGAGTGAGCGATTTGGCCCCCGAACCCGCGATATTCGCGCGCTGCAGACCAGACGAAGACTTCACGTACGACGTACATTCGACTCAAGCGGAAATCATCGACGGGCTTAGGCGGCCAGAAATTGCCTTTGTTTTAACCGGGGCAGGACAGGTGCGAGATGCACGCGTAACCCGTAGCTCGGGAAGTAGGTCACTAGACCTCAAGGTCTCCTCGGCATGGTCGCGAATCGTCATTATAAGGCGACACGATGTGGGCCCTGTCGAGTCTTCGTAGCCCCCGCTGTCAATTTGAATAAATACGGACTATCGGGGCCGGGCTAACCCGTACCGATACATTACCCCATGCTTCTAAAATAGCTGCTCATGCCCGTTTCCCCTGCGCGCGCGGCGGCGTTTGAAATTGTGATGCGGATTGAGGGTACCGATGCTTATGCGTCGGAGCTGCTGCATTCCTCCCGCTTCGAAAAGCTTTCTTCGGCGGACCACGGACTGCTGACTGAACTGGTCATGGGAGTGCTGCGCTGGCGTGGCTTGCTCGACGCCAAAATCGCCGAGCATTACGGGCGCCCATCGGCAGATCGGTCGACTTCGAGAAAAATCCCCGCCCTAGTCGCAAACAACGCTACTAGAACCGGGCACCCATCCAATCTTTCAAATCAGTCGCTGGCGAAACTGGATTTGGAAGTGCTGACGGCGTTGCGGCTGGGAACGTATCAAATTCTTTTTCTCGATCGGATTCCGAGGCACGCTGCGGTCAATGAGAGCGTGGAACTGGTCAAGAGTGCGCACAAGCGGTCGGCGGCGGGGCTGGTGAATGCGGTGCTGCGGAAGATCGAGAAAGCGCCTTCGGATTTGAATGATGGCTCGGCGCATCCGGATTGGCTGGTGGAGCGGTGGGCGCGAATCTACGGTTCGGACGCGGCGCGCAGGATTTGTGAGTATGACCAAGCGACGCCTAAGTCAGCCGTCCGCGTCGAAAAGCCCCACCCTTCGAAAACCGCGAAGGATGGGGCACCCTCACATTTCAGGGTGCAACCGTCACCAGTTCTCGATGAGCTGCGGGATGAGGGCATCCAGATCGAGGCCGGAAAGCTGCTGTCCACGGCCTTCACGGTGAAGTCCGGTGACATCACGGCCACGAAAGCATTCCGCGAGCGGCGCGTGTTCATACAGGATGAGGCTTCGCAACTGGTGGCGCTTCTGGTGGGACACGGCCAAAACATTCTCGATTGCTGCGCGGCGCCGGGTGGGAAGACGCGAATTATGGCGGAACGGAATCCCGGAGCAATGGTTCTGGCCATGGATCTGCATCCGCAGCGGGCGGCGCTGCTGCGAAAGCTGGTGCCTGCGGAGAATGTGCGCGTGATTGCGGCGGATGTGTGCAAGATGCCGCTCGGTGAAGACTTCGATCGAATTCTGGTGGACGCACCGTGCTCGGGAACGGGGACTCTGGCGCGGAATCCGGAGATCAAATGGCGGCTGAAGCCGGAGGATTTACTAAGGTTGCAAGAATATCAGATTGAAATTCTCCGGGCGGCGATGAAATACGTTTCTCCCCGGGGACGGATCGTTTATTCCACCTGCTCGCTGGAGCCGGAAGAGAACGAGGGTGTGATCGAGAAGGCGCTGGCGGACGACAGTTCATTTCGAGAGGTCAATTGCCGCGATGAGCTTGAAGAGCTTCGAGCGAGCGGTGAATTTATTTGGGAGGGAGCTGATTCGCTGGTGAGCGGGCCTTATCTGCGGACGATTCCTGGAGTGCATCCGTGTGACGGTTTTTTTGCGGCGGTGATCGCACGGGAGTAAGCGGTCGCTTCGGATATAAAGCGAATGTTTCTTACGCCCTTTCAGGGCTCGCCGTTTCAATGACGCTGCCCCAGCGCTTGCGCCCTGGGCTACATTATTTCGCCGCTTCGCGGCTGGGAAGGACGTTGCGCTCGCGTCTTCGCTTGGGTAGGTGTGCTCCGAACCCTGCGCGGGTGGCGTCCCTTGAAGGGGACTCGGTTCATTGCATTGCAGATTTCCCGGCACTTCCGTGCCGGGCTTTCTCATGCCGCCGCTTTGCGGCTGGAGTATCGCGGGGTCCAGTTTCGAGTTCCTGTCGTCGCATTGAGGTCTAATCTCTCACGATGAAATTGATGGCTGATCCGGCGAGTACCTTCGCTCCGGGCGCGGGGAACTGAGAAACAATGATCGAAGCGGGAGATGGACCAGCGGGACTTAGGCCAGTGGGCGAAGGGCCAGCCGTCGATGCACCAACGGAACCTGTGGCCGCGGGACTTGTGGCCGCCGTTGTCGCGGGATTTTCTGGCGCGGCGGATGTTGCAGACGGGCCGGTAGTCGTGGGAGCAGTGGGCGCGGTGGGAGTAGTGGGTGGAACGATGCTCGCTCTTGGGGTGGGGAAGCCGGCGTTTGCTAGAGTTATGGTGGCGCTGCCCAGCGGCTGTCCGATGAAGGGGGGCATCACGAAGGCCTGGGCGGAAGCGTCCTGAGCTATCAGCAGGCTGATCTTGGGAGCGGTTACATCCGTCGCATTGGGCGGAGGATTCTGCGCGATTACTTGTCCTGCGGGTACTCCCGCAAATTGCACCGTCGCCGTTGAACTGGGGTCCAAGCCGCGTTGGTCAATGCTGATGGCCGCAGCCCTCTCGCTTTCGCCGATCACTTGTGGGATTGCAACTCGTTGTGGGCCGAGACTCAGTGCCAGGCGCAATTCCCAGCCTCGGCGGACGATGGTGCCCGCGGCTGGCATTTGCGACAGAACTCTTCCGCGCGGGACCGCGGGACTGTAGTACTCGCGTTCAATTTGGGCAGCGAGGCCACTGTCGTCGGCGATGCGGCGGGCTTCAGCCGGAGTCTTGCCCTGGAAGTCAGGCACCGTGACTTCGCGCCCGTGGATGGCTAACCGCATCGCGGTGAGCGCCGACAGCAGGGCCACGATGAGGAGAAGCAGCGCCATCCACAGAATGCGGAGAAAGTTGCGCATGGCGAATTCATCCCCTGGCCCAGGCGGGCGGAACGGGGTGCTTCGACTCGTAGGCTGCGATTTCGGCTTGATGTTGCAAAGTGAGGCCGATGTCGTCCAGTCCATCGAGTAGGCAATGCCGCGTGAAGTTGTCAATCTGAAAGCGGACGGAGAGGCCTTCGCCGTCCTCGACCGAGCAAGTTTCTAGATCAATCGTGAGTTTGTAATCAGGATTCTCGGCGGCCTTGCTGGAGATCTCTGACGCTTCCGCTTCGCTGAGCGCGACCGTTAGCACGCCGTTCTTGACGCAATTGTTGGCAAAGATGTCGGCGAAGGATGGCGCAATCACGGCGCGGAAGCCGAAATCCCGCAGCGCCCAGACGGCATGTTCGCGCGAAGAGCCGCAGCCGAAATTCTTGCCGGCGACCAGAACGCTGGCGCCGGAATACTGAGGCTGATTGAGGACGAAGGCAGGGTCCGGGACGCCGTCGGCGGAGCGTCTCCAGTCATTGAACAGGAATTCTCCGAAGCCAGTGCGCTCGATCCGCTTCAGAAATTGTTTGGGGATAATCTGGTCGGTGTCAATGTTCGCGCGATAAAGTGGGGCGACCTTGCCGGTGTGTTTGCGGAATGGCTGCATTATTGGAACCGCCAGTTGCGAATATCAGTGAAGTGCCCGGCGATCGCGGCCGCCGCGGCCATCATTGGACTAACCAAATGGGTGCGGCCGCCGCGGCCTTGGCGGCCTTCGAAATTGCGGTTGCTGGTGGAGGCGCAACGCTCTCCAGGACGCAAAATATCGGGGTTCATGCCCAGGCACATCGAGCAACCGGATTCGCGCCACTCGAAACCGGCGTCCTGGAAAATTCGGTCGAGACCTTCCTGCTCGGCCGCGTGTTTCACATTCTGCGACCCCGGCACCACCATGGCGCGAACCCCGGATGCGACTTTGTATCCTTTGGCAACGCGGGCGGCGGCACGCAAGTCTTCGAGACGCGAATTGGTGCATGAGCCGATGAACACACGGTCCACACGAATCTGCTGCATGGGCACGCCCGGCTGAAGGCCCATGTATTCGAGCATGCGTTGGGCGCTGGTGCGCTCGGATCCGTTCGCGGGAAGTTCGGGAACGCTGGCGGTGATCGGGACAACCATTCCGGGATTCGTTCCCCAGGTCACGAATGGAGCGAGATCAGCGGCATTGATTTCAACGACAGTGTCGTATTTCGCTTCGGGATCGGAAGCGAGCGAGCGCCATCGAGCGACGGCCGCGTCCCAGTCGGCGCCTTGGGGGGCGAAGCGCTTTCCTTTCACATAAGCGAACGTTGTTTCATCCGGCGCAACCATGCCGGCGCGGGCTCCGGCTTCGATGCTCATGTTGCAGAGCGTCATGCGGCCTTCGACGGAGAGCGCCCGCACCGCCTCGCCGGCGTATTCGATGACGTGGCCGGTGGCGCCGTCGGTGCCGATTTTGCCGATGACGGCGAGGGCGAGGTCTTTAGCGGTAACGCCCTCGCCCAGCTTGCCGCCGACTTGAATGAGCATGGTCTTCGGCTTGCGCTGCGGTAGGCATTGCGTTGCGAGAACGTGCTCGACCTCTGACGTGCCGATGCCGAAGGCGAGCGCGCCGAAGGCTCCGTGGGTGCTGGTGTGGCTGTCGCCGCAGACGACGGTCATGCCCGGCTGGGTGAATCCAAGTTCGGGGCCGATTACGTGGACAATGCCCTGCTCGGGCGAATCCATGTCAAAAAGCCGGACGCCGAAGGCGCGGCAGTTTTGCTGCAACGTTTCAATCTGCTTTTTAGCGATGGGATCGAAAATCGGCGTACCACGAGGCTCTGTCGGAATGTTGTGGTCAACTGTGGCGAGGGTGCGCAGCGGCTCACGAACTTTGCGTCCGGCCACACGAAGCCCTTCAAACGCCTGTGGAGACGTCACCTCGTGGACGAGGTGCAAATCCACGTACAGGAGCGGCTGCTGCCCGTTTGGCGTTGAGACAACGTGCTCGTCCCAGACCTTTTCGAAGAGAGTGCGTGTCATGGGCTGACGTTATTAGTTTATCAACTAAAAGGGGCCTGTGGTGCGACCCAGAAGCGTTTGACCGCATCGAACGCAGAGGTCGCGGAGAAAACCAAAGAGGCTTTCTCTGCGTACTCTGCGTTCTCCGGGGTTTAAGAGTTTAGGCTTTCGGCACTGAGTCTTCGGAGTGGAGGTTTCGGGCCTGCTCGCGGGAAATGTCGTGGGCGACGTAGAAGGTCAGCATCGCCGCCACGCCCAGGAGGGGCACGAGGAATCCAGAACGGAGGCTTCCGGTGTGAGTCGAGACCACGCCGACCAGCCAGGGCAGGACCGCGCCTCCGATGTTTCCGCTGGCAAAGACGGGGCTACTGGAGCTGGTTGTGGATTCTCCAAACCAACGGGGGAAGAGCGAAACGCTGATAGGAAAGATCGACGCTAAGCCGAGACCGGCCAGGGCCGCGCCGGGTATCAGCAGACCCATGCCATGTGCAGAGGCGATGGCGAGGCCGCCGGCGAGAGCGAGCGTCAGGCCGATTCTGGCGATAGCGGTTTCGCGATGGAACTTGAGTGCCAGCGGTGCGAGAACACGTCCGGCCAAGAGGGCTCCCCAGAAAAAGGAAGTCGGCATGGCCCAGAATGAATGCTGGCCGGTCCCCACGCGGTGGGCGTAGGAAGTGAGCCAGCCACCGAAGGAGGTTTCGGTACCGACGTAAACAAAAAACAAAACACAGATCACGGGCAGTAGTCGGTGGTTCCAGACGCTATGTCCGGGCGCGGAGGAGTGCCTGGCGCGGGTGCGGGTATCGGGTTCAAATCGTGCAAGAAAAAAGGCGAGCAAGAGTATCAGCAAGGCGGCCGAAGTGCCGTAGAAAAAAAGCGGGATCCTATGCGCTCGCTGCGCAATTGCGACCAGAAACGGGGAGCTCACGGCTCCGATTCCCCAAACCGCATTGATCAGGTTCAGGGCGGAGGCGCTGCCGTGAGGATTGACCTCGGCGGTGCGCAGGTTTCCAGCCGGGGTGGTGATTCCGTGGCCGATGCCCAGAACACAGACTGCGACAATCCCGAGCAGCCACGGGCCAGAAGCCAGCAAGGCCATGCCTGAGGCCATCATCAGAAGCCCAATGATCAGGGTGAGGCGGTAACCGATGCGTTGTACCAGCGGGCCGGAGGACAACATGCCGAACATCGAACTGAAGAATTGCGCGAAGAGCAGATAGCCAGCCTGCTCATCGGTCAACGACCAGCGGGCAGAAAGAACCGGAAGCATGGGGCCGAGAAACGTCATCACGATCCCAGTCACAAGGAAGTCGAGATAGACAAGGGTGGTGCCGCTGGTCGAAACCGGCAGTCTCGACGTGGATCTGGGGCTAGGACCGGAACTCATGATTTATGATGAGTGTAAATCAGTGGCCCTCCGGGCACGCCTGGGAGAGAGTAATGCTTAACGGGAAACGCATCGCGGTGGTCATGCCTGCGTACAACGCAGAGAAGACGCTGCGGGCAACTGTGGATGAGCTGCCGGAGATCGTTGACATGCGCATCCTGGTGGATGACAACAGCTCCGACCGCACGGTGGAAGTGGCGCGGGAGCTGGGGTTGGTGCACTTTGTGCACGACCGGAATTACGGATACGGACGCAACCAGCAGACTTGTTATCGGGAAGCCCTGGCCGAAGGCGCGGACGTCGTCATTATGGTGCATCCCGATTACCAGTACACGCCGCTGCTGGTGACTGCGATGGCCAGCATGGTGGCGTATGGGATCTACGACGTGGTACTGGGGTCGAGGATCATTGGCGGACAGGCGCTACGGGGAGGAATGCCCTTCTATAAATACGTCTTCAACCGGTTTCTGACTGCGTTTGAGAATCTGTTTTTGCGGATCAAAGTTTCTGAATACCACACCGGGTACCGCGCCTTCAGCAAAGAAGTTCTGACCAGACTGCCACTGCTCGAAAATTCTGATGATTTTGTTTTTGATAATCAGATGCTCGCGCAGTGCGCCTACTTCGGCTTCAGGATTGGCGAAGTTTCCTGTCCGACAAAATACTTTCCCGAGGCGTCGTCCATAAATTTCCGCCGCAGCGTGAAGTACGGACTGGGCGTGCTGGGAACCACAATGCAGTTTGCCCTGCAGAAATGGGGACTGGGGCATTTCCGGATTTTCGCTGCCGACGGGCGCCGCCTGGAGCCGGGTGTCGCCAATTACTACAATCGCGGCGAAGCCAGAGTCGGTCCCTGAGCTGTCACGAAGACTTAGCTCATCCACGTGGTATTCCCTTAAATACTGGGGTGTATCAGGAATGACTAAGCCGCGGGAGAAGGTTCAGTTTGAGCTGCCCCGCGCTTCAAACTTGTATTCGTTTTTCCAGGCAAAAAGAGTGAATCGCAGAAAGGCCATTGTTGTCGGAGCTGGACCGGCGGGTCTTACCGCGGCCTACGAACTGCTGCAGCGCACTGACATTGTTCCTATTGTGCTGGAAAAGAGCACGCACATGGGAGGTCTTTCCCGCACGGTTAACTACAAGGGCAATCGCATTGATGTTGGCGGCCACCGCTTCTTCTCGAAGAGTGACCGGGTGATGAACTGGTGGTTGCAGCACCTTCCCCTGCAAAGAGTCTCAGCTCCTAATCTTAAGATCACTTACCACAACGCAACTCGAAATGTTCCCGTGGAGGCAGAAGGGAGCGGTGCGGACGGGGCTGAGGAGGTTATGCTGGTGCGGCGGCGCAAGTCGCGGATCTATTATCTTCGAAGACTTTTCGACTACCCTATCCAGCTTAACCTTGACACTCTCCGAAAAATGGGGTTGGTTCGCACGGCGCGAATTGGGTCCAGCTATCTGCGCACAGTCCTGTTTCCGCAGAAGAAAGTTGTCAGCCTTGAACAATTCCTTATCAATCGGTTTGGCCGCGAGCTATATCTCACTTTTTTCAAGTCTTATACGGAAAAGGTGTGGGGCGTGCCGTGCGAGCTGATCAGCGCGAAGTGGGGAGAGCAGCGTATAAAAGGGCTCTCGATTGGCAAGGCCTTGCTTCACTTCCTGAAGAACCTTCTCGGCAAGCGCTCAGACGTGGAGCAGAAAGGTGTCGAAACCTCCCTGATTGAACAATTTCTTTATCCCAAGTACGGCCCGGGACAGATGTGGGAAACGGTGGCACGCAAGGTCGGGGAGATGGGGGGAGAGATTATCACTGATGTTCAAGTACAAAAACTTCGCTGCCGGCCTGGCAAGGTGGAGGCTGTTGTGGGGGTCGACGGCAAGGGAGAGGTGCGCGAGTTTGCCGGGGACTACTTTTTCTCAACCATGCCAGTACGGGACCTGGTGCGAGCCGTCGATATCGAAGTGCCGGAGAACGTGCGCGAAGTGAGCGAGGGTCTGATGTACCGGGACTTCATTACCGTCGGGCTGCTGGTCGACCAGGTGGAAGGCCAATTGGGCAATGGCAGAGGCCACGTGATTGATGACAACTGGATTTACATTCAGGACCCAGAGGTCCGGGCGGGACGGTTGCAGATCTTCAATAACTGGAGCCCATACATGGTAGCCATGCCGCAGCGGGTCTGGCTGGGCGTGGAATATTTCTGTAATGAGATGGACGATCTTTGGAGAAAGCCCGACTCGGAAATGGCCGCGATGGCCAAGGATGAGCTCGATCGCATCGGCATTATTGATAGCAACCGCGTGCTCGACTGGACCGTAATTCGGATGCCAAAAGCCTATCCCGCTTATTTCGGCACCTATGCGCGGTTCGATGAAATCCCGCAGTACCTGGATAGCTTCGAAAACCTCTTTTTGGTCGGCCGAAACGGAATGCATAAATACAACAATCAGGACCACTCGATGTTGACGGCCATGGTGGCGGTGGACAACCTGGTTTCGGGATGCACAGACAAGTCCGCGATCTGGGAGGTAAATACCGAGATGGATTACCACGAGCAGAAATGACGCTGCTGCGGAAGCCGGAGGCTACGACCTGGGGAGTTGCTGGCTGCGGGGCCCATTTCAGCCCTAAGAGTTACTTTCTCCTGGCAGCGATTACGACCGGAGCGTTGCTCGTGCACGGATACCATCCGATGGTGGAAGACGCAGAAATCTACGTTCCCGCCATTAAGAAACTGCTGGATCCGGCGCTCTACCCTTACAACGCGCAGTTCTTCATTGGGCAGACTCGATTTTCGCTTTTTCCGCACTTGATTGCATTGTCAGTTCGACTCTCCCCCCTCCCATTGGACTGGGCTCTCTTCCTCTGGCAGTTCATTTCTATTTTTCTGTTGCTGCTGGGATGCTGGCGAATCGGGAGGTGCTGCTTCCCGAAGCGGTATAGCGCATGGTGCGGAGTTGGACTGATTGCTGCCCTGCTCACTCTTCCTGTCGCCGGCACGGCCCTCTACATCATGGACCAATACTTGACGCCGCGTTCTTTGTCCACGCCAGGGGTTGCGTTGGGGGTTGCCAGTCTGCTCGAAGGCAAGAAAGGACCGGCGCTGGCTTGGGTCTTGTTCACGCTCTCGATGCATCCTCTGATGGGCGCTTTCGCGGTAGGCTATTTGGCGTTGCTGGCCTGGTTCGAGTGGAGGCCGCAGCTCAGCGGTGACGTGGCACCAGTGGCATTTCTTGCGCTCTTGTTGCCGCCGGCCTCAGCGGCTTATCGGGAGGCAGTGGAAAGCCGCTCCTATCTCTTTCTTTCGCAGTGGCAATGGTATGAATGCCTAGGGATGATTGCTCCGCTTGGCCTGCTATGGTGGTTCGTGCGGATTGGGCGAAAGCACAATCTTGAGACGCTGGAACGTATGAGCCATGCCTTATTGTCGTACGGCGCGATTTTCGCGGTTGCCGCGGGGCTGATCACCATGCCCCGCTCGCTCATCCGACTGGCTGAGTTCCAACCCATGCGGAGCCTGCACTTGCTGTACGTACTCTTCTTTGTTTTGGGCGGTGGACTGCTGGCGCAGTTTATCCTGAAAGATCGGGCATGGCGCTGGATCTTGTTGTTCGCACCGCTCTGCGCCGGAATGTTCTTCGCGCAACGGCAGATATTTCCAGCGTCGTCACACGTGGAGCGGCCCGGAATGGAAAGCAAAAACGACTGGGTGAGGGGGTTTGAGTGGATCAGGCAGCACACCCCGGACTCGGCTTACTTCGCGCTGAACCCGACCTACATGGGTTCGCCAGGCGAGGACGAACACGGATTTCGTGCGATTGCGGAAAGAAGCCGACTAGCGGATTCCGGCAAGGATCCGGGCGCCGTTACCATCGCGCCCAGGAGTGCGGATGAATGGCACGAGCAAGTTCACGCGCTGGCCGAATGGCACAGCTTCCAGGCTGCCGATTTTCGACGACTTAGAGGGAGATTCGGCGTGGACTGGGTGGTTTTGCAGCAGCCTGGAGTGGCGGGAATGGAATGTCCGTACCGGAATGCTGCTCTGCTGATCTGCCGGATAAGTAGCGCGCCTCAGACGACGGAATCACAGTAAAATGTCTCTTTGAGGCCCCTAAAATCTGCGCAACCAAATCTTTGGAAACAGGATGCGTTTTATGAAGTTGCTTAGGCCAGTCGCGATCGCAGTTCTACTTGTCGGATTGTTCTTTTACTACACCACCTACCGTTCGGGAACGTTTCGGACGGTGAGCGGGCCGGGCGGGAAAGTGGAGATCACGGAAGCCGCCAGCACCGCACCACTCGACCCGGAAGAGCAGAACAATATTTCCGTCTATCAAAAAAATGTCCGCTCGGTGGTGAACGTAACTTCCAAGGCCGTGGCCTACGACCTCTTCTATGGGCTGGTGCCGCAAGAAGGGCAGGGGTCGGGGTTCATTCTGGATGCCGACGGCCATGTGCTCACCAACTACCATGTCATTGCCGACGCCCGTCAGGTGGAAGTCACTCTGCACAATCGCAAAAAGTACCGCGCGACGGTCGTCGGCACGGACCGCTCGCACGATCTCGCGATCATACAAATCAAAGCGCCGGACTTGGCAGCGATGACGCTGGGGGACTCCAGAAACCTTCAAGTCGGACAAAAAGTTTACGCGATCGGGAATCCGTTCGGACTTGCGGGCACGCTAACCAGCGGAATTGTGAGTTCGATCCGATCGGTGCAGGAGCCGAACGGAGTGAACATTGACGAAGCCATCCAGACCGATGCTGCCATCAACCCGGGCAACTCGGGCGGACCGCTGCTGAATTCGCACGGCGAAGTGATTGGAATCAACACCATGATTGCTGGAAATCCGGGAGTGGATCAGAGCGCGGGCATTGGTTTTGCGATCCCGATCAATACCGCAAAGGCGGTATTGAATGACCTGCTGACGCTGGGCCGGGTGCGGCGGCCAGCGCTGGGGGTAGTCACGCTGCCGATCAGTCCCGAACTTGCCGAAGACCTTGGCCTGGCGTCCGGTTCGGGCCTGCTGATTGTGCGGGTCACGCCCGGTGGGGCGGCGGAACACGCGGGCCTCCACGGAGGCACGGAGCGAGCTTATCTTGGAAACATGCCGATCATGGTCGGTGGAGACTTGATCGTGGCGGTGGACGGCCAGCCGGTGCAGGACCAGCGCGACCTCGCTCAGATGATGAACAATCATCGCGCCGGCGATACGATCAAAGTAACCGTATATCGTGGGAAGCGGAAGATGGATTTGGATGTGACCCTGGGTGAGGCGCGGGAGCAGGTGTGAGGGCAAATTTGACTCTGCTGATGCGCTAGGCTAGCCTCAGAAGTCCGTCCTGCGGCTCACTTCCCCGGGCTGGGCGGATTGACCGTGTCCGAGAAACAACATGCTGAGAGCCATCTCTACCTATATTTACGTCAAGGAGCGACTGCACCCGGGTCTGCTCGACCGGCTGGTCAGTGGAGGCGCGCAGGCGATCGAGATTTTCGGAGCCCGCCAGCATCTCGACTACGCCAACCGCAAGCAGCACGTGCGTGAAATCGCGGACTGGTTTCGCACCAGTGGCGTGCCTCTACATTCCGTTCATGCCCCACTTTATGCGGATTACGAATGGGGACGGACCGGCGCGCCGCCGGTGAATCTGGCTTCGACTGACCGGGCAACACGAATCGAAGCTATGGATGAAATCAAGCGCGCTATCGAACTGGCCGAGCAGATTCCGTTTCGGTTTCTGATCCAGCACATCGGCGTGGGGAACGAGTCATTCAGCGAGCACAAGTTTGAAGCGGCCATGACTTCGGTTGAGCACCTGCGGGCTTTTGCCAAGCCGCTGGGGGTGCGTCTGTTGCTGGAGAACATTCCCAACGAGCTTTCTACGCCGGAGCGTTTGGTGGAACTGATTCGCACCATGCACTTCGACGATATCGGAGTCTGTTTCGACACCGGGCACGCGCACATCATGACCGACGTGGAACCGGCTTTTGAGAGCGTGAAGAGCTACATCCACTCGACTCATATTCACGACAATGCCAGGGACCGCGACTCGCATCTTTGGCCGGGCACGGGCACGATTGATTGGAAGCGAACTTTGGAGTTGTTGAGCGAGGCGCCGCACAAGCCGCCGCTGCTGCTGGAGATCGAGGAAAACGAGAAGATCAATCCGGTCGAGAAGATGGGAGAAATCTTCGGGAACCTGGTGCCCGCGTAGGCCTTCGAATCCCTACCCGTAACCCCGGACGCCCTCAGCCTGCCCTGAGCGAAGCCGAAGGGTCCGGGGGTGGGCGGGTGAGGGCACCCGCCCCTACACGAGCGGCTCAAATCTGAAATGAATCCTGTAACCACAATCGCTGAAATCGGCAAACACGATGGCCAGGCGGTCACTATCCGCGGCTGGCTTTATAACCTGCGCGAAAGTGGGAAGCTGCTGTTCCCCATTTTTCGCGATGGCAGCGGAATCATTCAGGGCGTTGTGCCCAAGAATGCCGTTCCCACGGAAGTATTCGACGCGTTGAAGGGTCTCACGCAGGAATCAAGCGTAATCGTTGAAGGCAAAGTTCGCGCCGACAAACGTGCTCCTGGCGGATATGAGCTGGACGTTTCGAACGTGGAAGTCTTGCAGCGCGTGCCGGCGGATGAGCCATTTCCGATTTCTCTCAAAGAGCATGGCGTTGATTTTCTGATGGAGCACCGCCATCTGTGGATACGCACGCCCCGCCAGGCAGCGATTCTGCGACTGCGCGCGGAAATCGTCAAGGCGGCTCGCGATTTTTTCGACGAACGCGGTTTCACGCTGACTGATCCGCCGATTCTGACTCCGGCGGCTTGCGAAGGGACGACAACGCTGTTTCCGGTGGACTATTTCGACGAGCAGGCGTATCTCACGCAGTCCGGACAGCTCTACATTGAAGCTACGGCGATGGCGTTGGGCAAAGTGTATTCGTTCGGTCCGACTTTTCGCGCGGAGAAATCGAAGACGCGCCGCCACTTGACCGAATTCTGGATGGTGGAACCGGAAGTGGCCTTCGCGACCCTGGATGATCTGATGGATCTGGCCGAAACCTTCATCAGCTTCATCGTGAAGCGCTGTCTGGAGAAGCGGCCGGCAGACCTGAAGACGATTGGCCGCGACGTCTCCCATCTGGAGAAGATTACGGCGCCCTTTCCCCGCGTCACTTATGACGATGCGGTGAAGATGTTGCAGGAGGGGCACGCGAAAGGCGCGCTGGAGAGCAAGTTTGAGTGGGGCGGAGATTTCGGCTCGCCGGACGAAACTTATCTTTCCGGGCAATTTGACAAGCCGGTGATCGTGCATCGCTATCCGGCGAAGGTAAAAGCTTTTTACATGGAGCCCGATCCGCAGCGCCCTGATCTGGCGCTGTGCATGGATGTGCTGGCGCCCGAGGGATACGGCGAAATCATCGGTGGCTCGCAGCGCATGGCCTCTTACGATTTGCTGCTCGCGCGAATTCGCGAGCATGGGCTGCCGGAAGAGTCGTTCAAGTGGTATCTCGATCTGCGCAAGTACGGCGGCGTTCCGCACGGCGGGTTCGGCATGGGAATCGAGCGCGTGGTGGCGTGGGTCTGCGGGCTTGAACATGTAAGAGAGACGATTCCGTTTGCCAGGACGCTGCATCGGCTCTACCCGTAAAAAGAAGTCTCTGCTGCGCCAAGGTTCGTTCGGGAGGCTACCATGACAAGAATGCTGTTTGCGGGCCTGGTGGCATTGGTTTCAGCGCTGGCAGTCGGCCAGCAACCTGAGCAAAAGCCTGAGGTTCCGGTTGAGAAGTGGACCGGTAAAACGATCATGCTGATTGGCGCACATGCCGACGATGACGCGATCTCGCACGGCACCTTGGCGATGCTCCAGGCGCACCGGAATCAGGTGTACGTTGTTACGCTGACCAGCGGAAATGTCGGCACCCAGGACCCGAACCTCTCGCGTACCCAGCTTGCCCAGATTCGCCGGCAAGAGGAATTGGCTGCATTGGCGGAGCTGGGGATTCCGGGAGAGCACTACATCAATCTCGGGTATGACGATGGTCTCCTCGAATTTGAGGACCGCAAGGCGGTGGTGGAGAACTTGGTACGCTGGATTCGAAAGCTGCGTCCGGATGTGTTGATGGCGTGGGACCCTGGGAAAAATTATCAAAGGTGGCACAAGTCCGACCATCGGGCGGCGGCTTACCTGTCTGCGGATGCGGCCCGCGCCGCCATGTGGCGCCTCCTATTCGAAGGTCAAATCACCCAGGAGGGGCTGAAGGAATACATGATTCCTGAGTACCTTTTCTACAACGATTACGACCATCAAGACGAAAACATCTGGGTTGACATTAGTGACTTTGTCAAGAAAAAGGTAAATGCCGGGGCAAAGTATGTCAGCCAGTACGGGCCGGGTTGGAACAACTACAAAGCCAACCTCTCGGAAGCCGAGGTGAAGCAAATGAAGGATGAGAGACGGGGACGAGTCCAGATGAAGGATGGCAAACCGGTCGAAGGATTCCGTTACTATAAGGGGCTTCCCGATGCCCTGGGAAAATAGCTTTTGAGGGAGCCAGGACCGTCGCAGATGCGGATCGCCAGAGCCCGATTGTTTGGTTGTCCGATTATTGTTTCTGCTTTTTGAATGAAGCCCAGATGACCACCACGACCTCCAGCAGCATCGCTCCCAAGAAAATCCGCGTAATTGGTGTGCCTCTTGATCTGGGCCAGTCGCGGCGCGGTGTGGACATGGGGCCGTCCGCGGTGCGGGTGGCGGGGCTGGAAGCTCGTCTGGAAGAGTTGGGGCATGTGGTCGAAGACGCGGGGAATATCGCCGTAGCGATGCCGGAGCAGAAGAAGGAAGGCGACCCGCACGCCAAGTATTTGAAAGAGATTACGGCCACTTGCACCAAGCACGCTGAGCTGGTGGTGAAAACTTTGGAAGCGGGGAAGGTGCCATTAGTGTTGGGGGGCGATCACTCTGTCGGGGCCGGGACGGTGGCGGGAGTGGCGGAGTTCTATCGCCGGCAGAACCAGAAGATTGGGCTGATCTGGATTGACGCCCACACCGATATCAACACGCCGGAGAGTTCTCCCAGCGGGAACGTGCATGGGATGCCGCTGGCGGCGATCATGGGGCTAGGGCCGGCGGAACTGTCGAATATTTGCGGGTTTTCTCCCAAAGTGAGCCCGGAGAACTGTGTGCTGGTCGGCGTGCGCGACATCGACGCGGTTGAAAAGGCAAATGTCCGACGCGCGGGGATTGAAGTCTTCACCATGCGCGACATTGACGAGCGCGGAATGCGCACGGTGATGGAAGAAGCGTTGCGTGCGGCCGGTCGCGGGACGGCGGGCTATCACGTGTCGCTCGATATGGATTGGATTGATCCCGAGGACGCGCCGGGTGTGGGCACTCCAGTCCGCGGCGGCGCGACTTATCGCGAGGCGCATCTGGCGATGGAAATCATCGCCGACCACGGGCGCATGGTCAGCTTCGAGATTGTGGAAGTGAATCCGGTGATTGACGAGCACAATCGGACGGCTGATCTGGCTGTCGAGTTGGCGCTTTCGGCGTTTGGGAAGAAAATCCTCTAGGCTTCTTGTATTATTTTGTCTCCACTGCAAGCTGAAGCCCGATTCACCAGAGAGACACAGAGACACAGAGAAAACAATAGAAACAACCAACAAATCCCGGCTTTGATTTCTCTGTGACTCCGTGTCTCTGTGGTGAACTGATTTCCGCAGGTGCCGTGACCCGATGATTCGCCCTGACTACAAGGAATTCTCCCGGCTCGCGCGCGAGTCGACACTCGTGCCGGTGGTGAAGTCCGTGATGGCGGACTTGCTTACTCCGGTCTCCGCCTTTCTCGCTATTTCGCGCGGGGAGAAGCACGCGTTTCTTCTGGAGTCAATCGAACGCGGCGAGCAGATTGGGCGGTACACGTTTCTGGGGGCGCGTCCGTATATGCAGTTGCGCACGCGCGGTGATGAAGTCTTTGTTGAAAAAGGAAAAAAGCGCGAGCTGCGGCAAGGGAACGTTTTTCAGATTGCGAAAGAACTCCTGCAGCGACATCGGCCTGCGGTTGTGCCCGGTATGCCTCCGTTTACGGCGGGCGCGGTCGGGTTCTGCTCTTACGATATTGTCCGGCAGCTGGAGAACATTGGCGACGACACCAAAGATGATCTCGACCTTCCCGATTGCATGCTGATGTTTTTTGACCGGCTGCTGGCCTTCGACCACTTGCATCACCAGATTCACATCATTGCTGCGGCGGATGTTTCGGCGGAGAGTCCGCGAAAGGCCTACGATCGCGCGGTCCGCGATATTGCGATCCTCGAAAAGAAATTGGCTACGGGATTAAGCCCTCGCATCTGGCAGAAACGTGCTTCAATGCCGCGCGGCAAACTAAAAGTGATTTCGCGCACCACGCGCAAGAAGTACGAGGAATCGGTGGAGCGGGCGAAAGAGTACATCCGGGCGGGGGATATTTTTCAGGTCGTGATGTCGCAGCGGCTGGACTTCACGCCGCAGGTGCCGCCGTTTGATATTTATCGCTCGTTGCGGGCGGTGAATCCGTCGCCTTACATGTATTTTCTGCAAATGGGCGATACCCACGTGCTGGGCTCGTCGCCGGAGATGCTGGTGCGGGTGACCGGGCGCAAGCTGGAGTATCGGCCGATTGCGGGGACGCATCCACGCGGGCGCGACGAAGCTGAAGACCAGCGGCTGCAGGAAAAGATGCTGAGCGACGAGAAAGAGCGCGCCGAGCACGTCATGCTGGTGGATCTGGGACGCAACGATCTGGGACGGGTGAGCGAGTACGGGTCGGTGAAAGTCAAAGACTTGATGTACGTGGAGCGCTACTCGCACGTGATGCACATTGTGTCGGCGCTTGAAGGAAGGTTGCGCCCTGAGTTACACGCTCTGGATGCGTTTGCCGCATGTTTCCCCGCCGGAACGCTGAGCGGCGCGCCGAAAGTTCGTGCCATGCAGATTATCGAAGAACTCGAGCCGACGCGGCGGGCAATTTATGGCGGGTCGGTGCTGTATGCGGATTTTGCCGGCAACCTGGATTCCTGCATCGCGATCCGCACCATGCTGATGCAGGGGAAGAAGGCGTACTTGCAGGCCGGAGCGGGAATTGTGGCGGATTCCGATCCGGCGAGTGAATATCAGGAATCGCTCAACAAGGCGCAGGCGGTGTTAAGGGCGGTGGAATCGGCTAGGGGCAGTGGCTAGGCGCAAAAGGCGCCCCTGTTCAGCACAGAGACACAGGGACACAGAGAATTTCAAAAAATACAAAGGCTTTGTTTTTCTCTGTGCCCCCCGTGTCTCGGTGGTGAACAAAGCTTTGCGATGAGGAGGAGCGATGACAACCGAAGCAGCCTCCGGACCGGTACCCAACAACCGGCAACCAATCGCATCTGTTGCTCACACGCTCGGCCTGCTGTTGATCAACGTTGGCATTGCGGTGTTGGGGGATCGTGGCCCAGATGCGCTCGACCGGAGGCTCGGGGTTGGCGGCGGGACACAGCGGAGCGGTTCCGCTCTACTCGTCGCTCATCGTCATGGAGTGGGCGCTGCTCTACTACATTTGGCAAGGCGTGCGGAAGAACGTCACATTCTGGGCGTTGGTCGGTGGACGATGGAGCAATCTGCGGGACGTGCTCACGGATTTTGGCATCGCGCTTCCTTTCTGGGTGATATGGGAAACGGCGGCGTGGTTGGTCACTCTTGCCCTGGGGCCGAGCGCGGCGAAGACGGTGGATGTTCTACTGCCGCGTGGAGTCATTGAAGTGGTTCTGTGGATAGGTTTGTCGGCATCGGCGGGATTCTGCGAAGAGATCGTCTATCGCGGCTATCTGCAAAGACAACTTCACGCATTCGCTGGTAACGGTGCTCTCGCTGTTTTCGGACAAGCCGTTGTGTTCGGGATGGGGCACGCTTATCAGGGATGGAAGAATGTTGTTGTGATCATAGTTCTGGGGGTGCTGTACGGTCTGCTGGTCGTTTGGCGTGGGAACCTGCGTTCGTCCATGCTTGCACACGCCTGGTCGGATATTTATGGGGGCTACGTGAAGTTCCTGCTACCCGCGCATTTCTGAGTGAGCGACGCCTGCCGGGTTGCCCGAACGCTACATGTTCAGAAAGTTCGCGACCAGCTTCTTGCCTTCTCCCGTGAGCACACTCTCCGGGTGAAACTGCACTCCCTCCACGGGAAACTTCTTGTGCCGCAAACCCATGATGGTTCTTGAGCCATCTGGTTCCGTGGTCCAGGCGCTGACTTCGAGTTCATCAGGCAGGCCTTTCTCCTGAACAATTAACGAGTGATAGCGGGTGGCGGTGAACGGAGATTCCAGATGCTGGAAGATCGTCCGGTTGTCGTGGGTGACCTGGCTGGTCTTGCCGTGCATCAGGTGGGGGGCTCGGACGACTTTGCCTCCGAAGGCAGCACCAAGGGCCTGGTGGCCGAGGCAGACGCCCAGGATCGGCAGTTGGCCGGTGAAATGGCGAAAAAGGTCAATGCTGATGCCGGCTTCTTGCGGGGTGCAGGGGCCGGGGGAGATGACGATACGGTCGGGGTGCATGGCCTCGACCTCGCCGACTGTGACCTGGTCATTCCTGCGGACAACCACATCTGCACCCAGTTCGCCTAGATATTGCACCAGGTTATAGGTAAAAGAGTCGTAATTATCGAGGACGAAAACCATGTGCAGTGCCATCAGGGTATCAAAACCGGTGAGGGTCGTGCGAAAAGCAGGTTCCTCTACGGCTGCGTCGTTTCGGAATGACAGGATTCTAGGGGTTGGTGGGGCGGGGAAAGATCAGGCAGAGCGCGCGGATTGGCCAACCGGGCTCCGGCCCCCTGTCCTAAGTTCAGCTTGACATGGAGGCCACGAGGTTTCATCCTTACAGTGGTTTAGGAGACTCCCCCATGGTGGTCGAAGTTCAGCAGGCGGAAAAGCGAGCAACTCGCAGGTTTGCGCTACGATTGCCGGTCTCGGTCAATTACAACGGGAATACTGGGCCGGAGATGTCGGCCCAGACGCGCGACGTCAGCGCTCGCGGCATCTGCTTCTATCTGGAAGCGCCGCTGGCCACCGGTTCTGACATTGAGTTCACCTTGACCCTCCCCCCGGAAATCACTCTGACGGAGAGCATTCGGGTGCGCTGCAAAGGAAAAGTGGTGCGGGTCGAAAGTGGGCTGGCGGATTCCAAGGTGCCTGTGGCAGCGGTTATTGACGAGTACGAATTCTTGTCAGAAGCTTAGTTGGCAGCAAGAACTCAACTCGAGCTTCCCGGCACTTCCGTGCCGGGCTATCTAAATGCCGCCGCTTCGCGGCTGGAGCATTTGGCGCGGTCTACGTTTCGTCTTCGCGTCTTTATAAATCACTAAAGTAGTGCTACTCTCATCGCAAGTTCACTCAACATTCTGGATAAACCTGTGTTCAGCGTCCGAGCCCAATGCTGTGTGGCGGTTCTGGCTGCCCTGGTAGCTGTGTCGGCGGAGGCCGCCGCGCAAGCGGACAACGCATCCCGGCATCTGCCGGCGGCGGACGTGCAGTCCGTCATGGTTGTTCCCGGGGAGAATGGGCCGGTTGTCCAGATTGTTTCCAGCCGTCCGCTAACGCCCAGCCTGCAAACCGTGGAAGGGCCGCTGCGGTTGGTGATTGATCTTCCTAACTCCAGACTGGCTACGAGCCGCAGGCGTATTCCGTTTCGCAATGAGCAGATCAAAGGTATCCGGGTTGACCAGTTCCAGAGCGCTCCGGCGGTAGTGAGGATTGTGGTGGATCTCGCCGGACCTGTGCTTTACACCTGGGATGCGCTGGGGAACCATTTGCGAATACGGTTGCACGCCGACCAGGCGGCCACCGCTAAACCGGCTTCCGTTCCTGCATTCACTTCCGGAGTGCAGCCCGCAGCGGTGCCGGTTGCAGTTGGCAGCTCAGGCACACTGGTGGAGGCGGGCAGCCGGGTCGCGTCGGGATCGTCCATTACGGCGGCGGAGGAGACTGCTGTACTGCGCCTGGCGCGGGGAGGCGAAGTGCGAGTGTGTCCGGGAACTACGGTTTCGGTTACTACCTCGTCCAACGGGCAGGACCTGATGCTGGGAATGAGCAAGGGTGCAATGGAGACCCACTACCGGTTGCTGGAATCTTCCGATTCGGTGCTGACGCCAGACTTCAGAATTGTGCTTCCGGGGCCGGGCGAGTTCGACCTGGGCATCAGTGCCGACGCTCACGGCAACACCTGCGTGACCGCCATGCCCGGCAACACGTCGTCTGTAGTGGTGGCGGAGCTAATCGGAAATGGCACGTACGAAGTGAAGCCGGACCAGCAAATTGTTTTTCGCCAGGGACGGTTGGAAACTGTGGAGAGCCCGGTGGCTCCGTGCGGATGTCCTCCGGCTCAGGTGCCAATAATGCGGGCGTCAACGGCGAGTGCTCCTATGGTTCCCGAGGAGAAGGCGGGGTCCAAACTGCAACTGTCGAATTCTTCTGATCCGCAACCTAGCAGGGATGCGTCGGGCGCAGGCGCTGCGGCCGCGGATCTGGGCCCGGAATCAAAGACTGTCCCGCAGACCAAACCCAGTGAGATGAAAGTGGAGATCGAGGCGCCGCTGGTGTTTAGCGGCAGGGAACGGGCGAAAGCCCAAGCCCCGGCAGCGCCGGTCGCTGAGGCAGCAGCTCTGCCCTTGTCGGTGAAGCCGACAGACCCTCTGCCCACAGTGGTAGTTCTGCCACCTGCGCCGGATCCCAAGCAGGCACACAAGGGCTTCTTTGGGAAAGTGAAGGGCTTCTTTTCGTCTGTCTTTTGACGAACCTCGTAAGTGACGACCTCGTAATCCTCGGCGGCTAACTAACTTTGGCGGCCCGGATAACTAGCCGCGTCGGATGGCCTTGGTCAACGGACGAACCCGGTCGCGCAGTTCGTCGGCTACATCGGATCCGCGCTCGATGGCCTCTTCGGCGAAATCTTTGGCGTTCTCTTTCCAGTCGTCAAGAGTTTCGCGGGCATTGTCGTAGCCGCGGCGTAAGTCGCGGCGCATCTGACGCCCGGCCTTGGGAGCAAAAAGCATGCCTACGACTGCTCCGGCGCCTAGTCCAATTAACAGGAAAGTTATGGCGGTTCCGAAATTGCCGCTGGATTCGTATTTTCCTTCTCGCATGAGTACACCTCGTCAGGAGATTTTACTCTTGGATGGCTCCCACAACCATTCTGGCTGTCCAGTTTTTGAGTAATCGCCACCCATTTTGGCAGCGAATTCCCAAATTCGGGCAAGCCGTATAAAATACAGACTTTAGCCCTCATCGGCGATGGTGGCAGTTTGTAGCTTCTACCTGTCGCTTCGGCCAGCCGCAAAATCATTGTAAGGAGCGCAATTCCAGCGATGTCGATTCCAGCTACCCAGCTACGTCCGGGCATGATCATCAAGCACAACAATGATCTGCACTCGGTTTTCAGTGTGGAGCACCGCACGCCGGGAAATCTGCGCGCATTTATTCAAGCCAAGCTGCGCAATCTGCGCACTGGGGCCATGTTCGAGCACCGCTTCCGCTCGCCTGATCCGATTGAGAAGATCAACGTGG